>Ga0070731_10004818_pt1 | contig 11396 bp, 10 predicted proteins | sample Coa_R1_2_FD_66448 | JGI IMG/M metagenome (GOLD analysis project Ga0070731, IMG submission 66448) | Surface soil microbial communities from Centralia Pennsylvania, which are recovering from an underground coalmine fire - Coalmine... | ecosystem: Environmental > Terrestrial > Soil > Unclassified ... | reverse complement strand
TTCGCGCGCGATGCGCGTCGATTCCAAACTGGCCACGGCGGCCTGCTGCGACGCGGCGTCGATCTCCATCAGCACATCGCCGGGTTTGACGCGATCGCCCGACTTGACCTGAATCTTCGTCACCAGACCCTCGGCCTGCGGTTGCACGGTCGTCGACTGCAGCGACTTGACCGCGCCGATGAATTCACCGAGGTCCTCGACGGGTTTCGGCGCGAGCGTGACGATTTCCACCGGCATCGGCGGAGGCGCCGCTGCGGCCTGAGCGCCGGGCGCCGGCGCGCCGCCGCCGCAGGCGGCCGACATCACGGCCATCGACAGCAACAGAGCGCGAGCGGACGGCCGGAGTTGCTCGAGGACGGTCTCTTGCACGGATTCGAACGCAGAGGTCATAAGGCTAAAGATTAGTACACATCCTGCTATCCTCAAGCCATCGTGCGTAAATTGGGTGTGTCACTCGTTCTGGGAATGGCACTGGCCGCTTCCGGTGCGATCGCGCGTCAAGCCGAGGTCGAGCCGGCTTCGCTGATGACGACGCCCGTGGTGCTGCTCAACGGCGCGACGCCGGTGCTGCAAGGTACAGGGTTTTTCTTTGCCAGCACCGACTCCGAGGACAGGCCGCAAACCGTCTTTCTTGTCACCAACTATCACGTCGTCACCGGTCACGCGCCTGGCGCTCCCGGCAACGCAATGGGCAATCAGATTGAGTTTATCTTTCACGAAGACCGGTTGACGCTGGCAAAAGTGCGACGCATCGTGCTCGATCTCTACGATATCAACGGCAAGCCCAAATGGGTCTCGAGCAACGTCTACACCGACGCCGACGTCGTGCTGCTGCCCATTCCCGCCAGCAAGTACGCCGAGATTCAGCCGTACGTGTTCATCGAAGCCCACACGCGGGGCGACATCAAGATCCGGCCCACGTCGGGCGCCACACTTGTCGGCTATCCGTACGGATTGTCGGACACGGCGCATTTCCTGCCGGTCTGGAAAACCGGGCACGTCGCCACCGAGCCTGGCATCGACTTCGACGATCGCCCTGTGTTTCTCGTCGATGTGTCCGCATTTCCGGGGATGTCGGGATCTCCCGTGCTGGCGGCCGAGAACGGGATCTACGAAACCGAAGAGGGCCCGATGCGAACGGGGCGCGTCCTCAAGCTGCTCGGCGTGTTCTCGGCGATGCCGTTTGTGCGCGAGATGAAGCCGTCGGATCCGACAAACGCGTTCAGCGAACCGCACGCGCAGGAGACGTCGCTGCAGCTCGGATACGTGTGGAAGTCTGCGCTGATTGCGCAACTGGCCGCGAGCTACAAAGGCACACCGGGCAGCTGATGAGCCGCGTTACCGGCCCATCGCGCAGCGATCACCCGTCGGGCGTTCCTGCGGCCGCGATGATCGATGAGGTGTACACGGAGCTGCGGCGCCTGGCTGCCGGCTATGTTCGCCGCGAGCAGGCGAAGAGCGTGCAAGCGACGGACCTGGTTCACGAAGCGTACCTGCGACTGTTGAAGGACAAGAAGGGCCGCTGGCAGAATCGCGCGCACTTCATCGCGATTGCCGCGATTTCGATGCGCCGCCTGCTGGTCGAGCGCGCGCGGGCCCGAGGCGCCGTCAAGCGCGGAGGCGATCAGGTCCTCGTCACACTCGACGATCGCCTGCTCGCCGCGGCGCCGGTGCCGCACGGCGCTGCGATCGATCTGGTCGCCCTCGATGGCGCCCTCGACGCGCTGGCCGCGCTCGATCCGCAGCAGGCACGCATCGTCGAGCTGCGGTTTTTCGGCGGCCTGTCCGTCGAGGAAACGGCCGAAGCGCTCGACATCTCTCCGGCGACCGTCAAACGCCACTGGACGATCGCGAAAGCGTTTCTGCTAAAAGAACTTCGGTGACCGGCACATCGATGATCGCTGATCGGTAATTGATGAACGAAGAATCGACGATCGACAAATGACAATCGGCGTCAGCCGCGCCGATTGGAGATTCCCGATTCCCGATTACTGATTACTGATTGGCAATTGCCGATTGCCCAATTAGCGATCGCCGATTGCCGCTGCGATTGACAATTGCCCTTTGCCGATTCTTCGTTCAGCAATTTCAAATCATCGTTCATCGATGTGCCCATCGCACCAGAAGCTCTTACAATGTGCGATCTGAGGGTGCCGCCTGTCGAACTGGCCGCGGATCAACGACGTCTTTCACCGCGCGCTGGCCGAGCCGGCCGCCGACCGTCACGCGTTCGTCGCCCGCGAATGCGCCGCGGAACCCGGCATCGGCGCCGAGGTGCTGTCGCTGCTCGATGCGCACGACCGCGCCGCCGACTTCATCGAAGCGCCGGCGTATGCGGCCGAGACGTCGGCCGGCTCGATGTCGGGGCTGCCGGCCATCGACGCGCGCGAGGCCGATCTCGTCGGCCGGCAACTCGGCCACTATCGGATTGAACGCGTGCTCGGCCGCGGCGGCATGGGCGTCGTCTACCTGGCCGACGACACGCGGCTCGGCCGCACCGTCGCACTCAAAGCCGTCGCGCCGAAGTTCACGGACGACGAGGGACGCCGCGAGCGTTTGAGACGCGAGGCGCGCGCCGCCGCCTCGCTCAGCCATCCGGGCATCGCGACGGTCTATGCGCTCGAGGAATTTGGATCGCAGCTGTTCCTCGTGTCCGAGTACGTGCCTGGCGACACGCTTCGCGACGAGCTCCGGCGCGGGCCGCTGCCGGCCTTGCGTGCGATGGAAACGGCCCTCGCGATCGCGCGCGCGCTGGCGTCCGCGCACGATCGCGGCATCGTCCATCGCGATCTCAAGCCGGAGAACATCATCCGCGCGCCGTCGGGCACGATCAAGATTCTGGATTTCGGTCTCGCGCGCGTCGGCGACTCCGCCGAGTCACTGGCGTCGCTCACCGAGGACGGCGCGATCGTCGGCACGCCAGCCTACATGTCGCCGGAACAGGCACGCGGACAGACGGTCGATTTCCGATCCGATCTTTTTTCGCTCGGCATCCTGCTGTACGAAATGGCGTCGGGGATTCATCCGTTCGCCGGCGGATCCACGGCGTCGACCATCGTCAACATTCTCGAGGCCGACCCGGCGCCGTTGACGGGGCGCTCGCAACAGCTCGCCGGCGCGAGCCTTGACTGGATTGAGCCCATCACCCAAACCTGTCTCCACAAGCGCCCCGGCAATCGCTTTCCCTCAACACACGCGCTCATCACCGCGCTCGAGCAGGCGCACGAGGCGACTGGCGCCGGCCGATCGGCGCCTGAGGCGAAGACAAATTCTGCCGGGCGGCTCGACGGGACGACGCGTCAGGATCCACGGTGGTGGTGGCAATTTCACCAGGCGGCCGTGACAATCGTGTACGCCTCGCTGCTGATTCCCGCCTGGATCGCGAGAACGTGGGTTGGCGGCACGATTGGACCGCTGTTGTTCCTCGCAGCGCTCGTCGCGGTCATCACGGCGTGCACGCTTCGCCTGCACTTGTGGTTCACCCTGCGATCGTATCCATCGGAATGGCGCCCACAGCGCGCCCGCTCGACCCTGTGGATCCGGCTTGCCGACATCGGACTGGCAGCTGCCTTCATCGCCTCAGCGGGATTTCTCCTGCACACACACATCGACGTCGCCGTGCTGCTCGTCGGCATGGCCGTCGCTGTCTTGCTGTCGGCCACCATCATCGAGCCCGCGACGACGAGAGCGGCATTTGGCGACAAGGACTGATCAACTCACAACTCGCAACTAGCAACTAGCAACTCGGAATGAGCTGGGTGCTCCGAAGTTGTGAGTTGCTAGCTGTGAGTTGTGAGTTGTCAGTTGTCGTTCAACCCCTCCCGAGCCTTTTGCTCAGCGCCAAGAGCGTTCGCTCCATCGACTCTCTCGCCGTGCTGTTGACGATCGGTCGGATCATGAAGCCGATGATCGGCGGCAGGTCGCGGCTGAGGCTGATCGATTCGCATTCGGCGATGACGCCGGCGTCGACTTGTTCGTAGCGCCAGTACGCGTTCCAGCGCCAGAGAAATCCGCGGTCTTGGCCCGGCGGCAGCTCGCGTTCCTTCGGCGTGTCCGGATCGGCCAGTTCGACGATCTTGGTCGCGACGCTCCTGCTGGTGGCATGCGCAGCCGAGTAGCGCTTGAACGTGACGTCGTGTTCCGTGTTGTAAACGGCGGTCACGACCTTGACGCGCCGCAGCTTCAGGTACATCCGCAGCCCATCGTCATCGCGGCTGAGGACGGCCGACTTGAGGATGTCGTCTTGCCCCGTGTCGGCGGCGCCGCTGCGCACCCACTCGAAGACCTCGTCGAGCGTCGCCTTTGGAATCAAAATCGCGCCACGCCAGTCATGGATCAGCGCGCCGGGCACGTCGATCGGACGTCCCTGATCGTCCTTTGTCTCGACTTCGCGGATGACCACGGCGCGGGCCAGCGCCGAACGGCGATCGGCGTCGCGGTCCTTCGTGAAGTCGATGCCGAGAAAGCGATCCGACGCGGTCAGCTCCCGCTGCATGCGCCGCTCCGTCGCCGCGATATAGGCGGTCCATCCGCTCAATGCCTGCGCCTTCAGGGTCGCCGCAGCGACGACGGCGGATCCCACGGTCAGCGCGAGCGTGACGACGGCGGCTGAAGTTCGTGATCTCATGACTGGAAATGCGCGCTTCGGCCGGTTTCGGGCTCACGTGAGCTCATCGCGGCTCAATCCGCGCATTTCAAGGTGGAGGTTCCCGATGTCCACAACGACCGCCGTCACAGCCGCCGCGACTCCGGCCATCAGCCGCTCCGGGCATCCGCCCGGCTCCCCTTTCCGTCAAGCCGTCAGAGACCTGACCAGCGTCCTGGCGCCGCTCGAAAAGCGGTGCCTGATCTGGATGGCCGAGCGAATGCCGGCTTCCATCAACTCGGACCATCTCACCGGACTGGCGCTCGCGGCGATGGTCGGCGCCGGCGCGTCGTACTGGCTGGCGCGCGCGACGCCGCTTGGACTGCCGCTCGCCATCGTCTGTCTCGCGCTGAACTGGTTCGGCGACAGCCTTGACGGCACTCTGGCGCGCGTCCGTCAGCAGCAGCGTCCGCGCTATGGCTTCTACGTCGACCACGTCGTCGACGCGCTCGGCGCGCTGTGTCTCGTTGGCGGCCTGGGTCTGTCAGGTTACATGAGTCCGGCTGTCGCGGCCGCGCTGCTCATCACGTACTTCCTGCTGTGCATCGAAGTCTTTCTGGCGACGCACACGCGCGGAACGTTCACGATGAGCTTCTTCAAAATCGGGCCGACCGAGCTGAGGATTCTTCTCTCGATCGGCAGCCTCGTCCTGCTCGTGCGCAGCACGTCGACGATCTTCGGCCACACATTCCTGCTCTTCGACGTCGGCGGCGCGATCGGCGCGGCCGGGCTGCTCGTTACGTTCTTCGTGTCGGCCATCCGCAACACGCGAGCGCTATACCTTGCTGAGCCGACTCCACCGCGGCCCGGCATCTCGCGCTGACCAGCGGGATGGGGACAGACGTCATGACCGGCAGGCGGACGACCAGCGGCGTTCGAACGATCCGGTTCATGGCCGTGGGAGCGATAGGGATCGCCGTGCAACTCGGCGCACTCCATTTATTGGCAGACGTCACGCGGCTCGACATTCTTCTCGCGGCGCCGGTTTCGATCGCGATGGCCATCATCCACAACTTCGTTTGGCATCGGGGATGGACATGGCGCGATCGGCATCAGCTGCCCTGGCTCGCGGGCCTGGCGCGATTTGGCTTGGCGAACGGCGCGGTGTCGCTGATCGGCAACACGTTCGTGACGGCCGCGCTCGTGCGAATCGCGGGATGGACGCCGGTCGCTGCGAATGCGCTAGCGATCGTTGTCTGCGGCGTCTTCAATTACTGGCTGGCGGATCGCGTCGTCTTTCTCGATCGCCCCGTCACTCGACAGGTCGCGCCGATCGATGGGGGCTATTCCGCGCGCAGCGCCGCCAGCGGATCGACCCGCGATGCGCGCCAGGCCGGAACGGCGCCCGAGACCAAGCCGACCGCGATCAGCACGACGCTCGCCATTGTCAGCGTCGCCGGATCCCGCGGCGACAGTCCGTAGAGCAGCGTCGACACATATTTCAGCGCCGGAATAATCATCGCCAGTCCGGCAGCGCCGCCGATCACCACCAGCCCCAGCGTTTCGCGCAGGACGAGCCAATACACGCCTCCCGGCGAGGCGCCCAGCGCCAGCCGGACGCCGATCTCGTTGGTGCGCCGGACGACGGAGTACGACACGGTGCCGAATAATCCAAGACACGCCACCACGACCGCCAGACTTCCGAAGACCGCCGTCAACTGCGACACCAGGCGCTCGCGCACGACCGTGCGCTCGGTCAAATCGGCCAGCGTCACGACCTCTCGAATCGCCAGATTCGGGTCGGCGTTCTGGACAGCCCGCGCCAGCGACGCCTTGACCGTGTCAGGAGAGCCCGCAGTTCGAACGTAAAGATTGCGCGCGAACTCCTCAGGACCCTGGGCAAGTGGATAGAGCGCGAGTGGCGGCACAGCCTCGCGCAAGCCGTCGATCTTGGCGTCGCGGACGACGCCGACGATTTCAATCGTCGCCGGAGTGCCATAGCCGAACTTGTGGCCCAGCGGATTCACGTCGCCGAAGAAGTGCCGCGCCATGGTCTCGTTGACGATCGCCACCGTCGGCTCTTTGCCGGCGTCACTCGGAAGGAAGTTGCGGCCGGCGACGATCGTCATCCCAACGGTCTGCAGGTAGTCGAGGCTGACGTAGTCTTCGCGGACCGTATTGCCGGAGCCGTCGAACCGCGGGCGGCCTTCCACCGTGATGTCGCTCGTGGTTTGCGATCCGGTGACCGCACCGGCTTGCGAGAGCGCCGCCAACGCCACGCCGGGGATCTGTCGGGCCTGATCGAGCAGACGCTGAAAGAGCGCCGGCAGCTGATTGGCTTTGAATCCCGCGAGACGCGGATCAAAGCGCGCCGTGACGACGTGCGTCCGGTCGTAGCCGCTATCGACATTGACGAGATTCCTGAAGGTTCGCAGGAACAGGATCGCGCCGACCATGAGCGCCAGCGACAATGCCATCTGCGCGGCGACCAGCGCCTTCCCCCACGACATCCGGCCGCTGCCCGCGTCGACGACGCGGCCTCCGGATTTCAAGGCGGAGCCGACGCTGGCTCGCGAGAACCGCAGCGCCGGCGCCAGTCCGAACAGGACGCCGGTCATCACACTCAGCGCGATCGTGAAACTGAGAAAGATCCAGTCCATCGGCAGGAACAACGGCACGGGATTGGGTCCGCTCGATCCCAGCCGCAGCAGCGCCTGGCCGCCCCAGCGTCCAATCGCCACACCGAGCGCGCCGCCGAGCATCGACAGAGCCAGACTTTCCGTGAGCAACTGGCGAATCAACCGCGCACGTCCGGCCCCGAGCGACAGCCGCAGCGCGAACTCGCGTCCTCGGGCCGCGCTTCGCGCGAGCAGCAGGCTCGCCAGATTGGCGCACGCGGTGAGCAGCACCAATCCGACCGTGCCCATCAGCACCGTCAGCGCGAGTGAAAAATCGTCCCGCAGCGGCGACAAGCCTCGCGCGCCCGGCAATAGCTCGACGTGCTCGCGCAGCATGTACGAGCGCCGCTCGGCGTCCTCCATCTCTGAAGTTTGTCCCTCGAGCCAACGGCGATGAATCGTCTGCACCTGACTGAGCACGGTGCCCCGATCCGTCGGGTTTGGAATGCGCGCAATGATCGTCAGCCATTGCACGCCCTCCTGCGGCAGCCACGACTTGTGACCGTCGGCATTGTTCATGCTGGCATTGCCGAAAAACTTCGCTTCCATTTGCATCGTCACCGGCAGCCAGACGCTGACGCGCAACCCCACGGTCATGCCGTCGAAGCCTTCGCCGGCGATGCCGACGACGGTGAACGGCACGCCATTGATCGGCAGCGTGGAACCAATGATGGCGGGATCGCGAGCGAAGGCGCGCGTCCAGTACGCATAGCTCAGCACCGCGACCGCCGAGGATCCGGCGGTGGCCGCGTCGCCCGGCGCGAGCAGCCGGCCTGCGGCGGGCCGCACGCCCAGCAGATCGAACCAGTCGCCGGTGACCAACTGGCCCGTCACCAATTGTGCCGCGCCGTGAACCGTCGCCTGGACGCCGGCCGGCGATCCCATGGCCGCGAACGACGCGTGATGGACGTCCGTCCGCATCCTGTCGAACGTCGGGTACGAAAACAGCAGATTCTGATCGTCGTGCCCGGCGCGATTCAAGAAGGACAACTGCCGCGGCTGCGCGACCGGCAGCGGACGCACGACGAGCGCATCGGTGACGCTGAACACGGCCGCGTTGGCGCCGATACCGACCGCCAGCGACACGACGGCGGCGAGAGTGAACGCCGGACTGCGACGCATCATGCGGGCGGCGTATCTCAAATCCTGCGCGAGATCGCCAAGCCATCGCATGCCTCGCGCGTCACGCGCCGCTTCTTTGATGGGCTCGAGGCCGCCGAAACTCGCGAGGGCACGGCGTCGCGCCTCGGCCCGGGGCACCCCGGTTCGCGCCAGCCTCTCGGTTTCTTCATCGACGTGAAATCGCAGCTCGCGATCCAGGTCGCGTTCGAGATGCGCTCGACCGGTCAGACGCCGGAACCATCCAGTGACCATGCCCATCACGACGCCTCCAGGACGAAGCCGATGCCGTCCGACAACCGGCGCCAATCCGCGATCTCCGCCTCGAGCGCGCGGCGGCCTTTCCGCGTCAGCCGGTACACCTTCGCGTCCCGGCCGGTCTCGGTCGCCATCCATTCGGACTGCAGCAGTTCGCGATTCTCGAGCCGATGCAGCGCGGGATAGAGCGAGCCCTGCGGCACCTGCAGCAGTGCGCGCGACACTTGGTTGATGCGCTGCGCGATGGCGTAGCCATGGAGCGGCGCCGCGTCGACAGTTTTCAAGATCAAGAGATCGAGTGTGCCTTGGAGCAGGTCAGACTTGTCTGGCATACCTAGGCATCCTACCTAATAACGTGTAGGACGACTAGGTGTCGCACATGGTTGGCAACCGGAGTGTTTACTTCGTGTCTCGTCGCCTGGCGAACTTCAGTCCCGACCAGCGCTCGTCGATCGCACAGACCTTGTAGTCCACCAGGCCGTGCGCCAGACCGGCGCGGCGGACCGCGTCTTCCGTCAGGTCGCTGGCGATGCCGGACGACTTCTTCGGCCAAGCCATCCACAGGCCCTGCCCCATCTGGACGGCGACCTCTGCGATGCGCCCTTCGAGCTCGCGCCGCGATTTCACAAACCAGATCGACAACTCGGCGCCGGCCACCGCGCGGATCGTCACGCGGACGTCGTCCGGCAATCCGACCAGCAACCGTGCGAACCCCGAGGGCGCTCCCAACAGGACCAGCCGGGTCGCGGGCTTGATCCCGAGTTTCTGAACGAGAGGCGTTCCGGAATACCCGGCCGGACGCGGTGCCGCCATCAGCGACCGATCATGGCACGGCTGTTGGCCGTTATGATGGTGTGTTGCTTCGCGTCCGCCAGACACGGCCCGCTCTCACGCGCTGCATCCGCTGGTCGTGCGCAATCGCGATCGCGGCTGCCATCGTGGCGCTCTCGCAGGCGCAAGCGCCCAACACGTACACGATTGTCACGCGCGACGGCCGGCGCACCGTGCCATCTCGAACGTCCGGCAACGTCGATTTTCTCCCGCTCGATCAGTTGGCCCCAATCTTCGGTCTGACCATCAACGAAGATCGCGCGGCCGGCGGGCTGACGATCACCACCAAAGGTCAGCGCATTACGGTGTCGCTCGGACAGCCGCTGGCCTCGATTAACGGACGCATGGTGTCGCTTTCGGGACCGGTCACGCGCCAGGGGGCGGGCTGGTCCGTGCCGGCCGACTTTCTGTCGAAGGCCGTCGGTCCGGCCATCGGTCAGCGCATCGAAGTCAGAAAAGGCGCGCGGATGATCCTGGTCGATTTGCGGATGCCGCAGGTCGCAGCGCGCATCGATCGGGAAGGAACCGGCGCGCGTCTGGTCATCGAGTTTCAGCCTGCGACCTCTCATCAGGTCACCCGCGACGGCTCGAGGCTGACTGTTCATTTCGACGCCGATCAGCTCGACGCCACGCCGCTCGTCGGAGCCCTGCCGGATTTCGTCGCCGGCGCCAAGGTCGATGGGGCGTCGCTGATCTTCGACCTCGGCCGCCTCGCGACGAACGTCCGCACCACCGACGAGAGCGACCGCGTGATCATCGATTTGCAAAGCGGCCCTGCCACCGGATCCGATCGGCCGGCGCCGTCTCAGGAAGCCGCGCCAGCCGATCTCTCGCCCGCCACCGGCATCAAAATCATCATGATCGATCCGGGCCACGGCGGAGACGACGCCGGCGTTCACGGCGCGTCGGGCACGCTCGAGAAGGACGTGACGATGCAGGCGGCGCGGCGTTTGAAAACGGCGCTCGAGAAAGGCGGCTTCCGCGTGTTGCTGACCCGAGACGGCGATGACACGGTGCCGCTCGACCGCCGCACCGCGGCCGCCAACAACAACAAGGCCGATCTGTTCATCAGCCTGCACGCCAATGGCGCATTCAAGCCGGATGTGCGCGGCGCACAAGTGCTGTCGCTCGATCTCGATGAGTACAAGCACCACGGCCAATCCGCCGGCGGTGGACAGCGGGTCCCGACGGTCGGCGGCGGCAGCCGGCTCATCGACACCGTCCAGTGGGAGCTGGCGCAGATTCCGTACGCACCCCGCTCCGCTGTATTTGCCGCCGTCGCGGCACGCCATCTCGCCGATCAGGGCGCGGCGATGTTCGAGCGGCCGACGGACGTGGCGCCTCTTGCGGTGCTGGCCGGAGCGAACATGCCCGCCGTGCTCATCGAACTCGGATTTCTCACCAACGGCGACGACGAGCGCGTCCTCGGCGGCGACGCGCTTGGCGCGATGCTCGACGCGATCGCCGCCGCCGTCGGAGACGTGCGCGGCGGCATTCCCGAGCCCGAGGCACGGCCGATCCGATGACGCCTGCCGCGCCGGCCTCGCCAGGACCGACAAGCAAGCGCGCCTCTCGCATGCGCTGGATCGCGGGCGCCGGGCTGATCGTGCTGCTCGGCGCGGTCACCTGGCTCATCGTCGCGACGTCATCACCCGAACCGGCCCCGCCGCCGGCGGCGTCGCATCCGGTCTCCGCCGCAAGCCCGGGTGCCGATTCTCGCCGCCTTCGGGCCGTGCTGTTTTATGTCGCCGAAGACGGCCGCGCGCTCGTCGAGGTTGGACGCGAAGTCGCGTACGGCGCTACGCCGGCGGAACAGGCACGCATCATTCTCGAAGCGCAGCTTCAACCTGCAGGCAGCGGACTGCTCTCGGCCATCCCGGCGGGCACCACGGTACGCAACGTGTTTTTCTCGGACCGCGGCGAGG
>Ga0070731_10004817_pt1 | contig 11397 bp, 10 predicted proteins | sample Coa_R1_2_FD_66448 | JGI IMG/M metagenome (GOLD analysis project Ga0070731, IMG submission 66448) | Surface soil microbial communities from Centralia Pennsylvania, which are recovering from an underground coalmine fire - Coalmine... | ecosystem: Environmental > Terrestrial > Soil > Unclassified ... | reverse complement strand
TAACGCGTTGACATAAATTAAAGAGCCTCTATCTGCCCCGATTTGGAATGCGCTTCGCTTGCGAGTCTGAAGGCGTTGGTCGAGTACTCCAGCGCCCGTTCCGCATGCCAGCCCGCCTCAGCGTCCTCGCCTTTCTCATTGTGTTCGGCGGCGGTACGATGGGCTCGGGCTGCCAGTTCGTGCTGTTCCGCGGCCTGCCGGTGTGCTTCATGCATGGTGCTTCCCTCCTCTTGGAAAATGCGTCAAGCCCATACTGACGTGCACGAATGGAACCAAAGTTCCCTGCACCGCAGACAGATCGGAAGCACTATGGGCAATCGATTTGGCTGCAATCCCCCGGGCACTCGAATGGATCACAGTATTGAGGCATCGCGCTTGCTCTGACCATCGGCTTGTTCTGACCATGAGCTTGTAGTGACCACGGACGGTCACCTGCCCATATGCCGCTGCCCGTAAAGTGTCGGAAAAAAGCGGCCCGTCAGCGATCCGTCACGAACCGTGACCAAGCTATCCGCGACGCTACCGAATGGTCATCTTCTCGAGCTCTCCGGCCCCCGGCAGTTGCGCATCGCCCGCCTTCAGGCCGTTGACCTCAAGGATGTACGCAATGATATCGATGTAAGTGGCTTCCGGAAGTGATCCCGGCGAAGCCGGCGGCATGGCCTTGGCTCGGCTATAGAACGCTCCTGCCGTCCGTCCGGACCATGCGGTCTTGAAATACTCTCCCGCCAGCGGCGGGCCGAACGTTCCGTTCATCATCGTGCTGCCATGGCACACCGCGCAGTTGGAATTGTAGGCAATCTTCCCAGCCGCGGCTTGTTGCGCTGTGAAATGCGGTGCCGCGCCCCCGCCACCGTTGGAAGTCGCCGGCGCAGCCGCGTTCGGCTGCCTCCCCGAGCCTGATCCGCCCAAGGCTGCCCCTCGCGCTTCATCGGTTGCGCCAGGCCCGCCCTCGCTCTCGTAGGTGAAAACCAGAATGGCCCCGGGATCCTTCATCACTCTGGTCGCCCCGCCGCCCAGAGCTTCCGCAAGACCGCCCGGGTCGGTGGCGATGTAAATCGTCCTCCCATCGGGGCTGACCGCAGTGTCGCGATAGCGGTTCTCGGATTGAAAGTAGCGCGACATGTGGCCCGCCGCGGCCTGCCCGTTCGCGCTTAGCGGTAGAACATACAGCGAGCCGCGCTTTAACGTCGTAATCAGCAGGACCCGGTCCCATCCGGGAATCCCTTTGCCCTTCGAAGGATAGTATTCGACGTTCGACGCGCCGACCGTCGGCCAGCAGATGAAATCGACGCCCTTGCACGCCGGATCGTGGAAGTTGTAGTCGCTCGGCACCGTAAACATCGTGGCGATGGGCTCGACAAAAGGTTTCGTAAAGGCCGACTCCGGCTCGCGCGGCACCGATGGCGGGATCGCCAGATCGCTGAAGCTGAGTTGCGCGCACGGCGTGGTGGATTCGGACCAGCGCGCATACTCATACGCTTTGCCGTCCTTCAGCCCCGCGACGTGCGGCCAGCCATAGTTGGACCCTGCTTTCAGAATGTTGATCTCGTCATCGGTCTTCGGTCCGTGCTCGGAAGCGTAGAGCGTGCCGTCCGGACTGAAGTCAAGACCCTGCATATTTCGATGACCGTACGTGTACACATGACTGACCACCCCGTCCAGCTTCGGATTGTCCCCTGGAATGGAGCCATCCAGGTTAAGACGCAGCGATTTGCCCACGTAGGCGGCGTAATTTCTGCTATCGACCTCTCTGCGCGTCGGCAGGCGCTGCGCCTCGATGGGGAGACAAAAATTGCCCAACTGATCGTGCCCCTGGTCGCCCACCGTAAAGTACAATTTCCGGTCCGGCCCGATTCTGAGGCGTCCTGACACGTGATCGTTGCCGGCCGGAAGCCCCGTGACTAAATCGCGTGGATTGGAGAGTGTTCCACTCGCGCGGTCGTAGGAAAGGCGGACGATCTTGCCGTACAGATAGCGATACGGACTCTTCGCATCGGTGACCACCGGATTCGCGCCTTTGCTTTCGTCCACATAGGTGTAAGCGACGTAGACATAATCCTGGCCGGTGCCTTGCAGCAGTTCCGGATGCAGCGCCATGCCGAGCAGCCCATCCTGGCTGCCAGGCGCCGAAACCTCATTGATCGTGATCGCTACGCTCTGCTTGCCGGTCACCGGATCTATGCGCGTGACGCGCTTTCCGGTTCGCTCCGTCACCCAGAGCATGTTGTCCGGGCCCCAGGTGAGTTCCCATGGCCCCGCCAATCCGGATACCAGCACGCTCCGGCGGAATTGTTTCGTTCCTCGCATCACCGATTCCGGCCCGTCCTGCGCCAAGGCAGGCCCGCTGAGAAAACCCACCGTCAACAAAATCCCGGACCATGCGAAACGGCTCATGAATCACACTCCTACCCGGCGGAAATGACTGCCACCGGCTGCCCACGCATCGCCGGTACATGGACATGATCTTCCATCCGGATCGTTTTGGCAACGCGTCTTTTCTCCAGATCGCCTGCGGGTACCCTCCAAGAAATCCTGAAAAAAGCGTGAACAGAATGGACCCTCCAGGGATTTACGTATATGGAGTCTTCCTCAGGCCCTTCCAGGCGACCCCGCGCCATCCTGCTATGGGCGCTGGCGGCCACGGCCTCATCCCTGTGGGGGCAGGCGAATGGCGATATCCGCCTGGAGGTTAAGGATCCTTCGGGCGCAGTGACCAGAGCTTCCGGGACGCTCCGGAATCTCGATACCGGCGCCGAACGTACCTTCGAAACGGACGCCCAGGGAGTCTTCGATTTCGTTAACCTTCCCTACGGCCAATACCAGATCCGGATCTCGAAGAACGGTTTCGTCACCCAGATCGTTCACGTCGACGTGCGCTCCGCGGCGCCCGTGTCGCAGCCCGTGACGCTGGCGCTGGGTTCGCAAAAGACTTCGCTGGATGTGATCTCGGTCGCGCCTTTGTCCGGAACCAACATCCCGCAAGGCGATGTGCCCATGAACGTTCAGACGGCCAACGCCAAGGATATTGAGAACAGCGGCGCACTCGACCTGTCGGACTTCATGAACCGCACCCTCACCGGCGTTTTTGTAAACAACAATCAGGAGAATCCCTTCCAGCCCGATCTGAACTATCGCGGCTACACGGCTTCGCCGCTATTGGGAACTCCGGAAGGAATGTCGGTCTACGTGGACGGCGTCCGGCAGAACCAGCCGTTTGGAGACGTTGTCGCGTGGGACCTGATCCCCAAGAATGCCATTGAAGACATGGCGCTCGTGCCTGGCTCGGACCCCGTGTTCGGCCTGAATACCCTGGGCGCGGCCGTAACGGTAAGAACCAAGGACGGTCGCAGCGCGCCGGGCACGTCCCTTTCCGTCAATGGCGGCTCGTTCGGACGCAGGAACGGTTCCATTGAGCATGGCGGCTCCAATTCCAAAGGTCTGGATTGGTTTCTTTCCGGCAACTGGTACCGCGAAGACGGCTGGCGTTTATACTCGCCCTCCGAGGTCCGTCAGGTCTTTGGCAAAGTCGGCTACGCGAAGGGAAAGACGAAGGTCTGGCTGGGCTTTGGCTACGCGGATAACGATCTCACCGGCAATGGTTCCACGGACACCCGCTTCCTGGCGAAAAATTATAAGGCCGTCAATACGATTCCCGACATCACCTGGAATCGCTCGCCTGGGCTCACGCTCAACGCCAGCCGCGTCATCAACGACCACTTCACTCTTGCGGGCGCTGCCTATTTCCGCTACGTCCGCGCCGACACCACTAATGGCGATCTCAATGACGATTCCTTCACCGAATCGCTCTACAACCTCAGCGCCGCCGATATCGCCGCCCTCACCGCCGCCGGCTACAGCGGCTTTCCGCTGACCGGCAACTCCACCACCGAGCCGTTTCCCTTCTGGCGTTGCATCGCCCAGGGGCTGGAAAAGAGCGAGCCGTCCGAAAAATGCACCGGCGTCTTTACCCGGACCTTCGACAAACAACATGCCTGGGGCGGTTCGGCACAGGCGAACTGGTTTGACGCGCATAACAATCTCACATTCGGCACTTCGGTCGACCGCAGCAGCCTTACCTATCAGCAGGTGGGACAGTTCGGATATCTCAATCCCGACGGCGTCTCGATCACACCCATCAACACCTTTCAGGACGGCAGCACGAATGCCGACGGAGTGCCCGTCGACACGCGCGTGAACCTCCACGGCATCACGAATGCCTTCGGCCTCTATGCCACCGACACGATTCACCTGGGCAAGAAACTGGCGATCACGCTCTCCGGCCGTTATAACCACGCCGGCATTCAAAATATCGACCGCCTCCCCGTGACCGATCCCGATGCCCGCGGATCACTTAACGGAAACTATCATTTCGATCGGTTCAACCCGTCGGCTGGTCTGGTTTACACGCCCGTGCGGCTGGCGAGCGTCTATTTCAGCTACAGCGAGGCCAATCGCGTGCCCACCGCGATCGAACTTGGATGCGCCGATCCGACCCAGCCTTGCAACCTGCCGAACGCATTGGTCGCCGATCCGCCCTTGAAGCAGGTGGTAGCGAAAACGTTCGAAGCCGGCATCCGCAGCGCCGGGGAGAGCAAGCTGAAATGGAGCGCAGGCTGGTTCCGCGCGGAAAACACCAACGATATCCTGTTCGTCGCGTCGCAGCAGACCGGCTTCGGTTACTTCGTGAATTACGGCAAGACTCGCCGCCAGGGCGCGGAGATCAGTGTCAGTAGCAACTATCGCTGGTTTACCTTCGGCGGAAATTACACGTTCCTGGACGCGACCTTCCAGAGCGCGCAGTTGTTGGGCTCTGCCAGCAACAGCACGAATGACGCCGGGCTCGGATTGGAAGGCAACATTCAGGTGGTTCCGGGCGATCAGATCCCGCAGACGCCGCGCAACTTGTTTAAGGCCTACGTCGATTTCCATCCCACCACCAAGCTGTCGGCCGATCTGGATTTCAATGCCGTCGGGCGTTCCTTCGCCCGCGGCAACGAAAACAACCTGGACAAGCCGGACGGAGTCTACTACCTTGGGCCTGGCTTTTCGCCCGGCTTCGGCGTAACCAACGTGGGAGCGCGCTATCAGGTCATGAAACGTCTGCAGTTCTTTGTGCAGATCGATAACCTGTTCAATCACCGTTACTACACGGCGGCTCAACTGAACACGACCCCGTTCGATAACAACGGCAATCTCATTCCCCGGCCTTTCGCTTCGAATACAGACGCCGTTCGCAACTCGACTTTCTATTCGCCCGGCGCGCCGAGAGGCGTTTTCGGAGGCATGAAAATTACGTTTTGAATCGAGACAGCAGCCCCTGGCGCAAGAAAGCATGAACCCAAGAAAAGGTGAACGACGCATAGCCAGGAGTAATATTAAAGGTATAGGAGGCATGACGTGTTTCCGCGGGTCACAGATGCGATAACCCTGCGCGACCTGCTAGGCTCGTCCGCTTCCACTCCGGCCCAGGATCCGCTCGAGGCCGAGGTCGTGAAACTCTTCGACCATTTCAGGGCGCCCTTACTGCGTTATCTATCAAGTTTTGGCCTCGGGGTTCAGGACCGGGAAGACGTCGTCCAGGACGCCTTTCTTTCGTTGTTTCAGCATTTGCGGGCCGGCAAATCGCGCGAGAATCTCGGCGCCTGGCTGTTCCGCGTAGCCCACAATCTGGCTTTGAAGCGCCGGTACCGCATGCGGCGGGAGTCGGATGCCAATGCCGGCGCCGGGGGCCTGGTGATTGACCCAGCTCCCAGCGCCGAGGACGGCCTTGTCCGGCATCAAACCCAGAACCGCATGCTTGCGGTCGTCAAAGCGTTGCGCGAACAGGATCGTCGCTGTCTTGATCTTCGGGCCGAAGGCTTTCGCTATCGGGAAATCGCCGATCTTCTCAACATTTCCATCGGGGCCGTGTCTCTTTCCTTAGCCCGCTCCCTGGCGCGCATCTCGCGCGCTACGGAGTGATCGAGCGCTTATGAAGGACCTGAACACACATCTTTCCGACCAACAGATGTTGATGGACGTCGACGGGGAACTCTCGCCGAAAGAAGAAGCTCTGATTCGGGCGCATCTTGATGCCTGTTGGAAGTGTCGCGTCCGTCGCAAGGAAATCGAGCACGCCATCACCGACTTTGTCCGCTTCTACCAAAAAGAAAATGACGGACAACTACCGCCGGTGGAGGGTCCGCGCGCGTTACTCAAGGCTCGACTCGCGGAGCTTTCCGCAACCCAGTCCGCGCGGCATTCCACCTGGTTCGCGCTCTCCCACAAAAATGTCTGGACGCTCGCGGCCGCGGTCTGCGCGCTTCTGGCCTTCGGCCTCATTCTCGCTCGTTCCAGTGGCTTCCAGCGTCCCCAGACCCGCCGCCGCGCGATGATCACCTCGATTCCGGATTCCACCCTGACGCCCGGGGCAACCGTGCTGATTAGTCGCGGAGCTGTCTGCTCCGGAGAATCCGCCAAGAACAAAGCCGTTCCTGTCTCGCTCCAAAAAAAGGTTTTTGAGGAATATGGAATCGCCGGAGCCGAGCCGCGCGCCTACGAAGTGGATTATCTCGTCACCCCCGCGTTAGGCGGCGCTGACGATATTCACAACCTCTGGCCTCAGCCGTACTTTGCCACGGTATGGAATGCCAAGGTGAAAGATGAACTGGAAGACCGCCTCCGTCAGATGGTCTGCGACGGCACTCTGGACTTGACGGAAGCTCAGCGGGAAATCGCCACCAACTGGATTGAAGCCTACAAGAAGTATTTTCGTACGGACAGCCCGTTGGAGCATTGAGGGGAACGTTTTCAGTGAGAAGCCAAACCGGCGGGTCTGTTCCGATCGCGGCGATCGCGTTGGTAATTCTGGCTGCCGTCGCCGTTGCCCAGAACCCTGATTCCGCTCCGCCCCAGAAACCTTTGCGCGAACGCCTTCTTGAGCGCGCCACCAAGGGCGATGCCGAAGCGCAGTTTGAACTGGGCAAGAATTACGAAGCCGGCCGGATCGGTCTGCCGCGCGATTTTGCATTGGCGGCGCGCTGGTATCGCGAGGCGGCGAACCAGGGCGATGCCTACGCCGCCGCCAGCCTGGGCATCCTGTTAAATTTCGGAAAAGGGGTTCCGCGGGATTATGTTCAGGCCTATGTCTGGTACGAGCGCGCGGCCTCCCGGATGACCGGCGGTAACAGAGATAGCATCGTCGAAATGCGAGATAATGTAGCTGCGAAATTGACCACCGCTCAACTTGAAGAAGCGCGACGTTTGGTGAAGGCATGGACCCCTACGCCTGCAAGGCCACAGGAGTGAACTTGCGGCGGGTCTCCGGCGGGCGATGGACGCGCCAGCCGTTGTGTGTCGTCATCCCAATATGCCTGCTGGCTCTTGCCGGATGCGGAAAGCAGACATCCGTTACCGCCGAGAAGCCGATTGGCGCCGCCGTCAAAATTGACGCGCCTCTTGGATTGCCGGACGTGCCCGTCCCGGCCGCCAATCCCGAAACCGCGGAAGCCATTGCCCTCGGCCGCAGGCTTTTCTATGAAACCAAATTGTCTGCCGACTCTTCGCTCTCCTGCGCCTCCTGTCACAATCCGCGACTCGGCTTCACGGATGGAAAGCAGCACTCCACCGGAATCGGCGGAAAAATCGGTACGCGCAACGCCCCCACCGTTGTCAACGCCGCTTATGTCCCCTTTCAATTCTGGGATGGCCGCGCCCCAAGTCTGGAGGAGCAGGCCGGCGGTCCGATAGCCAACCCCATCGAAATGAATCAGACTCATGATCTGTGCGCTTCGAAGCTCGACGCGGATGCATCCTACCGCGCCGACTTTGAGAAGACGTTCGGTCCTGGCCCGGTGACCATCGGCAAGGTAAAAAACGCGATTGCGAGTTTTGAACGAACCTTGATCAGCGGCAATTCCCCGTTCGACGCGTACATGTTCGGCGGCGACAAAAAGGCTCTGAGTCCGGCTGCCATTCGCGGGCTCGAGATCTTCAGGGACAAGAATAAAGGCAACTGCGTCACCTGCCATACCATCAGCGAGACGTACGCTCTGTTCACGGATGGAAAATTTCACAATATTGGCGCCGGCGTCAACGGCGAAGGCGAGCTGACCGATTTAGGCCGCTACGACGAGACCAAAGTCGAAGGCGACAAGGGCGCTTTCAAGACCCCGACCCTGCGCAACGTCGCGAAAACCGGTCCTTATATGCATGACGGAAGCCTAAAGACGTTGAAGGATGTGGTCGACTTTTACGCCGGCGGAGGCAACTCCAATCCTTATCTCGACAAGGAGATCAAGGAGATCAAGCTGTCCGGACGCGAACGCGAGGATCTGGTCGAATTCCTCGAATCGTTGACCGGCGATGTGCCCTCGAATGCCGGTCCGCCCGATTCCCCGGGAGATCTTCTGCCATGAAGCAGATCACCGCCCACACGCTCGTTTGTGGAATCGCGCTGCTCGCCGGTTGTTCGGCGACTGGACCGAAGGTCGCCGAATCAAAAAAAGAAATACTGCCATCGTATTTTAAAGTTGATCCTGCCACCGCGGGCACTCTAAAAGGAATCGTCAAGTTCACCGGGAAAAAACCCGCGCGCAAGACCGTCGACATGAGTGGCGATCCCGCCTGCGTCGAAGCTCATCATGGCAAGGCCTCCGATGAATCGGTGGAGCTGAATCCCGACGGAACCCTGGCCAACGTATTCATCTACCTCAAGAGCGGCTTGGAAGGCAAGAAGTTCGAGGTGCCCGCGGCTCCCGTCACCATCGACCAGCACGGCTGCTGGTTTCATCCCCGCGTGATGGGCATTCAAACCGGCCAAACCTTGCAGGTGACCAATTCCGATCCCGTCACTCACAACATCCATCCGCTTGCCGAGATCAATCGCGAATGGAACCACAGCCAGGGCCAAGGCGACGCTCCGATCGCCCGGAAGTTCATCAAGCCCGAAGTCATGATTCGCGTGAAATGCAACATCCATAGCTGGATGCACGCGTTTATCGGAGTTTTAGACCATCCCTACTTTGCCGTAACCGGCCAAAACGGAGCCTTCGAGATACGCAACATCCCGCCGGGCGACTATACGATTGAAGCCTGGCAGGAAACGTTCGGGACGCAAGAGCAAAAAATCACGGTCGGCCCCAGCGGCGCCGTCGAAACCAATTTCGTCTTCAAAGGAGAATAGCCGTGTCCACTCTGAAGTGTCTGCCGTTGACCGGATTGATTGCGGTATTTTGCGTTTCTTGTTCGAGTCCGAAAGCCGCCGAAAAGGCGGAAACCAAGGCTCCCCAGGAGTCCACGGCATTCCGGCTATACGTCACCAACGAAGTTTCCGGCGATATGACGGTAATTGACTCGGCCACTTATAACGTAATCGCGACCGTCCCCCTGGGAAAACGCCCGCGCGGAATTCACCCGAGTCCCGATCGAAAAAGTATCTACGTGGCGCTGAGCGGTTCGCCCATCGCCGGTCCGGACGTCGACGAGAGCACTCTGCCTCCGCCCGACAAGAGCGCGGACGGCATCGGCGTATTCGACACCACGCAGAACAAGGTCGTCCGCGTGATTAAAGGCGGCTCCGATCCGGAGAACTTCGACATCAGCAAGGATGGGACTCAACTGTTTATCTCCAACGAAGACGATGCTGCGGTCAGCGTCGTCGATATCGCCTCCGGCGCCGTGGTCAAGTCGGCCAAGGTCGGCGAGCAGCCGGAGGGAGTCAAGGTTACACCCGATGGAAAGTACGTCTACGTCACTTCTGAGGAAACCGGAACGATCGCCGTACTCGATCCGGTAGCGGGAAAAATTCTCAAGACCTTCAAGGTCGGGCATCGCCCGCGCTCTGTCGCATTTATGCCGGATGGGTCCAAGGCCTACATCAACGCCGAGAACGACGGCACGGTGGTTCTGGTCGACGCCGTCAACTACAAAATGATTCAAGCCATACCGCTGGGAAAAGCGGGAACCGTCAAACCCATGGCGGTCCTGCTTTCCCCCGACAGCACCAAGCTCTACGTCAGCACTGGCCGGGGCCATCAGGTATTCACGATCGATACGGCGACCAACAAGCCCGTCGGGTCCGTCGAAGTCGGTCCGCGGCCTTGGGGCATTGCCGTCTCGCCCGACGGAAAGACGCTCTATTCGGCCAACGGTCCCTCAAACGATATCTCGGTTGTGGATCTGGCAACCAATGCTGTCGTCAGGAAGATTCCGGTTGGCAAAGGCCCGTGGGGCGTGATCGCACTAGACCGCTAATGAGAAACCGACGGTTTATCAACGTTGCCGGCGCCCTCCGGCTCGCGATGCTCGCCCCGCTGGTCTTGCCCGCTCAAACTTCGGCCTGGCGGATCGACCCGCTCCACAGCAGCGCTCAGTTCAGCGTCCGCCACATGATGATTTCAACGGTGCGCGGGCACTTCGGCGGCGTCAAGGGAGCAGTCGTTTACGATCCCGCGAATCCGGCGGCTTCATCCGTGGAAGCGACCATCGATTGCAGTACCGTGAACTCCGGTGAACCCAAGCGCGATTCCGATCTGAAGACCGCGGAGTTCTTCGATGTGAAACGCTATCCGGTCATGAAGTATAAATCCAGGCGGGTTGACGTCGCCGGTCCTGGAAAGCTCAAAGTCACGGGCGATCTGACCATCAACGCGATCAGCCGGGAAGTGGTGCTCGACGTCGAGGGGCCCACGCCGCCCATCCGCGATACGCAAGGGCGCGAGAAGATTGGCATTAACGCTGTGACGAAAATCAGCCGCAAAGAATTCGGCATTCTCTACAATCCCGTAATGGAAGCCGGAGGGGTTGCCGTCAGCGATGAAGTTGCCATTGAACTGGAAATCGAGCTGATTCACAATTCGAAGTAACCTCCCGGGATCACGCCGGCGCTCGCAACGAAAAAAACAACACGAGGACGCCGCCGGCCAACAACCCCAGGCCCGGCCAAAAGAGCAACCCTGTACTCCTCGGTGTTTCTCTAGGTGATCGATCTACGCCCGCCGCCTTGCTGATCTCTCGGAAATCCAACGGCTGCTCCTCCCTCGACGGCCCCGTCGCGACATCGTCATCGTCGGGTGCGAGTTGCGCGAAATCCGGCGGTAGTTCGTCTTCGGGAGAGCGCCGTTTGGCGTGCGTTACCTCGGCGGCGAGTTCGTTCCACGCGCTCTCGCTGCACAGCGGATTAAATAGCTGAACCGCGGAGTGCGCCGCCTGGCACGGCGCATCCGGAATCTCGAAGATTCGGGCGGGCGCGTGAGACTCACCGGTTATCGGCAGATCGCCCAGTGCCTGTCCCAAGACCCGCAGCGTGCCGGCATCCTGTTCTTTCCCGATTCGTTCGATCAAAACGCCCGAAAGTTCCTTCGCCTTCCCGGCGCGCACTTGCGCCGCGACGTGCCGCAATGCCGGTTCCAGCGC
>Ga0070731_10004816_pt1 | contig 11400 bp, 10 predicted proteins | sample Coa_R1_2_FD_66448 | JGI IMG/M metagenome (GOLD analysis project Ga0070731, IMG submission 66448) | Surface soil microbial communities from Centralia Pennsylvania, which are recovering from an underground coalmine fire - Coalmine... | ecosystem: Environmental > Terrestrial > Soil > Unclassified ... | reverse complement strand
AACACGCAGGATAGAGGTGGCCAACGTTACCTAAGTGACCGGCGGAAAGCCATCTTGAGGCAGTTTTAGGCAGCTCAGTCGATGAGACGATTCGTAATCGGCGCGTAGCTGTCTATTCGCCGGTCCCGCAAGAAAGGCCAATTGCGGCGGGTGTCTTCGAGTAAACGCAGGTCAACGTCGCCAATAAGAATCTCTTCTTTATCGTGAGACGCCTCGGCGATTACCCGGCCAAAGGGGTCGCAGAGGAATGATCCGCCCCAGAATTCGAGTCCAGCGCCGGGCGCGGATTTGCCGCGAATGTCTCCATTTTCCAAGCCGACGCGATTGACCACAGCGACATAGACGCCATTGGCGATGGCATGGGCGCGCTGAATGGTGCGCCAGGCATCGTGCTGCGCCTGGCCGAATTCCGCTTTTTCGGCAGGGTGCCAGCCAATTGCGGTGGGATAAAACAGGATATGCGCGCCTTGTAAGGCAGTCAGTCGAGCGCCTTCCGGATACCACTGATCCCAACAGACGAGAGTGCCAAGCCGTCCGACGCTCGTATCAAATGCGCGAAATCCCAAATCGCCCGGCGTGAAGTAGAACTTTTCGTAATAAAGCGGATCGTCGGGAATGTGCATCTTGCGGTAAAGCCCGATGAGTTTGCCGTCATTGTCGAAGATCACGGCAGTGTTGTGGCAAACACCGGGAGCCCGTTTTTCAAACAACGATGCGATAAGCACAATTTGAAGCTGCTTGGCCAACTCTGACAGCCTGCCGGAAGTTGGACCCGGGATCGGCTCGGCGAGATCAAACAATGAGGCGTCTTCGCGCTGGCAGAAGTATTGGGTCTGAAAGAGTTCGGGGAGGCAAACTACCTGAGCAGAACGAGAAGCGGCTTCCCGCACTTGTTCCATGGCGTGTTGCAAATTTTGGTCCGGATCGGGGGTAGCGGACATTTGAATCAATCCGACACGGAACGTATTAGTCGACAAACAAAAGCCTCCAATCAGAAAAAATAGAATATCAGTTCTCAGTTCCCGGTTCTCAGTACGAGGCGGCTTTTAGTAGAGTAGTTATGGAGATGCATATGAAACACGGGAATCATGACGGATCAGGAATTGACCGCAAATTACACGATCCGGTGGAAGACCGGTTAGTGGCGCTGGAGTCGCTCGACTTAAAAAGCGTGCACTCGATTGACGATCTGGTGCGGGCAATGGCCAAAACTGCGTTTACGGGGCGTCAACTCGGCGAGGCTGCTGATGTCTTGGAAGCTATGGCGCGAGACGAAGAATGCTTCGTCGTGATGACTCTTGCTGGCGCAATGACGGTTGCCAAGCAAAGTCTCATTATTGCGGAGTTGATCGATCGCGGAATCGTGAATGCGATCGTTTCTACTGGCGCTCTTATGGCGCACGGGCTGGTCGAGGCCACAGGGCTTTCCCACTTTCGCTACAACCCCGAGGTTTCCGACGAAGAACTGTACGAGCAGGGATATAACCGCGTGTATGACACGTTGGAGCCGGAGCAGAATCTCGATGATGTAGAGGAAGTGATGGCCGAGATTTTGAACAATTGGGACCACAATGAGGTGCTCTGCTCCTACAAGCTGAATCACGCCATCGGCGAACATCTGAGCAAGCGCTCCAAAGAGGAGCGGGGCATTCTCAAGTCTGCATATGAAAAAGGAGTGCCGGTGTTCGTGCCGGCCTTCACGGATTCCGAACTGGGCTTGGATTTTGCGCTGAATAATCGTATTCGTGAATCGACCGGACGCCATAAACTGCGCTTCGATCCCTTCCAAGACTTGGAGCACTTTGCTGCAACGCTGCTTCGCCAGAAACGATTGGGGATCTTCACCATCGGCGGCGGAGTTCCGCGCAACTGGTCACAGCAATTCGGGCCGTTTATCGAGCTCCGGCACCGCCGATTGGGAGAGAACGTGGCTTTGAAGCGATATCACTACGGGCTGCGTATTTGTCCCGAACCGGTCTATTGGGGTGGTCTGTCGGGAAGTCCGTATAGCGAAGCGGTATCCTGGGGGAAGTTCGTTCCCCCGGCGGAAGGGGGACGCTTCGGCGAAGTCTTCGTGGATGCGACAGTGGGCCTGCCCCTCATAGTGGCCGCAGTCCTGGAGAGACTAGGGAAAGAGAAGCACCACGCAACCGGGAAGAAAGAGAAGGTTGCCGCCAAAAAATAAAGATCAGTCAAAAATGAAGATAGCGGATGCGATTACCGTGGTCCAGAGACCACGTTTGTCACCAACGGCAGATTGAGTGACATTGGCGGTGCGTACAATTTTGTTGGAAATGCGATAGATTTCTTTTTTCTCGTCCCACGATCGATCTGGATCGAACTCCACGTTTAAAGTTGTCGCCAGCATTTCCGCGGCAAGTTCCTCGGCATAATCGCCCGCGGCGTTGTCGGTCTCGCCAAAGGAGTGGTGCTCGCTCAAATATCCGTAGGTATTGCGATCAGCGGGGATGGCCACGCCGATACTGGCAGCCAAAAGACGGTGTGGCTCGCGCGTCGAGTTCTCGGCGACAACCGCAAAAACCACCTCGCCCGGGCTGAGATACTTCAAGCCCTGAGAGCGTGCGATCAGTTTGCATTGCGGGGGAAAAATTGATGACACGCGCACAAGATTCTGCGCAGCAATCCCGGCGTCGCGTAGCGCTAACTCAAAGGAAGTGAGACGTTCACGATGTTTTCCAACTCCCTTGGTAAAGAAGATGCGCTTCGGGACCATGTCCTTGCCCAATTCGCCGATTCCTCCAGTTTTTCCTCAGATGACGGTCAAATCTAACACAGGGAAGTGTAAAGGGAATATGAAAACTGAGGTTCGCAAAAATAATTTCGGCGGAAAGCCGGACTTGTACTTTCCGCCGAAGAGGTCAAATCGAACCTGTGTTACTTGGCCGGGGAAACCGAGCTGACCTGGATCTCGTCTCCGTTCGCCTGCCCTTTAACCGTCGCGTTTTTATTGGCAAGCTTGTCCAGAGTTGCCAGCGTGGACTTGTCGTCAGTATCGAGCGTGTAAACCTTATCGCCTACCACAAGGGCGTACTTCGAGCCTTTCTGAACGCAGGCGCGGAGACAAGCAGCGGGATCGCCTTCCATCATGTGCTTCTTGCCGCACATGGCATCGCTGACCAATCCGGTGAAACTTTCCGCTTTTGCGGCGAACAAGCACGGAGCCAAGCAGGCGAGCATCGCCAAAGCCATCAACCAGAACCGAATCTGTTGCGGGATACGGTACATTGCGAGTAGTTCTCCTTTGCAGTTGAGATTCATCCGCTGTTCTTATATTGGAACGCTGATTATTAGAAAAGGTTACATCAAAATGTTAGTGGGCGATAAAGCGAAGTGTCACATCTACTGTTTTGTCCTTGCGGTCGAGGGTTTCTTGAATATCAGGAGTCCATTCGCCGGTAGTAAGCACATCTTTTAAGGCTTGGCTGACAAACCGTCTTGTGTAGCCAGAGTTGTAGGTATCGCCACCCATGAGCGTCCAGTTGTTCTGCAGGCGGTCCTTGGTGCGGGAGTCTACTCCGAGGATTTCCAGTTCTCCCATTTTGAAGATGTCACCCTCATGGATGGTCAGACGGTAGGTGACTGTATGGTTGCTATCCTCCAGCTCGGGAGTAGTCTGGACCGTGGCATCCATGTAACCGCGACTGCCATAAAGCGCTTTGATACTATCGGCGTTCTTGGCCAACTGAACGGCGTCAGCGGGCTGACCAGGTTCGAAGTGCATGATCTTTTGAAGCGTGTCGGAAGGAACGGCCTTATTTCCTGCGAGAATGACGTTTTTCAGGTTGTACTGTGGCCCAGGGTCGACAGGAAACGTGACCTCGACAAAAATGTCATTATCCTCAGTTCGATCAACCTTGACAGAAGTTTCTCCGAAATGCGCTTTCAGATAACCACGCTGCAGAAGGACGGGAGAAAAGGTCTTGTCCTCCTGCTGAATCAGTTTTGAGCGAGCATACTCCATGCCGCGAAGGCTTTTGCCGGCAGATTGCAATGCCGGCAAGGCGGCCGCATCGGCGCCTGCAAATGCGACGTCGGCGACCACAATGCGCGGGCCAGTAACACGGTAGTCGAAAGCTTCCGTCGGCCCGTCCTCGTGTGCTACCCGAGTGTAATCGACCTGTGCCGGGATTTTCTTCTCATCCAATATCGCTTGCAGCGCCTGAGAAACGTCATCCGGCAGTGGGCCAGTGATTGGGAGTTGTCCGTCAAAAAGCGGTACCTGCGCGTGAATTTTGTCGAGTAGCTCCTGCTTTGAGAACCAGACGAAATTTTCAAAAGTTGCCGGGGCGAAATGCTCCGCTTCTTTGACCTTGAGGGTTAGCTTGGTCCCCTCGGGAGCATAATCGAAGCTGTAAGCGACGTCGGTAAACGCGCCAGTCTGGCCCAGTTTCCGTGCCGCATCTTTGAAGTCATCGTCGTGTACGATCTCCCCTATGCGCAGGCCAGAGGCGCTGATCACGTCATCCGGCTTGTAGTGCTTTGCCCCAGAAACTTCAAGCGCAATGAGCTTAAAGGCTGAGGGTGGCAGTTCTTTCCCGGCTTTCCGAGTTTGAGACAAGCAAAGGGGCGCGCTTAAAAGAACGAGGATGGCCGAAAAGGCGCTGAAGGACCTCACTTAAGAAATTCTAGCGCAGGTGGCGAATGGTCGACCGGCGTAGAGTTGATCACCTCTTCGCGGTAGCGACGGCCTCGACGCTTTTCAGCTTCACGGTGGTATCGATGAAAGCGAGAGCGGCGCGGCTGAGGGCTTTATCTTTACGAAAAACCAGCGCGAGATCGCGACGAATGGTTGCGTCGGAAATCGGGATCGAAACCAGCGCACTGGCGCGAACGTCCTCCAGAACGTTGGAGCGCGCGATAAAACCAATTCCTGCGTCTGCCGCGACAAAGCGCTTAAGCAGTTCGCTGGAGTCGAGTTCCATGGTGTAGCGGGGTTTGAGCTTGCGTTCGTAGAACAGGTTTTCCAGAGCGTCGCGGGTGTGGCCGGCTTTGGGCACAATGAGTGGATAACCTGCGGCTTCCGCCATGGTGACCGATTTCAACTTCGCAAGCGGATGCTTCGGTGGAGTAATCACGACTAGTTCGTCGCGGTGGATCAGAACGATGGTCAGGCGAGGGTCCTGCACCGGCAAGGAAACCACGCCGAAATCAACGGAGTTGTCGATCACCGACTCCAAAATCTTGGCGTAGTCAGAGCGCGTGATACTGATGCTTACGTCCGGATATTGCTTTTTGAATTCCGCGAATACCTCGGGAAGAATGTGCAGGCAAGTGCCTTCGTTGGCTCCAACAACGATCTCTCCTTTGGGTATGCGTTCATTCTCGGCGACGGCCGTCAGCATCATCTTGCGAGCTTCCAGAACGTCTTCAGCAAACTTCAGGAAAAGCTTGCCGGAAGCGGTGATGGAAACCTTTCCGCCAGAACGATCCAGCAACTTGGCGCCAACTTCCTCCTCAAGGGAGCGAATTTGTGATGAGATGGCCGGCTGGGTGCGAAAACGCTTCTCCGCTGCGCGCGAGAACGAGCTCAATCGCGCCACCTCGAGAAACGTTTCCAGTTGATCAAAGTCCATGGATCAGCAATTAGCGGTTGGCATTTAGCACTTAGTTAGCAAAATGCGGCGGTCCAAACGACCAAGTGCTAATTGCTAATTGCCAAATGCTGCTTACTCATAACCCTCTCTTATCCTTTCCATAAAAACAATCAATTTCCCTCACTTCAGTCCGTCTTCTACACTCGCGTGTTCGCCGAACGCCAGAAATTGTAGCAGGCGCAACTCTTCCGCTGAATTGGCGCGTACGCCCTAAGGAGTTCTCTATGGCTGACCCGAAAACCGTGCTGGAGTTCGTAAAGAAGAACGGAATCAAAATGCTCGATCTGCGTTTCACGGATCTTCCGGGGTTGCAGCATCATGTTTCTTTTCCCATTGAGCAATTGTCGGAGGCGTCGTTCGAGGACGGCTTCGGGATGGACGGCTCTTCAATCCGCGGCTGGGCGGCGATTCACGAAAGCGACATGCTGCTGATTCCCGATCCCACCACGCACCTGCTTGATCCTTTTACGGAAGTGCCTACGCTCGTGATGGTGTGCGATGTCATCGATCCCGTCACGAAACAACGATACGACCGTGATCCCCGCTACATTGCCAGGAAGGCCGAACTGTATCTCACCTCGACGGGGCTAGCCGATACAGCATATTTCGGCGCCGAGGCGGAATTTTTTATCTTCGACAATGTCCGTTTCGATCAGCGCGAGCAGCATGGTTTCTACTTCATCGATGCCGAGGAGGGCCGCTGGAATTCCGGCAGAAAAGAAAACAATCAGGGATATCGCCCGCGCTTTAAAGAAGGATACTTCCCGGTGCCGCCGACCGATCATTATCAGGACCTGCGCAGCGAAATGGTCATGACCATGCTGAATTGCGGGCTGGAAGTGGAGTGCCACCATCACGAAGTCGCGACCGGTGGGCAGACCGAAATCGATCTCAGATTCGACTCGCTCGTCCGCTCCGCCGACCACATGATGCTCTACAAATACGTGGTCAAAAATGTGGCCAACCAGTATGGAAAAACTGTGACATTCATGCCCAAGCCGATTTTCCAGGACAACGGCAGCGGCATGCACACTCATCAGTCGCTCTGGAAAAATGGCAAGCCACTGTTTGCTGGCGATGGCTACGCGGGTCTGTCTCAGATGGCATTGTGGTACATCGGGGGACTCATTAAGCATGGTCCGGCCTTGTCGGCACTCATCGCGCCAACCACGAATTCTTATAAACGGCTGGTCCCGGGATTTGAGGCGCCGGTGAATCTGGCGTATTCCCGCCGTAATCGTTCGGCGGCGTGCCGTATTCCGATGTATTCAGCCTCGCCGAAGGCGAAGCGCGTGGAGTTCCGTCCGCCGGACCCGAGTTGCAATCCGTACATGGCGTTTGCCGCAATGATGATGGCGGGCCTGGACGGAATCGAGAACAAGATCGATCCCGGCCAGCCTCTCGACAAAGACATTTATGACCTCGGCCCCGAGGAGTTGGCGAAAGTTCCGTCCATGCCCGGGTCGCTCGAAGATGCGCTCGAAGCACTCAGCCGGGACAACGCTTTCCTGATCAAGGGCGACGTGTTCACCGAAGAGCTGTTGACCACCTATATCGATTACAAGCGCTCAAAAGAGGTGGATGCAGTGCGGCTGCGGCCGCATCCTTTTGAGTTCGCGCTGTATTACGACATCTAGTTGTTACTTCAGCGGCTAATGGCGTGGCTCAAAATGCAGGGCTAAAGCCCTGCTCCACCCAAAATCCTAAGACGTCCAAGCCCTGCTCTGCCCCAAAACCTCACTGGTATGAGGTAACTGGCGAGACCAGAACGGGACCACGATGATGCGGGATGAAACGAAAGCCAGCGGTTTCCTCCCGATACCAGTTCGCGGTATCTTAGTCGCATGGAACTTCGCGGATGCGGTACAGCGCTGGTAACCCCTTTTCGTCAGGATGGCTCCATCGACGAGCCTGCCCTGCGCAACCTCGTGGCATGGCAAGTCGAGTCCGGAATCGATTTTCTGGTCCCATGCGGCACCACGGGTGAAACGCCAACGCTCTCTCATGATGAGTGGCTGATGGTCATCGACATTACGATCGAGGTCGCAGCCGGCCGTGTGCCGATTGTGGCCGGCGCCACTTCCAATTCGACCCACGATGCCGTGGAGAAAGCCAAAGAAGCAGCGGCTCGGCCGGGAGTCGACGCGATTCTGACGGCATCGCCCTATTACAACAAACCAACTCAGGAAGGCCAGTACCGGCATTTTCATGCAATTGCCGAGGCCATCGACAAGTCCATCATTCTTTACAACGTACCGGGACGAACCGGGGCGAACATCGAACCCGCCACGCTGGCGCGGCTTGCGGAAGTGCCGCACATTGCAGGAGTCAAAGAAGCCAGCGGCAATATCGCTCAGATCGCTGAGGTTTGCAATGTGGTTCCAGAGCAGTTTCTGGTTTTGTCAGGTGACGATGCCGTCACGCTGCCTGTGATCGCGCTGGGAGGCGTTGGAATTATTTCCGTGGCATCGAATGAAATTCCTCACGAAATGGCGGAGATGACTCGAGCGGCATTAAACAACGATTGGAGCACCGCGCGCAGGCTTCACCGCAAGTACCTGGCGTTGATGCAGGCGAACTTCATCGAATCGAATCCACTGCCGGTGAAAGCTGTATTGGCGATGATGGGCAAGTTGGAGGAAGTGTATCGCCTGCCGCTCGCGCCGATGCGCCGGGACACGCGCTCGAAATTGCAAAAAATCGCTGCGGAAGCGGGAGTGATCGCAAAGCCTGTGGGTGCTCAGGCAGATGGTGTTAATTTCTTTATCTACGAGAATTGGTTGGCAGGGCCGCACAAAATTGTTCTACACCGGTCTACGTGCGGACAATGCAACCACGGCAAAGGCCGACCGTCCGGCCATGACGCCAATCACGCGCGCTGGCATGGGCCTTATGCGACGCTTGCCGAAGCCCGCGAAGCCTCGCATACCCTGACCGGCGTGCTGATCAGAAGCGAATGCAAGTGCATCTGAAGGCAGAACGAAGAAGTTAGGATGCAGAAGTAAGTTCTACTTCCTCATTCTCACCTCTGCATTCTGACTTTTTCATTATGTCTTCCCTCCAATCCTCCATCGAACGATTTGCGTCGCTTGGCGAAGTCGAACGCAATCCTGAAGCGCGAAAACTTTTTCTGGAATTCCGCGAGGAATTGACCCAAGGCAAGATTCGAGCCGCCGAAAAAGTCGACGGCAGGTGGAAAGTCAACATTTGGGTCAAACAGGGCATTCTGCTGGGATTCCGGCTGGGCGAACTCAGCCGGATGGGTGACGATGCCTGCCTTACATTCGTCGATAAAGACACGTTTCCGGTTCGCAGATTTGCTGTCGAAGACCGCGTGCGGGTGGTGCCCGGCGGGTCGTCGGTGCGACTAGGAGCTTACGTTGCCCCTGGAGTGATTTGCATGCCGCCCATGTTCATCAATGTTGGCGCGTATGTAGATGAAGGCACTATGGTGGATTCGCATGCGCTCGTCGGCTCATGCGCGCAGATCGGAAAGCGCGTGCATTTGAGCGCCGCGGCGCAGATCGGGGGCGTGTTGGAGCCGGTGAATGCCGCTCCCGTAATTATTGAAGATGACGTTCTTGTCGGCGGAAACTGTGGCATCTACGAGGGTACGCTGGTGCGTGCACGGGCGGTGCTGGGGGCGGGGACGATTCTCACGCGTTCAACTCCGCTTTACGATCTCGTTCGTGGAGAAGTCTATCGGGCCAGCGCGGATGAACGGCTGTCAGTCCCCGAAAATGCGGTAGTGGTGCCGGGATCGAGAGCGGTGGAGAAGGCAAAGGGCAGGGACTGGAAATTGTCCTTGTATACGCCGGTCATTGTGAAGTATCGCGATGAGAAGACCGAAGCCGGGATCGAGCTGGAAGAGTGGCTGCGGTAATCAATTATCTTGTGGGCTGGTTTGCGAATTCCTCGAGTGGCCGGTGGCAGCATCGGAATGCAAGGGTCCTTCGACTTCGCCGATCGATTCGCAAGCGAATTGACCTGCATCGCTCCGGATGACATGAGGTTTTGCCGATCAGGAAGACAATCGTGCGGGGCCAATTATCACTGGAGTGGCCTGGTCCTGATTGAGCCGGTTGCGCGCTTCCAGATGCCGCTGCCGGAAGTGGTTTTTGGCACGCTCGCCCCAGGCCCGGACGAAGTAGTAGTTCAACGCCGCGCCAATAACAGAACTGGCAATGGGGATCAGGCGTCCCGACCACTTCTCCACGAATTCTTTGCTGGCCTGGACTGCAATTCGGCGAATGACCCTCGGAACAAAACGGTACACGACTTCCTTCTCCAGCAGTTCGCGGCTAATGTCTACCCCGGCAGCGCTGGCCGCAGCAATCCATAGCTCGGCGGTCTCATTTTCGGTATTGAATTCAAATCCGTAGAGCAGACTGAGTTTCTGCAACGTGCGCAAAGTGATTCCGGCCAGGATGCTGAGGTCGGGGACAATGGTCATAATGCCACCCATGCCGAGCCCTGCGCCCTCGGCCGCCGCAAGCCTCATGCCGCTATGGATTACGTTGTTGGCCAAATCGTCGAGATGGCCGATATCGACCGAGTAAACGCCTTGATAACTGGAGATTGGCAAGCCGTGAGCCATCCGGAGCTGCAGAAGAAATTTGTCCGGATCGACTCTCACAGTTTCATAGGCGTGCTGAAATCCGCGGCGCAGTCCGTCTTCGAACTTGCGCATCAACCACGATTTTTTTTCCTCGTCGGCCACCACAACCAGCTTAACGCGGGGACGGGCAGAAAGGAACAGCAGCTAGTAGTCAGGAGTCAGTAGGCAGGGGTCAGTGAAGGCAAATAACTTTATCTGACTCCTGACCACTGACGACTAACTCCCAGCCTGTGCTAGCATCGATTTACCTCTGATGCCATCTGGCAAGTTGCATGTCGTGCCGCTCGGCGGCCTGGGCGAGTTCGGAATGAACTGCATGGCCCTGCGCTGGGGGGATGACATCATCGTTATCGACGCTGGCCTGATGTTTCCCGAAGCCGAGTTGCTCGGCGTTGACATCGTCGTTCCCGATATTTCTTACCTCACGGAGAACCGGCAGCACGTGCGCGCTATCGTGCTCACGCACGGCCATGAAGATCACATTGGCGCATTACCGTGGATGCTCTCCGAACTCAACGTTCCGGTGTGGGGCACCGAATTTACGCTGGCGTATGTCGAAGACAAGCTGGATGAGCACGGTCTGCTGGACAATGCCGATCTACGGGAGATTCGGCCGGGCGAGCGTTTCAAGGTCGGTCCATTCACCGTGCATCCCATTCACGTGACTCACAGCTTGGTGGATTGTGTTGCGCTGGCGATCCACACTCCGCTTGGGGTCGTCTTACACACGGGCGACTTTAAAGTTGACCCCACCCCTACGGACAACCGGCTTTTCGATTTGCACGCTTTTGCCGAGTACGGCAAAGATGGCGTGCTCGCACTGCTTCAAGATTCCACCAATGTGGAGCGCAAGGGATACACGCCAAGTGAGCGGGCGGTTCGCCGTAAGTTTGACGAAGTTTTTGCCCGCACTCAGCGGCGACTATTTATCTCCTGTTTTTCATCGTCCATCCATCGCATTAAGCTCGCGGTGGATCTGGCGAGGGAGCATGGCAGGAAAGTAGCGTTTGTCGGGCGTTCGATGATCAGTTCGGCGGAGATTGCCGAAGATCTTGGCTATATCGATATCCCGGATGGGCTGCTGATCCATCCTGGTGAAATCAAGAATTTTGTTCCGGAAAAGGTTTGTGTCCTGATCAGCGGAACGCAGGGCGAGCCGATGTCAGC
>Ga0070731_10004815_pt1 | contig 11400 bp, 7 predicted proteins | sample Coa_R1_2_FD_66448 | JGI IMG/M metagenome (GOLD analysis project Ga0070731, IMG submission 66448) | Surface soil microbial communities from Centralia Pennsylvania, which are recovering from an underground coalmine fire - Coalmine... | ecosystem: Environmental > Terrestrial > Soil > Unclassified ... | reverse complement strand
TATAACGCGGGCCACAACATGCGGGCTCCTGTCACCAGCAACAGGGCGCAAAGAATGCGCCTTAACCAGAGCATGGGCACGCGAGTTGCCAGGTGCGAACCAATCAGCCCGCCAGGGATCGAGCCAATCAACAACGATAAGACCAGGCCGGGATCCACGTTTCCGAGCCGGAAGTGAAGCAGGCCGGTGACTCCGGTGAGCACCACGGCGTGCACAATGTCAGTGCCTACGTTGACTTTAGGCGGAAAACTATAGAACAGCAGCAGCAACATCATAATGATGCTGCCCGACCCTACCGAGGTCATCCCAACCAGAAATCCCGCAATCAATCCGATCAGCGCCATTCCCGCAAAACCCTTCATCGTCGGCGGGCGGTTCGCAATGCGTTCCTCAATATGTTTCTGGAACAACAACAGCATCGGAATGATGATCAGCAGCACGCCGACCGCGGTCTTGATGAAGTTGTTGACGCCATCGCCATACAGGTGGCGGATGTACATCAGCAGCTTTACCCCGCAGATCGAACCGGGAATGCTCCCAACCGACAGGGCGATGACCACTTTTCGACGCACCGTTCCTTTTTTCAGGTGCATCAGACTAGCGGGAATTTTTGTGAAGAAGTTAAAGAGCGCATCTGAGCCGACTGCCACCAGCGCCGGCACCCTCAATCCGAAGATCAGGATTGGGAGCAGTAGCACGCCGCCCCCCACTCCGCTCATGCCGATGAGGATGCCCACGAAGAAGCCAACCACGATTTTGGCTGTCAGCAATTCCATATTCGACTCTGACTTCTCTTACGCCGCAGCTCCATTCACTCCGATGAAGCCTTCGCGTTCCAGGTGCAGAATAATTTCCTGCGCCGCTTCCTCCGGTGACCGTTCGCCGGTGTTAATTGTTACCTCGGCGTCGGTGGGAGCTTCGTAGGGATCAGAAATGCCCGTGAATTCTTTCAGAATGCCCGCTCGCGCCTTGGCATAGAGGCCTTTCCGGTCGCGCTGCTCGCAAACCTCGACGGAAGTCGCGATATGCACCAGGATGAATCCGCCGAAGGGCTCGACCATCTGGCGCACGTGCTTGCGAGTCGCGTCATAAGGCGCGATGGGGGCGCAAATCGCGATGCCGCCGTTCTTCGTGATTTCCGACGCGACATAGCCGATCCGGCGGATGTTGATGTCGCGATGCTCTTTCGAAAACCCGAGCTCCGAGGAAAGATGCTTGCGTACCAGGTCTCCATCGAGCAGGGTCACCGGACGTCCACCGACTTCCAGAAACTTTGTGAGCAGCACGTTGGCGATGGTGGACTTGCCCGAGCCCGAAAGTCCGGTAAAGAAAATGGTCACGCCCTGCCGGCTGCGAGGCGGGAAGCTGCGCCGCAGTTCGTGCACAACCTCCGGATACGTGAACCAGCCCGGAATCTCACGTCCTTCGTTCAGCCGCTGCCGCAGTTCGGTTCCTGAGATATTCAGGACACGATCGCCCTTCTTGACCTCGTCATCGGGCACATAGCGATCTTCATCTTCCAGATACACCATCATGCTGAAGGGCACCATGGTGACGCCAATGTCGGACTCGTGCTTCTTGAACACTTCCTGAGCTTCATAGGGGCCGTAGAAAGGCTTACCGTCGGTGTCCTTTCCCGGTCCGGCATGATCGCGCCCCACGATGAGATGAGTGCAGCCATGATTCTTGCGAATCAGCGCGTGCCAGATCGCTTCGCGCGGTCCGCCCATGCGCATGGCGAGCGGAAGCAGCGAAAGCTTCTGCGTGCCTTGCGGATACTTCGAGCTCAGCAGTTGATAGCAGCGCACGCGCGTGAAATAGTCCACGTCTCCGGGCTTGGTCATGCCCACGCTGGGATGAATGAGCAGGTTAGCTTCAACCTGCTTGGCCGCGCGGAAGGTGAGTTCCACGTGCGCGCGGTGCATGGGATTGCGAGTCTGGAAGGCAACTACGCGGCGCCACCCCAAACGGGCAAATTCGGCGCGTAATTCTGCGGGCGTGAAGCGTAGAGTACGGAAGTCGTAATGCGAGGGCGCCTGCAAACCTTCAATCCGCCCGCCCACGTACCAGGGATTCGCCTTGTTCATGGCGTAGTCGGCGCCGGGATGTGACTTGCTGGTGCTATTGAATACGGCTTTAGCTTCTGCCTTCCGATCGGGCTGCCAGACTTCTTCGACGTGCAATACCGCCAGCATCACGCCCTCGGCATCGCGCAGCGCCACTTTGCTGCTGCCGGGCGTCAGCTTTTTGGCAAAATCCTCAGTTACGTCCAGCGTGATTGGCATCGGCCAAAGAACTCCGCTGGCCAGGCGCATGTTGTGGCAGACGCCTTCGTAGTCGGCTTTCGTCATGAAGCCGCGCAGCGGAGAAAAGCCTCCGCTCATGAGAAGTTCAAGGTCGCAAATCTGGCGGGCTGTGAGATCCCAGGACGGCCACTCTCGGGAGTGGGCTTTCAGTTCGGCGGCCTTTTCGGGCGCCACGATCAAGTTTACCAGTTCGCCGCCGTGCGGCGCGATCAAATGACTACTAGTCGAAGCAGACAAGTACGTGAACCTCCCAGGTTCGATGATTTGAATTTATTGCATGTAATTCAGTGTCTCGCAGAAGAATCGTTCTATGACTTCCAGATCTTCTTATGTTGGGGGGACATGCTCACGAGACCGCAAAGCTGTTGCGATCAATTCACGTTGCTACCAGTGTACATCAAACAAATCCGTGTTCTTACACCACGCAAGTGCCATGCCGCAGCAAGTCCTGCCATTGTACTGTAAGTTGATAGAGATAAAAGCTTAATGCACGAAAATTTTCCTGCATGCGGCCTTCGCGCTTGGAGATGTGCAATTTCTTGCATAGATAAGGGATTGTTTTTGCCGCTAAGCCCAGAAAGGTGGCTGGAAGACAGGCCTGCCAAGCTTCTGTATTGCAGAGGTGGAGTCGGAATGGCCCTCTCATGCTGACGTCAGCAACCGAGCAAAGAACCTCGTTACACGTCTTCTGAGTAGCTCTCCACCGCAGGAGATATTGGATCCAATTGCACCACAGCAGCGGGTGTGGAGATATTAGCAGCATGCAGCGCCCGATTGCTGAAATAAGCCCAGGCCAGGCCCAGCCCATACACTATTCCGCCAATCAACAATTGCGGAATCAACTCTCGATACGAATGGGGAACAACCCACCGCTGCAACAACAACAGCACCACAGCCAGGGGAGTGCAAAGCAGCAATGGCAACTGATAGGCCTGCCGCAGATAGGTCCACATGCGGACTCCCAGCCGGTTACAAAGATGCCAGGGCATGAACAAAACGTAAGTGCCAAGCAGCGGAATGGCCGTCCCCAAGGCATCGCCCATAATGCCGAATGGCCGCACCAGGAGGATACTGAGCGCAAGATTCGTAACCCCTTCAATCAGGCTCACCACGGCCAGCTTACCGTGCTTGCTCATGCCGAACAAAATGCGTCCGGAGGCGCTCTGCATCAGCATGATGGTATGGGCGAGGATCAGAATGATCAGCACGGGATAGGCTTGCGCGACGTATTTCTGGCCCAACCAAACGCCAATGATGGACTTTCCCAAAATTATGAAAAATACGGTGATAGGAAAAATCGTGAAGGCGCAGGCGCGATTGCCCACGATGAAAATCTTCCGCAGCCGATCCATATTGCCGGCCGCATCCGACTGGCTCGACATCGGCACAAAGATCTGTGCCAGACAACTCACCAATTCTCCCGCATAGTCGACCAGACGGGAGCCTGCGTAAAAATAGGTGATGGCCGCGGAAGACAGAAATGTCCCAATGACCACCGCGTCCGTCTTGAGGCGGAGGCGGGCGGCGACGATGATCATGAACGTTACTCCGCTGTAATTCGCCATGTGGCGAAAAGAGTTGCGGTCGACATACTTCCAACGAAACTTGATGGGCAGGGACCCTAAGGCGATTACGGCACGAACTACTGAGGATATGACCGGCAACCCTACCGTGATCAGCGCCACCGTCAGCAGCCCGTAGCCGCGCCTGAGGTAAAGCACAATAAGCACAGCCCGGATCACGCCTGAAAAGGCGATGTTGGTCCAGTTGATGACGTAGAACTTCTGTAGCCCTTCCAGCATGCCACCGAAAACGCCAAGAGGAAAACCCAACGCGACAGATGTGCCAACAATGAAAAGAAGCCAGGCTGCGGTGGCATGAAAATCGGCCGGAATCTTAAACAGCCGGTCAATGTAGAGGCAACCCGCCAGTGTGAGCAGCAGGCTCACGATGCCGACGCAGCTGTAGGTAAACATGGCGGTATTAATCAACCCACTGACTTCCTGAACGTCGTGGGTCGCCGTGTATTTGGAAACGTAGCGAATGATGGACGAACGAATGCCGAAATCGAAAATGCCGTAATATCCGGTCAGAGAAAAAATCAGCACCCAGAGACCGAAAGCCGTGTCTCCTAATCGGTGCAGAATGAAAGGCGACAGGAAGACGCCCACCACGATGTTGACCCCGAGCGCGAACCAGCTCGAACTCACATTCTTGATAATTTCGAGCTTTTCCAATTTGCGCATAAAGGTATTGCTCTCAAAATATGGGGCTCAACAGACCGCAGGTTTTATCATAAGCGAAGCAGACACAGTGCCCGAATGCGCTGGACACCTTCGTAACCACGGTTGACTCTGGGACAGGTGTAGGACCGATCGCATGAATGTCGCGGGAATGCATCGGTACTGTGCCGGCCGTACACATTCCGCGTGCTCTACAAGATCTGTCGAGACATAACTCCAGGCCGCCCTTCAAACTTGGAGCGGAGTCCCATTCCCTTGATTCCGTTGGCGATCTATGTCGGTGACTTCATCATTCTGAAGGCGCCCGGTCAGGATCTTCCCAATGGTCCTGATGTGGGGTTCCCGAAGTAGGTTGGTATGATCCAACTCTATTTCGTGGATTTCCACACCACCCCGCGAGCGCTGCCTCCATCCCATCGTTGGGTCATTGACATAGTAAAAGGGCTGTCTTGGCCGTTTGAAAAGCAAAATTGAAGTTTGAAACACCGGCGGCTGGAATTCCGGCCCTGGCCAGTAGGCTTTTGGCCACGCTTTCTGGCCATTAGACTCCAACTGCTGGACACCTTCGATTTTTTTCTGAAGAAGTTTCGTCAAGGCTCGGAATGACTGCGATGGACGCAGCCTCATCAGATCCCAAAGACGTGTGGCATAGTAGTGAATTCTCCATTTCCAAGGGACCATGGTGTTCTGCAGTACCCACGTGTCGAGATTGGCAAATAGCCCAACCCGCTCTCCGCTTCGCTCCAATTGGAGAACCATCTCTTCACACACTTGTACGTCGTCACACATCCCGATGAGATGGTAGGGGCCGCGCGGCTGTACGGACCGCATCGCTGCGATATATTCTTCCGCTAGCTTTCGAATTTCTTCCCGAGTGTACGGTCTCCCTTTGGGCACAGGACTTTTGCCCTGAAGCTTGTATAAAGGTTGCTGTCGGCCTAAATGGCGAGCCAACGCTGCATAACCAAGGGCTTCAACGCCGGGAACGACCACCGCAAAGAGTGGCTGACGACTGTCTTCACCCTTTTGAATTTGGATCGCCACCGAGTCCGCCACGATCTCCTCTTCGCCGGCGATCGTTCGCGCGAGGCTTTCGACGGAGGAAGCTCGAAGCATGGCCGACAGAGGAATCGTTCGCCCGGTAATCTTTCGTATCTCGGAGAGCAGAAGTGCCGCCTTGAGGGAGTGACCGCCCATCTCGAAGAAGTCGTCCGTTACGCTCACGGACGGGGTTCCCAGAATTTTCTGAAACAGAGGTAAAAGGGCAGATTCGAGCTCATTGCGAGCTGAAATGATCTCTCTGCTTGCATCGCGCTCAGGCTTAGGCAGAGCACGCCGGTCAACTTTCCCGCTTGTCGTCAAAGGCAATTCATTAAGGATCACGAAACAAGTCGGCACCATAAATTCCGGGAGCTTTTCGGTTAAGTGCCCCCGTACGCTCTCGAGCGAAATCTCCTGTTCGGATGCACGCGCCAGGTACGCGACCAGTCTCTGGTTACCAGGAACGTCCTCTCTGACAATGACAGCCGCTTGGCGGATGCCGGGGCATTCCGTCAGAACCGCTTCTATTTCCCCGAGCTCGATTCGAAACCCACGTAGTTTCACTTGGTGATCAATCCGGCCGAGGTATTCGATCTCTCCATCCGGCAAAAATCGAGCCAGATCGCCCGTTTTGTAAATGCGCGCGCCTGGATCCCGGCTGAAAGGATCATGGATGAATTTCTCCGCGGTGAGTTCGGGCCGGTTCAGATAACCGCGGGCCAGCTGGACCCCACCGATGTGTAACTCTCCAGCTACTCCAATCGGCACAGGCTGCAAATGTCGGTCCAGAATATATATCTGAGTGTTTGCTACGGGTCGTCCGATAGGCACAATTGACTTGCCGGTTTCTGGTCCACAATCCCAGTACGTCACGTCGACAGCTGCCTCGGTAGGCCCGTAAAGATTGCTAAGCTTGCCATGGAAACGCTCGAAAAAGCGGGACTGCAGCTCAAATGAGAGAGCTTCTCCACTCGTAAAAACCTGGCGCACGCTCGAGCACCGTTCAAGCCCCTCGGTTTCGAGAAAGACGGCCAGCATCGAAGGGACGAAATGGAGCGTGGTGATCTGTTGCTCCTGAATCAGATTTACCAGGTAGGCGGGATCCTTGTGGCCTCCCGGTCGGGCCATTAAGAGTGTCGCCCCCGTCATCAACGGCCAGAAGAATTCCTGGACGGAAACGTCAAAACTGTAAGGAGTTTTCTGCAAGTAGCGATCACCCGTCCGGAGCGGATATTTATCCTGAACCCACAAAAGTCGATTCACGATCGCTTCGTGAACGTTGATCACACCTTTGGGTTGGCCAGTGGATCCTGACGTGTAAATGCAGTAGGCCAGGTTTTTGCCCGTTACCTCGACCGTCAAATTGCTTGTATCTTCCTCGTCCAGCACGTCGCGATCCAGGCAAATGATCCGCGCGTCGGACTCCGGCAGCCGATCCAGAAGATGCGACTGCGTAAGAACGACAGGCGACTTGCAATCCTGCAACATCGTGAGCAAGCGTTGCCGGGGGTACTCTGGGTCAAACGGTACGTACGCGCCTCCGGCCTTCAGTGACCCGACGAGTGCGATGACCATTTCGAGAGATCGTTCAGCGCAAACTGCAACGAGAACATCAGGGCCCACTCCCAGCTTCTGCAGGCGATTCGCGAGCTGGTTCGCCCGATGATTCAGCTGCCGGTAGGTTAAGTTCTTCGATCCCGATACAACTGCAATTGACTCAGGAGATCGCTCTACCTGTTTCTCGATGAATCTGTGGAGCGGAATATTTCTCGGATAATTGACCGCAGTGTCGTTCCATTTCACCAGCAACTGCTGCCGTTCGGTATCCGTAAGCATGGGAAGGACCGAAACGCTCGTCTCGGGACTGGTGGATGCTGAGTCCAACAGAACGAGAAAGTTCGCCGCGAGTCTCTCGATCGAACCTGGCTCAAAAAGGCCGGAGTCGTAGCGAAACGTCAAGCTCGGTGCACTCCCCCCCTTGCAGACCATTATCGCGATATCAAGCAGTTCAGTTCCCGGAGGCCAAACCAAAGACTTGTGCACGCCATTGCCCTGTTCACTCTCAACCTCTTGCTCCGCGATCAATACTTGGAAGATCGGGTTTCGGCCAGGCAAATTATCCCGTTCAAGTGAGTCGACAAGGGCGCGGAACGGCAGGGCGTGAGCCTCGGATCGCTGCATCGCAGATTCGATGCGATGAAGAGACTCTCGGAAGTTCAGCTCGCTCGTCAGATCGCAATGCAGCACGAGGACGCCTTGAAAAAGCTCTCCACTCACACGCTGTGCAGAGACTCTCTTGGGAGTGCCGAGAACGATATCGTCCTGGCGGCTATACCGCGAGAGCAAGATAGAAAATGCAGCCACCAAAATATCAAAGGAGTCGACCATCTCACGCCGCGCCAGATCCTGGATGCGCTGGAACAATTCGGGCGGGAATGTGAAGGATTGAATTTCGTTGCTCCGGACAGAGGTGGAACTCTGCCGGTCAACCGGAAACTCAACAGTGCTGGGAGCAGATGCCAGTTCTTTCTTCCAAAACAAGACGCTCTGACCGAGACTCACATTATTGAAGTTCATGCTGTTTTTTTCGCTCTGTAGATCGCAATCTAAAGGCTAGATCAGATTGCAGAACGATAGCGATTTCCAGCTTTTTCTTAGAATAGCATGCACGATATAAGCCATGGGTTCACCCGCGGGTTACCGACGTGCATCGGGATTTGCACGGCTGATATCCGCCGAAGTTGTAGCAAATAGTGGCGATCAGCATCGCGCAGCTAGCGTTCTTGGACTGTAGCAGGGGCGTAAGTCGTCGAGAGCTCGTAACCGAACTCCTTCATCGTGGTTCCCCAAGCCAGCTCGATCTTCCTTATAGATATTGAAGAGAGCCCTCCCCGCCAACCGCCGGACCTCGCTTCGCGAACGAATGGGATGTCACTCCGACTGTTCTTTGTTGTGCGCCACTTTTTCCATTGTTTTTCCTCCAGCGAACGCATTTGGCCGGCAGAGCTAAGCCGGACTGCGCGGTGGATCCTTTCCGGATCGGGATATATGTTGAGAAGACTAGACAAACGAGTCAACTCCGCAGCCGTATCCGACAACAAATCCTCGTAGCGTACCAAGCGATAACCGGGCGTCTCCTTCCGTAGGCGAAACCAACTCAAACTGTGATCCTGCCAGGAACCAAGGCGATCTGCGTAGTTCACTACCTGGGCTGCAAGAAAACGATCCACAAAATCGTCCATAGAATAGCCTGCTGGCAACACGCCAACTTTCAGGTTGTAGTAGTAAAACGACACGGCAACATCTCTGGGGTCCCGGACGATGTGAATCACGCGAGGATAACGAGGATCGAAGCATTCGTGGCTCTTGAGGAGCCGCGGCAGCCGGCGAAGGACACGGTCCGGAAAGTCATAAATCAAAGGGACGAGCTGATCTACATTTGCAAATGTGATCGGTGTCTCCTGCGTCAGGTTGCCAAACAGAAAGCGAGCCCAGGTACTGCCCGATCTCAAATAGGAAACCAGGAACACGTCGTCGGGAAATACAGTGAGCCCTCGCCCCGCACGTCTTCTCCCCAAGACTGTTTCTGCCACACTTTGGGTGTAGTTCTTGACACGGATCAACGGGTTCATAGAATTTTGGATGACCCTGAAGGAGTATAACGTCCCCTCTGCAAGATCGGAGAACCAAAAGTGGACGCGATTTTGAACACTTCAGCGAGAAAGTATTGCGGGCAGTTCGGCTCGAGTAATGTTCTCCTGGGCCCAGAACCAGCGCACAATAAACAATGGCAAGAAGAACTGTGCTCGGGGAAATGGCACACTACAAGGTATTGGGGCGGGAGGAACAGTGCGTGATCACCATGTGCGTCATCGCCGGGAGTGGAATGTCGTTTCGGGCCTGAAGTGGCAGGTGCTCGTGGATCGAGATCAAGTAGTATGCTTCCTGCGGGATTCCGGAAACCTTTTCCTGCTCTCATCTTTAACGGGCGGAACCGGAGCCTCCGCCTTTCAGTTGTTGCTTCCAGCCCAGCACGCGAGCCTTGGCGCCCTCCGCCTCGGCCTCGGGAATCATCCCTTTTTTCTGGTAGAGCACCGAAAGGCTGGTGTGGGCCAGAACGTCATTGGGATCGATTTCGGCAATCTTTGTGGCCACGGCAATGGCTTCATCGTATCGCTGCAAATCCTGCAGGGCGCGGGCCAGCCCATGCATCGCCTCCGTAAAGGTTGGGTCTGCGGTCACCGAGTTCTGATAAGCGGCTACGGCCTTCTCCAGATGCCCTTCGGCCATCAGGTCGAGTGCAGCGTAATAGTGGTCTTCCGCTTTTTGGCGGGCGTCGGCGTCAGGCATGCAGGAAACATCCAGGCAGAGCTTGGATTCTAACACGCGTGCCATGTGGGCATCGCCGCCCTCGGCAGTCTAGCGGTGCTCTTTGGTTCATGTATCTTCTTGCCCTTTACGGTTATCATGCCCTCATGCGCTACAAGCTTCGCTTTCTGTGGAACGCCACCAAGGGCCATCGCCTGGCGCCCTGGCGAAGTCCTTATCTGCTGTGGCGCATCGAAACCTATACCGGCGTCAAGATGAAGCAGATCGGGTTTGTGGAATTTTGGGAGTTTATCTGGCGCGAGCGCCGCGAGCTATGGGGTTTTCTGAAATGGACTGGCGAGATGGAGCGCTGGGTCAATCCCAAACCGAAGAATTCCTGATCTCAGGATTTCACCACAGAGGGACACAGAGGCACAGAGTAGACAAGGTCGGACGATTCCTCTGTGACTCTAACGTGAAAACGGCTACGCGCCTTTGCCTGCGGCTGCCTCTTCGCCCAGCACAATGCTGACTTCGCTGCCCTTGCCCGCTCCGGTGAGTTGAGCCGCCGCTGCCCGGTTGGCGACGATCTCCAGATATCCCATGCTGCCGAGAATGCCAAAAACTTCTCCTGGCGCGCCTTCCGCGTAGGCCGTGCGGATCTCGGTGATCTCCTTGCTTCCTACGACAATCTTGAACCCGCCCGGCTGGGAGCTAAAGAGCGCAGGTGCGTCCTCGGGCTTTACATTTGTGATCAGGTTGCCGAAGCGATCCACTTTCAACACCACGCCGCGCAGCCGGTTGTCCCCCGCGGACTTCGGCCGTGGCGCCGCAAAGCGGACATAATCCTCAATCTCATCGCCGAACTTATGCGAGTCCACCAGCTTTGCCAGATATGCGGCGACCGGCGCAAAAATGTCGCGCGCGTGAAACGTCGTACTGATCGGCTGCCGGAAGTAATGCTCCGAAGTGACGTGCCGCACGTGTATGCGCTCTTCGCGCGCATAGACCATCGAGAGCACGCCGTTATCGGGCGCAATAAAGTGATACCCATCGCTGGAGGCGATAATCGGGCGGCGGGTGGTTCCCACGCCCGGATCGACGACCACCATGTGAATCGTCCCCGTCGGAAAATACGAATACGTCTGCGAAATTGCCAGCGCGCCGTCGAGCACGTCGAAGGCCTGCACCGCGTGCGTAATATCGACGATTGCCGCCTCCGGCACAATGTCGAGAATGACCCCTTTCACCGCGCCTACAAAGTGGTCATTGGTGCCAAAATCGGTGGTGAGTGTAACTATCGGACGATGCGGCAAATTCCCCTCGCTGGAAGACAAAATTCTCCGTACAGCAAAATTAATTGGCGCCAAGCGGAAGGTCAAGGCACCTAGGTAATAGGCGGACATTCCACCTCTTCGCACCCTTCTTGAACCGCCGAGATAGAGCGGTTGCACGCTCGCGGCAGCCGCATTACGCGCAAAATTATGCCTTCCTTTTTTGCA
>Ga0070731_10004814_pt1 | contig 11401 bp, 13 predicted proteins | sample Coa_R1_2_FD_66448 | JGI IMG/M metagenome (GOLD analysis project Ga0070731, IMG submission 66448) | Surface soil microbial communities from Centralia Pennsylvania, which are recovering from an underground coalmine fire - Coalmine... | ecosystem: Environmental > Terrestrial > Soil > Unclassified ... | reverse complement strand
AGTTGCGCCCTCCGAGACTCGGCGTGGATACGACGGAAAGCCCAGCCAACAGATATTCTATGGAAGCACGCATCGCCCCCTCTGCAGCGGAAAGACAGAGACCGACCCGCGATTGCGCGAGGACATCGTTGACTTCCCGTCCAGAAATCCGACGCCAGTCGCCCGAGTCAAGGTCGTTGACAAAGCGCGCTTTTGGCATCAGCGCACCAAGGCGCGCACGCTCTGTTCGGAAGTCCAAACGCGAAGAGCGATTTACATAATAGATCAGCGCGAGCTTCTCAATTTCCACGGCAAGGTCATGCCGCTTATACGCGTGGAGGCAGGCGTTGTAGACAGCATCGTAAATCGTCTCGATTTCAGGCTTGGGCCGGTAGACCGTGTCGTCCACAAGGCAGTTAGCATTGATCGTTAGAGCGGTGTGGCGTTGGGCGATCATCAGTTCGGTCTCACGGACCGTGTTGCAAAGAAAAGTCAATTTATGCGTCGGATGGTCCTTCAGGTATGAGGTGGCGATCCGTGCGAGGCGCGCGCAATGTCCTGGAGGTTCGATCGTCCAGCTCAGCATGATAATAATATGAGCGGGGATTTTACCGAGGATAGGTCCAACGACGCTAGCGACTCCCAACGGCAATCTGAACATTGGGCAAAACGCTTGAATGATGATAGGCGAAGTCGAAAGGAGTTCGCCGTAAAGAGAGAAATTCGAATTTTCGACGATGAAATCAGGCGCGGGTCGCCACTGCGCGGACGCTATTTCGGCAAAGCGCTCCCTGACGGCGCGGCAAAGTCTCTTCATGCGTCGACTCGTTCCGCAGGGTTCGATATGGAAACCCAATCCTTCCTCCATTGTAATCCCGGCGGCGAACCCTTAGCGACCCCCAGCGCCCAGCCAACGGACCTCGGCCGACATCATGCCGAAACCGCGGCGCGAGACCGGACAAAGAGTTGAAATACGGCCCGCGACAGCCTACGGAGAGGTTATTCCGCAATGAAACGAAGCGGTGCGATACCCGATCGGCATTTGGTGTCATGAGAGCGAACGAAATCAGCGTCATTATTCCTGTCTACAACGGCGCATTACATTTGGCTGAGGCGATTGAGACCGTTCTTGCGCAGACCGTCGCTGCCATGGCGATCATCGTCGTCGACGATGGGTCGGAGGATGAAACGCCGCAAGTCGCCGCACGTTTTGCGGGTTCCATCCACTATGTGCGGCAAGCTCATGGTGGCGCCGCCCAGGCGCGCAACGTTGGAACGCATTACGTCGACAGCGAATACCTGGCATTTCTGGACAGCGACGACACCTGGGTTCCGCATAAGCTCGAGAGACAATTGACGGAATTGCGCAACTGCGAAGAAGCGACGATGATATTCGGAAATTGTATTCAATTTCCTAGCTCTGAACTCACATCTGACGAAATGGCGGCTCTCAAATTCGATTCATTTGCGACGCCGGGAATTACGGCCTCTGCGCTATTTATGCGCACACGTGATTTTCGTGCCGTGGGCCAGTTCAATGCGAAGCTCCGGATGGGCGAGTTTATCGAATGGTACGCGCGCGCCCGGGACAAGGGCTTCGCGACGAAGGTCTTGCCAGAGGTGGTATTCCACCGCCGGCTCCACCGCGGCAACCATGGCAGGTTGGTCCTTGATGCGCGTCTGCAATACGTGCGCGCGATCAAAACGGTGATGGCGCGACGCAGCCTAATCTTGTGATCGCGCGAACACGATTTAATTGAGGCGCATCAACGCCACCTACCTGAGATCGAATTGGCGGCATTGTCCCTTCGGTCGGAGTTTGCTAAACAGCCGCGACCTGTGCCCGTGAGTGGTGCCGTATCCGTATCCAGGGGGATGAATTAGATGGCGATAGCCTACGTGTCGAACCACCAGTCCGTTGTATCGGAGACTTTCGATGACGACACTATTTTGATCAATTTCGTGACCGGAACCTATTTCAGTCTTCGCGGCGCGGCGCCCATTATTTGGAACTCGCTGCAAACTCCTACGACGATCGAAAAAATTGCCGCTACGCTGGCCGCAAATCCCGCCGACGCGCGAGATGCGGTTCGCGAAATGATCGAGACGCTCATTGCTGAGCAGTGCGTGCTGCCGGTAGAGGTCAGCGAAGCGGAAATAGCCGCTCTGCCCGAAGGGCCGCAAATCAAGCCTTATACGCCGCCCATCATCGAGACATTTCGCGACCTCCAGGAGTTGATCACCATAGATCCGGTGCATGAAGTCGAAGACAACGACGGATGGCCGCACCGCCCGCCACGTATCACCCTCGATTGAGTGTGAACGGGTATAACGGGTCTATGATCGGCGCCGCCGTCGCCCCAGTCAGTTTCGCGAACGACATAATCGACTACGTGGATAAGCTCGTTGCTAGGCGGCAGCCGCCCACCGAGCGTTTTGCGTTCGGATCCCTCACGCTCGATCTGAGCGTCCTTGGAGATGATTATCGGCGCCGCCTGACCGCTCCCATCGATTTTGCACGCGGGCCGCACACAAAATGCCAAGCACCGGCGTGGCGGATCATCGCCGTCGACGGTGTCGCGAGCGGAGCTGGCGCGCCTCCCAAATTGAACCTTGAAGTGACAGGCGCCGAGCATCCGCGGCGAGACCTGAAACCCTCCGCGGCACGGTTAATCGTTTATTATGATCCAGTCACGCTTACGTTGCGCTTGCTGTCGTCGCGCAGGCGTCTCGCCATCGTCTGGACACCGGACGCGGCTCAGACGCCCGAATGGGAAGATTCAGCGCCGTTGAGGGATTTGTTCCATTGGATGACGCTCTCGAGTGAATGCTTCCTCGTTCACGCGGCGGCAATCGGCATCGGCAACTCGGGCGCACTTCTCATCGGCCCGGGCGGTTCAGGAAAATCGACAACCACCGGAGCCGCCGCGCTTCGCGGACTGACAATCGCCGGCGACGATTTCGTTCTCATCGAGCCCAGGTCGGCCCAGGCGTACGCCCTTTATGACTGCATCAAACTCGACTCGGACAGCACCAAACGGTTTCCTAGTTTGGAAACGGAAATAGTCAATCCCGTGCGTGGGGCCGCCGAAAAAGGGCGGATTCACTTATGTCAAAGCCGCCCTCAGACATTTGCACGCTCATTACCGATAGCAGCCGCGTTTCTGCCTCGCATCGCAGGTCTGCCGAGTACCAAAATCGTTCGCGCGTCGCCTAGCGAAGCGGTCCGAGCGTTGGTTCCGTCGACACTATCCATCGTCGCCGGCGGTGCGGCCGAAATGTTTCGCAAATCAGCCGCTTTTCTGCGTAACTTGCCGGTCTATCACTGTAATCTCGGAACTGATCCTTTTGAGGCGATCGACGCGATATCCGCGTTTATCGGTGGTCTCGCAAAATGAAAGTCTCCGTCATCATTCCGGCGCTAAGTATGGCCGGATTTCTTCCCGACGCTATCGCCCCGATCGCTCGACGCCGCTGTTAAAGGCTGGGCAGATATGGCATCGCGCACTGTGAGGGCTTTTACATTAACGATGCTTTCCCTTCCTTGCTGTTCGATGATCCGGCTCCTGCGCCGGGCCGGCCCGCGAGGAGGGCGAACGTATCCTTGCGGAGATAGCTCTTGCGGATCGCCTTGCGGAGAAGTTTGGTCCTAATACCACCCTGTTCCAGGCACTCTCTCAGCAAGGCAAAGAACTCCTGTTCTTGACGCGGGTCCGGATGGGGCTGGTATCGGACCGTTCGGTCCTGCCCCAACCACACCATTCGACGTGCGGTGGATCTCAGCGCCTCCACGACGGAGCCTATCGGCCCATTACGGCGGTAACCGACGGGCAGGCCGGTCTTCCACGGCTGCGTCCGGATTGCTGTATTGTGTAGGAGCTTCGTCCTCTCGGTGAGCGTGTCGTGGTGGTTCCACTCTTCTTCGATCTCCCCGATCCGTTCCGGTAGCTCATCCAGCAACGAAAGGTACGGGCCCATCTTTCGTTGGCCGGTGAAGAGTTCGTCGATTTCACGTTCCCAACACCAATGGGTCAATTTGCTACAATCGAGCAACATTACGGCGGAAGAACAAAGCCGTCGTCCTTGTCGCCATTCTGATTTTTGTCGGCACAAGATGGCTTTACCACACATGTCACGGCTCAGCAGCTCATAGACGTCGCCAATGGCGAACACATCCGGATCGATAACCAGCGCTCGCCCTCGGAAACCGAGAAAAGCCGGAACCAAGCGCCGTAACGGAGCGAATGACTGAAGATCACGTCGGCTCCAAACTGATGGTCCGTCGCCATCCCACCAAAAAAATGTTTGTTTATGTCGTTTATACAGATGCGGGGTGTTTTCAAGCCGCAGCAAGCGCACGTGGAATAGATGCGGGCTCTTGGACCTGGATTTCAGCGAGTAAGCGCTGACAAGTGCGGCGACCATTTGCTGATCGTTGGTGTGTATAACCACGGTGGGCGTTGGATCATCAGATGGCATTCGATGTTCTCCGCTCTCGCGCGCGACCGCGCCATATTTGGGCGAAGGCCTTCTATTCATGCTAGCATACAGGGGTCATGAATGCAGATCATCCTGTCGAACACGCCCGCGTTGCTCTACGGCGCCACGTTTTGGAGCCGTTAGTTTCACGTTGCATCGATCAAGAATACGGAGGGTTCTTGGTGGACTTTGACGGGCGGTGGAGACCCGTCGGACCCCACGATAAAACTCTCGAGCATGCCGCTCGTACGACGAACGCGTTTGCGCTGATCGAAAACGCTATGCCCGGAGGCGGACTTGACAAGCTTATACGCCACGGATGCGCTTTCCTGCAGGAAGTCATGTGGGACGCGACTTACGGAGGCTTCTTTGCAAAGGTTGATCGGGGTGGTCGGCCCTATTGGGACGGTCTAAAACACCCTCATGCCGTCACCTATGCGGCTCAAGCCTTTCTCTCGGCCGCGCCATATCTGCGGCCTGGTGAAGGAAGGTCGTGGGCTCAGCGTACGCTGGCTTGGCTGGATGATGTCGCCTGGGATCGAGCTCATGGCGGATATTGGGGTTCGTTTCGCCGGAACAACGAGCGCTATCCTGACGGAGCACGGTTGCCGACACCGGACGGCCGAGATGTGCTGGGCGTTACGCCGGGGTTTAAGGAGAGCAACACACTTGGCGATGCGATTGAAATGCTCACTGCATTTGTTGCGCACGGGTTCGCCGGACAGTGCGCCGACCGTCTCGCATTCTTGGTCGCTCTTGTGGTCGACCGTCTTACAGATGCGAGCGGGGTCTTACCTTACCTCTATCGGCGAGACTGGCGCTCCGTTCCCGACGTCGTACGGATCGGACAAAATTTCCAGATGAGCCACCGCTTGATGGCGGCGGCCGACCTGACCGTTACCCCGGGAACGGTGGCTAGAAGCTGCGAAATTAGTGACTTTTGCTTGGCATTCGCGCGGCATCCCCACGGCGGCTTTTGCTTTGCGGTTAGTGCCGACGGCCGCACATGGCCGGCGACCAGTCCGACGACTGACCAGAGGATGTGGTGGGTCCAACTCGAAGCGGTGCGCGCCTTGCATACTCTGGCCACCCATGACGTTATCGATCGCGATACCGGAGCTCGATACAGACAAGCTCGCGATCAGCAGTGGGCATTTATCGTCGACCGACTCTTCGACAACCGGTATGGAGGAATTTGGGAGTTCGCGGACGACCCGAAGCGAGAACCGCGCGCAGGCATTCTGAGTTGGCTCAAATTAAGATCGCCTGGCCATCGCCGCAAAATACGTAAGATGCACGGCTGGAAGGATCCCTCTCATGAGGTCGCCGCGTTCCTTATATTGAGTGGGGCCTTGCCAGCTTTCTCTACCAAACATTCAGTCATGCACGATCCGAATACAGAAGACGCCAAGCAGCCCCAAACCGCACACGGCTAACGGTACGGGACCGCTCACGCATATCGATTCAACGACCTTAGTTCATTGCTTCTCGCGTTTAAGTTGTAGGCCTGATAGCGACGTTCACAGATTGAAATTTTGCTTCCCTGAACTCGCAGGCAGCCTTCTTCCAAGGCGCTGCCAAAATGCCTACCATTCGCCGAGTTTGGCAGGCAATCTAGGCAATCTCGGCGAACAGGCGCACGACCAAGCGTTCCGTTATTGAGTACCAGCCATGAGAAAGTCCAGGCGCATGGCACTTGCCGTCTCGTCGCGTCGGCCTCTTCCGGAACGTTCCTATCCACCATGCCAGTCTATCACTGCAATCTCGGAACTGATCCTTTTGAGGCGCTCGAGGTGATATCCGCGCTTATCGGTAATGTCGCAAAATGAGCGTTTCCGTCATCATTCCGACGCTAAATATGGCCCGATATCTTCCCGACGCTATCGCCTCGATCGCTCGCCAGGATCGTGCCGTGACGGAAGTAATAGTCATCGACAGTGAATCGACCGACGGAACGGCTGACCTTGTAGTAGGCTACAAAAAAGCGGGAGTCCCGATTCAGTTACTGCAAATTGCAAAGGTCGGACCGAGCGCGGCTCGCAATAAAGGTATTGCGGCGGCCAAGTCCGATTTTATCGCATTTTTGGATGCGGACGATCTTTGGCCCGATGGTAAGGTGGCGCGCCAGCTCGACTATCTGGATGCTTTTGCGGCGAAGGGAATGGTCTCGGGCTTCGTGCGCTGTTTCGACATTCTCGATCCGGTGAAACTCGTTCCGGCAACTGATGCACGAATCGAAACCCTCTTTCATGTTCATGTCGGCGCCTGCATCTACCGGAAGGCAGTATTCGATCGGATTGGCACCTTCGATGAATCGTTTCTCTACTCCGAGGATGTCGACCTGTTGCTGCGCCTTCGCGAAGCGGATATCGATTTCACCATCCTTCGCAGCGTCATGCTTTACTACCGCAAGCATGGGGCATCGATGATGGCCCAAAAAAATCCTCGTAAGACTGCCGATTTCCGGCTTGCCGTTGCAAAGTCCGTTGCCCGTAGGCGGGCAAACGGTGGGCCCCCCGTTGACATGGATCTTTTTGAAACTTTTCTTGAGCCCGCCCGATGAGACAGGCGATCGCTTAAGCCGTGTTGGAGCAGCGAAGATAAATATTGTGATGAACTTTGGAAGATAGTGTACAGGATCATGCCGAAGGCCAATCCTTTTCTGCCGACCGCCGACCAGGAGCGACTGCTTAAAGCGCTCGTATTCGAGGGCGAAGCCGCTGTCGAAAGCTGGAACGCGTGGCGGCAAAGCATTTCAGTTGATGACATAGACCTCGCGTCACAGCGGCTTCTACCCCTGCTATTCGACAAACTGCGCGGCATGGGCATCGATCATCCGGATCTCCGCAAATATCGAAGCGTTGCCCGATATATTTGGTTCAATAATCAGCGACTATTCCGTGTCGCAAAACAAATTCTGCTTTGCTTTGCCGAAGCCGGCATACCGGCCATGCCGCTTAAAGGTCTTGCCGTCACTCTCTTATACTACCGCGATTTCCGACTGCGAGCTATGAACGATTTAGATATTCTTGTGGCCCCTGCCGCGGCTTCCGATGCCGCAAGACTTCTGACCGGCATGGGTTGGAGTTCAACCTCCGAAGCTCTTTTGAAATCTGAAGGCTATATGCGGACACGGAATGCGATTTCCTTTACCAATGAGCAACACTTCGAAATCGATTTGCATTGGCACGTTTCGCAAGATCACTGCAAGCCGGACGCTGACGACGTGCTCTGGCGGCACTCGCAGCCGCTGGCAGTCGGCGATTTTGAAACCAGAGCGCTAAGCGATACTGATAATCTCTTTCATGCTTGTATTCATGGTGGAGTACCCAACGATCTTCCTCCCATACGCTGGATTGTGGACAGTGCGCAGATCCTTCGCTTGAGGTCTATCGACTGGGATAGGCTTCTCGACCAGGGACGGGAGTTTGACCTCGTTCGCCGACTTCAACGCACGCTGGGTTACTTGCGAGGAACGTTGTCGTTGCCGATACCGGATTCGGTTATTACGCGGCTGATGAAGATGGAGCCAAGCCGAATCGAATTGGTGCAGGAACGCGTGACGGCTTCACGCCTTCACCCGTTTTTGAAGGCGGCTGTTTGGCGATATGCTCACTATTGCCGCAACCGTGCTTCTCGTGAGGGATTTTTCCGTTATCTGCAGGAAGCGTACGGGGAGCGTTCGTTGGCGGGAACTGTTCTCAGCGCAGCCCATCGCACGGCGACAGGCCTTTTTCGCTACAATCGCTAAATCCGAAGAAGTGCAGTCTTTTCAAACCGATGGCTTTGAGGTCTCGGGCTCCCTGAACTCGTAGCCAGCCTCTTCCACGGTGCTGGTAAAAACGCCTATCATGCCCGAGTTTGCAAGGCATTCTAGGCAATCTCGGCGGAACGGGTGCGTGGGCAGCCCGTTCGTTTATTGAGTACCGGCCATGAGTAAGTCCAGGCGCGTGGTACTTGCCGTCTCGTTGGCGTCGGCCTTTGCCTGGCTGCCCCTATCCGCGCTGGCGCAACAACCGGCAAACCAACAACCGGCTGGCGGTGCAGCCTCCGGCGCAGGTGCAGTCATCGGCGCCGAGGCCGAGCACAAATCGTCCATTACCACGTTTCAATCCGACACTCCGGTCGCGCGGTACGATTATTATTGGTGGCGTGGCAACTGTTATTATCGCGATCAGTCGGGTCATTACGTGCAGGTCCTGTCCAGTTATTGCTCTTAGCGGCCCCGCAGTTCGGGAAGTCTCCTTGGCGTGCCCGCCTTCGCGCCGCGCCCGTCAAGAAATTCCTAAGAATTTCGGCGCAAAATGACCAAATGTATGAGTATGACGAATCGGTCGCCCGGGCCGCGGAATGCCAATGGAAGGCCAAAACCGCCCGTAACGAGGACGACAAGCACAGTTGGCTGGCGCTGGCCGACAGTTGGCTCCAGACGGCCGAGCTTCAGCAAGTTCTGAAACGTCTAGAGCAGGATAATCCTCACAAAGCCGTGGCATAGGCCCGCATCGCACTCCGACCACGACTGCCAGCTTCGCGAGCGTCCGGTTACCACAAACTCGGAGGGCTCCATGCAGATTAAAAGCGCGTATCGGCCTTCGCCGCGTTGCCCTCACTGCGATCAGCCAACTCGGTTCGCGCGATCGGTTCCCAATTTCGGCGCCCAAGCCGCGCTGCATAGCTTCGAGTGTGATCTGTGCGGCCTTGCCGTCGTGAAACCGGGCGAAGCCGAACTTTTGGAATTGACGCCTGTGGCCATACCTGCGTAGCCGCCACGGTTGGCCGGCGGTGAGGTCATCACCGCTACTCTTGTCCGGCAGGAGGCGGCGGCGCAGTCGATGACGTCGGTTTGCGCGGCGGGGCGTGGACCGCATGGGGCGAAGGCAAAGCTGAAATCTGCTGTTTGATGTCCTGCTCGACCTCCTGCAGGGCCCCGACATTCTGTGTCATCTGCACTTGCTTGGCGACGAGTTGATCTTGTGTGGCGGCGAGTTGCTCTAGGCTGCGCCGCACGATGGCGAGATCGAGAGCCATCGGTTTAAGCTGCTGCTCCAGCTGTGGAAGAGTTGCCGGCACCGCGGGCGATTGCAGCGCTGAGACGGGCAGCAACGAGCCCAGCGACGGGGCCCAGGTCGTGACCATCGCCTTTGCTTCGTCACCGTAGGATTGCCAGGCGAGCGTGGCGCCGACGCCGATCAGAACAGCAAAAGAAAAGCGGACAATAGTACGGAAGGCCCGTTTGCCAATCGACGGCCGGCGGTTCGCGAAATGACGCCGTTCAAAGCCTGTGTAACGAGCCGACGTATAGCTCCGCGGCGCCATCGGCGGCGATTCGGCATAATATTCGGATTCTTCCTGATCTGCCGCGGCACGCTGGCTGGATGAATCGCGTCCGGCGTCCAAATTGCGCGCTGCGCCGCTGCGGTCATGATATCGATTTTCCGAAGAATGCATGGGCCCCTCTTTGGTTTTCGATCCCCAGCGCCGCCGAATCGTGACCGCCCGAGGAGCCGCCATGCAAACCGCTAGACGGGGCCGAATTGCGCAGGGCGAATGTTCAAACGATGGAAAGTGCGGGGCAAGCTGGTTGCCCTCTCTTAAAGGCCAAAGGCCGGAGCGCCGTGCCTTAGTTCAGGCGCAGTTCCTCTTCATGGCCTCAGTTCAAATTTACATGGAAAGCGCTCGCGCCTCTGACGCGCTTAGCCGGAAAATGAAGCATGAGAACCACTCAGTCTCTTCTCCTTGCGAGCACAATCCTCTCCGTAGCTGGTGTGATGGCAAGCCTGAACGTGTCAGCCGCGCCGTTGCCCGGCGAAGTGCTCGCACAGGCCGCCCCATCAAATCAGCCGGAACAGCGTAATCCGCACGAGGAAAAAAAGACGCCTGCGCGGCCAACAGCCCCAACCGCACCACCGTCCCCGACGCTGCATCAGGCTTCTCCGCCGCCCCCGCCACATCAGGCGCCGTCGCCTCCAGCGCCGCATCAGACACCGATGTCTACGCCGCACCTGGCGCCATCGAGCCCACCAACGCCGCCACAACCGCAGACGCTCCAACGCGGGGAGCAGCACCCATCGGAACAGCGCCAAGCACATCCGACTGGTGCAAACCAGCCGACCGTTCCTGAGCACCGAAACGAAGAGCACCCGCCGGCGAACTCAGCACTGCCACCGGCATCAAGCCAACCTCGGTCGAACGAGCAGCCGGGAACGAATGCTCCGATAAAGCAACAGATGCCTCAGGCGACGGCGCCTCGCGAACCAGGAGGTCAGGGAACAGCGGCCTCACCAGCGGCAAATCAGAACAACAGAACGGCGCCGGTCGGCGGAACGCAACCGCTGCCACCAGGATCGACCGTCCAGCGCGCAGTGCCGAGCGCCAATCCGGCTATGGTGCCGCCCCCCACTCAGGCGATCAGCAAGCAGCAATTCATTGCGCCAAAAGGTCAGGCGCCCACCGCCGGCATGGATCAGTTGCGTCAGCAACGTCACGAAGTGCGGCAAGGCAACGAAGTGTTCATTCGTGAGCCCGATCGCACCATCGTTGAGGAAGGCAATCGAACATTCATCCGTCACAACGAGGTTGATCGCTTCGCAGTGGGTGCGCGGGATGTCCACGTCGAACGCCGGGGCAGCGAGAACGTCACCATAATCGTGCGTCCCGATGGCATTCAAATTATCGATTACAGCGATGATGAAGGTCGCCTAATCCGGCGCGTGCGGCGAGACCCGGGTGGCCGCGAGATTGTGATCATCGATAACAGCTTTGCTGCCTCGCGCCCTGAGGTGTTATTTCTGGACCTGCCCCCACCGGTGATCCGGATTCCACGCGATCGTTACATCGTCGACGCGGACGATGCCGACGAGGCCGCAATTTACGATGCGTTGGACGGACCACCGGTCGAGCGCATCGATGGCCGCTACACCTTGGACCAGGTCCGCTACAACGA
>Ga0070731_10004813_pt1 | contig 11401 bp, 15 predicted proteins | sample Coa_R1_2_FD_66448 | JGI IMG/M metagenome (GOLD analysis project Ga0070731, IMG submission 66448) | Surface soil microbial communities from Centralia Pennsylvania, which are recovering from an underground coalmine fire - Coalmine... | ecosystem: Environmental > Terrestrial > Soil > Unclassified ... | reverse complement strand
GAGGCGGGCATGTACAAGGCCAAGCTCCTCGCCGGGGTGGGGTCAGTCGCCGCGATCTATCAGGTCCTGATCAGCGACGGCTGGATGAAGCTTCTCCAGTTCACCATCCTGCGCATGGACAAATGGGCCGGCCTCGAGAAGCCCTGGACCCTCGATGATCGGCTGGACGACTACTACTACGCGGCGGCCGCCAGGCTCGATCTCTGGATCCCGCGGATCCTCGGCACCGATATCCGGCAGCTCGGGCTCCGGCTCACGCTCGACATGGCGATGTGGGGCGTCGGCGGCCTGATGGGGATCGCGGTCGCCACCAGCTGCATTCTCGGCGCGTTCCTGAACTACTTCGTGCTGGCGCCGATCATGATCGAGCACGGCGACATCGTCGCCCGGACGGCCGCGAACGGGATGGCGATCCCGATCTCGCGCATCGAGATCGTGAACCAGTGGTCGCTATGGTGGGCCGTCACCATGATGGTGGTGGGCTCGCTCGTGAGCCTGTTCGGCCGGCCCAAGCTGTTCACGAGCGTCTTCACCTCGCTCACGGCCCGCAAGAGCGACGGGGCGGCGGCGCCCGACCTGCTGGCCCCGATCGAGCTGCCGCTCACGGTGTCCTTCGTCGGCGTGCCGATCTTCTGCGTGCTCGGCGCCTGGGTGACTCACGCCTTCTTCGGCGTGCCGTGGCTGCTCGCGGCGATCGCGCTGCCGCTCATCCTGGTGCTGACCGTCATCTGCACGAACGCGATGGCTCTCACCTCCTGGACGCCGATCGGCTCGCTGGCGAAGATCACCCAGTTCACGATCGGCGCCATCGACCGCACCAACCCGGCGAGCAACCTGCTGCCGGCCGGGATGACCGCCGAGATCTCGGCGAATGCCGCGAACCTGCTCTCCGACATCAAGCCCGGCTACATGCTGGGGGCGAAACCGCGCCAGCAGGCGATCGGCCATGTCATCGGCATCTTCTCGGGCGCCATCACCTGCGTCCCGCTGTTCTTCCTGCTGTTCCTGACCCCTGATCACGACGGGATGCGCTCCACGGCGACGATCGTCTCGGACCGCTTCGCGATGCCGGCCGCCCTCCAGTGGCAGGGCGTGGCGCAGCTCATCGCCAACGGGCTGAGCCATCTCCCTTATACGGCGGTCGTCTCGATGATCGTGGCCGCCACCTCGGCCGCCGCGATCGAGATCGCCAGGATCGTGACCAGGGGGCGCTTTCCGCTCAGCGCCGTGTCGATCGGCCTCGGCGTCATCCTGCCGCCGGAATCGGTCCTCGGCATGTGGGTCGGCGCCCTGGTCTTCTGGTGGATGGGCCGCCGCCACCGGGAACCGGGCACGCCGGGCCACGAATTCTGGGTCGCCGGCTACGAGCCGATCTGCGCCGGGCTGATCTCGGGATCGGCGCTGCTCGGGATCGCCAACGCAATCATCGACGTGCTGCTTTAAGTGCTCTACCGTGCTTACGCACCTGACTGGGCTGTCTCGGTAATCCCTCGCTCAAAACCCGCGCTGCAGTCTTGATGCTACATCCCAAAAATGGGATGATGCTCCATGGCTCGTACATTGTCGAAAGGTGAGAAGCCGCTCGACTGGGTCGGCTCGTCCAAGAAGGACTTCCTCGCCTTTCCGGAGGTTGTGAAGGACGAGATGGGCACCGCGTTAGGGCTGGCCCAATTTGGCGGAAAGCATCCGTCGGCGAAGCCCTGGAAGGGCCAGGGTCCGGGTGTTTTCGAACTGGTCGAGGACCATGACGGCGACACTTATCGTGCGGTCTACACCGTCCGCTTCGCGGAGGTCGTCTACGTCCTTCACGCCTTCCAGAAGAAGTCTCCGAGCGGGATCAGGACGGCCCGGACTGATATCGAGATGGTGGAGCGGCGGCTGAAGGCCGCACAACAGGATCACGAGGCCCGCTATGGCAGACCAAAGCGCTGAGATGATCGAGGACGACGCGATTACCCGTGGCACGGGCAATGTCTTCGCCGATCTCGGCTATCTCGATGCCGAGGAGAGGCAGACCAAGCTGCGCCTCGCCTATGCCATCAATGACGTGATCGCCCGCCGGCGCCTGACCCAGGCCGTCGCAGCGGCAAAACTCGGGGTCAATCAGCCGAAGGTCTCGGCGCTCGCGAACTACAAGCTCGACGGGTTCTCGGTCGAGCGGCTGATGGTGTTCCTGACCGCGTTGGACCAGGATGTCGAAATCGTGATCCGAAAGAAAAAGCGTGGTCGGGCGGCGGGAAGAATTTCGGTGGTGGCAGCGTAAAGGCACCCTACCCCCGTCAGTCCCACTGATTGGCGTTCTTCGGCCAGCCGGCGCGCTGCACGCGGACGATGCAGAAGCGCTGGCCCGTCGGGGCGCGCATGACCACCCAGCGCTCCTTGCGCTCGTCCACCGCGGCGCCGAGCCTTTCCAGCCTCGCGACTTCGGCCGGAATGTCGTCGGTCTCGATATCGAGGTGCACCCGGCTTTCGTGGTCCACGCGCTGGATCTGCACGCTGAGCTCGTCGGGCGGCGTTTCCAGCATGCGGTAATTGCCGCGGCTTCCCGGATGGCTCGGATCGACCGGACGCCCCAGCGCCTCCGCCCAGAATTGCGCGGCCGCGTCGATGTCATCGGTCTTGCAGTCGATCAGCAGGCCGTTGATGCGCGAATGATGCATGGGGTTCCCCTCGATGGTGCGGCGGTGAGGGACATATGGCCCCTCGCCGCCCGCGCTTCATCGGGAGCTCAGACGCCGAAATACCCCGGCCGGCTGATATCGGCGATCAGGCCGATCTGGGTCGGCTTCCATCCCAGCCATTGCTGCGTGAGCGCGCTGGAGGCGGCGCCGTCCATGCCGGCGAACATCGCCATCGTGCCGAAATGCGCGGCGGCTTCCTCGGGCGCGATCGACCTCACCGGCAGCGCCAGATGACGGCCGATGATCTCGGCGATGTCGCGCGCCGTGACGCCTTCGTCCGCGACGGCGTGGTAGCTGGTACCGGCCCGGCCTTTCTCCAACGCCAGCCGGTAAAGTCGCGCCACATCCAGCCGATGTGCCCCGGACCAGCGGTTGCCGCCGTCGCCGATATAGGCGGCAAAGCCCTTCTCCCGCGCGATATCGAGCAGCCAGCCGACCAGGCCGCATCTGCCGGGGGCGCCATGCACCTGCGGCAGGCGCACCGCCATCGCACGCACCCCGCGCGCCGCGAATTCCAGTCCGGCGGTTTCGGACACGCGCGGCAGGCCGGGCATCACCGGATCCTCCTCCGTGGCGATCCGCCCCGGCGCAACGAGCAGCGTGCCGGAGGTGACGATGAACGGCTTGTCCGATCCGGCCAGCGCCTCGCCCATGGCGTCGATGGCGCGCTTGTCGATCTGCCCGTTCTCCGCGAATTTCGAGAAATCGTGGATGAAGGCCAGATGGATGGTGCCGTCCGTCTCCCTGGCGCCCTGGCGCAGGCTGTCGAGATCCTCGAGCGAACCCCAATGAATTTCGGCGCCCAATTCTGCGAGCGCCTTGGCATTCTCATCGGAGCGGGCGAGGCCGAGCACCGTGTGCCCGTTCGCGATCAATTCCCTGGTTGTGGCCGAACCGATGAATCCGGCGGCACCGGTGATGAAGACACGCATGACAAACACTCCCTGTTCAGGCGGACGGGATATTGCTACGTTGGCGATCCGGGTAAAGTAGTGAGATTATACAGGTATAAGTGCTAACAGGATGACGGATGCCGGCTCGCTCGGGAATTACCTCAAGGACCGCCGCGCCAGGCTCGATCCGACGGCATTCGGCTTTCCGCTGAGGCGGCGGCGGACGCCGGGGCTGCGGCGGGAGGAAGTGGCGCAGCGCGCCAATGTGAGCGCCACCTGGTACACTTGGCTGGAGCAAGGGCGCGGCGGCGCCCCCTCCGCCGACGTGCTGGACCGCATCGCCCGCGCCATGATGCTGACCGAGGTGGAGCGCGAGCATCTGTTCCTGCTCGGGCTGGGCCGCCTGCCGGAAGCCCGCTACCGCGCGCCCGAAGGCATCACGCCGCGGCTGCAGCGCCTGCTCGACACGCTGGAGCACAGCCCCGCCTTCATCCGCACCGCGACCTGGGACGTGATCGCCTGGAACAAGGCCGCCGCGGCCGTGCTGACCGACTACGCCACGCTGGAAGAGGGGCAGCGCAACGTGCTGCGCATGATGTTCCGCGACTCGCGCGTCCGCGCGGCGCAGTCCGACTGGCAAGGCGTCGCGCGATACGTGGTGGCGTCGTTCCGCGCCGATGTCGCGCGCGCCGGTGCCGCGCGCAACGTCCAGTCGCTGGTCGACGAGCTGTGCGCGACGAGCCCTGAATTCGCGGCCATGTGGCGCGCCAACGACGTGCAAGGCCACGGCGACGGAAGAAAGGTCCTGCACCATCCCGTCGCCGGGGAGCTCGTGATGGAGTTCTCGGGGTTCGCGGTGGATGGAAGGCCGGATCTCACGATGGTGGTCTATAATCCGGCGACCGAGGCGGACGCGGAGAAGATTCGCGCGCTGCTCAAGGTGCCGGCGAAGCGGGCGCGGGAACGCTGACGGGGGCGGCAGCAATCACGCCGTTGACGCCGTGCGCTTCGTCGATGCCCTTATGTCCAGCACGCCGTTCGAAAGAATTCGCCGAGCCGGATCAGGACAGCTTAGATCGATATCGGAACGTGTAGATTACAACCCAGAAGATGAAACGAGGGTGGATGGCGGAACAGATTCTCGGTGGTCGCGGCGTCAGGACCGGAAATATGGACCTCACTTGCGTGAGACGAGGCGGAGTACGGAGCTGTGGGATTTCTGTATTTCGATGGAGTTGTGCGCCATCCCGGTAATCTTGCAATTCTGCACGGCGACGCATGGTATGATTGTGAGGTTGACGGCTTGATTTAGGGAACGAGCTCTGCCCTCAGTAATTGAAGCCTGTGAACTGCGTCTCGAACGAGTTGCTGTATTTCATGAGCCGAAAGTTGCGCAGGAAAGCGGAGTACGGCATCCAAACTTGTTAGCGCTTCGTCTAAATTTGTAAATACTCCCAGCGGAAGTTCTGTAGCATTCTGCCACCGGTGATAATGGCAGATTTCATGTGCAACCGCCGCCTTCATAGAAAGCGCCGCGTTAGGGTCGGCGACGCTGGCACCCGGATACACATCTGAACCGAAGAAGATTTTGCCGATTTCCTCCCCCTCGAAAACCTCCACCACGAATCTGGTTCTTCCGCTTGCGTCGTGTTCGAATGCAACAGAGGTGTCAAAGCCTAGGAAGGTATTGCCGACGCTCCTAAGTTGGGGGTCGGTGAGCGGGGCGCTAGACCTCCCTGCAATCAGAGAACCTTCAGCTCGGTTCGGCATGGGGCGCCGCCATAAGCTCTGAAGCTTTCGCTGGATCATTTAGGGCAAGATAGCGACGCAACAATCGACCGACCTGAGATCGCGCTCCACCAGTATTGAGTACGTCCAGATTCTCTGTAGATCCTTTACGCTTCACGATACCATACTGAAACCACAGTGGATTATTTTTATCAAAAAAATCCCCGCTCCATCCAGATACTGACGCTACGACATTCGGCGACAAAAGGCCAAGACGCGACTGCCACCGTTCTTTAGCGACCGTCAATCCGAATTTCCCGACGTCAACCGCGTAGTCCTTCATCAAGGTCGCGTATCCATGCATAACGACTGCCGCTGCAGCAATTGAATCAGACGCCTCGGAGGAGACCGTTCGTGGTCGAAGCTCGTGCCTTATCGACGATAGCATATCGAAGAATCCCGCTGCCACCAGCGCCAGACCTTCCATTTCCACTTCATCTATCTCTTCCGTGCCGGCAAACGTTCGCATCATTTCTCTGAGCGTAGATAGAGTAACAAAGTGGCAGTTCTTTTTACTAAGGCGATCCGTAACCCTGTTAACTCCCTGACTCAAGTTGGGTGATTTATCTATTACGCGCTTCGCAAGTAAAGAGAGGTCGTCTAAAGTCGTCAAATCATAGGCTTTGGATTTAGCGGTTGGCTTCGGGCGCTGATTCTTATCAAAAAAATAATTTCCTTCACCTTCTTTATCCAAAAAATAAAGCTCCACTTTGAATTGATGGTCTCCGGTGAATTTTGGGTAACTCGATTGATGCTCTCTAATAGCGCGAACTGCCTTAAGAATTGCTTGGTGTCTATGATGGGAATCAGGAAGATAGATCTTGCCACCGTAGATAAATATGGATTTCTCTGGTTCAGACCAAAAGGCACTAAAGGCATTTGGCCTCATATTCCAAACAAGAGGATTTAGAAACAACCTCTCTCCTCTCAATAATTTGTCCACAATATTGTCAGCATTGGAGGAGTCAAATATATAGTTTGCTTTGTCCGGATACCCTTGTGAAAGAGGAAGTTCTTGCGGCGTGTTCCTAGGCGCCGCTGGACTTACGCCTCTCTGAACCGACTGATCTGTCCAAAGGAGCCCGTTCTCAGCAGCATCGGCCAGTTGGTCCGCGGTAACAGTAAACGTCGCAAATGCCTCTTGGCCTACTCCAGTCCATTGAACACCGGGAAGCGCAAGTCTTCCGCGATAGACACCACCCTGAACGTCCTTCTTCGCTTCTCTCAAGAATCCCAGAATGTCCATCTCCATCCCTCACCAGACGCAATACCGATCGTCGCTCGGTCGTGCCCTACTTCGCCACCTCTATCAGTTCGATATCCTTCTCCAGGAGTCGATTGACAAGCGCGCTCAGCGACGTGCCCTGGGCTGCTGCCCGCGCGGAGAGATATCTCAGGATATCGGGCTCCAGATGGACTGGCGGCACGAGTTCGGCCCCTTCGCGATAGAACTTACCGCGCTCGCCTTTCGAGAAATCGTATTCGTCTTTCATGTCGAACCACCTTGGCGGTATTGGGCAGCTTCCTTCTGGGTCGGGCGTCGCGCCGAGATGATGCGGATCAGGACGGCGTCTTCTTCCATTATCTCAACATGGGTGTGAATGACGAGCAACAGCTTCGCCGCGGGCGTCTCGCCGACCGTCACCCAACGATCCTCTTGATCGCTGTTGTCCGCATCGAAAATGGTCAGCGCCAGAGGATCGAGAAAGACGCTCATCGCCTCGTCGAATGAGATGCCATGCTTCGACAGGTTGCTGTCGGCTTTTCTCGGATCCCAATCGAAGAAAAAACGCATTCCTCAATTCTACCCGATCGTGCCGAATCGACCTAACCCGCCGACCGACCCAGCCGCTCCCGCAGAATCCGCTCCGCCGTCCGCAGCTGCTCCGCGAAGAACCCCGCCTCCTCCGACCCCTCCTGCTGGAGCTGGCCGACCACCTCGTCCAGCCAGGCATCCGCTCCTTCCCCGGCCGCGGTCGCGCTCAGCGTGATCGCGCGGTAGCCGTCGGCGAGCAGCACCTACGATCGCTCTCCCCCGAGGAGGGAGCAGGTGCGCGCCCGATCGAAGCTTGCCATCGCCGCTTCCGGCCTCCCGGCGGCGAGATCGAGCGCGCCGACGAGCCAGGAGGCGGTGGCGAGCTTTCCGGGCGCCAGCTCCAGCTCTTCGACCAGCCCGAGCGACAGCTTCGCCAGCTCGAGCCCGTCCTCGATATGGGCCGGCTCGATCACGACGCCGTCATCGCTCCATCCCGGCCAGCAATTGGCCGCGACGTTGAAGGCCAGCGACTTCGCTGCCGTGCGGAGCTTGAGCGAAAGCGCTGAATCGTCTGCCGCGGCGCGCTCGGCCTGGTGCAGCTGATAGTCGATGCCGGCCCGGCCGAGGGCGAGCATGCCGGCGACATCCTTGTTCCGGGCGTAGAGGATTCCGGTCAGCTCGGCGTAGCGGGCGCCGATCGTCTCGCCGTCGCCGTCCGCTTGCAGGCAGTTCTGCGCGCCTGCCAGGTCTCCGGCTTCGACGTGGCCCAGGGCGAGCTCGACGGGCGACGGACGATCGGGCATCGAGACACTCCCTCGGCTTCACCCGCCCGATGCGGCGGTGAACACCGCCAACTGAGCGGCGAAGGCACGGCTGTAGGCCGGCCGTGCCCCGCCGCGGGCGACATAGGCGGAGAGGTTCGGAAGATCATCCAGGATGCCCGATGCGCTTGTTCCTTCATCTCCCCGAACGATAGAAGACGAACGTCGTAGGGCTGGCCGACCTCTTCCAGCGCCCGGCGGACGCGCATGTCGCGCGCCAGCCCTCGGCCGCGATCGGGAGACTGCCTGAAGGCGGTGATGGTGGGGCTCATCGGGAGGCTCAGGGTTCTTCGTATGCCGAGGACGAACGGCAGGTGGAGCTTACGACGCGCGCTCGAATTTTTCTCGCCGGCGCCTCGGTCTACCCTCTCCGCCCTTGGGGGCGGAGAGGGTCAGGGTGAGGTGGGGGACAGCTCGGCGCGCCGGCAAAACCCACCTCACCCTCCCGCTTCGCGGGCCCCTCCCTCTCCGCCCTGAAGGGCAGGAGAGGAGCACGGCCGCGCTCGTCCCTCCGTTATCGCCCGCTCTGGAACGGCAGCGCCTGCCCGGTCTCGAGCAGCGTCTTGATGCCGCTCAGGACCTCGATCCAGCCGCCGCCGGCGCCGTCGCACGCGGCCTCTCCGGCGAGCACGCGGGCGATCATCGGCGCATTCGCGACATCGTGCATGACGGTGAGGCGCGTGACGCCGCCGCGGCCGGGCTCGATCTCGTATGTCAAGCGCGTGAAGCCTTCGCGCTCGAGCTCAGGGGTCATGCGCATGCGCCAGGTCTGCACGAGGCGTCGCGGCGGATCGCACTCGATGACCTCGCCGTCGACCACGACATCGGGGATTCCCTCGAACTTTTTCATGCCGGCGTTCGCGTAGGAACGGAACCGGCCGCCCGGATGGAGGTCGTACTCGACCGGCACGGCGTAGCCGTAGCGTTCCGACCACTCGGGCCTGGTGATCGCATCCCAGATCGCCTGCGGCGTCGCGTGGATGTAGATCCGGTGTATCTGTGTCGTCATCCCTTCTTCTCCAATTCGGCCTTGAGGTCGACGAGCGCAGACACTTGGCGCTCTGCATATTTCGTGATCCAGCGATCATGGATCTGCCGGATCGGGACGGGATTCAGGAAGTGCAGCTTCTCGCGCCCGGATCGCCTGGTGACGACCAGCCCGGCGCTTTCGAGCTGCCGCAGATGCTTCATGACCCCGAACCGCGTCATGTCTACAGCGGCTTCGAGCTCCGTGAGCGTAAGGCCATCACGCATAAAGAGCCGATCGAGCAGCAGCCGACGCGTTGGATCGGCGAGCGCCTTGAACACGCGGTCGTCATCCATCACCTATGGATAGGTGACCAAATGGTCACGTGTCAAGCGGCGCGTTGCCGGCCGGCGGAGCCGAACAGGTCGGAAGGCGGGCGTTGCGCGGGCGCGGCGGCCGAGTACGCTGTCGCCATGATCCGCATCGTGATCGGCAGCAGATGATCGCCCATCCGCCCATGATTGCGTCCTGTTCGTGCGGCAGCGTCGAGCTCAAAGCGTTCGGCGCGCCCATCGTCAGCAGCGTCTGCTACTGCGACGATTGCCAGAGGGGCTCGCGCCAGATCAAGGCATTGCCGGGTGCCGGCCCCGTCCGCGATCCCGACGGCGGGACGGCCTACATTCTCTACCGGAAGGACCGCATCGAATGCTCCAAGGGGGCCACGCTCCTGAAGAACTACAAGATCAAGGAGAGCTCGGCCACCAACAGAGTCGTCGCAACGTGCTGCAATTCGGCAATGTTCATCGGCTTCGACAAGGGCCCGTTCTGGGTCTCGGCCTACAGGGCCCGGTTCCGCGGCGACCTGCCGCCCCTGCAGATGCGAATCTGCACAAGGTTCAAGCCGGAGGATGTCGTTCTTCCGAATGACCTCCCCAGCTACCCGGGTTACGCCTTGCGGCTCATGGCAAAGCTCCTGGCATCATGGGCCGCTATGCTGTTGCGCCGATGAGCTTCGGCTGCCTGCCTCGCTAGAGCGAGATGACATGAGGCCGGATCGGCCTCATGTCTGAATCTCGCTCTGATTCAGATAGGTAGCGCCCCGATCAGCCGGGCGGGGCATCCCGGCCGTCGTCGCCCCCCGGCCCGAACGAAGGCAGGTACCGGCCGAAGTTCAATTCGAAGTCGCTCGGCACGCCGTAGCCGATGCTGCGGATCTTGGCACGGCGCCTCTGCGCATCGGGCGCGGCGAGGAGTGTCCAGATCATGTCGTTGCTCGACTGCAACTCGGCGGCTGTCGGCATGCCAAATCGGTTGACCTGGGTCTTCGCCGCGGCCAGCGTCTCACGGTCGAACGAGGCCAGCCGACTGACGAGCGCATCGACGAACGAGTCGAGATCGCCATCGTCCAGCGCCCGGTTCACCCAGCCATAGCGCTCGGCGACATCGGCGTCGAAATCGTCGGCGCTGGGGGCGATCTCGAGCGCCCGCGAGCGCCCGACCAAGCGCGGAAGCCATTCCAGCGCACCGCCACCCGGGATCAGCCCGACACCGACTTCGGGCTGTCCGAACAGGGCAGATTGCCGGCTGGCGAAGCGCATGTCGCAGGCCAGCACGAACTCGTTGCCGATGCCGCGCGTGCGGCCGCGAATCTTGGCGATGCTCACCACCGGCGCGGAGGAGAGGCGCAGCACGAACTCGCGCCAAAGGCCCAGGATCTCCGGCTGTTGAGCCGCCTTGCCCACGTCGAGATGGGCAACGAAGAACTCCGGGTTGGCCGTCTGGAACACGACGGCCTTCACGGACGGGTCCGTCTCGAGGTCGGTCATCAGCGCCCCCAATTCGACGATCGTCGCGGGGACAAACATGTTGATCGGCGGGTTGCTGAAGGTGACCGTCCACCGCCCCGGAGAGGTACGGTCGATGTCGAACTGTGAGGCGTTGGGCATGGCGCGTCTCCTGCGTCGATTGGAGGCACGGTGCCGCCGCACACAACTCGGGGCGCGGCGCGCTCCTATCTAGTCCGCCGCCGCTACGGTCTCACGCCAGAAAAGCTTGCCTAAGTGTCGCACCCCGCGTAGCAGGCAGGGGGAATACGGTGCCGCTGCACAAGACCGGGCGCTCGGCGGCTAGAACTCATGCTGCAGCGGCAATTGTCCCGCCGCGAGCGCCCACGAGTGTTGCCGCTCCTCGTAGACCGAGACATGCGGCAGCGGAAAGCCCGGGTCGGCGAAGGCGCCCACCGCGACGGAGACGAAGCCCGGCATGCCGGAGGGCTCCCAGTAGACCGTCGAACCGCAGACCAGACAGAAATGGAAGGTGGCGCCCTCGCCGCTGTCGCCGAGCCGCGTCCATTGCGTCGTGCGGCCCTCGATCGTCACGCGCTCGCGCGGAAAGCGCGCCTGCGTCGCAAAGACGCTGCCGGTGCGCTTCTGGCATTCGAGGCAATGGCAGATGGAAATGCGGACAGGCTCGCCCTCGCAGGTCAGGCGAAGCTG
>Ga0070731_10004812_pt1 | contig 11403 bp, 3 predicted proteins | sample Coa_R1_2_FD_66448 | JGI IMG/M metagenome (GOLD analysis project Ga0070731, IMG submission 66448) | Surface soil microbial communities from Centralia Pennsylvania, which are recovering from an underground coalmine fire - Coalmine... | ecosystem: Environmental > Terrestrial > Soil > Unclassified ... | reverse complement strand
AGCTGGCCTGCGACGTCGAATGCAACCACGCCGCCGATGGATCCATCCCAAGGCGGCGCCGTGACCGTTCCGGTGACAGTCGCGCTCGAGTATTGCGGAACGCGAATGACCTGGTAGGTGCGCTGGCCCGTCGCGCCGTTGGCCGCGGCCTGCGTATACGTATAAGTGAGATTCGTCGCGACGGTGAGCGAGCCCACGGCAACAGCCGTCACCACCGCGTATTCGTAGCGACCCGCGTTGTTGAGCGCTGTATAGCCGCTGCCGGCGCCGCTGCCGCCGTATCCCGTGCCGTTCGACGTGCTGATGAACGCATCCTGGATCTGGATGATCAGGATCAGGTCGCCCACGGCGATCGGCGTCGCGCTTCCCGCGCCCGAGATCGAGCCGATGCCGATGCTCTTCCCGCTTGCGCCGCCACTGCCCGGGTAGTAGCTGTTGACGATGCCGCTGACCGACGTGTTGAAGCTGCCCGAGCCCGGGCCGGTCGCGCACGAAGACTGCGCCGCCGCGATGCCGGGCGCGCCGAGGACAACGGCCGCGATGAACGCGAAGGCGAGACGCGACAGGACGTGCCTCACTTGGCACCTCCATCGCTCGCCGGTTTCACCGGTGCGGGACCGTCGGTCGTGAGGGATTTGACTCCCGGCACGGCCTCGATCACGGATTCATCGAACTTGTAGCGCAACCGGACAAAGGGCCCCCTGGTTGTATAGTCGGCGCCCGCGAGGTCTGAGTCCGAATAGCCGACGATGTTGTACCCCGCGGAGAGCCAGAGGTTGGTCGCCATCAGGTAACCGACCTCGAGCCCGACCCCATACTGCCGTGAAGACGTCTGTTCGCCAAATACGGCGCTCGTTACCAACGAAACGTCCCACTTGGGCGCGAACTCCCAGTTGGCGCGGGCGCCGACCACTTGCGCGTGGTACTTCGTCGAAAGCCCGTTGCTGCCGTCGGTGGTCCACTTCGCGGCATAGCGGCCGGTCACGAGGAACGGCCGCGAATACTGGTAGTCGGCGTGCGCCGAGATGATCGTGGTCGAGCTCTTCAGGTCCACGCCAGGCTGCGTGTCGTCGTTCTGGACGCGGTACTCGATGCGCGCGAGCGCGTTCCACCGGTTGGTCTCGTTGTCGCGATACGCGAGGCCCGCCTGCATGCGGTCGATCACCTGTTCGCCGCCGCCCGTGTCGTTTTTCGTGAGGGTGTAGGCGTTGCGCGCGAGCATCGTCCAGTCGCGATTCATCTTCGCGGCGAGGCCCACGGTGAAGAGCAGCGAATCCTGCGTCGCGCCGTCGCGAAGCTCGAGCCTCGTGCTGCCCTTCCAGTTCTCGCTCGCGGTGTACTCGAGCGCGAGCGCGATGGCCGTGTTCTCGTTGGTGTTCGTGCCCGCGAGCGTATGCACGCGCTCGAACGTCGTGCCGAGCTTCAACCCCGGGGCGATCGACCAGAGGTTCTTCAATCCGAGCGCGGCCTCCGTATCGCCGCCGCTCATGGCGTCGCGAATGCGGTATTCGCTGTAGAAGCGCCCGTCCTTCATGTATTCGGTGTCGATGCCGATCGCGGTCGTGTTCTGCTGCTCCGTCGGGTTCAACCCGTACGGTCCCGTGATCGACGAGATGAAGTCGTGGCGGGCATAGATGCGGCTCTTGTTCGGCAGCTCGTACTCGCCACCGGCCGCGATCACCTTGTCCTCGGGATGGTTCACGTCGACCTCGGCCTCGCCATACAGCGAGAGCCCCTTGATCTGCGGCACCTGTCCCGTGAGACGCGCGCGCACCGTGGTCACCTCGTCGGGCAGCGGCGCGGGCGTAGGCTGCCCCGGCGTGGCGGGCACCGGCGACACGTCGCCGCTTTCCTGCGTGTGGCGCATGCCGATCTCGAACGTGAGCTTCTCGGCGAAGTGGTACTGGAGCGTGACCTCCGCGCCGGTGCGCACCGAATGCGCCACGTCGTCGCCGGTGCGAAGCGCCTCGGCATGGATCGTCGCCTGGTCCGAGAGCTTGTAGTCGATCTTGCCGCCGGATTCGCTGCGACCCTGCGTGAGGTACGAGCCCGGGTTGTTGAAGTTGGGATCCGTCTTGGCGATATAGATGTCGGCCTTGAGGTCCTTCGACTCGTGCTTGAGCTCGATGCGGCCGGCATTGCCCTTGAGGTCGTCGACGCCCGCGATCGAGGAAGTCGTCTGCGCCACCTCGGTGATCACGTAGGTCTTCTCGCCCAGCTTCACGACGATGTTGCCGCCGGCGAGCGTGAAGGGCTGGAGCGGATTCTTGTCCTTCACGTACACGCCGCCCACCTCGATGCGGTCGGTCACCTTCACCTGCGCATCGGCGCCCATCACCCAGAACTCGGGACCGCCCTGGTCGACCTCGTAGGTCACGCGCACCGAATTCGGGTTCAGGTTCGAATCGACCGATGGGACCGGGCCCTTGAAGAGGATGCGGCCCGTGAGCGGCTCCATCTCGTAGTCGACGAAGCGCGCCTGCGGCACGCTCGAGATGATGATCGCGGGCTGGTTGCGGTCGCGCGTCACGATCTCGACCGTCTCGCTGTTCACCAGCGGGTTCGTGACCGAGAGCTGGAACGGTCCCGACGTGCCGTTGGCGGGCAGCTCCTCGATCACCTGGCGCGTGGTATCGCGGCTCGCGAAGGCGTTCACCGAGACAGTCGAATTCTCGTAGTGCTCGCGAACGCCCGTGAGGGAGCGCGTGTAGTTGGTGAGCTTGCGCACTTCCGAGGTCGAGCTCGTGTTGAAGTCGCCCCACAGCAGGTACGAGCGGTTCTTGTCGACACGCACGTAGAGCTTGCTCGTGGACTGGGCGTCGAAGCCACGCGTCGCCGAGTCGCCGTACACCGGGTAGAACTCGTCGGGCTGGATGTCGCGGAAGAGGCGCTGCTGCGTGTCCTTGTCGGAATCGTAAGCGGCCGTGAGGAGGTATTCGCCGAGGATCTTGCCCTTCAGGTAGAACGCGGCGCGCACCCCGGCGTCGGTCTTGCCGCCGTTCCAGTCGCGCGAAATCTGGCGCAGTTCCGCGTCGAACGCATCGGATTGCGTGGCCGGCTGGAGCGCGCGAGTGTTGAGGTTGCGGGCGTTGATCACGCCTTCGAGCACGCCCGTGGCGACCATGTCGCGAAGGTCCGGCAGGAAATCGAGGCGCGCCTGCGCCTTGAGCTCGCCGCTCTTCGCGTAGACCATCGATTCGCCCGGCTCGAGGGGCGGCGCCAATTCGAATTCGCCGCGGCCGTTCTCGACGAAGACCTGCAGGCCCGGCTGCTTGGGATCCATGTCCTCGACGAGCCAGCGGCCCTTCGAAGCCTCGAGCGTGACGGGCGTGCGCACCGTGACCGGCACGCCGTGATCGTCGACGAGGCGTATCGCGACCTTCACCGGCGTCTTGCCGTCGGCGATTCCGCCTTTCGCGGGGACTTCGATCACGAGCTTGCCGAGGCGTCCCGGCGCCGTGATCTTGATCGTCGCGTTGCCGCGCTCGTTGCCGAACGAATCGATCTGCGTGACCGAAAGCGTGTTCTCGCCCGAGCGGAGCTCCACGCCGACGAACTCCCACGCCTGGAGCTCCTTATCCGCGAGCGTGGAGCGCTTGCCGACGCGGCCCTCGGGGACGGCATCGCCGTTCACCGTGAGCTTGAACGTCGTGCCGGCCACGCCTTTCACGCGGATGTTGGCCTGGGCGTAGGAAACGACCTGGCCATCGGTGAGATCCATGAACGCGAGCGTGTTGTCCGGCGCGGCGAGGATGATCTTCTCGAGCGGCGCGAGCGGCGGTGCCGTCTCGGGGAATTTCTCGATCTTCGGCGCGGGCGTGGGCAGCGTCTCGCCGATCTTCGACACGGGCGCGAGCGACGTGTAGCCGGCGTTGGCGACCACCGGCGATCCCGCGGCAGCCGCGGCACCCGGCATCGGCGCGGCCGCGGCGAGCTCGATCGTTCCGCTCGCCGGCAACGCCTTCGGATCCGTGATGACGCGCGCCTCGGTCGTGAGCTGGGCGCCGGCGAGCGCCGAGAGCTCGTCGCCATGGGCCTGCATCGCGCGGCGCGCCTTCGCTTCTTCGAGCACCGGCGCCTCGCATCCCTCGACGGCGAAGTCACCGCGCGCGAGCTCGCCGCTCTTCAGGTCGATGATGCGGCTATTCGGGTCGCCGAGGTTGCGGTTGCTGATCGTCTCGAGCCTGGCGCCGGCCGGCAGCGTGGTGCGATCGACCTTGATGACGTGCGTGTGGTTCGTGATTCCGTAGAAGCTGTACTTGCCGCCGCCATCGGTGATCGCATAGGTGCCGTCTTCGAGCAGGACGCGCACGCCGGACAGTCCCTCTTCGCCGGCGTCCTGGAGGCCGTTCGCGTTGCAGTCCAGGTACACCTTGCCGAGGATGAAGCCCTGGTCGCTGAAGACGCCGCCCGTCACCTGCACGCGGGCCATCGCGACGTTCGACGCCGTCGTGGCGCCGTTCACCGTGTAGAACGCCTGCGCGCGGTTGGTGCCGTCGCCCTTGGTGGATCCGGGTCCGAGGCGCACGCGATACGTGAGCGTGGTCTGCAGGCCCTGGTCCATGTGGCCGAGCGTGAACGAGAGCGCCGGCCCTCCTCCGCCCTTGGGATCGGCGATCGGCGTGCCGTCGCGGCGCGCCGTGCCTTTCACGTACGCGAAGCCCGCGGGGAGGTTGTCGGTGAGAATCACGTCGGCGAGGTTGAGCGCGTTGCCCGTGCCGTTGCGGATGCCGACCGTGTAGTCGACGAAGTCGCCCATCTCCGCCGTGGTCTTCGACGAATCCTTCTGCACGAAGAGGCCTGTTTGCGCGGTCGTATCGAGGGGGACATCGACCACGACGAGCCCGTCGGCGCCGACGTGGAACGGATTTCCGTACGAGCCGCCGGCGGTGAGTCCCGTCACGTTGAGATTGCGGCCCGAAGGCAATTGCGTGTACGGAACCGTCGAAGGCGCGTGATATCCGTTGGGCGGCGCGATCGCGAGGCAGTAGTCGCCCGCCGCGGCGCTGAACTCGTAGCGCCCGTCGCTTCCGGTGACGACGGGATTGTGTCCGCCGTTGGTGACCGGCGCGGGCGTGGTCGAGCAGGTGCCACCCGAAGCGCCGACGAGCGTCACGGTCGCGCCCGGGATCGTCGCGTTGGTGCGGCTGTCGAAGACGACTCCGCCATTGCCCGTGAGCGTCACGACGGTCGAGATGGGCTGGCCGCATCCCTGCATGTCGACCGTGAAGACGTCGTTCGGGTTGCCCTCGACGATGCCATCGGCGACGACGACGGGCGGTGCGTGAACGGGAATCGCGCTCACCACGAAGATGCCGGTATTCGGTCCCGTCTCGACGGCGGTCACGGTTTCGCGATCGCCATTGCTGCCCGTGAGGATCACGGTGCGCGTCTCGGCCGTGTTCGGATCGGCGTTGCACGCGGCGGCGTTGGCTTGCAGGTAGAGGCTGCGGCCGATCACGCCCCACACCGTCGGTGTCGAGTACGTGGAGTCGGTGAAGTTGCGGATGGAATTGGCAGGCTGCGGCGGAATGTCGCCGCCATCGACGTTCGTCGTGTCGCGAACGATCAGCGCGCCCACGGTCGCGCTCGTGATCGTGAGCGTGGTCACGTCGGAAAGGACGATGGACTTCGCGAGCGACTTGGCCGCATCGGCGTTCGGTGCGTGGACGTCCACCAGGACGCGGAGGCGATCGCCCGGATTGAGGCGCTGCGTCCAGCCCTGCGTGATCGGCGTGTCGGTCGGATCGACCACGCCCGGGATCGAGCCGCCGCCGGCCGTGGGGTTGTCGATGTACGCGGCCGAAGTCCAGCCCGGCGCGCTGTCGCCCAGGTAGTTCAGCATCGCCGTCACGGGCTCCGTGCAGTTCCCGTTGTTGGCGAGGAAGTGCGTATAGGTGACGTGCTGTCCGAATCCGATCAGCGCCTGGTTGTCCGGCGTGAGGGACACGAAGCATTTCTGCGCGAGGGCGTCGATTGAATCGTCCACCGTCACCGACATCGCCGGCATCAGCGCCGAGGTCGCGGTCTTGCTCAGCTTGTACGGGCCGGGCAGCGTCGTCGCGGGGATATCGACCTTCACGACGATGTTGTAGCTCGCGCCCGCGGCGACGGGACCCGTGTCGGGAATGCCGTCACCGTCGGTATCCGCGAGCGGCGTCACGCCGTCGCTCTTGAAGAAATGGATCGCCGCGCCCGCGGGGAACGTGCTCGCCGCGAGCGTGATGTCGTAAGTGTCGGCGACGGTGCCCTTGTTGGTGAGGACGTTGGTGAACGTGACCGTCGTGCCCGGATCCGCGGCGGGAAGGCGCTGGCCCACGAGCGTGAGATTCGCGACGCCAGTCACCAGGTAGGTCGCGCTGACGTTCTGACGGTTTCCTGCAAACCCGGACGCGTCCGAGAAGATGTAGTACGCGTTGTTCGTGATGAACGTGTTGGTCGCGATTCCGGAAGCGATTGTCACCTGGAACGTGATCGCGCCCGTGGCGCCGGCGGGGAGCGAATAGATGTTCGCCGTCACCGTGCCGGGCGCCGATTGACCGAAGTCGTAGCTCACCTGGCTGGGCGACGTGCCCTGGCGATCGCCGCCCGGCGTGATGCCATCGGTGAGCGGCGTGTTGCCCGTGCCCGTCCAACGCGCGCTGCCCGCGATGTAGTTCATGCCGGCGGGAAGCGCATCCACGAGGAGCAGCTTCGCGCGCGCCGTGTCGCACGCGTTGTACTGGAGCGTCACGGTGAGCGCGCCGCCCGGCGACGTGCCGTGATCGCGGGAGAGGGACTTCCACACCTGCGCGCAATCGGGCGGCGCGGTGGCGCGCAGGATGGCGAAATCGTTGAGGCCGTTCACGATCGCGCCACCGGCGCTCGTCGCGCCGAGGTGGATCGAGCCCGAGTTGCCCTGCGGCGACGTGGGCACTGTCGCGCCCAGCACGAAGTGGAAGACCTGGCCCGCGTTGAGCGTGATGGGCTGCACGATCGGGACGTTGCTGTCCGCGACGCCGTCGCCGTTCGCGTCGGGATAGAGGGCGATCCCGGTGAACGTGAACGCACCACCCGCATCGACCGCCGTGATCGTGAAGTTGTCGGTCGCGGTTCCGAGGTTCGTGAGCGTATGCGGAATGAGGACTCGCTGGCCCGGATCCACGTTCACGGTCGTGCCGACCGCGAGGAAACCGGCGAACTTCGTTCCCGGCGGCGAGCCGGAGACGACAGTCGCCGTGTTCGAGGGGAGGTTCGTCGTGTTGCCCGATTGCGTGGCGGTCACGTTGGCCGCGTTCGGGATCACCGTGCCGATCACAGTGCCCGAGGGAATCAACGCGCAGAAGTAGAGGACCGCCGATTGGCCGGCGGCGAGCGTTCCCACGTTCGCCGTCACCGTGCCGTTCGCGCCGTCGGCCGGCGTGGTGCCGGCGATGGAGCCCACCGTGACCAGCGGCGTGGACGATCCGTTGCCGCTGCACGAGTACTGCATGCGAACGGACGCGGGGATCGGGTCGGCGATCGTGACCGCCGTCATCGGCGCGGCCGTGGTGTTGGTGGCCGTGATGCGATACGCGATGCAGGAACCCGGAGCCGTATTGGCGCCCGCGGGGATCGCGGCCGCCGAGTAGCTGCCGGCAGGCGCGTTGTTCACGCTGCAGCCGGCCGCTCCCACCGCCTGCTGCTCCTTGGTGATCGTGAGGCCCGCGGTGATCGACGTGCTGTCGTGCACGGCGATCGAAGATGCGTACACGCCGGAGAGCGTCGTCACGTTCGCGGGATCGGACGGCAGCGCCGTCGCCGGCGCCGTGACGCGAACGAAGACCGAGCGCGCTTCGCCGGGGCTCAGCACCACGGACGTGCTTCCGCAGACGATCGGCGTGTCGGTGCCCGTCTCGAGCGTGCCGTTGGCGTTGGCATCCACGTACGCGGCGGAGGTCCAGCCGTTGGCGCTGCGCGAATCCGAAAGGCACCCGCCCGCGAAGTTCACCGAGTCGAGCGAGTTGCCCAGGTTGGTGAGCGTATGGGTGTAGGTGAACGATCCGTTCGGGAAGATCGTCGCCGAGGAATCCGCGACGAACGTGATGTTGCGGATGAGGTTCACCGTCACGCGATCGCGGATCGCATCGATCACACTCGCGTTGGTCGTCGAGGTCGCCGTGAAATCGAAGTCGTAGTTGCCCGCGTAGGCCGTATTGCTCGCGAGCGCCGGCACCGTGATCTCGGCGCAGACGAGCTTCGCGGCGCCCGGCGCGAGCGGGCCGGTGTTCGTGACGACCGCCCCCACCGTCGAGCAATCCGCCGCGGCGCCGGACGCATCCGCCTTGAACGCCACCACCCAACCGGGCGGCAGCGCGGGCGGCACGACGCCTACCGCGGTGGAAGCCGCAAGGGTGGACGTGAGTCCGAAGTCGTACGCGACGAGGCCGGTGTTGGTCACCCAGACGCGGAATCGCGAAGGCGTGGCGGCCGCACCCGGCGTCACCGTGTTCGTGCGAATGATCGTGGTTCCCGACGCGCCGGCGCCATCGCTTGCGATCGCGGTGCCCGCGGGCGGTGCGGCCTTGTCGTTGGTGACGTCGACCGTGTTCGCCGGAACGCTTGCGAGCGTATCGATCACGTCGTCGGAGATCGTGTTGTTGAAGCTCGATGTCGCGCGCAGCGTGAGGGAGTACGAAGCGGGCGCGACGCTGGGCGGGAGCGTCACGCGCACGACGACCTTGTAGCCGCAGATGTTCGGCGAGACCGTCGTATCGGAAACCAACGGAGCCGGGCACGCCTGGCCCGCGCCCGGGACCGGTCCCGTGTCGGGCGCCGGACCGCCGCCGCTGTTGATGAGCGTGGTGGCGCCATCCTGCTGGAGCAGCGTCACCGTCGATCCCGCCGGGAATGTGTTGGCGGGCACCGTGATGTCGAACGTGTCGGAGCCGTTGCCCTTGTTCCACACGTAGTCGCTGAACGTGATCGTGGAACCCGCGGCCGCCGCGGCGATCGTGACGGGCTCGCCCACGCCATTGGTGGAGTTGCTGTTCGAGCCGTTCGCCACGACGGAGGCGCCCTGCAGCACCTGGTAGCTCGCCGTGTTGGTGTTGGTGGAGAGCTGCGTCGAGGTCTGGTATTGCGCCGTGTTGTTGATCGTCTGCGGCGCGAGGTTCGCATTCACGTTGACCTGGAACGTGACGTTCGCCGACGTGCCCGCGGGAACGGTCGGGAGGATCGCGACGATCGTGGCGCCCGCGCCGAGCGAGGAGCGATAGTCGATGCCCGGCGGGAACGAGACCGACTGCTCGACGCCGTCGTTCGCGTCGGTGAGCGGCGTGACGCCCGCCGCGCTCCATCGCCCCGAGTTCGGCACGTACGTGAGCGTCGCGGGAAGCGTGTCGGTGAGCTGGACGTTGGTCGCGGCGGCGCTGCCGGTGTTGAAGTACGACAGCGTGATCGTGATCGGACCCTGGGGCGACGGGCCGCTCGTGAGCGACATCGCCTTCGTCACGCTGATCACGGAATTCGCGACCGTCGTCGTGTCGGTGTTGGTCGACGTCGTGGGATTCGTGTCGGAGACGGAAACCGTGATCTGCGCGGTGTTGCCGCTGGTGGCGCCCGCGGGCACGGTGCCCGCCACCACGAAGCGGAACGTGCCGCCCGCCGCGATCGGCCCCGTCGCCGTGACCGGCGTCGAGTTGTCGGGAACGCCGTCGCCGTTGGCGTCGATGTAGTACGCGAGCGCGGTGTGCGGGCCCGCGCCGAAGCTGGTCGAGAGCGGCGCGTTCAGCGTGTACGTGTCGGTGCCGTTGCCCGTGTTGGTGATCGTGTGCGGGTAGTAGACCGTCTGGCCCGGCGCGGCAGTGCGCGAGCCGTTCGCCGTGAGCGTGAAGGTCTTCACCTGCGTGACCGTGGTCTGCACCAGGTTCGACGTGGTCGTGCGCGCGGTGCCGCCCGAATCGTTGTACGTCGCGGTCGCCTGGTTGCCGATCACGGTGCCCGCGGCGGGCGCCGCAAACGACATCGCCGGAGAGATCAGCGCGATCACTCCGGCGATGACGATTGCGAGCCCGTGTCTCATTCGAGGACCCTCACTCTCGCTGTGTACGTGAGGGTCTTTCCGGGACCTAGGTCAGGTGCCGACCATCGCAGGTATCGGTACTCGCGCAGCGCGACGGCCTCCTCGACATCGCGTCCATCGCGAAGGACCTTGCGCTTCAGGGGCACGGCTTCGAACGTCTTCGCGTCGACGCTCGCCGTCGCGAGCGCGGGTTTCGCGCTGCCGGCGATGTACTCGGTGGGTTGCGGAATGGGAAGCGTCGCCTGCAGATTGCGGACCGCCTCGTTCGAGACGTTGTGGTACGTGACGACGTACTCGATCACGTCACCCGGTTTCGCGGTGTCGGCATCGACGAGGCTCTCGCGCCCATCCGGAAGGCGCGTCACCTTGCGCGCTTCGAGGCGGGTTTCGATCGCGGATTTGGCGGATCCCTGGGCTGCGACCGGGACCGCGATCGCGAGCATCAGAACCGTGGCCAACGTCTTGAAAAACATCTCGCTTTTGCTCGTTTGTGACAGTGCTTCGAGGATACGTTTCACCCCCTCCACGGCCGTATGAACGGGGTCACAAAACGGGCTGGAACCGGTTGCAGGTGCAATCTCTTTCCGATGGGCGGTCATTTCCCACCCCCAGGCGCTCTGAGCTGGCGCTTGAGGTTTCCCTGGGCGAGCTGGGTGATCTGGGAAGCAAGGATTTCGCAGGCCTCGGCGTCGATCGCGAAGGTCGCTTGCGCGGTCCCGATCGACGAGCCCGCGAAGAGGAAAAGGACGCACTGCGAGAGGATGGTCCGGGCGGTCCTCGTGAGTTGCTCGGGATCGCTATCCGGGGTGCTGTTGCGAATCGCGGAGCGCAGCAGCGCGAGCTCTGCCGCGAGGGCTTCGTCGAGGATGGATTCGAGGTGTCCGCTGGGGGCAAGCGCCTCGTGCGCGAGGATTTTCGCGAGTGGAATCGCGTGCGGATTTCCCGTGAAACGGTTGAGCATCACCACGACGCTGCGGTGGACGTGGCATTTCGACGCGCAGCCGTTCGCGAGCGCCTCCGCATCGAACGGGTCGAGCCGTTCGGCCAGGTGCTTCAGCGTCGCCCGATAGAGCCCCTTCTTGCCTCCGAAGTAGTAATTCGTCGCAGCAGGGTTCGCCCGTGCGGCGATCGCGATGCTCCGAACGCGCGCGCTGGCAAATCCGCGCTGGGCAAACTCTTCGGTTGCGGCCGCGAGCAGGCGCGTGCTCGTCGTGCCGTGGCGACTCTGCTCGTCCGTATCGGCGAGCATCCCCTCTCTCCCCTCTTCAAACAGCCGGCATCAACAAGCCGTTTTAAAAGCGTGTTTGAACGGGGAATTTTCCTTTAAATACGAGGAGTTGTAAATAAGAGTTACAGTGCCA
>Ga0070731_10004811_pt1 | contig 11404 bp, 10 predicted proteins | sample Coa_R1_2_FD_66448 | JGI IMG/M metagenome (GOLD analysis project Ga0070731, IMG submission 66448) | Surface soil microbial communities from Centralia Pennsylvania, which are recovering from an underground coalmine fire - Coalmine... | ecosystem: Environmental > Terrestrial > Soil > Unclassified ... | reverse complement strand
ATTTCCTCGCGCTGACCGAGGCGGAATTCGACTCGGTCATCAGGGTCAACCTCAACGGCCCGCTGCTGCTCGGCCAGGCGGTAGCGCGCCACTGGATTGCCCACGGCCAGCCCGGCAGCATCGTCAATGTCACCTCGGTGAGCGCGCGGCTGGCGGGGCCGGCCCAGGCCGCCTATTGCGCGTCCAAGGGCGGGCTCGACGCGCTGACCCGGGCGATGGCCGTGGCGCTGGCGCCGCATCGCATCCGGGTGAACGCGCTGGCCCCCGGGCCGACCCGCACCGGCATGGCGGATGCGGTCTGGGACAACGAGGAGGCGCTGCGGCCGGTCCTCTCCCGCACGCCGCTCGGCCGCTTCGCCGATGCCGACGAGCAGGCCCAGGTCGCCGCCTTCCTCGCCTCCGACCGGGCAAGCTTCGTCACCGGCCAGGCGATCTACGCCGACGGCGGCAGGCTGGCGCTGAACTACACGGTCCCGGTGAAGCCGCGGGAGGAGCGGCACAGGTAAGCCGCGAGAACCCCCTCCCCCTGGCCCCCTCCCGCAAGGGGAGGGGAGATGTCGCCATTTGGTTCCCCCTCCCCTTGCGGGAGGGGGTTGGGGGAGGGGTGTTGCGGCTGCGAATTTCGGAGGGTTATTCCGCGCGCTGCGCGCCCGCGTTCGGCATCTTCGCCTGCTCGCCGAAGCCGGTCCACGCGACCGGCGCTCCGGCGGCCGCCGCAGCCGTGGCACCGGGCAGTGTCCTGTCCCATTTGGAACCGAGGAACCGCCGCCCGGTCACGCCGTCGGCCTCTGCCGACAACAGCCACACCGCCGGCGCCGCCAGGCAGTCGGCCGGGATCAGCGCCTCGCGCGGGATGCCGGTTTCGGCGGGCAGCATCGGCGTGTCGGCCGGGCCGCCGGGGGCGAGGACGTTGACGGTCACGCCCGTGCCCGCGAGGTCGCCGGCCATGGTCGAGGTGAACGCCTCGAGTGCCGCCTTGGAAGCGCCGTAGGGGCCGACGCCGCTCGCCAGCATCGTGCTGAGGCTCGTCGTGACGTTGACGATGCGGCCCCAGCCGCGGGCGGTCATCTCGGGCGCCACGGCGGCGGCGAGGCGGATCGCCGAGATCGCGTTGATCTCGAAGAAGCGGCGATAGCCGGCTTCGTCGATCTCCCAGAACCTTACCGGGTTGCGCCAGAAGTCGCGGCGCAGGCTGCCGGCGCTGATGCCGGCATTGTTGATCAGCGCGTCGACGCCGCCGAACGCCGCCCGCGCCGCCGCGACGAGGGCGTCCGGAGCGGCCGGGTCGGTCAGCTCGGCCACGCAGGCGACAGCCTGGCCGGGCGCCGCGCCGCTCTTCTCGATCGCCGCGGCCAGACGGCCGGCATCGGTGCCGGCGAACAGGACCTGAGCGCCTTCGCGGATGCAGGCGGCCGCCATCGGCCAGCCGAGCCCGCCGGCCGCGCCGGTGACGATGACGCGCCGGCCGGCGAGCGCGGTCACTGGATGCTGCGCCCGATCGCGAGCCGGTGGATCTCCGAGGTGCCGAGCAGGATCCGGTGGACGCGCGACTGGGTCCACAGCTGCGAGATCGGCATCTCATGCGCATAGCCCATGCCGCCGTGGAACTGCAGGCACTGGTCGGTGACGCGGAACTCCAGCTCGGAGGTCCACAGCTTGCAGACCGAGGACTCGACCGGCGTGATCCTGCCGTCCATGTGCTGCGACTTCGCCAGGCACTGGTCGACGAAGGCGCGGCCGATCATCAGCTCGGCCTTGATGTCGGCGAGCTTGAACTGGCTGTTCTGGAAATCGATGATCCGCTGGCCGAAGGCCTTGCGGTTCTTGACGTATTCGACGGTGATCTGGAACGCCAGCTCGGCCGCCGCGAGGTAGCGCGCGCCCTCGGCGATGCGCATCTCGTTGAGCGAGCCCATCACCATCTTGAACCCGTTGCCCTCGACCCCGCCGACCAGGCGTTCCTTGGGCACGCGGACATTGTCGAAGGCGAACTCCGCCTCGTTGGCGCAGCCTTTGTGCAGGGTCTCGATCGGCCGCCCCTTCGACACTCCCTTCATGTTCGTGTCGACGAGCAGGATGCTGAAGGATTTGGAGCCGGGGCCTTCGCTCGTCCGGCAGACCACCGGCAGCATCGTGCACATGCTGCCGTTGGTGATCCAGATCTTGTTGCCGTTCAGGATATAGTCGTCGCCGTCCTTCTTCGCATAGGTGCGGAACCCCTGCACGTCGCTGCCCGATTGCGGCTCGGTGAAGCAGGCCTCGGCGATGCACTCGCCCGAAGCGTAGCGCGGCAGCCACTCCTTCTTCTGCTCCTCGGTGCCGCCTGCGAGGATGATGTAGCTCGACCCGTCGATGCCGAGGCCGCCGCCCATGCTGGCGCCGGCGACCGTGTAGCCGGCCTCCTCGTGCAGGATCGCGTGGTGCAGGAAGTCGCCGCCCCCGCCGCCGTATTCTTCCGGGATGCCGGCGCAGAGAATGCCCGCCTCGCCCGCCTTCTTGAACAGGCCGGGATCGAACATGCCCCGCTTCTCCCATTCCTTGAGATGGGGCTCCGCCTCCTTCTTGAAGAAGCGGCGCACCGTCTCGCGGAACTGGTCGTGGCTTTCCGAAAAGATGGGGCGGTCCTGCATCGCGCTCGTCTCCCGTCAGGCTTTGCCGGAACGTAGACGGTGCCCATTCGTATGGTCAATATCTTTACGGTTCACCCGATCGTCGCCGCGACTGGCGGCGCTGGAGTCCCAGCAGCCGCTGCCGGATGCTGTCGAGCGCCGTCAGCAGCGCCTGGCCCTCCGCATTGGGGATGTGGTCCATCGAGGCCGCCGTCATCGCGTCCACCTTCTCGCGCATCAGATGGACGGCGGCGAGCGCCCGCGGCGTCAGGTAGAGCCGGCGCACCCGGCGGTCGCTGTCGTCGAGGCGACGCTCGACCCAGCCGGCGCGCACGGCGCGGTCGACCAGCCCGGTGATCGCGACCTTGCTCAGGTTCAGCCGGTCGGCCAGCTCCATCTGGGTGATCCCCTGGTGCGCGGCGAGGCGGCCTAGCATGCCCCATTGCGCGTGGGTTCCGCCCAGGCTCTTCATGGTCTTGCGCAGCAGCGCCGCCTGCAGCCGCGAGATGTCGGCGACGACGAAGCCGAGGCGGATTTCCCAGTCCTCGCCGGGGCCGTCCAGTGCCGGCGGGGCCGGCGCCTTGCCGGCGCGCAGGCTCTGCGCCAGCTCGGTGGCGCGGGTCCGAGCCCGGCCGGCGGACCAGCCTTCGGCCTCGCCGCCGATGGTGATCCGCTTGGTCGGCGACGGGCGCCCGCCCGAGCGGTATTGAAATATGTAGACGCGCCGGCCCGACGGCGTGAGCTTCAGCCCGAATCCCGGCAGGTCCGTGTCCCAGACGAAGAGGTCCCGAGCGCCCGGCGCCAGCGTATCGACCCGCTCCTGCGTGATCAGGTCTTTCATCGAAGGTCCGTGATTGCTACGGTGCTGCCGCAAGCTAGACAGCAATCACGCCGGCAAGTCCAGCGTCACGAGCAGGAGAGGAAGCGACCGATGTCACCCCGCGACGTGATCGAGCGGCTGATGGCCGCCTTCGAAGCCCTCGATTTCGCGAGCCTCTACGAGCTCGTGGCCGAGGACGTGGTCTACCAGAACATGCCGCAAGGCCCGATCTACGGCCGCGCGGCGCTGAAGCGGCTCTTCGAAGGTTTCGGCAACGTCTCGCAGATCCGCTTCGAGCGGCGCGGGATGGCGGTCGACGGCAACCGGGTGCTGACCGAGCATCTCGACCATCTGGTGATCAACGGCCGCACCTGCGTCGTGCCGATGATGAGCTCCTACACGCTGCGCGACGGCAAGGTCGTCGAGTGGCGCGAGTACTACGACATGCCGACCTTCGAGCGGCAGCTCGGCCGCACGCATCCGGGGGCGGCAGGCTGATCCGGCGCCTAGACAAAAACGCTGCCGCCGTTGACGTTGATGACCTGCCCGGTGACGAAGCCCGCTTCGGGGCTGGTGAGATAGGCGACCGCCGCCGCGACGTCCTCGGGCTGGCCATTGCGCTTGACCGGCTGCGTCGCGACGATCGCGTCGAGGATCGCCTGCCCGTGCGGCAGGCCCGTCACCCCTTCGGTCGCGATGACGCCAGGCGCCACCGCATTTGCAGTGATGCCGTGCGGCCCGCCCTCGTTCGCGATCACCCGCGTCAATCCGATCACCCCGCCCTTGCTCGACACGTAGGCGGCGAACCCGGCGTTACCCTTGTTCACGGTGGCCGAAGCGATCGTGACGATCCGGCCGTAGCCCTGCTGGCGCATATGCGGATAGACGGCGCGACAGCACAGGAAGGTTCCGTCGAGATTGGCCGACATCACCGACCGCCACTGATCGAACCCAAGCTCCTCGAACGGACAGGCCGGGAAGATGCCCGCCGCCGTCACGAGAATGTCGATCTTCCCGAACCGGCCGACGATCGCCGCGATGGCAGATTGGACCGCCTCTGGCGATGCGATGTCGGCGCCGATCCCGATCGCCTGCGCACCGGACGGATCGAGACGCAAGGCCGCTGTCCTGGCACCCTCCTCATCCCGATCGATCAGGCAGACGGCGGCACCGCTCGCACGCAGCCGCGCCGCCACGCCAAAGCCGATGCCGCGGGCGGCACCGGTCACCATCGCGACCTGATCCTTCAGATGCATGTCCTTATCCTCATGTCATGGGGTGCAAAATCATGTCGAAGACCTTCGATCTGATCATCCGCGGCGGCACGATCTTCGACGGCAGCGGCGAGTCCGCCTTCGAGGGCGACGTCGCGATCTCGGGCAACCGGATCGCGCAGATCGGCCGTGTCGCCGAGACCGGAAGCGAGGAGATCGACGCGGTCGGCATGGCGGTCACGCCGGGGTTCGTGGATGTGCATACGCATTACGACGGACAGGTCACATGGGAGCATACGCTGTCGCCCTCCTCGGGGCATGGCGTCTCGACCGTCGTGATGGGCAATTGCGGCGTCGGCTTCGCCCCGTGCCGACCGGCCGAGCGGGACATGCTCGTCCGGCTAATGGAGGGCGTGGAAGACATCCCGGAGGTCGTGATGACTGCCGGCATCCCATGGAACTGGGAGACGTTTCCCGACTACCTCGACGCGCTGGACCGGCGATCTTTCGACATCGACGTCGCCGCGCAGCTCCCCCACTCGCCGCTCCGCGTCTATGTGATGGGCGAGCGCGGCGCGAACCGGGAACCGCCGACCGAGGACGACCTGGAGCGGATGCAGGCCCTCACGGCGGAAGCGATCCGCGCGGGCGCGATCGGCGTCTCGACCTCGCGCTCGCTCGGGCACCGCAGCAAGGACGGGAGCCTCGCGCCGAGCACGACCACCGAGGAGAGCGAGCTCGCGGCGCTCGCCCGGGGATTGCGCGATGCCGGCGGCGGCGTGTTCCAGCTCCTCACCAACAACGAGAGCGACCCGGCACCCGAGGCCGCCTTGATGCGGCGGCTGATGGAGGTTTCGGGCCGGCCGCTCTCCTTCACCCTCTTGCAAACCTCCTGGATGCCGGAGGCCTGGCGCACGCTGCTGAGCGGCGTCGAGGCGGCGAACGCAGCCGGGCTGCCGATGCGGGGCCAGGTCTTCCCGCGCCCGATCGGCGTGCTCTTCGGGCTCGATCTGTCGCTTCATCCCTTCGCCCTGCACCCCTCGTTCCAGCCTCTGTCGGCCTTGCCGCTCAAAGAGAAGGTCGCCGCCTTGCGCGATCCCGAGATGCGGCGCCGGCTGCTGTCGGAGAAGCCCGTGCACGCAAACCCGCTCGTTCAGGCGCAAGCGCAGCGGCTGGACCGGATGTTCCGCTTCGGCGACCCGCCCTGCTACGAGCCCGATCCTAGCGACAGCATCGCGGCGCAGGCGGAACGGCGCGGTATCTCCGCCTATGAATTGGCCTACGAGCTGCTGCTCGAGCAGGACGGAACGGCGCTCTTCTACAATCCCGCCACCAACTACGTGGACAACAACCTGAACGTCGCGCGCCGACTGATGACCCATCCCTCGACGATCGTGGCCCTTGGCGACGGCGGCGCGCATTACGGCCTCATCTGCGATGCCAGCTATCCCACCTACGTGCTCACGCGCTGGATGCGGGATGCGGCGGGCGACGAAAAATGGGACATGGCATCCGCCGTCCACGCCCTCGCCGCCAAGCCGGCCGCAGCCATGGGCTTCAACGATCGGGGGACCATCAGGCTGGGCCGGAAGGCCGATATCAACGTGATCGATCTCGACCGGCTGCGGCTCCATGCGCCGCGACCCGTCTACGATCTCCCTGCCGGCGGAAGGCGGCTGCGCCAGCAGGCCGACGGCTATGTGGCCAATATCGTGTCGGGCGTGATCACCTATCGCGACGGCGAACCGACGGGCAGCTTGCCCGGCCGGCTGGTGCGGGGCGCGGTGGCTCAGGGCTGAGGGCCGAAAGCCTCGCTCAGGAGAGCCTGCAGCGACGTCCAGGCGCGGTGATCGGCCGTGGGGTGATACTCGGCGACGGCGGGCCGGTTCAGCCGGCCGGCGTCGGGATCGGTGAAGTTGTGCTTCACCCCGCCGTAGAGATGGATTTGCCAGTCGGCCTGTGCGGCCGTCATCTCCGCGGCGAAAGCCTCGATCCGGCCGCGGGGCACGAGGGGATCGTCGGCGCCGAGGCAGGCGAGGATGCGCGGCGCGAGGCCGGGCCGCGCCGGCATCGTCGTGTCGAGCGCGCCGTGGCAGCAGCAGACGGCGGCGAGAGGTGCGCCAGTCCGGGCCAGCTCCAAGGCGGCCGTACCGCCGAAGCAATACCCGACGGCGGCGAGGCGGGCCGCGTCGACCTCAGGGAGCGCCGCCAGCGCGTCGAGGCCCGCCTGCATCCGCCGCCGCAGCTCGTCCGCGTCGTCCCGCAGCGCCGCCGTCAGCGCATAGGCTTCCGCGAGGTCCCCTGCGATACGACCCTCGCCGAAGAGATCGACGGCCAGGGCCTCATAGCCGAGCTCGCCTAGCATTCTTGCCCGCCGTTCCGCCTGCCTGCCGAGGCCGAAGCCGTCGTGGACCACCAGGATGCCGGGACGCAGGTTGCCGCCGGCCGGCCGCGCCAAGCGGCCATGCGCTTCGACCGCGCCGGCCTTGTAGCGGAGAGTTTCCAGCGCCATCGCGACCAGCGCGCTACAGCAGGATCGACACCTTGCCCTGCGGCACCAGTCCTTCGAGGTCGAGGATGGCGCGCTTGCTCTTGATCCCGAACCCGCCGCCGGGGCGGCGCACCAGCGTGTAGAGGCTGTGGCCCATGTAGTGGTTGGTGATACTGCGCTTGGTGCGGAACACGACGAAGCTGACCTGCGCCTTGACCGTTTCGGCCGTGTCCTCGCGGATGATCACGTTGCCGTAGAGATGCCGCGTCACCGAATGTGGGAACTCGATATGCGCGGTGTCCTTCTTCAGCCGCACGATCCGCTGCTCCAGCCGGAAACGGTCGTCGGCGATAAGAAAGAGCGCGCTGTCGGGCGAGGCGGTCTCGGGATCGAACTCGGCGGTGGGCGCCACCTCGAAGGTGCATTCCGGCTCCCAGAGCGCCAGCCACTCGTCGAGCTTCCAGCGGTCGAGCAGGTCGGCCTCGCGGTAGACGAAATCCTCGACCGCGAGACGGGTCTCGTGAGCCGTCATTCTGCCGCCACCGCCTGCATCTGCGGCTGCCCGCCGGTCATCAGCTTGTCCCATTGGGTCCAGTAGGCGCGCATCTGCAGCTCGTTGTTGTATTTCGGATCGACCGTGCGCAGCGAGTTCTCGCCGACATGGAAGCCCTTGGAGATGTCGTTCCATTCGGCATCGCGGTTTTCGTAGCCGAGCTGGCAAAGCTCCAGCATCTCGACATCGTCGGGCGTGGCAAATCCGCCCGGCCCGAGGAAGGAAAGCGCACCCTCGATCCGCACCTTGCGCAGGAGCGGGCTCTCGTCCACCGGCCCGAACGCCCAGGCGCGCACCATCATCTCGTTATGCGCGACCGGGATGATGTTGCGCAGCAGGATGGTCTGCTGGTCGTTGATCACCGAGTTCGGGAAGATGATCATGTTGCGGTTGGTGTTGGCGATCAGGTCGCCGAGCTCCGGTCCTACGCGCGCATAGAGGTCGGCCTTCTTGGCCTCGATCTCCCGCGTCGCCTCCTCGCCCCAGTAGGGGAGGGGCTGCGCCAGCGGGCGGCCGGTCGGGATCCGCAGCTCGAAGCAGGCGTGCCCGTTGCCGAAGGACACGGCGCGACCGCCGATCTGGCTCAGATCGATGCCCTTGTTCACCGTCATCATGTATTCGACGTAGCTCGCATGCGTCGATTCGAGGTGATAGCCGTCGTAGCTGTTCTCGCAGAGCAGCTTGTAGTTCGCCTTGATCTGGTACTCATGCACGCCGACGACGGTCTCGATGCCGGCCGGCGAGTGGTAGGTGAAAAGATCGAGCCGCTCGCCCGCATCGGCGAGATATTCGTCGAGCGACACGGCGGCGGGATCGAAGTTCACGAAATAGAATCCGGCGCGGGATTCGAGCCGCGGCACCTTCTGGAGATTGTAGCGCCCGTCGTCGTTGAACTCGGGGCCGTAGCCGAACTGGGTGTTCTGGTTCAGCAGCTCGCCGCTGTTGCGGAATACCCACCCGTGATAGGGGCAGGCGAAGGTTCTGCGGTTGCCGCTGCGCTCCCGGCAGATCTGGGCGCCGCGATGCGGGCAGGTGTTGAAGAAGGCCTGCACCGTGCCGTTGCGGTCGCGCAAGAAGATCAAATGGCGATGCGCCACGTCGCGGCGCAGGAAGTCGCCGGGCGCCTTGACCTCCGATTCATGGCCGATCACCTGCCAGGTGCGGTCGAAGATCCGCCCCTTCTCCTCGGCGAAGACGGCGGGATCGGCATAGGCCGAGCGATGGACCTGGAACCGCCCCTTCTGGGGATCGATCCGCAGGAAGCGCGACTGATAGGGCGTCGTCCAGGTCATCTCTGGGTCCTCACTGCTCCGATGCCGCGATCGCTCTCCACGTCATGCCCGGGCTTGTCCCGGGCATCCACGTCGGGCAGCAGCCTCGCGGCCCGACGTGAATGGCCGGGACGGAGCCCGGCCATGACGAAGAAGGCTGCTGAGATACGCAACCGAATTTCCTCAACCCGTCACCAGCACGGCCTTGATGACCGTGCCGCCGTGCTGGTCGTGGATCGCCTGGTTGATCTGGTCGAACTTGTAGGTGCGGATCAGCCTGTCGAACGGAAAGCGGCCGGCGCGGTAGTGCTCGATCAGCTCGGGGATGAAGACGTCCGGATCGCTGTCGCCTTCGACGATGCCGCGGATCGTGAGACCGGCGGCCATCACCATCAGGATCGGCAGCGTGATCGCACCGTCCGGTGTGGGCGGGCCGCCGACCAGGCCGATCTGGCCGCGGACACCCATGGCCGCGGCCGTCGCCTGGATCACCGCCGGAATTCCCGACGTGTCGAAGGCGTAGTCCAGCCCGGCCGGAGCGATCTCCCGCAAAGCCGCGGTCAGGTCGGGCGCAGCCTTGGGATCGATGACATGGGTGGCGCCGAGCTCTAGCGCCAGCGCCCGGCGCGACGCATGCGGCTCGACCACGACCAGCGGATTGCAGTTGCGGATCTTCCCCGCCATCACCGCACTCAGGCCCACCGAGCCGCCGCCCAGCACGACCAGCGACGAGCCCGGTGCGCAGTCGAGCGAGCGCAGGATGCCGCCCGCGCCCGTCTGGATGCCGCAGCCGAGTGGGCCCATCAGCTCGACCGGCACGCCCGGCGGCAGCTTCACGACGTTCCGCTCATAGGCGAGCGCATGCGTCGCGAAGGAGGACTGGCCGAAGAAATTGCTGGAAAGCGGCTCGCCGTCGCGCTCGATCGCCTTCGAGCCGTCGGGCCGCGTCCCGGCGAAGTTCAGCATCATGAACTGAAGACAGTAGGACGGCTTCCCGGCTTGGCAGTTGCGGCACTGGCCGCAGGAGCGGAAGCTCAGCGCCACCGCGTCGCCTTCCGCCACCTTAGTGACATCGGCGCCCACGCGCTCGACGATGCCCGAACCCTCGTGTCCCAGCACCGCCGGCAGCAGCAGCATCCTGTGGTCGCGCGCCGAGAGATCAGTATGGCAGATGCCCACGCCCACCACCCGCACCAGGATCTCGTCCGGCCGCGGCGCGTCCAGCCGCACCGTCTCGAGCGAAAAATCGGCCCCCGGTTCGCGGGCGACCGCTGCCGTCATGGATAACGCGGACATCGCTGAGAGATCCTCCCATCGGCTCGACGCGCGGCCGGAGAAAACAGGGCGCCGAAACCCGTGCGGCCAGCCCCTTTGTCGCTTCACAAACCGGAGCGCGGCAAATATAGTACGCTTGCGGACATTGTGCTAGAGGGCAGTGTCACGGCCAACAAGGAAGGCGGAGGAAATGAGCTCGATCGCCGCGACCGTCAACGCCGATCTGTCCCATCTCGCGCAGCTGGGCAACGGCCTGCTGTCGCAGCTCAACGAGATCCGCGAGGCCGATCCGATCGCCTGGAACGATTCCGTCCGCGGCTGGCTGGTGACGCGCCATCAGGATGTCACCGACGGGTTCCAGGGCAAGTATCCGCTGTCCTGCATCCGCATGGAAACGCGCAGCTTCGGCCCTGAGCAGCTGGAGGCGATGCAGAAGCGCTTCCCGCTGACGCTGGCCTCCTTGCCCTACTGGATCGTCAATGCCGACCCGCCGCGCCACACGCGGCTGCGGCTGCTGATGACCCGTGCCTTCAGCAAGAAGGTCGTCGAGGATCTGCGCCCCTTCGCCCAGGCGACGATCGCCAAGGTGCTGGACGGCATCCAAGGGCGCGACGAGGTCGAGTTCGTCGAGGAGGTGGCGCGCCAGATCACCGGCCGGGTCATCCTGCACAAATTCGGGCTTGAGGAGCGCTACCTCGACAAGCTCCGCGACTGGTCCTTCGCCTTCAATGCCGGTCTGGGCGGCACGGTCGAGCCCGGCCCGGAGGCGATGGACCGGGTCGAGCAGGCGATCGCCGAAATGCAGGTCATCTTCCACGAGGAGATCGCCAAGCGGCGCGCGCAGCCGACCGAGGACTTCCTGTCGCAGCTTGTGCTCGCCCGTGATGGCACGGACAAGCTGAGCGAGGAAGAGCTGCTCGGCATCTGCTACCTCGTCATCGTGGCCGGCCACGACACGACGCTCAACACGATGAGCATGGGCGTGGCCGCCCTCTGCGAGGATCCGGCCGCCCGCGACTATCTCGTCGCGCATCCCGACACGATCCTCAATTCGGTGATGGAGGTGATGCGCTTCGTCGCCATGTCGACCGCGTTCAACCGCATCGCCGCCGCCGATTTCGACTGGCACGGCAAGCAGATCCGCAAGGGCGACCAGGTCTGGCTGATGGTC
>Ga0070731_10004807_pt1 | contig 11407 bp, 10 predicted proteins | sample Coa_R1_2_FD_66448 | JGI IMG/M metagenome (GOLD analysis project Ga0070731, IMG submission 66448) | Surface soil microbial communities from Centralia Pennsylvania, which are recovering from an underground coalmine fire - Coalmine... | ecosystem: Environmental > Terrestrial > Soil > Unclassified ... | reverse complement strand
ACGCGCTGCACCCAGGTCTCGAACCGGGTCACATGCGCGGCGCGGGCAAAGGCTAAGTCGGTCGCCGCGGCATCGCCAAGTTCGGCGTCGAAGCAGACGTTGGAGGCATGGTCGTGGACCTGCGGCGCGTCCTGGCGCGCTGCGGCGACGGTTTCGACGACCGCGGGCAAAACGTCGAAGTCGATGGCGACGGCCTCGGCGCCGGTTTTCGCCGCATGGACGGTCTCGGCGACGACCATCGCCACCGCCTCGCCGACAAAGCGTGCTTTGTCGGCCGGCAAGGCGAAATGCGGCGCTTCGAACGGCGGCACGTCGCCTTTGTTGCGCAACTGCGTCTCCGCCGGATGCGGCGACCACGGCTTATGCGGAACCGGCTTTAAGCCGTCGGCGCGGCAGTCGGCGCCGGTGAAGACGGCAAGCACGCCGGGGCTTGATCCGGCCTTGTCGGTCGCGATGGCGCGGATGCGCGCATGGGCGTGCGGCGAGCGCACCATCACCGCGTAGGCCTGGCCCGGCAGATTCTCGTCCGCCGTGTAACGGCCGGTGCCGCGGACGAGCCGCAAATCCTCGCGGCGGCGCACCGGTTGGCCGATGCCGGAACCATTGGCGGGCTGATCCATCGCCACTCCTCGTCATTCCGGGGCCGAGCGAAGCGAGGAGCCCGCAATCCATATGCGCTAACCTGGGATTATGGATTGCGGACTTGCCGCTTCACGGCAATCCGGAATGACGGACTGTAGTTGACACCTCCACGCCGCGCCAGCGCCGCGCGTCCAGCGTGTGCTGACATTGTGCAGCCGTGGATGTACACAGAACGAGAAGAGGGAGGCGCGCGCAAAAAATGTCCGGACAGCTCGGCAAGCCCATGCTGCGCAAGGAAGACCCCGCGCTGCTGTCGGGCCGCGGCCGCTATGCCGACGATCTGCCGATCCCGGTCGGCACGTTGCACGCCCACGTCATCCGCTCGCCGCACGCCCATGCCGAGATCCTCCATATCGACGCGGCGCGCGCGCTGGCGCATGACGGCGTGTGGGCCGTCATCACCGGCGAAGAGGTGCGCAAGCTCTCCGAGCCTTTTCTGGCGGCGGTCAAGACGCCGGTGCAGCAATGGTCGCTGGCGGTCGAGCGCGTGCGCTATGTCGGCGAGCCGGTGGCGCTCGTTGTCGCCGAGAGCCGCTATATCGCCGAGGACGCCGCCGAGCTCGTCGACATCGCCTACCAACCGCTCGCCGCGGTGATCGATCCGGTGGCGGCCTGTGCAGCCGATGCGCCGCTCCTGCATCCGCAGGCCAAGACCAACGAAATCTCGGTGCGCGAATTTTCCTACGGCGAGCCCGAAGCGGCGTTCGCGCGCGCCGACCGCCGTATCGCCATGACCGTGCCGTTTCACCGGCTCTCGTTCACGCCGATCGAATGCTACGTCGTGTTGGCGCAGCACAACGCCGCCGATCACAGCTACGACGTGCTGGCGAATTTCCAGGGCCCGTTTTCCATGCACCCGGTGATGGCGCGCGCGCTGCGGGTGCCGGGTCCGAAAATGCGGCTGCGCATCCCGCCGGATTCCGGCGGCAGTTTCGGCATAAAACTCTCGGTGTTTCCTTTTGTGGTGCTCATGGCGCTGGCGGCGAAAATCACCGGCCGGCCGGTCAAATGGGTCGAGGACCGCATCGAGCATCTGGTCGCCGCGAGTTGCGGGCCGAACCGCGTCACCGCGATCGAGGCGGCGATCGCCAATGACGGCCGCGTGCTGGCGCTGAAGCTCGACCAGCTCGAAGATTACGGCGCGTTTCTGCGCGCGCCGATGCCCGGCCCGCTCTACCGCATGCACGGCGCGGTGACCGGCGCCTACGATATCGCGCACGTCGCGGTGACCAACCGCGTCGTGCTGACCAACAAAATGCCGGCGAGCCTTATTCGCGGTTTCGGCGGGCCGCAGCTTTATCTGGCCTTGGAGCGGTTGATGCACCGCATCGCGGTCGAGCTGAAACTCGATCCGCTTGACGTGATCCGCCGCAATCTTGTTCCGGCGGAGAAATTTCCGTACCGCGCGGCGGCCGGCGCGCTCTACGATTCCGGCGATTATACGCGCGCGGTCGAGGTGACGATCGGGCAGGGGCGCCTGGCGGAACTGCAACGCCGCCGCGCCGCCGCGCGCAAAGCGGGCCGCATCTACGGCATCGGCTTTGCCGCCGTGGTCGAGCCGGCAATGTCGAATATGGGCTACCTGTCGACGTTGATGACGGCAGCCGCGCGCGAAAAATCCGGGCCAAAAAACGGCGCGGTGTCGATGGCGACGGTGAACGTCGATCCGCTCGGCGCGGTGACCGTCACCGCCGACGTCACGGTGCAGGGCCAGAGCCACGAGACCGTGCTGGCGCAGATCGTCGCCGACGAGCTCGGCCTTGCGCCCGACGATGTCGAAGTCGTTCTGGAAATGGACACGGCGAAGGATCAATGGTCGATCGCGGCCGGCACCTATTCGAGCCGCTTCGCTTCGGGCACCGCGGTGGCTGCGCACAAAGCCGCGGTGCAGATGCGCGACAAGCTCAAAGCGATCGGCGCCAAGCAACTGAATGTCTTGCCCGACGATGTCGAGCTTGCCGGCGGCAAGATCAGAAGCCGCTCCAATCCCGACAATGCGCTCCCCTTCGGCCGCGTCGCCGCGACCTCGCACTGGTCGCCGGTGCTGCTGCCGGAAGAGATGGCGCCGGCGTTGAGCGAGACCGGCATTTGGTCGCCGGCCGAACTCGAGCCGCCGTCGAGCGACGACCGCATCAACACCTCGCTCACCTATGGCTTCATCTTCGATATGTGCGGCGTCGAAATCGATCCCATCACCTATCAGGTGCGCGTCGACCGCTATGTGTCGATGCACGATGCCGGACGCATCATGAATCCGACGATTGCCGAGGGGCAGATTCGCGGCGCCTTTGCCCAAGGCGTCGCGGCGGCGCTCTACGAGGAATTTTCCTATAACGAGGAGGGCGCGTTTCTCTCCGGCACCTTCGCCGATTATCTGGTGCCGACCGTGAGCGAAATCCCCGAGCTTGAGATTCTCCATTATGAATCGCCGTCGCCGCTCACCCCGCTCGGCGCCAAGGGGCTCGCCGAAGGCAATTGCATGTCGACGCCCGCCTGCATCGCCAACGCCATTGCCGATGCGCTCGGCGTGAGCGAAATCGTGCTGCCGGCGACGCCGCGGCGGATTCACGCGATGCTGGACGGCAAACAATGAAGCCGGCGCGTTTTCCAAGTTGCGGGCTGTCTTATTCACCCTCCCCTGGAGGGGGAGGGTCGTCGCCGCGCGACCCCCGACTTGATCGGGGGGAGCGAAGGCGGCGGGGTGGGGTGATTTCCATACCGCGCCTCACCCCACCCCGGCTCGCATTTCGCTCCGCTCAATGCTTCGCCGACCCTCCCCCTCCAGGGGAGGGTGAAGTATTTGTTACGGCGCTCAATCCATGAAACCTCGTCCCTTCGACTACGCGCGGCCCGACACGGCCGAGGAGGCGATGGCGCTGCTCGCCGAATACGGCGACGACGCGCGCATTCTGGCCGGCGGTCAGTCGCTCATCCCGATGCTCAATCTGCGGCTGATCGATGCGGCGCTGCTGATCGATATTTCGCGCGTCGCCGAGCTCGACGCCATCCGCGACCTTGGCGGCAAAATCGAGATCGGCGCGGCGGTGACGCAGAACAAAGCGATGGCGTGGCCGAAGCTTGCCGAAAAGCTTCCTCTGCTCGCCGCGGCGTTGCCTTTCGTCGGCCATTTCCAGACCCGCAACAAAGGCACGGTGTGCGGCTCGATCGCGCATGCCGATCCGAGCTCGGAAATTCCGTTGGCATTGGCGGTCCTTGGCGGCGAGATCGTGCTGCGCTCGAAACAACGCGGCGAGCGCGTGGTTGCCGCGGACGCTTTCCAGAAAGACATGCTGACCACCGCGCGCGCGGCCGACGAATTGATCGCCGCGGTGCGGTTTCCGGTGACGGCGGGGCAGGGCGCCGCTTTTCGCGAAGTGGCGCGCCGGCACGGCGACTTCGCCATCGTCGCGGTGGCGGCCACCGCCGACCGCGGAAATGCCGTTCGGCTCGGCGTCGGCGGCATGGCCGGGCGGCCGCTGGTGCGCGCGATCAACGGCGACGCCAAAGCCGCGGTCGCCGCCTGGGCGGACGAACTCGAAGGCTACGAGGACCTCCATGCGACGGCCGCGCTGCGGCGCGATCTGTTCCGCAATCTCAGCCCGCTGGTGATCGAGGAGGCCAAAGGAGTGAAAGTGTGATGCGCCGCGTGAACAAAAACGAGCGGGTGCGGATTTCGCTCACGCTCAACGGCCGCAAGCTCGCGGCGGAAGCCGAGCCGCGTACGCTCTTGTCCGATTTTCTCCGCCAAGGCCTCGGCGCCACCGGCACCCATGTCGGCTGCGAGCACGGCATCTGCGGCGCCTGCACCGTGCTGATCGACGGGGTGGCGACGCGCTCCTGCCTCACGCTCGCGGTGCAGGCCGAAGGCCGCGAAGTGACAACCGTGGAATCCCTCGCCGCGGCCGACGGCACGCTCAATGCGCTGCAGGCGGCGTTCCGGGCTAATCACGCTTTGCAATGCGGCTTCTGCACGCCGGGCATATTGATGTCGTTCACCGATTTCCTCGCCCGCAATCCGAAGCCCACCTCCGAAGAAATCCGCGACGTGCTCTCCGGCCATCTCTGCCGCTGCACCGGCTATGCCGGCATCGTCAAAGCGGTGGAGGAGGTGGCGGGCAGGGGCGCGACATAATCTTTCCCTCCCCTGAAAGGGGAGGGTCGGCGCGCAGCGCCGGGGAGGGGTCGCGAGCCGAGCATGGACCCCCACCCGGCAGCCTTCGGCTGCCGAGCTCCCCCTTTCAGGGGGAGGACGAAGATGACGCTTGGCGCGGGTCTTGCTATGTCAGGATTAAGGTATCAGGCGTCAGGGATCAGGCCTGTTATTCCTGATTCCTGATCCCTGATTTCTGGGGCCTGATAATGAAGGACATCCTCGACAAACTGGAAGAGCGCCGCAAAAGCGCACGCGCCGGCGGCGGGCAAGCGCGCATCGAGGCGCAGCACAAGCGCGGCAAGCTTACGGCGCGCGAGCGCATCGAGCTCCTGATGGACCGCGGCTCGTTCGAAGAGCTCGATATGTTCGTCGAGCACCGCTCGACCGATTTCGGCATGGAGAAGAGCCACATCGCCGGCGACGGCGTGGTCACCGGCTTCGGCACCGTCAACGGCCGCACCGTATTCGCCTTCGCCAAAGATTTCACCGTGTTCGGCGGCTCGCTATCGGAGACCCACGCGCAGAAAATCATAAAAATCCAGGACATGGCGATGCGCGCGCGCGCCCCGATCGTCGGCCTGTTCGACGCCGGCGGCGCCCGCATCCAGGAAGGCGTCGCGGCGCTCGGCGGCTACGGCGAGGTATTCAAGAGGAACGTCATCGCCTCGGGCGTCATCCCGCAGATTTCGGTGATCATGGGGCCGTGCGCCGGCGGCGACGTCTATTCGCCGGCGATGACCGATTTCATCTTCATGGTGCGCGACACGAGCTACATGTTCGTCACCGGGCCTGACGTGGTCAAAACCGTGACCAACGAGATCGTCACCGCCGAAGAGCTCGGCGGCGCCTCGGTCCACGCAACCAAAAGCTCGATCGCCGACGGCGCCTATGACAACGACGTCGAGACGCTGTTGCAGATGCGCCGGCTGATCGATTTCCTTCCCGCCCATGCGTCCGCCGGCGTGCCGGAATGGCCGAGCTTCGACGATGTCGAGCGCACCGAGAAATCGCTCGATACGCTGGTGCCGGACAATCCGAACAAGCCCTACGACATCAAGGAGCTGATCTTAAAGGTCGTGGACGAGGGCGACTTCTTCGAACTGTCGGAGGCCTTCGCGCGCAACATCGTCATCGGCTTCGGCCGCATCGCCGGCCGCACCGTGGGTTTTGTCGCCAATCAGCCGATGGTGCTCGCCGGCGTGCTCGACTCTGACGCCAGCCGCAAGGCGGCGCGCTTCGTGCGCTTCTGCGACGCGTTCAATATCCCGATCGTCACCTTCGTCGACGTGCCGGGATTTTTGCCGGGCACCGCGCAGGAATATGGCGGCCTGATCAAGCACGGCGCCAAGCTTTTGTTCGCTTACTCGCAGGCCACCGTGCCGCTCGTCACCGTGATTACGCGCAAAGCCTTCGGCGGCGCCTATGACGTGATGGCCTCAAAACACATCGGCGGCGACGTCAATTACGCCTGGCCGACGGCACAGATCGCGGTGATGGGGGCGAAGGGCGCGGTCGAGATCATCTTCCGCGCCGACATCGGCGACGCGCAGAAGATCGCCGCGCGCACCAAGGAATACGAGGAGCGCTTTTTGTCGCCGTTCATCGCCGCCGAGCGCGGCTATATCGACGACGTCATCATGCCCCACGCGACGCGGCCGCGCATCGCCCGCGCGCTCGCCATGCTGCGCGGCAAGACGGTGGAGATGCCGGGCCGCAAGCACGACAATTTGCCGGTGTGATTTTTTACCCTCCCCCTTGTGGGGAGGGTCGACGCGCAAAGCGCGTCGGGGTGGGGGTGGCGCGGTTCATCGCATTCGTTGACGGTCGCTTATCGCATTCATCGACATTCTCGCGTCGCCTCGCGACCCCCACCCCTGACCCCTCCCCACAAGGGGGGGGAAGTTACGTGCGCGCGTCGCGTGCGGCATTCCGCCTTGCATCGATGCATCTGATGCATTAACATCTGATGTATGAGGACGACACTCGATATCGATGACGACGTACTGGCCGCGGCCAAGGAGCTCGCCAGGACCCGAAAATCCACTGCGGGAGAAGTTATTTCGGGTCTTGCCCGCGAGGCGCTGACCGGAGGTGCGGCCGCGACCAACGCGGGGGCGGCGCCGCATGGCCTCTTGTATGAGGACGGCTGGTACGTCTTGCCCTCCCGCGGTGTCGTCGTGACCAACGAGTTGATCGATAAAATCCAAGCGGAGCTGGATCAGGACGATGCGCGCGTTGCTGGACGTCAACGTGCTTCTGGCACTGATGGATAACGGCCACGTCCATCACGCTTCGGCTTTGGCATGGTGGCGGCGAGAGCGCGACAGCGGCTGGGCATCTTGCCCGCTGACGCAAAATGGTTTCGTGCGTATCGCGTGCCAAGGAAGTTATCCGCAACGCCCAACGGCGGCGCAGGCGATCGAACAGTTGCGGCTCCAACTCGCAGAACCGAGCCACGAATTTTGGCCGGACACCATTTCACTTGCGGATGCCGGCCTGTTTGATCGACGGTTCATTCTGGGACCGAACCAGATCACGGACGTGTACTTGCTGGCGCTCGCGGTGAAAAACGGCGGACGGCTTGTGACATTCGACCAGAGCGTTTCGCTGGCTGCCGTGCGTGGCGCGCAGCCGCAGCAGCTGCTGGTGCTGTGATGAGATCGCCGCGCACCTCCGCGATCGAGATGCTCCGCGGCAAGACGGTGGAGATGCCGGGGCGGAAGCACGACAATTTGCCGGTGTGAGTTTTACATTCCCCTTGTGGATAAGTGCGTCAACGCAATGTGCGTTCGCAGATCAATAGTAGGAAGGGTCAGCGGTGAAGCTCTTAGCGCTCTCTGATGCTCACGCCAACATTATAGCTGTGCGGAAGCTGCGTGCTCAGGAGCGCAACGAATTTGATGCAATCGTTATAGCTGGTGATCTAGGAGGAGACTCTGCCGCAGAGCTATTCAATGTTCTAAATACATTTCGGTGCCCAATAATTTACGTGTATGGAAACCATGACGACTCGCTAAAATATAATAAAAAAATGAAAGGGCAGAATACGCTGTTACACATGAATATAATCAAGTGCAATGAATTTGCGTTTGCCGGCTACAGCGGATGTCAGGCAAATTGGGGTCAAAATCCAATCGCATTGAATATTCTAGGCGGGACGCCGACATCGCTGGAATTTGTAACTGGCAATTTGGAAGCCGAGTTTTTGGCATATCGAAGAAAGAAAGCTGATATTGAACATGCATATGATCGAGCAATTGGCCGCCTGAAGGGGGTTACCAGGAAAAAGCAAAAGCTTAAATTGATCGAGCAACGCGACGCTGAGATTGCCAAAGCTCATAAGCCAATGGAAGTGATATTGGAGGGTAGGAAATATAGAACACTACGATCAGATTTTGAAAAAATTCAGAAACTAAAGCACGAGGTGCTGCGGGCGAATAGGGAGAAGTTGCTCGAGACAATACATCAATCAGGAGTCTCGCCGTCCAACCTGATTGTTGTTACACATGAACGAACGCCTTGGAAATATTTGGGTGGAGCATTTCTGCACTTGTTTGGGCACCGGCACGGGTTTGCTGACCACGTGTATAAGGGCGCGAGATGTATCAATGTCTCCGCTTTAGACGGTCTCATAACAGTTAGGCCTCGGAGATTACGCAGTTGGTCCTATTCGGATTGCCGCAACGTGAATGGCGGTAACTACGTGGTCATAGAAATCTCAAGCTCGCGAGAAATTTCAGTCGTGTGCAGGCGGCTGCGTGAGAGCTACGAAGAATGGATTCCTTTGAAAAAGGAACTTGTATATGGCCTGCCATGCGTTCCACAGGAGGAGATCTACCTAAATTGAGCGAGCGTAGGACCGGACGGGGCGTGGAGCGCCATGTTCACGAAGCGCGTAGCGGCGGACTAGCACAGCTAATCCGCCGCATGGGGCATTCGGCGCAATACGCTTCGCTGTTGCGCTTTTCAGCGATTGTTCCGGCCATCTACGACTTTGGAATGCCCCAAACAAGACGTGGATGCCCGTGACGAGTGCGGGCATGACAGGCTGCAGCAACTCTTCGCTCATTCCCGCGTAAAGCGCAAATCCAGAACTTCCTGCGCTGGGTCCCCGCTTGCGCGGGGACGAGCGGATGGGGATACGCGTACCGATCACCACTGTCGGCTCTGTACCGTTGACGCTGTCCGCACCGAACCAATACCATCGCCGAAGACAGGAAATGAAATGCCGCAATCGGAAAGTCACCGATGAGCCAATCTCCGTTGACACTGCAAATGCCGCCACCGCCGGAGCCGGTTGCGGTCGAGCTCAACGCCGCGACGACGGCATTGCTGATCTTCGACATCGTCGATCCGATTTGCGCGCGTCAACCAAACTGCACCGGGAAAATGGTGCCGGCGATCGCTGCGCTCTTGGCGCGGGCCAGGAAGGCCGGCGTTACCATTGCCTATGGGACCAGAGCGCCAACGATGTCGAAGTGGTTGCCGGACGTTCTTCCCGCGCCCGGCGACATCAAGATCGAAAGCCAGGCGCAAGACAGGTTCTACAAAACCGATCTCGACACGCTACTTAAGGCCAAAGGCATTACGACGCTTATTCTCGCCGGCTGGAAGGTGAGCGGATCGGTGACCTATACATCGGTCGGCGCGACGCTGCGGGGTTACACGGTCGTTGTGCCCGTCGATGCGAGTCTCGACGCGACAGATTACGAAATTGCCATAGGGCGGTACCAAATCCTGCATCAGCACAGTTCGAATGCCGCGAACGAGCCTTTGAAGGCTCAAGCTTCGACGCTGAGCCGCACCGATATGATCGCTTTCAAATAGCGGGGCAAACGGGCTGCAGGAAATCCGCGATCATCATTCCCGCATTTCACTGCCGGCAAGCGGCTACTACCGGCGTCATGGCCGGGCATAGCCGTTCGAAGAACGGCGTCGCTTCGCTCGCCCATGTCCCGGCCATCCACATCTTTGGCGCGGCCATTAGCAAGACGTGGATGCCCGCAACACGTGCGGGCATGACGCAGCGAAGCCCGTGCGCTAAACCCTTGTCACCTTGACCTTCGCCTTCCGCGCCGCCGCGCTGGCCTTCTTTGTCATCGAGTGGCGCGACACGCCACTTCCGGCACATTATGGTTCAACTTCTGAGCATCGAACTGCGAGAGGGACCTCAATGCCTCTCCTTGTTACAAGCGCATCCGGCGTCAATGGCGATGGGTACGGCGCGCTGCTTGCCTTCGATCGCCATGGTGTACCGCTGGGAGTGTTCTGTAATGATGAGCGCATCGCCGATCCGCGAGGCTTGGTCGTCCATCAACATGAGGAACTGCTGTACCTGAACAGCGGCCAAGATCGGATCTTGGCTCTCGACGCGGCGGGCACCGTCGTCCGCGATACAGGCCCGATCGAAGGCCTGAACCCCGGTGGGGGGAATTTCGGTCCGGATGGCCGATATTACGTCGGCCTACGCAGCGCGCGCACAGTCACGGCATTTCCCCGCACCCTTGACGCGCCCAGCGAGCATTTTCTTGCGCCGGGAATCGTGCCGTTTCCGCGCGGATTTGCTTTCGATCGCAACGGCAGACTGTTTCTGGGCTCTGGAATTGGCCCGACGGGCGAGGGCGACAACACTATCGTCGCCTTCGCCCCAAACAATTACATGAAGCCCTCGCGGCTTGTGAGTGACCCAGAACTCAGTCCTCTCGACTTGGCAATCGCGCCCAATGACAACTTCGTCGTATCGAGCGAGTATCCATTTGGAGCGTCCGATGCCGTGACGACGGTCCGTGAATACGACGCCGCGGACGGACATCTTGTGCGCGTCTTTCGTCCCAAAGACTCGGCCGAATTTCGCAGGCCGCGTGGACTTCGCTTCGGTCCCGATGGCAATCTCTATTGCGTCGCCCAGGACGAAGTTATGGCCTTCGATTTTGCGAACGGCGAATGTCTCGGGATGATGGTGCAATTTCCTCGGTTGCACGGCCAGGCTTTGGCGTTTTTCCCGTAGCCGTTTTTCCCCTAGCAATGTACTGCCTTCATTCCACTCGACAATGACTCTCACGAAGCCGTAGGACGGGTAGAGCGGAAGCAGGGTACTTCGTTTCCCGGATGCGATGCAGCGCGTTGGCGGTGCGCCGCTGATCCGGGACCGCCGCAGATTCGGGATTCGTAACGATCCCGGTGTCCGCGGCGCGTCATTCCGCTTCGCTCCATGCCGCGCTGCGCCCGGGAAACATCATGTCTCAGTAACAGAGACGTGAATTGCGATTGGTCACTGTATATGAGACGATGCGGCCTTCTCGCCCGGGAAGGACGCCTGCCGGAGGCATTCCGGCAGGTCGGGGCGAGGACGGTTCCCGCGGGCGGAGTTGCGATCCGCTCCCGGGCGGCTCCGGGCCAAAACGCCCGGCCGGCATGACGACCGGCCCGCGGGGTAAAACCCGCTGCACCGCAGGACGGCCGGGGGTGGGTAACGCCCATCCCTCCCTAGTTCCGTCCCGGGAAGTGCGTGACTGGAGCTGAGCGGTGGCGTTTGGTCGCTGCCGCAAGTGCCGTGGTGGAACGCCGGCAGGCGAGCGCGCCCGAGAGCGGAAGGGCGGCGCAAGCCGCCTT
>Ga0070731_10004806_pt1 | contig 11409 bp, 11 predicted proteins | sample Coa_R1_2_FD_66448 | JGI IMG/M metagenome (GOLD analysis project Ga0070731, IMG submission 66448) | Surface soil microbial communities from Centralia Pennsylvania, which are recovering from an underground coalmine fire - Coalmine... | ecosystem: Environmental > Terrestrial > Soil > Unclassified ... | reverse complement strand
TCGATCATCAAGGATTCCTACGCCTGGTTCAAAAACCTGGTACAGGAGCGCCGCCATCTTACCGACGATCAGCTTGCGGCTGTTGACGACGGCCGGGTGTTCACCGGCCATCAGGGGCTTGATCTGAAGCTGATCGACAAGATCGGCGACGAGCGGAGCGCGATCGAGTGGCTTGAGAAGGAGAAGAAAATCACGGCCAATCTGCCGGTGCGCGACTATCGCCTGCACAGCCGGTTTGACGACCTGCCGTTTTTGCATGCGGCGGCGGTCGCGGTGCTGGACGCCGTAGGTCTTGACGGCTTCGCGCGCCGGTTCGGCGGGTTTGGCGGGGTCAGCGCGCTGGATCGGATCAACCTTGACGGTCTGTTGGCGCTTTGGCAACCTCAGTAGCGCGAACAGATATCGAAGACGAACGCAGAAGCGTTCGCGGGCGGTCAGGGCGGCGAATATGATCAAGTCCGAACTCGTTCAACGTATCTCCGAGCAGAATCCGCACCTCTATCAGCGCGACGTGGAGAACATCGTCAACGCAATCCTCAACGAGGTCATCGCCGCAATGGCGCGTGGCGATCGTGTGGAGCTGCGCGGCTTCGGCGCGTTTTCGGTGAAGCGTCGGCCGGCACGCACCGGCCGCAATCCGCGCACCGGCGCCCATGTGGCGGTCGATCAGAAGTGCGTGCCGTTCTTCAAGACCGGTAAGGAGATGCGCGAGCGGCTCAACCGCACGGGCGAAGCCTGAGGTCGTTCGGCCCCGCATGGCGCAGAGAATCGGGGAGGATGAATCGGAGCTAAGAATTTGCTGCGCAAGATCGTTGCAATCGTCATTCTCCTGCCGCTCGCTGTTCTCATGATTGCTTTTGCGGTGGCTAACCGGCACACCGTGACGGTGTCGCTTGATCCGTTTGGCGGGAGTGACTCTGGCCTTTCGCTGCCGCTGTTCGTTCTCATTATCCTTCTGCTCATCATCGGGGTGCTGATCGGAGGCTTGGCGGCCTGGGTGCGTCAAGGCAAGTGGCGCGGCGCCGCTCGCCGGGCGGAACGCCAGCTCCAGGCGTTGCGCAAGAAACTCGAAGCCTACGAGGGCACGGCGAGCGGGCCGCCGATCATTCCGGATGCCGGCGAGCCGCCGCAGCGGCTGCAGTTGAAACCGCCGGTCCGCTGAGGGCGCCGCCCATCCGGCGAGACAAAGTCTGTGCAGGGATGTAGAACGGCGGCGGTCAAGCCGAGGCCGAGGCATTTTCAAGACGGACAAGTCCGTGTCGCTCATCGTTAAAATCTGCGGCCTTTCCACGCCGGAGGCGCTCGACGCCGCTCTTGACGCTGGCGCTGACATGGTGGGCTTCGTGTTTTTCGAAGCTTCGCCGCGGCATGTCGACGTCGTGAAGGCCCGTGCGCTCGGGAAGCGCGTGAATGGACGCGCACAAAAAGTAGCGCTGACGGTCGATGCCAATGATGTGTTGCTTGATGCGATCGTCGCTGCTTTGCAGCCCGACCTGCTCCAGCTTCACGGCAAGGAGACGCCGGCGCGCGTTACTGCTGTGAAAAAGCGTCTCGGCCTGCCGGCAATGAAAGCAATCGCCGTCGCCACGAAAGACGATCTCGCCGCTGCCTCGGCTTACGCGGCCATCGCCGATCGTTTGTTGTTTGATGCGCGCGCGCCCCGCGAAGCGACGCGGCCGGGCGGCCTCGGCAAAGCCTTCGATTGGCACCTTCTGAAGAATGTCGATCCCGGTTTGCCGTTCCTGCTTTCGGGCGGGCTTGATGCCGGCAATGTTGCCGAGGCTTTGCGCATCACGCGTGCACCGGGGGTCGATGTGTCCTCGGGCGTTGAGCGCGCTCCCGGAGAGAAGGATCTTGATAAGATTCGCGCCTTCGTGCGCGCAGCACGCGACGCGGCGGCAGTTTTGGTTCCGAGCACCGCATGAGTGTTCAGCAAAAGCTCAACTCCTTCCGCACCGGGCCTGACGATCACGGGCACTTCGGCATCTATGGCGGCCGGTTCGTTGCCGAGACGCTGATGCCGCTCATCCTGGAACTGGAAAAGGCCTACGCGCAGGCGAAGGCCGATCCGCAATTTCAGAAGGAGATGGATGGATACCTTGCGCACTATGTGGGCCGGCCGTCGCCGCTTTATTTCGCCGAGCGGCTCACTACGCATCTCGGGGGCGCGAAAATCTATCTCAAACGCGAGGAGCTCAATCACACCGGTGCGCACAAGGTCAACAATGTGCTGGGCCAGATCCTGTTGGCGCAGCGCATGGGTAAGAAACGCATCATCGCCGAGACCGGCGCCGGCATGCACGGCGTCGCCACGGCGACGCTCTGTGCTCGCTTCGGCCTTGAATGCATCGTCTACATGGGTGCGGTCGATGTCGAGCGGCAGAAGGCCAACGTGTTCCGCATGCACATGCTGGGCGCCAAGGTGGTGCCAGTCGAGTCCGGCGCCAAGACGCTCAAGGACGCGATGAACGAAGCCCTGCGCGATTGGGTGACCAACGTGGGCTCGACGTTCTATTGCATCGGTACCATTGCCGGCCCGCATCCGTATCCGATGATGGTGCGCGATTTTCAGTCGATTATCGGGAACGAGACGCGCGAGCAGATGCAAAAGGCCGAAGGCCGGCTGCCGGACTCGCTCATCGCCTGCATCGGCGGCGGCTCCAATGCCATGGGCCTTTTCCATCCGTTCCTCGATGACAAGGACATCGAGATTTACGGCGTCGAGGCGGCAGGCCATGGTCTCGAGACTGGCCAGCACGCCGCCTCCATCGCCGGCGGCCGTCCCGGCGTGCTGCACGGCAATCGCACGTATCTGCTGATGAACGAGGACGGCCAGATCAACGAGGCGCACTCGATCTCGGCGGGCCTCGATTATCCGGGCATCGGGCCGGAGCATTCATGGCTGCACGACGTCGGCCGCGCCACCTTTTTGTCGGCGACCGACGACGAGGCGCTCAACGCGTTCAAGCTTCTGTCCAAGCTCGAAGGGATCATCCCGGCGCTGGAGCCGGCGCACGCCATCGCGAAGGTTTTGGACCTCGCGCCGAAAAAGCCGAAGGATCACCTGATGGTGGTCAATCTCTCCGGCCGCGGTGACAAGGATTTGGAAACCGTCGCGCGCCACCTTGAGGGTCGGGCGAAGTGACCACCCGGATTGACGCTCGTTTCAGCGCGCTGAAGAACGAAGCCCGCGCGGCGCTCGTCACCTTCACCATGGCGGGCGATCCTGACTACGAGACGGCACTTGCGATTCTGAAAGCACTGCCGCAGGCCGGCGCAGATGTGATTGAGCTTGGCATGCCGTTCACCGACCCTATGGCCGACGGGCCGGCGATCCAGGCGGCGGGATTGCGCGCGCTCAAGGCCGGGCAGGATATGAAAAAAACGCTCGCGCTCGTGCGCGAATTCCGCCGCGGCGACGATGCGACGCCGATCGTGCTCATGGGCTATTACAATCCGATCTACGTTTACGGCTGCGGGCGCCTTCTCGCCGATGCAAAAAGCGCCGGCGTCGATGGGCTCATTATCGTCGATCTGCCGCCCGAGGAGGATGCGGAGCTGTGCGTTCCGGCGCTCAACGCTGGACTGAACTTCATCCGCCTCGCGACGCCCACAACTGACGACAAGCGACTGCCCACAGTGCTCACCAACACGTCGGGCTTTGTTTATTACGTCTCCGTCACCGGCATCACAGGCGGGGCGGCACCGGACCCGAGCAAGGTCGCTGATGCGGTTGCACGCATCAAGCGCCACACCAAGCTTCCGGTCTGCGTCGGCTTTGGCGTGCGGACCCCCGAACAGGCGCGCGCTATTGCCCAAAGCGCGGATGGCGTCGTGGTCGGTTCGGCGCTGGTCGATGCGGTACGCAAAAGTCTCCAAACGGACGGAAAGGCGACAGCCACAACGGTAGCATCAGTCGCCGATCTCGTCCGCGCCCTTGCCGATGGTGTTCGCGGCCGACGCGCGATGGCATGACGACACAGAAATCCGTCACTCAGCCTTAAGTCCCGCGTCCTTGATGATCTTGCCCCACTTGTCCATTTCCGACTTGAAGAACGCCGCGCACTCTTCGGATGAATCGCCGATCGGCACATAGGCCATCGCCGCCAGCTTATCTTTGACGCCTTGTTGCTGCACGCTGCCGACGATCAGGCGATGTAGTTCGGCAATGATGTCCTTTGGTGTGCCCGCCGGCACCGCGATGGCTGTCCACGTGGCGCCTTCCACTTCTGGAAAGCCTGCCTCCGCCATGGTGGGGATGTCCGGCAGCGTCGGCGAGCGCTCCTTGCCGGTCACCGCCAACGCGCGCAGTTGCCCGGACTTGATCAGCGGCACGGCGGGCGCCATGGCGCCGAAGGAGATCGGCGTGTGGTTGCCGACTGTGGCGCCGACCGCAGTACCGCCACCGTCGAACGGCACGTGCACGAGATCGAGGTGCTGAGTTTGCGCAAATAGCGCGCCTACGAGCTGCGGCGGCGTGCCGGTGCCGGGCGAGGCGAAGCTTGCCTTGCCGGGATTGGCGCGGATCCACTCAACCAGTTCCCTCACGGTCTTCGCGGGGACCGACGGATTGACCGCAAGCACAACCGGGGTCGCCGCCACCAGCGACACTGCATCAAAATCCTTGATCGGATCGTAGCCGGGACGCGCAAACAGGAACGGATTGTTGGTCAGGTTGCCGCCGGTGACCAAGAGCGTGTAACCGTCCGGTGGCGATTGCGCAGCCTTCGCAGCGCCGACGTTGCCCCCGGCACCGGGAATGTTCTCGATGTAGAAGTTCTTGCCTGTTTGCTCGGAGAGGCTTTGCCCGACGAGACGTGCAATCAGGTCGGTCGGGCCGCCGGGGGTGAAGCCGACGATCATCCGCACCGGCCGCGCGGGCCAATTGTCCGCCGCGACGGTCGTCGCGGCGCCAGCAAGGCTCGCGGCAAAGAGGCAAAGTGCCAAAGCGTGCAGTTTTTTCATGCTGTGTCTCGTCCCCTCGCGTGCTGCGTTTCCGTGCGCAACGATAGCAACTGATTCGGATTGAGCAACCCGCCTGCGCAAAAACACCAGAGGAAGAACCTGGGACGATCTGCCGCCACGGCGCCGCTTGCATCTGCCTTGCGGCTTGACAGCGAAAGGATGAGTATCCGGTCCGCCGCTGCAGAACAAAAAACAGAAGCGGCTTCCAGTGAGGTAACATGAGCTTCGCGCGCATTCGCGGCGTTGATTGCCGCCGTGTCTTTGTTTGCTGCAGGCGGCGCTTCGGCGCAGACCTATCCGGATCATCCCGTCACCATGATCGTGGCGTTTCCGCCGGGCGGCGCCGACGACGCAACCGCACGCATGATCCAGGACGCCATGCAGAAGGCGCTGGGCCAGCCGATCGTGATCGAGAATGTCGGCGGCGCCGGCGGCATGATCGCCGCCGCAAAAGCCGCCCACTCGACGCCCGACGGCTACACCATTCTGCAGCATCAGGACGCGCTGGCGGCGGGCATGGCGCTTTATAAGAATCTCACCTTCGATGCCGAGAAGGATTTCGTCCCAATTGGCCTTGTCAACACCGTCTCCAACACGATCGCGGGACGCCCGACGTTGCCGCCGAATAACTTCAAGGAATTATTGGACTGGCTCAAGCAGCCGGGGCAGAGCGCCAAAATCGGGCATCCCGGCGTCGGTTCGTTTGGTCATCTTGCTGAAGTACTGGCCTTTCAGGAGATGGGCGTGAAGGTGACCCAGGTGCCCTATCGAGGCGCCGGTCCGGCGCTAGTCGATCTGTTGGCGGGCCAAGTAGATCTTGGGCCGATTTCCGCCGTCGTCGCCGAGCCCTTGGTCAAATCCGGCAAGCTCAAAGCTTACGCGCTCTTCGGCAAAAAGCGTTTTGCCGGCTTGCCTGAACTGCCGACTTTTGAAGAGCTTGGTTACAAGAAACTCGATATCGATTTCTGGCACATGCTGCTGGCGCCCGCCGGAACGCCGAAACCTATCGTCGATAAGCTGAATGCGGCGCTACGCACCGCACTCGCCGATCCCAAAGTGAAGAAGCTTTTCGCCGATGGTGGCATGGACGAATATCCGCCCGACCGGCTGACGCCGGAGGCCGCCGGTGCATTGCTCAAGAGCGAGATCGCGCTCTGGGGCGAGGTGGTCCGCGACAATCATATTGCGGGGGAGTAGCTGCCTCTTAGGCCGCCTGTAGTATCCGTTTCACCTCCGGCCAGCTCTGCGCGCCGAACGTAGCAAGGTCATTGGTCAAGTCGGCTGGGCACCAGTCGCGCAGTTGCGGCTTGTAGCTCGACCGCGCCTTGATGCGATCGAACCAGCGGGAAAGATTTGGGCGGCGCGTGGTCCACATCTCCGCCATGCCCATCATGTCGAGCCGCGTGACATACGGGGTGAGCGCGATATCCGCCAGCGAGAACGTTTCGCCCGCAAGCCAGGCGCTGGTGCCAAGTTTGTCTTCCATCTTCTCCAGGAAGCGGTCGTAGCGGCGGTAAGACTTGTCGATGTCGGGCGCTTTGAAGCCGAGCGTGACGATCTCCTTTTTGCGCTCGTGCCAGCCTGCGGTGACCGAAACCGGCGGCGTGCTGGCGAGGAATTTTGCTACGCCTTCCGGCCCGAGCCGCGCGACGATGTGGCGGTGGCAAGCTGCAAATGTGATCTCGCCGCACATTGGATGCAACAGCTCATCGACCGCCTTCGTCCATAGCCGCATCTCGGCGCGCTCGTGTGCAGCGAGGGGCTTAAGCGGTGGTTCGGGGAACACCTCGTCGAGGTATTCGCAGATGACGGTGGACTCCAGGATTGGATGACCGTCGTGTACCAGGGTCGGTACCACGGCCTTTGGATTGAGCTTTACATAGGCTGGGTCGAACTGCTCCCCTTTGAGAATGTCGACGTAGTGGCTCTTCCACTGGAGGCCCTTCTCCGCCAGCACCAAGCGGACCTTGGCGGCGCAAACCGACGAGCCGTGATGATAAAGTTCGATCATTCCACGCCTCCTGTTTTCGGCGCGGCTGTCGCCGTCACCGCACGAACTTGTAGTGAAAGCAATCGCCGTCCGCTTCGATCAGTCCGGTGGTCGGATGCGGGAAATGGATCGGGAGCACGAAGCGGCCAGTGCCGGCGGTCTCGCCGAGGAATTTGCGCCGCGAGCGCGCCGCCTGCGCCGGGTCCCAGTCGAACACCGTCGACCAATCCGGCTCGCGGCACTGCAAGACGTGATGCATCATGTCGCCAACAACGACTGCGTGCTGCCCGCGCGAGCGGATGTTGACGCAGCAATGGCACGGCGAGTGGCCTGGTGTCGGTGTGAGCCAGAAGGTGTCGTCGAGCTGATAGTCGTCGTCCACGAGTAGCGCCTGGCCTGCCGCGACGATTGGTTCGCAATTGTAGGGCCACACATTGCCGCCGCCGCCGGGCCGGTTGCCGCCCTTCCTAGCTTCTTCTTCCCACGCCGCGTATTCGCCCTTATGGAAAATGTACTTCGCCTTCGGGAAGGTCGGTACCCACTTGCCGTTGCGCAGCATCGTGTTCCAGCCGGTGTGGTCGATGTGCAGGTGGGTGCAGAAGACGTAATCGATGTCCTCGAAGCGCAAGCCCGCGGACATGAAGCCATCGAGCCAAGGCTTCTTCGGGAAATCCATTGGCGCCGGATAGCCTTTATCTTCTCCGGTACAGGTATCGATCAGGATCGTGTGCTTGGGCGTGCGCACCACGAAGGTCTGATAGGTGATGACCATCTTCCCGGAGGCCGGATCGAACACTTCCCGATCGAGCGCGGCGAGGTGGCGTTTGCCTACCTCGGGGTTGTAAGCCGGAAACATGTCTTCGGGTTTCCGCCAGGGTCCGTCGCGTTCGATGATGCTGGTGATGGTAACGTCGCCGATGGAGAGCTTCTTCATGTGGTCCCGTCCAATGCCGAAGGTCGGGAACCTTATCGAGCCTCGGCGGCCAAAGGAACAGGCAAAGGAAACGGGCTTGGCCCGCTTGCGGTGCCACCCTAGACTTGTTGAGGCAAAAAGTGTCCGGGGCGATGCATAGATGAGTGAGCTGGCTCACGCCGGCGACGTGCTGGCGATGTATGGGCGTCTCTGTCCCGACAAGATCGGTGCGCGCGATCTTGAACGCAGCATGACGTTCCGCCTTTGGTATCAGCGCGCTTGCCGGCTCGCCAATGCGTTCGTCGGCATCGGGCTCCGCAAGGGCGATCGCGTCTGCATTCTCGCCTACAATTGCGTGGAGTGGCTGGAGATTTATGCCGCAGCGGCGCTGGCCGGCGTCGTGGCGGTGCCGATCAATTTCCGGCTGCGCGGTCAGGAAATTCAGTACATCGTTAAAGACTGTGAGGCGAGCGCCCTCATTGTCCAAGACGAATTGCTCGAAGTTGTCGAACCGCTGCGAGCCGATCTGCCGGTGCCGGCGCAAAATTACATCACGTTCGGCGGCGAGTGCCCGGCGGGCTGTCGCGCTTACGAAGACCTCATCTCTGCCGCGAAGGACGATCGGCCGAGCATCGACGTGCAGGGCAGCGATCCGTGGACGCTGATGTACACCTCCGGCACCACCGGCAAGCCGAAGGGCGCGATCCGCAATCATCACGGCGGCGCGATGCTCTCGCTCGTGACGGAAGTCGAATTGGGCTTGGGCCGTCACGACTCGGCGCTGCTGGTCATGCCGATGTGCCACGCCAACTCGCTCTACTTCTTCGGCGCCTTCACCTATTGCGGCGCTCCCTGCACGGTGTACAACCGCAAGAGCTTCGATCCGGAGCATCTGGTCCGAACGCTCGCCGACGGCGGCTCGACGTTCACGTCGCTCGTGCCCACCCACTACATCATGATGCTCGGGCTGTCGGCCGCGGTGCGCGAGCGTCACAACGTCGATGCCGTGACCAAGCTGATGATTTCGTCGGCGCCGGCGCGCCGCGACACCAAGCTCGCGATCATGGAGTATTTCAAAAATTCCGGGCTGTTCGAGCTCTACGGCTCGACGGAAGCCGGCTGGGTCACCATGCTGCATCCCGACGAACAGTTCACCAAACTTGGCTCGGTCGGCCGCGAGTGTGTTGGTTCGCGGCCGATCCGCATGCTCGATGCCAACGGCAACGACGTGCGCGAGGGCGAGGCGGGCGAGCTTTATTCCTGCAACGCCTACACGTTCAGCGGCTATTGGAATCTGCCGGACAAGACCAGGGACGCGTTCCGCGGCGACTATTGCACGGTCGGCGATCTCGCCCGTCGCGACCAAGACGGCTACATCCATTTGGTCGACCGCAAGAGCAATATGATCATCTCTGGCGGCGAGAACGTTTATCCGTCTGAGGTCGAGGCGCTCATCGGCGCTCATCCGAAGGTGAAAGACGTGGCGGTGATCGGCGTCGCCGACGAGAAGTGGGGCGAACGCGTGCATGCCGTTGTCGTCGTGCACGTGGGTGAGGCCGCATCGGCCGACGAAATCCTCGATTGGTGCAAAAGCCGGATTGCCGGCTACAAGCGGCCGCGGTCGTTGTCGTTCGTCCGCGAGGACGACATGCCGCGGACGGCGACGGGAAAAATTCTGCACCGCGTGTTGCGTACGCAGTATAGCGGCGGCGGCGCATAGAAACACCGCATGGCCGCGTATGCGATGTGCAAGGGAGGATGAATGAGTCAGGACCTGAATGCCGATCAACAATCCTGCGCCGGCTGGATTGCGCGCTTTCTCAAGGCGCGCGGCATCGACCGCATCTTCGGCCTCCAAGGCGGTCACATCCAGCCGATGTGGGACCATGTCGCGCGGCTCGGCATCCGCATCATCGACGTGCGCGACGAGGGCGCCGCGGTCCACATGGCGCACGCGCATGCGGAGCTGACCGGCAATTTTGGCGTCGCCATGGTCACGGCGGGTCCTGGCGTGACCAACACCGTCACGGCGATGGCCAACGCTTCGCTGGCACGCATCCCCGTGCTGTTGATCGGCGGCTGCACGTCGCGTCCGCAGGCCAACATGGGCCCGCTGCAGGATATTCCACACGTCGACATTCTGCGCCCGGTCACGCGCGCGTCGCGCACTTTGCGCGTACCCGATCAGGTGATCCGCGAACTCGATGAAGCAGTGGCGCGCGCCATGGGCGATTCTGGCGAGCCTGGCCCGGTCTACATGGAAATTCCGACCGACGTGCTGCGCACCAAGGTGGCACCGCAGCTTGTGCTCGATGAGTGGATGCAGGCCAAGCCGGTTCGGCTCATCACGCCTGATCCGGCCGCGATCGCCGAGGGGGTCGATGTGTTCTGGAATGCCAAGCGTCCGCTCGTGATGACCGGGCGCGGCGCACGTGGGGCCGAGCGCGGGCTCGTGCGATTGCTCGACGCCACCGGCGCGCTTTATCTCGACACGCAGGAGAGTCGCGGCCTGGTTTCGGCTGATCATCCTTCAATCGCCGCGGCGGTGCGCGCTGCCGCGATGACCGAGGCGGATGTCGTGCTGCTGATCGGGCGCAAGCTCGACTATCAGGTCGGGTATGGCTCGCCGGCGGTCTTTCCCAAGGCGCGCTTTATTCGTCTCGCCGACAATCCGGGCGAACTGATCGACAATCGCCGCGGCCAGCCGGAGCTGCTGGCGACACCCGAGCTTGCGCTCAACGCTATGGTCGAAGCCGCGGGTAACCGTGAACCGGCGATCGACAAGGCCTGGGCCGACGGATTGCGCCGCCGCCACAGCGAGCGGGTGAAGTCGGCCGCCGCCGCGAAGGACCGACCGGCGACTGGCGAAGACGGCAAGATTCATCCGCGCGCGATCTTCGACGCCATCGCGGCGGTGGCCGCGCCCGACTACATCGGCATTGCCGACGGCGGCGATCTGTTGAGTTTCGCGCGGACCGGCTTGCAGTCGAGCATCTACATGGACGCCGGCGCCTTTGGCTGCCTTGGCGTCGGCGTGCCGTATGCCGTCGCCGCTGCGCTGGCGCTGCCGGGGCGCCAGGTGATTTCGGTCAACGGCGACGGCGCCTTCGGCATCAACGCCATGGAGATCGACACCGCCGTGCGCCACGGCGCCAAGGCGGTTTTCATCGTCTCCAACAACGCCGCCTGGAACATCGAGCGGCTCGATCAGGAAATGAACTACGGCGGCCGCGTCGTCGGCACCACCTTGCGCCATTCCGATTACGCCGCGATGGCGCGTGCACTCGGCGCTCACGGCGAGCGGGTGGAGAAGCCCGAAGAGCTTGCCGGCGCGGTGAAACGCGCACTCGCCAACGCTCCGGCGCTGGTCGATGTCGTCACCTCGCAGACGGTGCTGTCATCCGACGCGCAGAAGGGTCTCGGCTTTGTGCCCGATTACCAAGCGCTATTCGCCTGGGACGAAGCGGAGCAGAAGCGGCGTGAAACGTAGCTCGGATTGAGCGCAGCGAAATCCGGGAAACGCGTGGCGCGCTTTGAGGCT
>Ga0070731_10004805_pt1 | contig 11409 bp, 6 predicted proteins | sample Coa_R1_2_FD_66448 | JGI IMG/M metagenome (GOLD analysis project Ga0070731, IMG submission 66448) | Surface soil microbial communities from Centralia Pennsylvania, which are recovering from an underground coalmine fire - Coalmine... | ecosystem: Environmental > Terrestrial > Soil > Unclassified ... | reverse complement strand
AACCTTCGAGATCCCGCCAAATGCCGCGCCTGTATCGATGTAGTTCCCAGCACCGATCGCATTGGTTATTTGGCGAGCTACCTCAGGCGTGAGTTTGTCGGGACGTCCTCTTTTTTCGGGTATGATCACCTATCCAGGGTGCGTTTTGACCTCAGGCCGCGTCACCAGATGTCGATAATCCACTCGAACATCCTGATAAGCGGCCACAACTCAACGCTAACATGGGGTAAGCTGTAAAGCGCTGAATATAAATAACTTAAATGCAACCTTCAATGTTGCGTGTTGAGGTTGTATTACCTCGGTGCGCTTGCATCGGGTTTCGCTTGAAAGCGCTCTGGGCGGTCAGAGAATGCCCGAGTGCAAATATCTTCCAAGATCACGCGTTGCTCGAGAGATGATCGGATCGCTACCTAAGCGCCTTGTCTAGGAACTGCTCCTCCGCAACATAAGCGAGCTACCAATTCGATAGTTGTCCGTACTCCTCAGCCAACGTCGAAACAGCAGATTTTATCAACTCGCATCCTGAGTTCAGAAAATCGCTTAAGAACTCTCTCGGAGGCCTGTCGTTATTGAGCGCAACGTGCATTTTTGCTGCTCGACAAACTGCGCGTATTCATACCCGTAAAGCGGCACCGCGTTGGGGAGGCCGTTGTCGCAGTGGAGTGATCGCCAACGCAAATACCAACAGATGGTCGCAACACGGATTCGTCCGTCGGTTGGCAGAACACGACTAAGGTCTTGCTTTCGGAGGTCCGATCGCGGCACTCGCGACGCTCAGTTACTTGCTGCCGGATACCCGCTCCTCGGCAATCTGCGCAGGACAACAACCGCTTTCTCGAGGGGCTGATTGCCTCGAGACGATGGCGGCGCATCGCATAACCGAGCTCGAACCAACGCCGGAACCCGCCTCGGTCTGAGGGCCAAACTTAGGGGAGGCGTTTTCCACGCTCAAGAGCGAGCGTGGAGTGCCGCCCAGTTTCATCAGTACTGTTACGGGATCCGCTGTACCAGAGGACTTGACATCCTTAGCCGGAAGTCGCAGAATTATCATCGGTATTACAGCCATTTACTGCGATCGGATGGTCGGGCAACGCCAGATCGAAGACGCAAAGGAGCATGCTAGGGTATTGTTGTGCAGAACGCTCTGTTATCTGAACGTTCGGAGTTCCGGTCGCAAGTTCTGCCACCCCAAGCTCCCCACGCGAACAGGTAATGGCAGTTAGCCAAGTCTGACGACGCCTGGCGGCACGGCTTCCGCCGAATCCCTTTTATGCCTCTTACGGTTTCGGTGATCATTCCTGTCCGTAACAGCGCCCAATACCTTCGCGCTTGTCTGGAGCATCTGCGCGGCTCCCTATGCCCGCCCTTTCAGTGCATCGTCGTCGACGACGGATCTTCGGACGAAAGCGCCGCGGTGGCTCGCGAGTTTAGCGCGACGGTGCTCTCTACGCCACATCGCGGTTCTGCGACCGCCCGCAATCTTGGGGCAGGGACCGCGACCGGGGACATCTTGCTGTTTCTGGACGCCGATGTATGCGTTCAACCGGATACAATCTCGCGGGTTCTTCGGAATTTCGAGCTCGATCCCAGCTTGGATGCGTTGATCGGCTCCTATGATGATTCGCCGGGCTCACAGGACTTTCTATCCCAGTACCGAAACCTCATGCATTGCTTCGTGCACCAGCGTGCGCGACGCGAGGCGTGCACTTTCTGGACTGGTTGCGGAGCGATCAGAAGAAGCATTTTTGTTACTTACAGCGGTTTCGATCAAAGTCTTTTGATGGATGATATCGACCTCGGCTACCGGCTCACGCGAGCCAGGCGAAAGTTGATTCTTGACAAAGATCTTCAAGTCAAACATCTCAAACGTTGGACCTTCTGGAGCATCGTCACGACCGACATCGTAAGCCGCGGCATTCCCTGGACGGAACTGATATTGCGGGATCGACGGATGCCGAACGATCTAAATTTGCAGGTCAGCGAGCGCATCAGCGTCGCCTTAGTTTTCCTGTTGTTTGGGCTGGGGGCCGAGGGGACGGTTCGATACGGCGGTTATTTTTTGACGCCCTTTGTCGCCATTCTGATCTTTCTGCTTTCGACGTACTGGGTGGAATCGTCTTCCCGCCCGCATACCAGGGCCGTCATATTCTTCATGGCACTGGTTTTCTGCGGATTCGTGTGGCTTGCCTACTTGCACCACATGCTGCCGATGGTCCCGCCCATTCTGCTGGGTTACACCCTGCTGCTTCTGCGTGGCAGTTACGTCGTCGACAACAAGAAACGCCATTACGTGACGGGGTTAGTCTATTTGGTCTATCTGCTCTTTGCCATCCTGTTCACTCTGACGTTTCTTCCTCACAGACCCGCTGTCTTCGCGGTTTACGCAGTGCTGCTCCTTCTGATCATTATTAATCGTGAGTTTTACCTTTTCTTCGGGAAGAGGAGGGGCCGTATAACGGCCCTGGCCGTAATTCCGTTCCACCTGCTGTACCACTTCTATAACGGGATTTCGTTCATCGTCGGTTCCATTCGTTATATGTGGAAGGCCCTGGCAAAGAAACACGGGCGCGCAGTTCTCGTCTCAAGCGATAAATGATACGGTCTAATTCCCAGCGGGCACGTATTCTAGCCGTGTTGCTCGGACTGAGCCTGTCTGCCTGCATCGGCTGTACGCGCCCCGCCTGGACTCGCACTGATGTTCCGCTCTTTGACCCCGATGCTCGGAATGCAAGTCTCTTGCGCCGGCTGCATGAGCTACAGACCCGAGCCGCCCTGCTCATGGTCACCGCTCATCCGGACGACGAAGATGGCGGGACCCTCGCCCATGAAACCTGGGGGCAGGGCGCGCGCGGAGCTTTGTTTACCCTAACTCGAGGTGAGGGCGGCCAGAACGTCATGTCCTCGGACCTGTACGATTCGCTGGGGCTTATCCGAACTCAGGAATTGCTGAGCTCAGACCGGTATTATGGCGTGGATCAGTATTTCAGCCGCCTGATCGACTTTGGCTTCTCGAAGACTCCCGATGAGACGATTGAGAAGTGGGGCCACGACCGCCTTCTGTCCGATGCGGTGCGCGTTGTGCGGATAGTGAGGCCCCTGGTGATCATCGGGGAGTTCCTTGGATCGCCGGTCGACGGACACGGAAATCATCAGGTCGCTGGGCGTGTAGCGCAGGAAGCTTTTGTCGCCGCGGGTGATCCCGATAAATTTCCGGAGCAGATCCGGGAGGGTCTGCGGCCTTGGGCTCCGCTCAAGATGTATGCGCGCGTCCCTAACGTTCAGGTGACGCCACAAGGCATATATGACTACGCGACCGATAAATACGAGCGGATGGAGTTCGTCGATTACGTAAACCAGAAAAGTTCCTATTCCGTACCGACGGCCACCGTGCAAATCCATCAGGGCGAGCGTGAGCGGTCCTCCGGCTTGACGTTCCTGCAGATCGCCCGCACCGCGCTCAGCCATCAAAGGACTCAGAACGGCGAAGGAACCCTTCCCGACGCCGCTCCGTTCTACAGTTCTTATCACCGCTACGGGTCGCGCATTCCTGCCAGCGATCACGAGGTTTCGTTTTTCGACGGGATCGACGTGACGATTGGCGGAATCGGTCGCGGAATAAACCACGACGGAGGGTTCTTGAGCGATGGCCTATCGCAATTGTCGCGGCTCGCAGGCGACGCTTTGCGCTGCTATGAGAACCACCGGCCTACTGAAATCGCCCCAACCCTCGCCGTGGGTCTCAGAACGACGCGGGCGCTAATCGAGAAGACGCGTATTAGTTCTGTTGCCGAGCCTGGGCGGAGCGATGCTTTGTTCGAACTGCGGGTAAAGGAACAACAATTCGAAGGGGCACTGGCGGCCGCCCTTGATACGTCGATAGAAGCAATCGCGAAGGAGAGCAGCGGCGGATCGAGCCTCGTCATGGCGACTACCGGCCAAACGTTCCAAATTGAGGAGCGGATCATCAACCATGGGGACGAAGACGTGAAGGTCGAGGGCGTTGAGATCATCCGTTCGGACCGAAAGAATTGGCTCGTACGTTCGGGATCGGCGCCGAGGGATGTGAAGGCGAATGCGGAGGCTCGATCCGGTGTCCTGGTGAGCTTGCCTGAGGACGCGGAAATTACGCGCCCTTATTTCAGCCGCCCGGACGAAAAGCAGCCGTATTACGATCTGATCGATGAGCGCTTCCGGAACCTGCCGGTCGCGCCATATCCGCTCCGGATGCGTGCAAGCCTCGTCTATCGCGGCGTGACATTCACTCTGGAGAGGGTGGTCGAGACTGCGGAAGCTGTTCCCGGAACCAAGAAGGCGCCCAGCCCGCTTATTGTGATTCCGAAGATTTCAGTGTCGGTCACGCCGTCGGTGGGAGCGGTACCGGTTGGTTCAACATCATTCGCGTTTGCTTGCACGATTCACAACAACGATGTGACGGGTCCGGCTGAAGGCGTGATTCGCCTGAAACTTCCAGCAGGGTGGCAGTCCGATCCGCGCGAGGCTAAGTTCTTCTTCACACACTCCCCCGAAGATCAAACGATCATGTTCTCAATCTCGTCCGCCAAACTCGCGCCGGCGGCTTACACGATTGCGGCGATCGCCGACTACAAAGGCCATTCCTACACGGAGGGTTATCATTTAGCTGGATATAAGGATTTGCCTTCGTATCCTTACTTCAGTCCGGCCGTGTATCACGTAATCGTCGTCGACGCAGCCGTTGCGCCCGGGTTGCGAGTTGCATTCATACCGGGCACGGGCGACGAAGTGCCGCAGGCGCTCCACAGTCTCGGTCAGAACGTAGAATTATTGACCGCTGACAATCTGCGGCGCGCCGATCTCAGCGTGTATAGTTCGATTATTCTCGGCACGCGAGCGTACGCGGTTCGTGCCGATCTGCCCGGCATGAACGACCGCCTGATCGAGTACGTGCGGAACGGTGGCGTCCTGATTGTCCAATACAATCTGGAGAAGTTCAATCACAACTACGGCCCGTATCCGTTCAGTCTTGGCCCGAACCCGCCAAAAGTGGTTGACGAGAATTCCCCAGTCAGGCTGTTAGACCCAACGAACCCCGTATTTAGCTGGCCGAACCAGATAACCGAGAGGGACTTTCAGGACTGGGCTGAAGAACGAGGTCATGGGTTTCCCGCTACCTGGGACGAGCGCTACGTCCCGCTCCTCGAAACCCACGACCCCGGGCAAGATCCCCAAAGAGGCGGTCTACTCCTGGCACATTACGGGAAGGGCTTTTATGTTTATGATGCGTTGGCGCTTTATCGCCAGCTATCATCGGGAGTTCCGGGGGCGTTCCGGATCATGGCGAATCTGGTCAGTTTGAAAAAGAATCCGGCGTGGGAGCGGCCCAATTGATGACTTCAGCCAAACAACCTGTTCGGCTGGCTGTGATCGGTTGTGGGGAGGTGACCCGCGGAAAGCATTTGGCGGCCCTAACCCGTTTGCCTGGGATATCCGTCGTCGCGGTTTGCGATGTGGACGAACGATCCGTCCGCGAAGCTGCCGCGCGTTTCAGCATAAAGAAACATTGCACTGATTCCAGAGAAGTCTTCGCGATGCCAGAAGTGGAGGCAGTGGGAGTGTGCACAGATCCGGGATCTCACGCGGAGCTTGCTGTGGCCGCGATGAGGGCCGGCAAACACGTACTGGTGGAAAAGCCGCTGGCGCTGACTACGGCGGACTGCACCCGCATGATCGCGGCCGCCGAGGCGGCTGGAGTGATCGCGATGACCGGCTTTCACATGCGTTTTCACCGGCTCATCCGAGAAGCCCGCGAACACATCGCCAAAGGCGTCCTGGGCCCGCTCGAATCTGTGCGAATGGTGTGGCATAGCCCTCGTCCCGACCTTGGCATCCCGGTATGGAAGACGGAGCGAAAGCACGGCGGCGGCGCGTTAATCGAGATCGGAGTTCATCATTTCGACCTGCTGCGCTTTCTCCTCAATACAGAGTTTGAACAGATTCATGCAATCAGCCGTGACGGGGTTCGTGAGGATGAGACGGCCGTGGTGGTGGCGCGGATTGCGAACCACGCCTTGGTCTCGGCGGAATTCTCGGAACGCAGCCCGCACGAAATTGAAATTGTTGTCAGCGGCGCTAACGCCTTGATGCGGATTAATTGCGAACGTTTTGACGGTCTGGAGATCCGGAGACGCGGCGAACTGACTGGATCCCCGGCCGTTCGTTGGCGTTCGATCGCCAGGTTCTTCCGAACCCTGCCGATCGGATTGACGACCCTGCGGCGCGGCGGCGATTATCGGATGTCTTACGAGAATTCTTGGAGACACTTTGCCCACTCCATTCGCAACGGCTCCACGCCGGAGTCGACGCTTCAAGACGGATTGCGCGCGCTGGAGGTTGTATGCGCAGCTCTTCAATCGGCCTCCACATCCAACCCAGTGAATGTTTCGCGGATCGAACAGTTAAAGGAAGCCTGAACTAAAAACTTTCCGGGACACCGAGCATGCCGATATTCAGCGTAATTATCCCGGTCTTTAACGGCGGAGAGTACCTGGAACGCGCACTGACAAGCGTCTTTGGACAATCTTTGCAGGATTTCGAAGTGATTGTCGTGGACGATGGATCCACGGATCACTCCGTTGAAGAGGCCAGGACCATCAAGGATAGCCGTCTCTCGATCCTTTCGCAGCCAAACGCCGGAGCGCCTTCCGCATTGAACAGAGGAATCGCCATCGCGCGTGGTGAATACGTCGCGTTCCTGGATGCCGACGACCTTTGGGCGCCCGGCAAGCTTCAACGCCAATTGGAGGCATTCATCGCTCATCCGGAAGCGGACCTCAGTTTTACCGGCCTGTCTTATATCGATCCGAACGACCAGCCGTTGGGGTTGCCGGAGCGACGGCCTGTCGGGGTTTTCACTTTTCAGCAGTTGTTCATTGACTATGCCCCCGGTTCTTCGTCTGTAATCGCCGCCCGGAGGGAGGCCCTCAAACAAGCCGGCGGTTTTGACCCGGCGATGCTTTACCTGTTTGATATCGATCTGGTGCTGCGAATTTCGCGCCTGCGCCCCGGGAATGTCCTGGGCATCCCCGAGCCTTTGACCCTCTACCGGCGACATGCAGGCCAACAAACCAGCAACTGGCGCATCATCGCCGAGTATTGGACCAAGGTGGCCGACAAGTACAAGGCTCTGGAGCCAATCCAAACAAAGCGCCTGGCGGTCCAGGCACAAATGAACAGGAATCGTTATCTCAGCTATCTAGCCTATGAACAGGGCGATCCCCACACTGCGTGGTCTCTGCTTCGCGGGACTTACAAGGAGAACCCGATTGAGTTCTTGATCGATCTTCGAAACTGGAAGCTAGGCCTGGCCTGTCGATCCGAACTGTTTCTGCCGGTGCGCGTGTATCGCTGGCTCGCCAACCAGGTGGGTCTGCGGCATGTTGTTGTTCGGCCAAAAGCGCAATGAAGGGTTTCGTCAGCCGCCGCGAATGGGACTATATCATCGTAGGCGGCGGGACGGCGGGATGTGTCGTGGCGGCGCGGCTGAGCGAACACAGTGGAACCAAGGTTTTGCTCCTTGAAGCAGGAGGAGAATATAAGGCGATTCTGAGCATTCCGCTAGCCGGGCTCCGCCGAATGGAAACTTACTCCTGGAAGTATTCGACCGTCCAGCAATCCGGAGCAGGGCGCCGGATCATATCACTGCCGGTTGGGAAGGTTCTGGGCGGCTCCTCGTCCACCAACGCGATGATGTACTATCGCGGTACGCGCGCCAGTTACGATCGATGGGAGGAATTGGGCAATCCCGGCTGGACCTTTGCCCGGATTTTGCCATACTTCCAAAAATCCGAGACGTGGGAGGGAGGGGCCTCTGAATATCACGGCGGGGAAGGGCCAATCCATGTTTCCAATCCGCGCCACAAGGCGGCGTTCTCGAAAAGCTTTGTTGAGGCCTGCGTGGAGCAAGGCATGCCGTACCTCGACGACTTTAATGGTCCACAAGAGGAGGGCACGGGATTCTACTCGGTAATGCAGCGTGGTGGCAGCCGAGCAAGTTCGGCGAATGCCTATCTTGCCCCTGCGCGGCGCAGGCCCAACCTGGAGATCGAGACTGGAACGGTTGTCCGCAGATTGGTGATAGAACGTTCGCGCGTGATTGGAGTTGAGTTTATGACTCCGGACGGAACCACTAAGTCTGCTCTGGCTTGCCGCGAGGTTATTCTTTCAGCAGGAGCTTTGAACTCCCCGAAAATCCTTATGCTTTCGGGGGTCGGACCGGCGGATTATCTTCGCAGCATCAAGATTGAACCAAGGCTCGACCTGCCGGGGGTGGGAGAACACCTCCTCGATCATGTGCGCATTCCCGTCATTTACGAATCAGGACAGCGCTCGCCGGGCCACAAGATTAACTGGATTCCGGCCGCCCTCGACTACGCACTTCGCCGCAAGGGCGTCTTAGCGTCGAATTGCTGTGAATCCGGTGCGATCGTCCGTTCAGATCCGGACGCTCCCATGCCAGATCTTCAATTCGTCACGCATTTCCAAACGTCCGTGCAACGGGATGCGGTTGATCTCCAGTTTTGTTTGTCGCGCTGCTCGGCTGCGGGAAGGGTTCGCGCTGCATCTGCGAACCCTTCGGATGCTCCGATGATCGATCCGAACTATTTGGGCGCGGATGCCGACGTTCGGGTTGCCGTTCGGGGTGTTCGCCTGGCGAGAAGGATTGCGAACTCGCCGGCGTTACGTCGTTTCCCCCTAGGCCGGGAGGCGTTCCCCGGGTCCGACGTCACGACCGATCGCGACATCGAAGCGTACTGTCGCGCGACTGCTGATACCGCCTACCACCCGGTCGGCACGTGTAAGATGGGGCGCGATCCCATGGCTGTCGTGGATTCTGATCTCCGCGTTCACGGTTTGGATGGCTTAAGAGTTGTGGACGCTTCTGTAATGCCCGACATACCCACTGGGAATACCTGTGCACCAGTGCTGATGATCGCGGAGAAGGCGGCTGACCTCATTCGAGGAGATCAGCTTACTGTTATTCCACTAGGCCGACCGAGTCGCCTGTATCTTGATGACCGTGACCCCGCGTAAGGCTCATCGAGAGCCCTGGCTGCTCCCGGCGTTTGGCTTGTACGTCGCCGTACTCGGCTTTACCACGTATTGCCACGAATCCTGGTTTGACGAAGCCCAGGCTTGGCTCCTGGCTCGGGATCTGGATGTATTCCGGTTATGGTTCGTCTATCTCCGCTATGAGGGTACGCCAGGATTGTGGCATTCCATGCTCGCGATCCCGGCGAAACTCGGTCTTCCTTACGGGGCCATGCACCTGATCGCCAATGTGGCTGCCGGGGTCGCGGCCGCGTTGGTATTGTGGCGCGCGCCCTTCCCGTGGATTGTACGGGCGCTACTGCCGTTCACTTATTTCTTAATCTACCAGTACGCCGTTATTGCGCGGAGCTACACTCTCTTTCCCGCAATATTTTTCCTAACCGCCCTATTTTTGCCTCAAGCGAGGCATCGCACGTACGTGTTCATGCTTCTGCTGATTGTGATGGCTAACATCAGCCTCCACGGAACTCTAGCTGCTACCGGCATCCTGGCGGCGTATTTAGTGGAACTTTGGAGGGACCGGAATCAATTGAGCCAGGCCGAAATCCTTCGTCATGCGCTCGCCTGCGGAGGCTTCGTGGTGGCGCTGATGCTCCTGGCCGCGCAATTGTGGCCGCCAAACGACCTCTGGATTTTTCGGGCCCCCGGCAGTCTTGGCCTGAGGAGGTCCGCCGTGGTGGCGGTGATCACTCAAACCAGCGAGGCGCTTTCCATCCAGTACCCTAAAATTGCTCAGGTGGAATCGATGATCGGGTGGAGTAAAGGCGCACATGCGGCAAAGGCGCTGGCCTTCCTAATCCTCGGAATGGGACCCAGTGGCCTTGTGCTGGCGCTTAGCATGTACTGGTTTTACAAGATGCGCACACTTCTTTATTTCGTGTTGCCGGCGGGAGCTGTGTTGTTACTATCTTCGCTGGTGTATCACAACGTCTGGCACGCGGGCGTCCTGTTCCTGATATGGCTGTTCGCAATGTGGTTAACAACCAATCGGAGTCAGGCCTCAACGCCCGCGTACATATGCCTCGCCTGGATTCTCGTACTGGCGACGCAGCTCTACGCGTCGGCCGCGACCATCGCGTTTGACATTGCGAATCCGTATTCTGGGTCGAGGGAAGTCGCGCGATATCTGAAATCCGAGGGTTTATCCGATCGAGTCGTATTCGCGGCAGGTCACGAATCGATGAGCGTGCAGCCCTATTTTACAAAGAACGTGTTTCGCAACTATCACAACGGCGACAAACCCGCTTTCTGGATCTGGCGGACTTCCAACGATTTCCCTGAGGTTATGTCTTCGATCCCGCCGAGCCGTCCAGATGTGTTGGTGTTGTCGTTGCGGACGAACGCCCAGAGGGCGGCGGTGGACGAATTAGTTCGATCTTTGCCTCAAACTGAATACGTTGTGGCGGGACGATTTGAGGGGAAGCTTTATTGGAAAACATCGGTTATGGAAACGGAGAGCTTTCTGCTTATCCGCAAGGCCGGAAAGAGCGGTCTGCATCAACAGAATGCCCGTCATTAAATGATGAATTCCGCCGAACTCTCCGTCGTCCTGGTGAACAAGTATGGTTTCGACCGGTTGCGCCGGGTTATCGCAGCACTGTCGGAACAGTCGATTGCAGACCGGCTGGAATTAGTGATCGTATCGCCGTTCGACGCCACAAACGAAGATCCGTCGCCGTTTGCCGCGGTGCGATATGTGAAGTGCGGTCCCATTCACTCGTTGGGCCCGCTGCGGGCGGCGGGAGTTCTGGCATGTTCGGCGCCGTTTCTCGTATTCGGAGAAGACCATTGTTTTCCGCGACCGGGGTGGGCCGGGGCGCTCCTCAGCCGGTTGCGAGAAGGGTGGATGGGAGTAGGCCCGTTGGTCCTGAATCACAACCCGTCCTCTTGGGTCAGTCGTGCCGACTACTTACTCAATTACGGATCCTGGTTCCAAGCTCGCAACGGCGGGCCAGTCCGTGATATTCCACCACACAACAGTGCTTATCCGACCGCCGTGCTGCAGGCACTCGGCCGCGAACTTCCTGAGCTTCTCCAAATGGACCATCACCTGCAGTTCAAGCTTCGGTGCCGCGGTGGCCGGTTGTTTCTGGAGCCGGCGGCCCAGGTAGCGCACACCAACGTCTCTCGCGGGCTGGTCCTGTGTAAGTCACAGTTTAGTGGAGCCAGAATCTACGGCGCTACCCGCGCCGCATACCATCGCTGGACGGCCCTTCGCCGAGGATTCTATGCCGCCGTCTTCCCGGCGATTGGAGTCTTGAGATTAATCCGAGCGTGCGCGCTTCTGCCTGATTGGCGGGCGCTGCCGGTGGTGCCCCTGTT
>Ga0070731_10004804_pt1 | contig 11413 bp, 10 predicted proteins | sample Coa_R1_2_FD_66448 | JGI IMG/M metagenome (GOLD analysis project Ga0070731, IMG submission 66448) | Surface soil microbial communities from Centralia Pennsylvania, which are recovering from an underground coalmine fire - Coalmine... | ecosystem: Environmental > Terrestrial > Soil > Unclassified ... | reverse complement strand
GTAGATCTCGAACATCGCCTCGCGTTGCGCGCGGGGCAGAATCCGCATCCCGCTGTAAAACGAGCTGCCGGACGCGCGCTCGGCCGCCGGCAAGGGTTGCGCACTCACCTAAGCACCCCGCGGCGTTTCCGCCGTCGTGGACAGCCGCCGGCCAATGCGCCGCGACGCACCCGCAAGGATGCCAGCCATGGTCAGGCCGGCCACCGCGGGAATCTTCAGATGGACGGGATCGATGAGCGGATCGCGCGTCATCAGCATGCGCGTGAGACGATGCGCCAGTGTATTGATCACGGAAACTTCTAAGCTGAGACGCAGGTCGCTGATTAGGAGTGGGAAGACATCGCTTTCGCCCAATAGCTGTTCGGTTCGGGCGGCAAGCGCGTGCAAACAATCGAGCAGCGCCGGCGAAGCCTGCGGTGCGCCAAGCGCCTCAGCGGTGGCGCCCGACGCCGCAAGCGCATCGAGCGGAACATAGACCCGGTTCAGATTCAGGTAGTCGGCCTTGCAATCCTGCAGATGATTAATGATCTGCAGGGCTGCGCACAGTGCATCGTTGGCCGGCCAAACGGATCGGCTCTCGCCATGCACGTCGCAAACAAAGCGGCCGACCGGCATGGCGGATAGTGTGCAATAGCCGATGAGATCGTCCCAATCGCGATAGCGCAGCTTGGTCACGTCGAGTTTGAAGGCTGCAAGCAGATCCTGCGCGTGCTTGAGCGAAAGGTTACGCTCCGCAAACACGTCACGCAGCCGCACCGCGACCGCGTCTTCCTCATTCTGTCCGGTCAAGCCCGCGTCCAGACGATCGAGCAGCGCAAGTTTTTCTTCCGGCTTGAGCGTCCCATGGTCGGCGATGTCGTCCGCCGTGCGCACGAAGTTATAGAACGCCAGGATTGGTGGACGATGCTGCGCTTGTATCAACCAGGACGCCACCGGGAAATTTTCATTCCGATGGCCTTTGCCCGAGCGCCAGTTTCCGGCGTCACTTTTGCCCGCGTCACTCATCGCAGTTTCCGAGACGTTGGCTTGCGCGCGGCCCTTCCACATGCCGCCGCGCCCGCGAGAATGCTGATAGGCGGAATCCAGCGTAAAGGCCATATAGGCCGCAGCAATCGCCGGCAACGCCAAGCCCCAGAATGCCGACAGTCCGTAGAAGCGAAGCGTCGGCCGGAACGCGAGCGCCATCGAAGCCCAAACGAAAATCCCGAGGAACTGCGCAATACCGCCGGCGAAAACGGCGAGCGCAACCGGGGCCAGGTACGTGAGCGCCAGCCCCACGACCGTACCGAGGAGCAAGAGCGGCGAATAGCGAAGCTGCGCATAGGCGGTGCGTGAGACCATCCTGCGGATGTCCGCGATGGCGGGATACGCACGGATGCTGCGCACGTGCTCGGTCAGCCCGATCCAGATCGGCCCATGCGCCTTGAGCAATTTAGCCAGCGCGCAATCGTCGATCAGCGCACCGCGGATCGCCGCGAGGCCGCCGGCATCGCGCAGCGTTTCGCGGCGCACCAACATGCATCCGCCGGCCGCCGCGGCGGTGGCGCAACGCGGATCGTTCGCCCAGGCAAATGGATAGAGCATCTGAAAGAAGAAGATGAAAGCCGGGATGAACATCCGCTCGGCAAAGCTCTGGCAGCGGAGCTTCACCATCAGCGACGCGAGCACCAGACTTTTTGGCTGCGCCCGCGCAACCAAGCGCGACAGCGCTTCAGGGCCATAAACGATGTCGGCGTCGGTGAAGAGCAGATAGGCGGGCTTATCGGGCTGTTCGTCGACAAACGCTACGCCCTGTTGCTGTGCCCACAGCTTGCCGGTCCACCCAGCGGGCAGCGCCCGGCCAGACAGAACAGTAAGGCGATCGGCTTTCCCCAGGTTCGCCGCGGCATCGCGTGCGACCTGCGCGGTGGCATCGCGGCTTTGATCGTCAATCACAATCACCTGCAAGTCGCCAGCGTAATCCTGCGCCAGCAGCGAACCCACGGTCTCGCCCACGCAAGCTGCCTCATCGCGCGCCGGAATGACCGCCGTTACGGCGGGCCACCTTTCGCCTCGAGCCGGCCCATCGGGGAATCCATCGTCGCGCTCAGCCGCCAGCCAAAATCCCCCGCGTCCCGCCAGGAGATACAGCCAGATTGCAAGCACCATTGACGCTATGAGGTCATTGGCCACAAAGTGCTCCTTGGCGGCGATATTTTGGGCCGGCGCGGGGGCTACCCGCGGGCATCCGGCTCGACCGTTATCCCGTAAATGTAGGATCGAGGCCAGGACCCCGCAGGGACGCTGGAGCGCTGGGCAAATCTGCAATGAACGGCAAATTTAGCAAAAAAGTGAGCCCCTTTCTGGCCCATCTCGATGCGGTTGCGGCGGATACGGAGACGCTCCTCGGCAAGCTCCTCGCCGCCAAGCCGGCCCAGGGCGAATTGGATCGGCCGGCGCGACTCATTGAGGCCATGCGCTACGCCAGCCTCGGTGGCGGAAAGCGGTTTCGCCCCTTTCTGGTGGTCGAATCGGCGCGCTTGTTCAAAGTACCGCGGCAACGCGCGTTGATGGCGGGCGCGGCGCTGGAATGCATCCATTGCTATTCACTGGTGCATGACGATCTGCCGGCTATGGACAACGACGAACTGCGGCGCGGTCAGCCGACCGCTCACAGAAAGTTCGACGAGGCGACTGCCATTCTGGCCGGCGACGGCCTGCTCACTTTCGCTTTCGACATCCTGTCGCGCTCCCAGACCCACCCGAGTGCAGCTGTACGCGTGGAGCTAATAAGCGCGCTTGCGCGGGCCGCGGGAGTCGGTGGCATGGCGGGCGGGCAGATGCTCGATCTCGCAGCCGAAGGCCGCTTCGCACACGCTGGTTCGCAGCGCCTCCGTGAAGGCGAAGTGCGGACCCTGCAGGCGATGAAGACCGGTGCGCTGTTGCGCTTTGGCTGCCAAGCGGGCGGTATTCTCGCAGAAGCGCCCCCACCACAGCGCAAAGCGTTGGAACGATTCGGCTCGGCGATCGGTAAGGCCTTCCAGATTGCCGACGATCTTCTTGATCTCGAAGGCGACCCAGCCCTGGTTGGGAAATCGACCGGCAAGGATGCGGAGGCCGGCAAGGCAACCATGGTCAGCGTACTGGGCCTGGCGGGCGCCAAGACGCAGTTGCGGCAGTTGGTCGCCGAAGCAGAGAAAGCCCTCGCGCCGTTTGGATCGGCGGCTGCGATTCTCATCGAAGGGGCGCATTTTGTCGCAGATCGGCACGCTTAAGGCGTTAGGAGGCTCATTTGCACTTCTGGATAGCGGCTAATATCAAGCCAGAACCGATTGAAGTTCGCGCGAGTCCGCCTTATTTGCTGGCGGTCTCTGGCTCTTGTGCGCCTTCAACAAGGAACGAAACGGAACCCCGAACCTTTATTCGCATTCGGGACACCCAATCGTCATGAGCATGGATGCGGGTCGGACCATGTGCGCGGTTGCCGCTTTGCTGCCGGCGCTGATCCTGGCGTCAGCGGCTGCGGTGACGGCGCCCGCGCCGGCGCAAGCCGCCCAGACAACTCCCGCGCCTCGCGCGCGGCCCCCTGCGCATGCAGCCCCGACAACCTTCCAGCCAACACCGCTGCCGCCCCGCGTGCCGTTCACTGCCGCCGAAGATGCGGCGGCCGGGGTTCCCGGCATCCCAGAGGCGCGATTCTGGGCCGATTCAACGGCCGATTTCAAAAATGCGTTGCCCTCAAAGCCAGGCCCGTGGCTCGTTCTGTCGAGCGGCGGAGAGGATGGAGCTTTCGGGGCCGGACTTATTAACGGGCTGAACGCATCCGGCAAGCGGCCCGAATATTCGGTGGTCACGGGTGTCAGTGCGGGCGCGCTGATTGCGCCGTTCGCGTTTGCGGGTGCGGCCTACGACGATGCGTTGCGCGACGCCTTCACCAAAATCAACTCAGCGGATATTTTCGAGGTAGGCGCTACGCCCGAAAGCTTCGTCGATACTTGGCCGCTGAAGGACCTGATCGCCAAACAAGTCACGCCGGCTTTGCTCGCCGACATTGCCGCCCAACACCGCGCCGGCCGGCGATTGTTCATCGTCACCACCGATATCGACGCAGAGCGATCAGTCGTCTGGAACATGGGTGCAATCGCTGCCCATGGCGGCGACGCCGCGCTCAATCTGTTCCGCTCGGTCCTGCTGGCTTCGACCAGCATTCCCGGCGCCTTTCCGCCGGTGCTGATCGAAGTGGAAGCGGACGGCAAGCGCTTTGCGGAAATGCATGTGGACGGCGGCGTCGGCGGACAGTTTTTCGTCGCCCCACCCGCGCTCATGTCGGTCACGAGCAACTATCGGCTGCCCGCCACGCAACTCTATATCGTTGTGAATTCGGGCCTGCAGCCCGACTTCGCCGTGGTACAGCGCTCGACGCCATCGATTCTGGCGCAAGCGGTAGGCTTGGCCGTCCAAATCGACACGCGGCTTATGCTCGATCGAGCCTATGTCGTGGCCAAGCGCAGCGACGTCGGCTACAACGTGGCGAGCATCCCGCCGACATTCAACGCGCCGAGTCGCGGACCGTTCGACACGGACTACATGAAGGCGCTCTTCCAAACCGGGTACGATTTGGGCAACAGCGCGACTCCGTTCAGTGCCGAGCCGCCCCCCTATCCCGGGTCTTCGTCGACGCAATCGCTGGATCCTGAGAAGGCTGGAGCAACCCGATGAGAAGTCTCTATCGTATCGTTTTTGCCGTCACTGCGGCGGCGTTTCTTACGGCGAGCTTAGCTTCGCCGTCAGACGCGGCACGGCGACAACGCAATCTTCCGAGCCCGGCATTCGATGGATTGTGGAGCGTGTCGATCATCACCCAGAATGGCGATTGCACTCGCGCCTATCGCTATCCGCTGCGCATTACCGACGGCTACGTGACGAAGGCCAGTGATGATTCGAGTTACGATGTCAGCGGGGCGGTCGGGCGCAGCGGCGCCATTGGCGTTACGGTTTCCGGTGGCGGCCAGAGTGCGAGTGGCGTAGGCCGGCTGACGCGCAACTTTGGCCGCGGCGTGTGGCACACATCGAATGGAGAATGCAGCGGCAATTGGACGGCCGAGCGGCGTGGCTGAGGGCGCCGCTATCCCGCCTTGCTGCGCGGCGCTGCCACGTTGGCGTTCCACCACGGACAAACATCGCGCGCCCGTAGAAAGTTGCCATCCATAACGTTGACGGGGACGCGGCCGCCTGCATCGGCCACGCCGATGCGCAATTGCCGCGCCTCTTCGCGCGCCTCCGGCGTGAGCCACATGCGGTCGTGACCCCACAGGCTCGGACCTTCGGTGCGCTCGTGCGGTGTCCAGTTGCCAGTATCGATGGTGCGCCCACCCCACCCATACTCGACCAGAAACTTCGACGGCGACCACGAATAGAACGACGTGACGTGATCGTTGACATGACGGCCGAGCGTGGTGCCGATTGTTTCAGGCTTGCGCAGCGCCAGATCATAGGCCTGCCCGACATCGTCCAAATAACAGAGCTCCACCATCAGGTGGTGGATGCCATTCTTGCCAGTATCGATGAAGGCGAGGCTGTGGTGGCGCGGATTGATGTGGAAGAAATAGGCCTTGAAGGGCTTGAGGATGTAGTCGGTCGGCTTGAAGTTGAGAATCTCCGTGTAGAACGGAATGACGTCGTCGAGCCGCTCCGCGGTGAGCACGGCATGGCCCATGCCGAGAGGACCGGTGCGGTAGCCTGAGATCGAGCGCCCGGGCTTGAACGGATCGCTCGCAATCTCAGCACCGTAAAAAGCTTCCAGCCGGTTGCCGATCGGATCGGAGAATACGATCAGATCCCTGACGCGGCGCTCGTCGGCCAGCGCCCGCGAACCGCGCGCAACCTTCACGCCATTTTTTTCCAGGTGCGCCGCGAGCGCATCAAGGGCGACCGCATCGGCGACCTCCCAGCCATAGAACGACGGACCCTCGTCTTCGCCGCTACTAACGATCACGCGCTGCTTGCGATCGTCCATGCGCAAAGCGAGCGTTCCGCGGCTTTGATCGACAAGTTGCATGCCAAGGAAACGGGTTCCGTAGGCCGCCCAATCGTCGAGTTTATTGCTGCGGATGCCGACATATCCCAGCGTGTTGAGGTTCATCGCGGCTCTCCTGCGCGGCTTTCCTTAAGCCTATCATATTGGAGCTCATGCGTAAATTGACGGGTTCAAGCGCGGCACCGAGCCCATTACGGTAACGCAAGGCCATTCAAACGACGGGCGCTACTCCTTATCGAGCGGTGTGATGGGACGAAGCTTTCTCTTGACCTTCCAGCTTCCGTAGTTGCGCTTCATGCTGCCCGGCTTTCCCGTATGTTCGGGAATAACGTAGGTCTGATAGTCGCCGCCGATCGCTTCGCTGCACGCGATGCAAAGCCGCGTATTTGGCAGGGCTTCCAGGCGACGCGGCGGAATTGGCTTGCCGCACCTTTCGCAATCTTTTTCCTCGGCCATCACAGGCTCCTTTCTGCGACGGATGTTCACCGGCCTACCGGCAACGGCGCATTGCGGTGAGAGCCGGCTTTCCCAATAGCTAAATGGCCCCGGTTTTCACCGGAGCCATCGAACTGACAGGGACTGAATCCCGCGCCATCTGGGCCGCATATCGGACGAAGGATGGTGTTTGTCAAGAGGCCGCACGCACGTTCGACTCGAATGGCTAATTGTCTTCTTTGGACTGCTCGCGAGCAAAACGATGAATGATCCTGAAGAAATCTGAACCAAACGTCTTACTCGAATCCAAAGAACTTGCAGAATTCCCCGAGCTCCGCCCGCGGCGAGCGAAACGAGTTGGCCGGATGCGAGTGATCGCCATACCCTATGGCGAGGGCGCAGAACAGCATTTGCTCCGGCGGCATTTTCACGAACGCGCGGACGATCTTGTGCATGCGCGCCCAGGATTCCTGCGGGCAGCTGTCGAGACCATAGCCGCGCGCCAGAAACATCAGCGCGTGGATGTAGCCGCCGAGGTCGGCCCATTGGCCGGGACCGAGCTTGCGGTCGATGGCGATGAACAGCGCCACCGGCGCGTTGAAGAATTCGAAGTTGCGTTTGTATTGTGCAAGCCGTCCCGCGGCGTCGTCGCGCGCGATGTCGAGGGCGCCGTAGAGCTGAACGCCATGCGCCTCTCGCCGTGCTTTGTACGGCTCCCACATCGTCGCCGGGTAGATCGGATACTCCGCATCGTCGTGGCGCGGATCGTGGCCGGCAATGTGCGCGGCAACGCGCGCCTTGAGCTCGGCCAGCGGCGCCGCGGCCAGGGCATAAATCTGCCACGACTGCAGATTGCCTCCCGACGCGGCGCGCGCGGCCCGCTCGATCAGTTCGCGCACGATCTTGGGATCGACCGGTTTGTCGAGAAACCACCGGCAGGCGATGCGGGATTCGACAGCTTCGAAGATATCCATGATGGTGCGCACCCAAAGCGACAGCTTGCCAACGGGGTCATATACACTAGAGGCCACCCGGTTGCGCTCCGGGAAAGGAGACGCGCGATGCAGAATATCGTGAACCGGCGCTGGCTCCTCGCCAGCTATCCCGATGGCATGCCGACGCCAGAAAACTGGTCGATGGACACGAAGCCGGTGCCCGATCCGGGGTCCGGCCAGATTCTCGTCAAAGCGAAATGGCTTTCGGTCGACCCTTACATGCGCGGGCGCATGAGCCCCGCGGCCGGGTATACCAAGGGCGTCGGCATCGGCGAAGTGATGCAGGGCGGCGGCGTTGGCGAAGTCGTCGCATCCAATCATCCACGCTGGAAGATCGGCGACATCGCCGAATCCATGAGCTTCGGCTGGCAGGAATGGTCGGTGCTCACGCCTGACGTGGCCGGCCCCGCGGGCGTGAACAAGATTGATCCCAAGCTCGCTCCGATCGAAAGCTCGCTGTCCTGGCTCGGCATGCCGGGCATCACCGCCTATTTTGGCCTCCTCGATGTCGGCCGTCCGCGGCCCGCCGATACCGTCGTCGTTTCGGCAGCCTCAGGAGCGGTTGGGCAACTCGTCGGCCAGATCGCAAAGCTCGCGGGATGCCGTGCGGTGGCTATCGCGGGAGACGATGAGAAGCTGCAATGGTGCCGCGAGATCGGTTACGACGCGGCGATCAACTACAAAAAGGCCGCCGACCTAACAGCCGCAGTCAAGCAGGCCTGCCCGCATGGGGTCGATGTGTTCTTCGACAACACTGCAGGCCCGATCCACGACGCCGTCATGAAAAATCTCAGCATCGGCGCGCGTGTCGTCATTTGTGGCCGTGTGGCGCTAGCCAGCCAGTTCGGCAAACCGGACGTCGGCGAGCGCTTCATGGGCAATCTGATCGTCACGCGCGCCAGCGTCCACGGATTTCTGGTGTTTGACTGGTGGCACCGGCGCGACGAGGCTTTGAAGCGCCTGGCCGCATGGCAGCAAGCAGGAAAGATCAGATTCAAAGAGGATGCGCTCGATGGCTTTGAAAGCATGCCAGAGGCGTTTCTGCGCCTCATGCACGGCAAGAATTTCGGCAAGCAGATCGTGAAGGTCGGGTAGAATCGCAGCTAATACGGCGTCTTGGTGATCTCGCCGGAGCCGGCGACGTACCAACGCTCGCTGACAAACGATTTTCCGGCGAGCCGGTCGGCGAGCCAGTCGGCCACGAGGATCGGCGGGAACGGTCCGAGATTGGCCGACGGCACATTGCCCACCGAGTGACGCGATTCCTGGTAGACCACCATTTGCTTTGGACCCTTGAGCGCCGCCATCAAATGCTCGGAATATTCCAGCGGGCTGAGTTCCTCGGCTTCTCCCGCGACGCAAAGATAAGGCGCGCGAATTTTATCGGCGTGGCCTTCCCAGGTGATCGTCTTGCGGAACGCGTCGAACTCGTCCTCATCGGTGATGCCCGACATGTACATGAAGCGCTTTTTGAACGTCGGCGAGGCCTCCTGGAAGATCGTGTGACCACCGGGTTCATGGCACACCGACATCACCGCGCACGCCCTGATGCGCGGCTCGTTGGCGGTGAGCACGGTGCCGAACAGCGAGCCGAAACTCGTTCCCGAGACGCCGATGCGCGTGGCATCGAGCTCGCTCCTATCGGCGATCCAGTCCACCAGCGCCGGGCCAGCGGCCGTCCAATTCTCCATGGAGAAATAGAGCCCGATCATCGGCGCTTCGTATTGGCCCGGCCCGTCGATGGCCAGCACCGCCATGCCGCGGTTGAGAAACTTGTCGCCGTAGAGCGCGACCTGGATTTCCTTGTAGCTGTCCATGCCGGGGACCGCGATCACCACCGGCACGCGACCGCCCGAATAGCCAGGCGGCAGGTGCAGCCAGCCCGGAATCGCCTTGTCCTTGAACGGCACCCACACCGCCTCGACATGATGATCGGCGAGCGCCGCGTACTTGGCGTAACACTCACGCTTCTTGTTGTTGTAGGCGATGTTGGTTTCATCGTTCTCGTCGTAGGGCCATTGCGCGGCGCCCCAGTGCACCGCGGCCATGAAGAAATTGTCGCGCGCCGTGATTTTGCGATCGACTTGCGCAGCCGCGTTGGCTTTGCCTTCACGGCGGCGCGCTACCGCGGCGAAGGCCGGGCCGATGTCGGCCATTTTCTTCACCCGTTCGCGGATACCGGCGAAATCGGCGTTGGCCTCGATCCCGCATGGCGCATGGATGTAGAGCGAGCGCGGCTGGTCCCAGTCGATGCCATTGGCGCGGATGATGTTGTCGATGAGCCAGCGCTGCTCGTCAAAGCGGCGGACGTTCGGCGCGCCGCGGTGGTCGAGGATGGGCGGGAATCCTTGGGCGGGACGGTTCATCGGATGGCTCCGGGGCGGGACGGCGAGTTTTCGCGCGCTGAAGGACTGACGGCTATTATCGACGCGGCGGAAGGCACGTTGTCAACGTGGTTTGGCTGCACTCACCGCAAACTGCGTAACCGCCCGCCGATCGGCCTTGCCGCTCGCACCGTTCGGCAGCGCATCGCGGACATAAAAGACGTCCGGCACCTTAAAGGGCTCGGTGCGCGCCATGAGCCAGTCGCGGAGCGCGGTCGGATCAATTTCGACACCGGCGCGCGGCACAATGACGGCGTGGATTACCTCTCCGAGCCGCTCATCCGGCACACCGGCGCAAAGCGCGGCAGCGATACTGGGATGCTCCGCCAACAGATTGTCGATTTCGAGCGGCGCGATCTTGTGGCCGCCGCGCGAGATAATGTCCTTGGCGCGGCCGACGAGTTCGACGTAGCCACCATCGGTCATTCGCGCGAGGTCGCCCGTGCGAAAATAGCCGCCGTCGAATGAAGCGGCCGTCAGTTCCGCGTTGTCGAGATAACCGAGCATGCCAAACGGCGTGCGGATTTGCAGTTCGCCGGCTTCGCCCGGCGATACAGCATGCCCATCGCGCCGCAGCCGGAAATCGACACGATCGGTCGGACGCCCAATGGTGCCAAAACCCTGCGGCTGTTCGGCGGGCGCCAAGCAGAAATCGCACGAACCAGTTTCGGTCAGCCCGTAGAGATCGTGAATGGATACCGGCGCGAATTGCAGGAGTGCGCGCGCCAGTGCCGGTGGCAGCACCTCGCCTCCAGTCAGGATCGCGCGAAGTTTCGGCGCGGCGACAGCGGGGTAACTCAACAAAGTCCGGAACATCGAGGGCACGCCGGCGAGCACACTCGCTTCTGCGAGCCCCCGCGTCATCGCTTCGCTGGAGAACTTCGGCACCAAGATCAGCCGTGCATCCTTGCTCAAGGCCAACAGGCTCACCCAAAGACCGAAGATAAAGGTGAGTTGCAGCGGCAAAAGCACAACGTCGCTTGATCGAATTTTGAGTAGCGGATCGAGCACGGCGAGCTTGTCGGCGAGGCGCTGGTGGCCGATGACGACGCCCTTGGGTTCGCCAGTGCTGCCCGAGGTCAAAATGATCAGCGCGGCGCCGCGCAGCAGCGGGCGGTCCGGCGGCGGCGCTTCAGCGATAACATCAAGCCGCTCGCCATCGACGGCAAATCGCGCCCGCGAGATGCGGCGCACCCGCTCAACAGTCAATGGCACAGCGCTGATGTGAACCGGCACCGCGACCGCGCCTGCCTCCCACACGCCGAGCAGGGAACCGATATCGGACGACCGGTTGCCGATGACGACATGCACCGGCTCGTGCGCAGCAACGTTACGCTCAGCGAGAGCGTGCCGCACATTCTCCGCCAATGCCAACAAATCATCGGACGACACCCCCTCGCCGCTCACGCTCTCGACGCCATGGCGGCGCGATGCTAGAGCCCCGCGCAGAAGATCGGTGAGAGCGCCACTCACGCGTCGCTGTCCGGAAATCGCGCGTCGCGCCAAGCAAGCGCCGCTTTAAGCCCATCGCGGCGAGCAATCTCCATGAATTGGATTTTGTCGGGCGAGCCGGCGCCTTCGAT
>Ga0070731_10004803_pt1 | contig 11415 bp, 10 predicted proteins | sample Coa_R1_2_FD_66448 | JGI IMG/M metagenome (GOLD analysis project Ga0070731, IMG submission 66448) | Surface soil microbial communities from Centralia Pennsylvania, which are recovering from an underground coalmine fire - Coalmine... | ecosystem: Environmental > Terrestrial > Soil > Unclassified ... | reverse complement strand
GTCGGAGATTCGGTTGAAGACGTTCCAGGATTTACACGATGGGCATTCAGCATAGAAGTTCTCGTAGCCCGGTTCCTTTCTTATAGCCGTTGGAATTGGTTGCATCTAGATCGCCTTCACGATCAGAACTTGTTTGAAAAAGGATAACCCATGCGCCCACCCATTCGGAGGATATCGCCCAGGATAAAAAAAGAAGATGAGAATAGATATTTCATAAGGTCAGCGCCGCTCGAACTCTATGCCGTAATATACATAAATCCGAACCAAACACAATGGCATATTATATATATCGCGGATTTAAAAAAGCCACTTACTCACTATGTCATATCATCCATTACGCGATAATAAATATAACGCAATATGTTTGCTTTTGAGTTATGATATATCTATATTTGTAGACACACAAATTACGACAAACTCAACTTATAAATGGAGCTATCACATGAAAGACAACGAATTAGCTAAGAAGCTTGAATCAATCCGAAATTCCTTCAAAACGGGTATCGATGAACTCGATAGCTTAATCGCCAAAATTGCTGGAAGCTCTGCACCCAAAGAGATTTCGAAGACTATTGAACTAATGAAAATCGTGGGTGCGAACGAGAACGGTCTGCCAAAATCGAGATTTCACGAAGAAGCGAAAAAACTGGGTTACGATGTGCGCGGTCTTGCGGGGTTCTTTAAGGGAGCAAACAAGTCCATAACATATATTCCAGTCAATGGTGAAGACCGCGCGTTCTTGACCAAACAGGGCCGGGCCTGGCTGGATGGGATATAAGAGCACCAAAGATCTGCCCTCGCACAGGAGAAGAACAAAAACTGCCTACGGATGAAGCTGGCTAGCATCGGCAATGCGATAAAATATGTAAATTACCCAAAGCGGATGATTCGGAAGGCCATCCATTTTCTCAAACATATAACTGGCGACTGTCGCGAAGGATTGCGTGTTCCATCAAACCTCTAACGCCTCGGCTTTTTTCTTCGACATCCTCACCCGCTCATTATGATCGAGATACTTCTTTCGCAGCCGCAGCGATTGCGGCGTGATCTCGATATACTCATCTTGCGCAATCCATTCAATTGCCTGCTCGAGTGAATGGATGAGCGGCGGTTCAAGCCGTATCGCTTCATCCGCGCCGCTCGCGCGCATATTCGAAAGTTGCTTGGTCTTGCACACGTTCACGATGATATCCTCATCGCGCGCATTCTCGCCGACGACCATCCCGCGATACACTTTCGTCTGCGGTGCAATGAAAAACGTGATGCGTTCTTGCAGTTTGAACATCGCGTATCCCGTCGCGGTTCCGTCTTCAAGCTGTACTACCGCACCCTTATGGCGCGTTGAAAGATCGCCCTTGTACGGCTCATAACCGTGGAAATTATGATGCAGTATGCCAGTTCCCTTCGTATCGGTCATGAATTCCGAACGGAACCCAAGCAGCCCGCGCGCCGGTACGATAAATTCCAACCGCGTGTTGCCTTGCACCTGGATCATATTTTTCATGATGCCCTTTCGCGAGCCGAGATTTTCGATCATTATCCCTGCATGCTCATCGGGGACATCGATAATAACATGTTCCATCGGTTCGCAGAGAACGTCGTCGAGGCGTTTGTAAATTACTTCCGGCGCCGAAACCTGAAACTCAAATCCTTCACGCCGCATCGTTTCGATGAGAATTGCAAGATGCAGCTCGCCGCGTCCGCTAACCTTGAACACGTCCGGACTTTCGGTTAACTCTACGCGCAAGCTCACATTCGAACGCAACTCTTTTGCCAGCCGCTCACCCAAATGCCGCGTCGTAACATACTTTCCTTCTAATCCGGCAAACGGAGAATTGTTGACGACAAAATTCATCGAAAGCGTCGGCTCTTCAATAGTAACAAACGGAAGGGGGGTCGGATCCGCAGCATCCGCAACCGTCTCGCCAATATCCACGTCTTCCATTCCTGCCAGCGCAATGATATCCCCCGCCTGTGCGTGCTCGATTTCGATCCTCTTCAGTCCGTCAAAGGAATAAATCTTCGTCACGCGTGCGTCGTCGATCTTTGCGTTCCGGTGAATGACCTTCATCGGCGAGCCGAGCCGGATAATGCCCGCCTCGATTCTCCCGATGCCAAGCCGTCCCAGGTATTCGCTGTAATCGATCGTGGTCACCAGCATCTTAAACGGTTTCGTGGGATCGCCGGGGGGCGCCGGAATCTTGTTCACGATTGCTTCGAACAACGGCTCTAAGTTCACGCCTTCTTGTTCGAGTTCATTTTTTGCTATTCCAAGTTTCGCAATGCAATAGATGGCCGGAAAATCCAACTGCTGCTCGTTCGCGCCCAACGACAAAAACAGTTCGAACACTTCATCGAGCACCACATGCGGTCGCGCATCTTTGCGGTCGATTTTATTGATGACAACGATCGGTTGAAGGTTCAATTCAAGCGATTTCTTTAACACGAATTTCGTTCCGGGCAGCGGTCCTTCCGCCGCATCAACGAGCAGCAGAACGCCGTTCACCATCTTGAGTGTGCGTTCGACTTCGCCGGCAAAATCCGCGTGCCCCGGCGTATCGATGATGTTGATCTTAATATCATCTTTGCCTTTGCGCCGGTATGTTACCGCGGTGTTCTTCGCGAGAATCGTAATCCCGCGTTCGCGCTCGAGGTCGTTCGAATCCATCACGCGCTTTACCAATTCCTGGTTCTCGCGGAATGTGCCCGTCTGCCGCAGCATGTGATCGACCAGCGTTGTCTTGCCATGATCGACGTGCGCAATAATTGCAATGTTTCGTATGTTCTTCTGTTCAGTCATTAAAATCAGGTGTTAGGTGCTTGGTGCTAGGAGTTAGGTAAATATTTCTAAATAGTCACTTATTTTGTTCGCTCGCTGCGGATGCGTATAAGCGATTGTTCAAGGCCGGACAACATCTTCCCGCATTCTTCGTAGCGCATACGGATTGATTCATATAAATCCTTGGGGAGATATCCTTTTCGATGGGCCACATCCAGGTGGTGGTCCGTCTCACGGAGTTCGCCTTGGGCGCGATTCAATCCCTCAAGGTAGATATTAAGGTGCTTGCTATTCCATCCTTCGGCCAGATTGGCCGGAATTGAATTTGACGACCGACGCAATTGTGATCCAAGCTCATACATCTCGTGTTTCGGAAACTTAAGCGTCAACTCGTTGACTTCAAGGTGAAGAGCAAAAAGGTGCTGATAAACCTTCAGATCTCGAAAACTCTTAATCGTCGTTTTTTCCCTAGCACCTATCACCGAGCACCTAGCACCTTCGTTAGTGAGACCATCTCCCTCACCGCCTGCTCCAAGCCAACCGATACCGCCCGGACGATAATCGCATGTCCTATGCTGACCTCTTGAATCTCTTTAATCTCTCGTATCGGCGCAAAATTCTCATAATCCAGTCCATGACCGGCATTTACGCCTAAACCCAAGCCATGTGCGAACTTAGCAATGGATGCAATTCGATTGAACTGTTTTTTCCGTTGCGCCGCAGTCGTTGCATCTGCATATTCGCCGGTGTGAATCTCGATCATATCTGCGCAGATCTCTTTGGTGGCCTCAACTTGATCGTTCTCCGGATCGACGAATAAACTTACTTCAATTCCTTTATCATGTAACCGCGCAACTGCGTCCTTCAACGGTTTGCGATGCTTTATCACGTCGAGACCGCCTTCGGTCGTAAGTTCCTGGCGTCGCTCAGGCACAAATGTCGCGAGCTCCGGTTTGATGCGCTGTGCAATTGCCACAATCTCTTTTGTTGCGGCCATCTCTAAATCCAATTTCGTTGTAATCGATTTGCACAGCCGCTGCAAATCATTGTCACGGATATGCCTGCGGTCTTCGCGCAAATGGCAAACGATCCCATCCGCTCCCGCCCGCTCTGCAATCGCTGCCGCCTCAACCGGATCCGGCACCGCTCCCCCGCGCGCATTCCTCAGCGTCGCAATATGATCTATGTTTATTGATAATTTCATAACAATCTCTCACTTGATCCTATCATCCTGAGCGAAGCGAAGGATCTCCCACGGTCATCTTATCCTCTAAGCGCGGAGATTCTTCGCTTCGCTCAGAATGACAAACTCCTTCTTTATGGCTCTAACGAAGCAATCCCGTTGTCAGTCTGCAAGCCCTTGACCACCCCATCAGAAAAATCACCGTAATCAAGTGAATCAAGGTTATGGTTCAGAGTCGTTTTCTAATCACAAACTGAAACTTCTCCGGCGTCTTGCGCAGCACCTTCACCTCTGGCGGCGCGCTCAAAATCGGCTGTACAATCCCGCTGCTGTCTTGGGTGAGGGTCGGATACTCTACCATCGCGCGAAAATCCCCCGAACTCAGTTTCGCCAGTTGATCGATTCCCCCGCGTACGATAATATCCATCTTCGGCGGAATAAAAATCACTTCTCTGCCCGCCGGTGCGCCAATCACCGATACGGGAACTCCGGAGATTGTCCGTTCTGCAACGTGCTCAATATCGACTTTTACATTCGTCGTTGTTGGCGCAAGGTCAACCGAGAATGTCTGCGGCGTTTCCAACGCGATCTCCTCCGAAATCGGCGCATGCCGGTCGTCGAACTTCCGCGATTCCGTCGGCCATTCTTCCACCGTGTCGATCAACGATTTCGATCCCGATATCTCTACGCTGTCCGGCTGCAACTGAACCGATCCGATCTGTCCGTATCCGTCTCTGTTCGTAATGACCAGATGCGGAACAATCGGTACCCGCTTTTCGATATACGCATCGAGCGCCAGCGCGATGCTGTCCGGCCGAGCGTTTTCTACCTGAACGCCCGACGGCAGCTTCACATGCTCCGGCAATTCTTTGGTTGTCACGACGTATAGCTCCTGCCCGATCGAAGACCCGTCGATATAATATTTCACGTTCGGCGAAAGGTACACGCTCGCAATTTGCCACCCCGTCCCGTGGAACCACACCGTTAGGTATTTCGGCACCGGATACCGCAGCGCCTGCCCGTCTTTCATGTTCTCCAGCACCACGGGAATTTCTTTGATGACCGTGTACTCATAATTCATATTGATGGAGATCCACATCAGGAAGGCGAAGATCACCGAGGCGATGATGATATGATATCGCTTGTTTCGCACCGTTTTTCAGGTATTCCAAATGCCTATAGTCTGTTAATATACGGAAAAATTTCGGCTTCTCGAAGGCCGCTACGCCAGAGCCGCTACAATAGCGCCCCTCCCTTCGCCACGGGCGAATTAAGGGGGGATGGGGAGAGTTCTCGCGAGGAAGGCACCACCGAAGGAGGATCACCACCCACTCCCCGACGTGTCATTCCCGCATGCATCTGGCGGGAATCCAGCGCCTTTTCTCTTAGGATTATTTGCACTTAGAGTTCTGTAAACACCGCAACAATCGAGGCAAGGAAAATATTTTTTCATTTTGTAAATTTTTCTCTTGCTTTTTTCCTTAAGGAAGTGTATATACTTGGTAGAGGGATGGAGTTGATCTCCCTCAACACGTAGCGGCGCAATTCTCTGCGTCCACCCCGAGTTGCCTATTGAAAATCTCAAGGGCACGTTAAAGGTTTAAAAACCTTTCGTGCCCTTTTTTATTTTCTCAACCTATGCCCAAACGCCAAACAATCGAACGAAAGAAAATCGTTACGACGAAGGCAGAGCCCTCGCGCTTTGCCGATCCATCGAATCTTCGCGCCCTCCTGGATGAACAAGCGCCGATTCTTAACGATTACATCCGCCAGTACGTCGGCACCGCAATGCCTGCGCCCACGCCGCTCTCCGGCGTTTTTCTCAACAAAGACCGCGTCTGGGCAACGCAAGTCTATATGGAGCTTTATGGCTACGACCTCTACGACGAAGTCGAACGCGATCCGCACGTCTCCGCCATCATGGGTCAGCGCAAACTTACGTGCGCGGGCCTGGATTACCGTATTGTCCCATCGAGCAACTCTTCGCGCGATGCAAACATCGCCGCCTTTATCGATCAATCGTTCGATCAGCTCACCGGCGTTAGCCGCGTTTTCCTCGAACTTCTCGATGCGATCGGGAAGGGATTCTCCGTCTCCGAAATTCTCTGGTCCATCGATCCATCGGGGGCAATCGTCCCTGCCGAAAGATCTCGACGCTATCAGCGATCTTGTAAGTCAATGCATATTGGAGGGACGCTAACATGGATGTGATGAGCACAATGCCTGTCATGCTGAACACGAACGCGAAAGCGTTAATGAAGCATCTCCCACGTACAAGGGTCTAGGGAAGCCTGCCAAGAGAATCTGCTCTTTCTATTGACTGTATGCGGAGATTCTTCTCCGCCGCGGCGGATCGCTCAGAATGACAACCGTGAAAGGTATGTTGGACTGAATTCGAAAGCGTCTATAAAGAATCTCCGACGATTGTCTTAACACCCATATTCGAAAATCTAAAATCGAAAATAGTATGTCTCCCATTAAAGTAGAACTGCACGGAAACGAATACACGCTGCGCTTCCCCAACCTTGCGCGTGTCAAGCAGGTGCAAAACATTCTTAGCGTCGATATCATCGCCGACGCGAAGAAGATCGACTCCGATTTCTGGTACCTCACGCGCAATCTCGAAACGCAGGAGCAGACCGCCGACCTCCTCAAAGCAATTATTGCCGAACCGGTCGGGCCGGAGGTGCTTGAGACAATCACTGAAGTCGAGATCATCGCACTGCTCAATGCTTTTTTTTTGAGGGCAATGCGGTTCGCGCTGAATCTCACCGGCGATTTGCAAGCTTTCAGCGATACGCTGCGCGCAGCAACGACGAGCCCGCCCCCCGCGGCTTCTGGCTCGATATCGCCGTCTTCGGCGCCGGCCAAGGAAAGCTAGACGCAGTCCGGTGGATTTGGGACCACTGCACCCTCGCCGATCTCTTTTGGCTCGGCGATATGCGCAAGTTCCAGAATTATTGCTTCGAGAAGGATGCTAAGGAGCGGGAGAGAAGGTAGGGGCGAGAAGTGTACAGCTATTTCTTGTCATCGCCAGATTTAATAAATGCCCACTGACTCTCGAATGTGGCAAGGGGAATAATGTAACAATCGTCGGTCTTTAGAGTCTTGGAGTTCTTTGTAATGTGTTTACGGATCACATAGAGAACGCAGGTATCATCCATATGGAGGGAGGAATCCTTGAAATGAAGAAGGTATGTCCATTCCTGATTCCGCGGATCGCCGGGGTGGTGCTTTAGCATGGCAGCCGTTAACCGTCCGACTCCGTGGTAGATTTCGAGCAAATCATCGCCCGTACCAATCTCTTCAATCTCAATCTTCTGGCCGGTGTGGAGATTAGAATAGCGATCCCTTTTTTGAGGATGATGTTGGGCGTAACATCGAACCGCCGAGCAAACTAAAATCAAAACAATCAGAGTCGATCTCATGATCTCTTGCCAAACAGGGGTAATAGGAAAGAATTCATATATGGAAAATTATACATTTTTGTTAGGTTAAAATCAAATGGGAGATACTTCAGTAAAAATAAATCTCGAGGTGAATGGCGGCGAAGCCTTAAGCCAGCTTCGAAATCATCTGGAATCCATCACCTCGCTGACCGCACTCAATCGGCAACAGCAAAAGGAATTCATTGCCGATCAAACAAAGGCAGCAAGGGAGCCGCTCCCCATTGAAACGCTGCTGACGGATAGGATTCTTGCCGCGAAATCCAACATTGACATTCTAAAAGAAGCATGGAATGATTCGAAAAAAATTAGTCAACCATTGGGAAGCGGAATTTCTCTTGTAAGCGCCGACCCTGCGTTGGGCAAGATGGTGCAATACTCCACCCAGGCAATACTATCTTCGGTCGAATCACTTGAGCTGTTTAACCAGAAAGCAAAAGCGATCGTTCGGACAAAGCTGTATGAGCTCGAGAAGTCAGAAGATTCTTTGGCCCCCGAAGAGTTGCTCGGTAAGATTGCCGAGGTGCGACAGAAATACGCCCAAACCCCGGACGCTTTTGGTGCCGACAAGAAGGCGCTTGCCTTATTTCTTTCAGATTTGGAGTTCAAATTCAGAGATTATGAAGAAAATAAATTACCCGGCGATGGAAGATCAACATCAACAATTACGAATTCTGAAGACGGGAACCGGAAAGTTGAAAGCTCTTCACAGCGAATTGCTTCGCCCGTCACCCTCCAACCCTCCGGGTTCAATTCGCTGCCAACCCCGGGAATACAAACGGTGGGCATGCAGCACGCGAACGAATTGCAAAGCCCCAATGCTCCCACGTCGGGGCAGCAAAATCAAATGGCGACGGCAACCGCCACTCTCCAATCGTGGGGCCCGCTGGTGCAATCGCTTCAAAGCGGCTTTTCGGCGATCAACACGGATTTTGCAAGCTGGTCTCAACGCATCATTGGTACCCGTAGCGTGTTCCAGCAATTTGTTTCCGGTGTCATTGAGGGGCTTGTGAAAATCGGCGAGCAGTTGGCTGAAGATGCGGCCATCGCTGGCATATTGACGCTCATTACCGGTGGAGCGGGAGGCGGGTTCAGCGGTATCTTCAGCGCCCTTAGCGGCATGCATTTCGCAGACGGCGGCGTTATCGGAGAACCTGTCGTCGGTTTCGGCACGCAGACAGGCAGAAGTTACCTGATGGGCGAAGCAGGACCCGAGCGCATCTCGCCCCTGACAAGCTTTAACAGCGGAGGCGGAGGTCGGATGGTGGTTGAAGTGCGCGGCCAAAGCGTTGTCCGCGGTCAGGATCTGTACCATGCATGGACTCAGGCGCAAATCCACGATAACAAATTGGTGAGCTGATGTCGATCTGGAATTTTCCGCCGGTAACTTTTCCCGCGGGTACGCTAAAGACCACCGTTTATAATTCGGACGGGCAGTCCACCGTCTTTAATGAATCGGGCGATTGGCTGCTGAATATCAGCCCGCTCGTGGAATCGGTTGAACGCTCCGGCGCAGGATGCGAGCTGCGCACCGATGAGATCACCTTAGAAATGTATGATCGTGGCAACCTGTTCCGCCAACACATCTTTACATCGCAAGCGTATTGTTTGCTTCTGCTCAACGTCGGCGGCACCGATTATACTTTTTATCACGGCAGGGTGGATTTCGATAATGTCGAGTACGAAAGTTGTTTCGATACCGGCGATACGGCCGAAACGCTGGAGGTTCACACGGTAAAATTTTCCGTCATGTCGATGCTGCGCGAACTGGAAAATCCCGGCGCAACGGTTGGGTGGTTTGCGCCGACGATCTCATTGACGATCGATGCGAGCACGCCGTCTCACTACTACGGTGTGAGGATTGCGACCTTGTATGTGCAGATTCTCCAGTGGATTCTTCAGAGCGTTCCCCGGTTGGTAGTACAATGCAATCTGACCTCCTCACAGCTTTGCAATATTACGTTCACGCGCGGTTCAACAGATTACAATTTGTTCGATATCTATATCTCATTTGCCTACGGTACCGCGCGAACCGATTATACCTATTTGTGGGAGCCGACCGGCGCGTGGACGTTTCAAAACACCAACAACCTGCGCGAATTCGCCGCGCTGCTTGCATCGCAGTTTTTTCTCTACCCGATTCTGCAATATACTCCGGCAAGCGGCACAAGCGATGGGTGGTCCTTTAAGCTCAAACCGCGGGGCAATTCTGCGATTGGGAGCGATCAGTTGCTGGGGTTGGTGAAGTCATCTGTGCGCTCAAAGTTTGTTGGCTACGCAGCGGTGCGTTCGTACAACCACGGCTACGGTATTAGCGGCGGCGACCGGCAGTGCCTGCCGAATATGACCGACGCGCAGTTCGACAGCATCTCCTCGCTGCCGACAATGGATCTCGATTGCATGATGGAGATCAATCAAAAGCCCTCGGGCGGCGATGATGAAATCCAGCTCCGCGTGGCGGAAGGTAATCTGCTGAAGACAATCGATTCGATGAGGATTGAAAACTCGTCGCCGCAGATCAACACAACATCGCTCAGCGGTTTCCAGGTTCAGTATGCCGACCGCGCGTGGAACCCTTCGCCCGATGGATACGAGCGGGTGTACCAAGGAGTCGGTATCGGCACCGCGCATCCGCTGGAAATCCTGGACGTCTTCGAAATCACCACGCCGTACGATGCGCTCGATTGTACCGCCATCGAAATCCGCCGCGACCTGATGAAAAACGAAATGACCGTAAAGTGGGTCGCCTATCCGGCGGAGACGTAGGGTAATCCGCCTTTGGCGGATTAGCTTGCCCATGCCAGAGGCTTTGTCATTGCGAGGCGTTCCGTCAACGAAGTTGGCGGAGCAACGCGGCAATCCCAGTGTTTTGCGTACCGACAACCGCCGAGAAAAGCAACTCACCCCATTCCGCGCTTCTGCGAAGCACGGAATTTCCCCTCTCTCAAGAGAGAGGGGGACGAATCAGGCAAGTCAGCGTCTCCCCCTCTCTCTTGAGAGAGGGGGCCGGGGGGGTGAGTTGCTATTTCCTCAGCGCCGTCTAAAAATTGTATCATCAACCCATAACCCCAAGAAAGGAAAACCCCCATGCCCGATATTTTTTCAGGAAACTGGCTGTACGATCTCACCCACCTGCACGCCGCAGGCATCACGAGCGCGAAAGTGAAAGCGAGCGGTGATGCGGCGTACTACTCGCTCGGCGTCATCCGCGATGCAAAGATCAACATCGCCTCGCAGGATAAACCCGATACCGTTTTGCGCCCGTACAGCTACGGCTTTCTGGCCGATGTGAGCTGGCAATCGATCTATTCCAGCGAAACGGTGATCAAGCTGCTCGATGAACTCATCACGAAGCAGCCGGTCGCAACGAAACTGAAGCTGACCGACGCGAACTACCTCGATTCGTCCGGCCTTGCCATCGCTCCGGGCATCAAATGGAAGCTCACCTCCGGCGGCGACATGAACGATTTCCGCGTGATCGAATATTCTACCAAGATCGCGCTGAAGAAAACCGAACTCGGCGCGTACATCACCACCTCGCCTGCGGCCGATGGAACGCCGACGAATACCGATGCGCTCTACAATTTGAACAGCGCCGCGCTCACCGACGCCGAACCCAACGGCATTGCCAAGATCGAATTCAAAGCGTCGTCCGATTCTGCGTATGCCGATTTCGGCGATTTCCGCGAAGCGAAATACACCTTCGAATGCATCGGCGAAGACGGCGGCGGCGGACGGCGGCTTCCGCGCACCACCGCAATCAAGTTTATGTTCGATGCCGTCGGCCACCAGACCGCGCAGACGGAGATTTTGTTATTGGACGACATCGCCAACAACCCGATCGATTTCCGCATTACGCACATGGATGGCGCGGTGCTCACCCTTGCGAATACGGTGGTCCAGCTTTCGCCGAGTTTTTCCAGCGAAGGCAACGTCGATAAGATGCGCGCGCTGAAGATCAAGTGCGAAGGCGCCATCACCGATTTCACCACGTGGGACGGTCTCTG
>Ga0070731_10004802_pt1 | contig 11416 bp, 8 predicted proteins | sample Coa_R1_2_FD_66448 | JGI IMG/M metagenome (GOLD analysis project Ga0070731, IMG submission 66448) | Surface soil microbial communities from Centralia Pennsylvania, which are recovering from an underground coalmine fire - Coalmine... | ecosystem: Environmental > Terrestrial > Soil > Unclassified ... | reverse complement strand
ATGAGGACGAACTGTTCCTCGTGGTGAAAGGCCGCTTCCGCATGGAATTCCGCGACCACCACGAGTGGATCGAAGAAGGCGAATTCATCGTCGTTCCCCGCGGCGTCGAGCACAAACCCGTGGCGGACGAGGAATGCTGGATCCTCCTATTCGAACCCGCCTCGACGCTGAACACCGGCAACATAGTCAACGATCGCACGCTCCACGAATTGGAAAGAGTCTGAGGGAATTCCCTGTGATCCTCCTTGGCCTCTGTGGTTAAATCCACTATTCCAATCTATGAAAGCTCTATGCCTGGTCCTCATCTTTAACCTTGCGGCGGCCGTCGCCTCCGCAGCCCAATCCACCCCTGACTACGAAATCTACGCGCTGCGCTATGCGACCCTGCCGCACTTTCCCGTGGCAGAACTTGTCGCAGGTGCCGATCCAGCCCGCAAACTCGATATCGCCATGATGATCTGGCTCATCCGAGGAAACGGCCATAACATCCTCGTCGACTCCGGTTTCTATCACGATCGCTTTTTCAAGGAGTCCCAGGTCACGGATTTCGTCAAACCCTCCGACACCCTGTCGCGCGTCGGTCTGAAGCCCGAAGATATTACCGACATCGTCATCACCCACATGCACTGGGACCACGCCGATGGCGTCGATCTTTTTCCCAACGCGCGCATCTGGATCCAAAAAGATGAACTCGAATATCACGCCGGTGAGGCCTGGCAATCCAAGGACACGTCCGACGGCATTGATTCCGAAGATTTGCTGACCATCGTGAAACTGAATACGCAGGGAAGAGTCAGTCTCGTGAATGGAGATGCCCAGCAGATCCTTCCCGGGATCAACTGCTACACCGGCGGGAAGCATACCTATCAGTCTCAGTACGTGGGCGTCGAGACGGCCGCCGGAACCTATGTGCTGGCGAGCGACAATCTGTACTTGTACGAGAATCTCGACAAGCAACTCCCGATCGCCTCCACGGTCGACACCGCATCCAACCTCCGGGCCCAAGCGCGCATGAAGCAGATCGCAACCCGTCCAGATTTCATCATTCCCGGCCATGATCCCGCGGTTTTCTCCAGGTTTCCTAATCCGACTGCCGGAGTGGCGAAGATCCATTGATCTCTTCAGGTGTGCCAATCATCACTATCCCGCATCAGAATACGAGCATGGAATTGGTCGTCTATTCCGCCTTCTGGTGCCCTGAGTGTCGCGAAGCCAAGCGCTTCCTGGCCCGGCACAACATTCCTTATCAGGAGATCGACATCGAAACCACTCCCGGCGCCGCCCAGGAAGTTATTCGCCGCACCGGTAAGCGCGCCATTCCCCAGTTCGTCATCGACGGCGAATGGGTCCAGCCCTACCGCCCCGGCGAAGGGTTTCTCTACGATGAGATGTCCGAACTCCTGGGCCTCAAATAAGCTTTTTGCTCCTTTTCCGGCCTTACGAATCTCCGTACTCATAACCCCCGTACATCCCCTTCGGTACCGTAGCGGGTTTCTTCCAGACAAGAGAAGATATCCACTCCAAGATGTCAGGTTTGCGGACCTTGCCACTCCAAACACCTGAAAAAGCATGACTTGGCTTCGAGTTCGCAAGAGGTTAGCCCGAGAAACTCATGGCCGAAACCCCGATTACCGGCTCCGCAACTCCCGAACCTGACCCTTTGGGTCCCCAGACCCATCAAGCCCTCGCCTCGGACTGCGGCGTTTGCGAAAGCTGGCAACAGGTCATCCAGGCGGTTTTAGGCGTCGTGGTCCTCGTAATCGCTGTCGCCATGTTTCATTTCTACCACCCCGTCGCCGTCCAAAGCGTCCCTCAAGATGATTTGCAGAAAGACCTGCAAAAGCAGGTTCACGAACTCACTGCGGAAGTCGAGCAACTGCAGCAAGAACAGGCGATGCCTGCGGTCGTGCTCAATCACTACCGCAATTCCATCGGATACATCTACGGCATCTATCAGGTGGGATTGCCCAACCGTCGGCCTGCCATTCGCGCCCGCGTCTCAGGCACTGGATTTCTAGTTGGACCCGGATTGCTGGCCACGAATCGCCACGTCGCCGAGCCCTGGTATGGAGACACCGAAGCCGAGGACCTGATTAGCCAGGGCGCCAGGGGGACGCTCGAGAGTCTCGTGATCTTCTTCCCCGGATCACCCATGCCTGTCACGCTGTCGCCCGCCGCGGTTTCCAAGAGTTCTGATCTGGCTGTTCTCCGTATCGCAGACTATAACGCTGTACGCAGCCTCGCCGTGCTTCCTCTGGCCAATTCCGCGGGTTCTCCCGGTGAGCGCGTCACTGTGATCGGATATCCCATGGGCATCGCCGGCATGGTTGCCAAGTCACCCACCGGGATTTACGAGCGCCTGGCCTACCGCCATAACGACATCAGCGCGGCCAGCGAATTGGCCGCCCTCTCCCTCATTCGTCCCTCGACTACCTGGGGACACCTTGGCGATGTCGTGGGCGACAAACTCATCTACGACGCTCCCACGGCGCACGGTGGCAGTGGAGGCCCCGTCTTCAACTCCAAGGGTGAGGTAATCGGCGTCAACTCCGCCTACATGGACGGATTCACCGGAGGCACTCTCGGCGTCTCCGTCAATTCTCTCCGCCCGCTTCTGCAACAAGCCGAGAGCGCACGCTAACTCCTCAGCTCATTGAAGATCCCAAAAAAAAGAGCCGGAAAGCATTCGCCTCCCGGCCCATCAGATGCAATAGCAGTTTCGACGGCTGACCACCGACCACTGAGTACTGATCCCTGATCCCTAAGCCCTGCTCTTAGAACGCCCACCGCAGCGAGAACTGAATCAGCCGCGGGTTCCCGACCGTCTGCACAATCTTGCCAAACGGACTGGCTGGCAGACTTGCAGTCTCGATGTCGGTCACCGTCGGATTGGCAAAGTTCGTATGGTTCCACAGGTTGAAGAAGTCGGCCGCGAAACGAATTTCCTGCCGCTCTCCTATCTTGAAGTGTTTCAGGAATGAGACATCCCAGTTCTGCTGAAATGGCCCGTGGTAAAGGTTCCGTGCCAGATCTCCAAACCCTGTCCCGCAGAAATTCGATCCCAAGTTAGTGCAATCCGTCGGATCCACCAATGGAGCCGGGACGAACGCCGCCGCATTCAAATATCCATTGGCGACCCGCGAGTGCACGTCGCCGCTCGTCAGGCCGCTGCCAATCGTTGCACCGGGCGCAAGGCTCGCGCCCAGCAGGGGCGTGCTGCCTTGTCCCAGGAACGCGGTCCCCGCGCTCGAATCGAAAATCGAGAACGGCGTGCCGCTCTGGAAAATCGAAACGCCGCTCACTTGCCATCCGCCAAGAGCCGCCCGCTTTATGCCTGTCGCATGCTCGAAGAATGGCAGTTCATAGGCATAGCTGACCGATAACCGGTGCGGCCGGTTGAAGTCCGAAATTCCCCGCGATGCATTGATATTGCTTTGATCGTTATAAGCGGTGTTGAAAGCGGTGTTGCCCGTCGAGGTCGCATCAATATTTTTCGAGAACGTGTACGCTGCCTGGAAGTAGCTCCGGTTCCAGCGCCGCGATACGGTCGCCTGCAAGGCGTGATAAATCGAATACGCGTCGTTGGCGAAAATCTGGTATCCGCTGTACCCGTTCAATCCCGGCGTCGGGGTCCGCGCAATCGCATTGGCAAACGTGTCGGTCGTGATCGTATACGTGTTCCCGCTGGCATCGCTGACGGTGAACGGATGCTTCATCGCATCCACCGACTGGATCGCATCTCGCGTCTCACGCAGGTGAATGCCTCTCGTGCCCACGTATCCCAATTCCAGCACCCAGTTCCTGCCCAGTTCCCGTTGCACCGTTAGGTTCCACTGCTGCGTGTTCGGCACCACGAAATGCCGTGGCACCTCCAGTACAAACAGGTTCTGTGTCGAATTCACGCCCGGTCCGGTACAGCCACCGTAGGTCGCCGCTCCATTCGTGTCCGGAAAACTCGTGAGTTGCGCCAGGCACGGCAACCACGCCGCATTCAGCGATCCTGCCGCGGGCACCGCATTGGCATTCACTGCCGGCGTGCCCGTGAAGAAGTTCGTCAGGTTGTATCCCGGTGTGGTTCCAAAGAATACGATGGGAATGAACGGCGACTGGAAGCTCAACTGGTCCACCGCTCCCACATCCTCGCGCACGTAGTAAATCCCGTAGCCCCCGCGCACCGTCGTAGTGTGATGACCCATCACGTCCCAAGCGAACCCGAACCGTGGTCCCCACCCAGTCGAGACGCTATTCTTGAACGTCGATCCTGATCCGTTGCCAGTCAAGCCGGAAACCCCTAGCTTGTTCACGCAACCTGGATAGATGAATGGATAGGTGTTCGACTTGGTCAGATCCGATTCGATGTTGCCGATGTGGCAGTCGCCGTCCGTCCAAGCCCCCAGGAACTCCGTGCGCAGCCCGAAATTCAGCGTCAGGTTCGAAGTCGCCTTCCAATCATCCTGCGCGAAGACCGCAGAGTTACTCTGCTTGTAGGCATGGTTGTACACGCCGCCGCCGCCAAAACTGAACTCCGGCGTGCCGCCCACAAAGTTTCCGAAGTCCGTCAGCGCCGGCGAAGAAGTGTTGGTAAAGAAAAGCTGCCCGTTAAACACCTGTGGAAACAGCTTGTTGAGCCTCACCCGAACATACTGCCCGCCCACCGTAAACGTCTGCGACCCGTGTACCCAGCTCAGGTTTTCGACGAAGTTGTAATTGTTTTGCGTCTGCGCCTGGTTCGCCTGCGGCGTCGGCCCAAACTGAAATCCTGAAGTCAGGAAAGTAAATTTGTAGATGCTGCTCGTCAGATTGTTCGTCGGCCGGTCAATTCCCGCATCCGTGACCGTAACCGGGTTCACGTTGTTGGCGGTGTTGTTGATGTGCACCAGCCCAAACCGGAAGTCATTCACCAGTCGCGGCGAAAACACGTGCGTCTCCGAAAGCACAAACACCCGATCGTGAATCGGCAACTGATATGGGAAATTCAAATCCGTCCCGCTGGCCGCCGCTCCCAGTGAAGCCTGCAATCCGCCTGCTCCAAACGGAATATCCTGCTCCGAATTGGAATAGAAAAACCGAGCCGCCACCGAATCCCTCGAATCCCGGAACTCATGATCCCAATTCGCCGTCAGCTGATCATCTGTAAATTTCCCCGGCTTGCTCACCGTGAATTGCACCAGTGATCCGGTCGCCGTGCCCGTAGGCTCATTCGGAAGCGGGAACAGATATCCATTCGCCGGTGCCCCAAACTGACCGCTCTGAAACGCCAGCAGATTCACCGCCACCGGATCGGCGCTCGGCACGCCAAAATCCGCCGCCAGGGCCCCAGCATTCGCCGCGCCCCGATCCGACGCCGGCACATACGGAATGAACGTGCTGATCAGTGTTCCCGGAGAGTCGCCGCTCCGCTGCCGCGTCCCCTGATAGTTCACGAAAAAGAATCCCAGCTTACCCCCCGGGCTGACCGGCCCGCCCAAGCTTCCGCCAAAAATATTCTGCTGAATCACCGGACGCGGCGATCCCGTCTGCTTCAAAAAATATTCATTGGAGTCGAGCACCGTATTCCGGAAGAACTCGTAGGCATCCCCGTGGAACGTATTTGTGCCCGACTTCAGAATCGCGTTGATGTTCCCGCCGCCGTTGCGTCCCTGGCTCGCATCGTAAAGCGACGTCTGGACCTTAAACTCCTGCACCACATCCGGATTCGGCAGCGGCGTGTTCGTCAATTCCGCCACGTTGTAATCCGTGGTGCTGATTCCCTCGATCAGGTAATTGTTGTTGTCTTCGCGCTGCCCGTTCACCTGGATGCGTACGTCGCCTCGTCCCAGTCCCGTAGCTTTATTCAGCTCACCCTGCGCCCCGGTCGACAGCGTCAACAATTGTTGAAAGTTCTGTGTCGCGAGCGGCAACGCGCGAATTGTATTGCTCTCGATCGCCTGCCCCGTCGTCGCATCCGACGTGTCCACCGTCTGCACTTCCGCCTGCACTTCAATTTGTTGCTGCACCGACTGCGTGGCCAGTTTCGCAGTCATACGCGTCGTCTCCGTCACTCGTACTAGAATGTTGCCGAATTTCGCCTGCGCAAATCCCGGCGCCTGGACGCTCACGTTGTACGTTCCCACGGGCAGCAGCGGAGCCATAAATGCCCCATCCGCATCGGTCTTAAGCGACCGCTCCAGCACGCCCGTCTCCTGGTTCGTGATGCGCACCTCGGCATTCGCCACCACCGCTCCGCTCGGATCCTGCACCGTTCCCGTGATCGCTCCCGTGGCGCCTCCTTGCCCGAAAGCCGCCACCGTAACCGCCAATGCGATAACACCCAGAACGATGAACCTGATTGCACTACTCGCCATGGTCTTTCTCCCCGTTGTTAGGCTGAAAATGCCGAAGTCGTCTTATTGAGGAATCTCGAACGGAAGGCATCGACACGCGTCGGCAGCAGTCTGCTTGTCGAGGACACTCCCCGGTTCTCTCCGGTCGTGTACCCCGAAAATGTATGGTTTACCCTTCGCCATAATCCCAAAACAATGGGTACAGCTCTGCCAGTTCGCCTTCTGTGGATTTGCTGAAGCTTATCGAATAAGGACTGTGGTTTTCAAGAGTAGAACCACGAACGCTATCCTCGACTGAAGGTGTCGTGTTTCCTTCGTGAACCTTCGTGTCCTTAGTGGTTTATGTTTTTGCAGCGTCCGCTGCCGTACCGATCTATCCCTCGCCAAACTCCCGGTATCTCTCCAACACATCCCTCTGCGAGATGACGCCCTCCAGTTCCCGGAAATCCGCCCGGCTCACCACTGGTATCACCGGCCATCGCTCCACATAGCGCAACGCAGTCTCCAGCGGATGGTCGGGATGCAAATTCGGAACCAGTTCGCTCCCCAACAGCGACCCTAGGCTCGCCGTGCTCTTTCCCGTCGCTGCCAATTCCAGCAGTTCCTGCTTGCTCACGCTGCTCCATCCACTCGGACTCATGCGCACCAGTAGGTGTTGAAACTCCGTACGCTCCGCCTCGCGCAGCGCCTCCGCCAGTGGTTTCTCGGCATCCAGAACCGGGCCTTTCACCCGCTGCATCGCGTCCTCCACGTGTAGAACGCCTTCTTCCCGCTGCTCTTCCATCGAGGGCAGTTCCAATCCATCCTGCCGGGTCAGCATATCGAAGAGCGGTATCGGCTGGAGTCCTCGCGAAATCACGTAGGCAAACGTGTTCGCGATGATCACCGGCACGATAATCGAATAATTTCCGCTCACCTCCAGCACCATGAATACCGACGTCATCGGCGCCCGCAGAAATCCCGCAAACAGCACTCCCATTCCTACCAGCGCGTACGTCCCTGCCGAGATGGTCAAATGCGGCAGAAAATAATGTTCCGCTCCGCCCACCGCCGCTCCCAACATCGCTCCAATAAACAACGTCGGTGCGAACATGCCTCCCGGCGTTCCGCTCACAAATGAAAGCAACGTTGCCAGAATCTTTAGCCCCGCCAGTATTGCCATGAATTCCCAGGTAAACTGCCCGTGCATCGCTTGGTCAATGTATTCGTAGCCCGCTCCCATCACCTGCGGTGCGCCCAGCACCGCGATGATGCCGATCAGCAATCCCGCCACCGCCGGCTGAAAGTATTGCGTCCATCGCGGCAGGGCCTTGCAGCGCGGGCGCAAAGTCGCAATTCCACTTGAAAATGTCACTGAAGCCAAGCCGCCTACCACGCCCAGGGCTGCATACGCAATTAGTTCCGAAGGCCTCCGGATTTCCACTACCGGAATTCGAAACAGCGACTCCGATCCCAGAAACCAGCGCATCACCACTACGCTCGACACGGCCGACAGCACGACCGATCCTAAAATCCCTGCTGTCCACCGCCCGATCACTTCCTCAATCACGAACAGCACCGCCGAAATTGGCGCATTGAAGGCCGCCGCTAATCCAGCCGCCGCGCCCACTGGCGCGATCAGTCGCATGCGGTCCCGCGACAGATGCATCTTTCTTCCCATCACCGAAGCCAGGCATGCCCCGATTTGCAGTGACGGATCTTCCGGACCCAGCGAATGTCCCGACCCGATCGCCAGCGCCGCCGTTATGAATTTCCCAATCGCCGTGCGGATCGGAATGCTCCCGTTGTAGATATATAGCGCCGCCTTAGTTTGATTGACGCCGCTTCCGCGGGTAGTCGGGAAAAAGCGCATCACCAGCACCGCAATCACCAGTCCCGCCAGCGTGGGGGCCAGCAGCAACCGGGCTCGCGTTAGTTCCACTCCTGTCCCCAGCAGGTAGAGCCGGGACCAGTCGATTGCAAACCGAAAACAGACCACCGCCAGCCCCGAAAACACTCCGATGAATACGGAAAGCACTAGAAAGAATCGATCCTCTCGAAAAACTGCCCGCCACAAATCCCGCGGAGAATGCTCGGGCCTCCATGAGTTCGCGTGTAGACGCTGACCGTTTCCGGTCAGCGTTTCGGTTTCGGGATTCGCAGGCAACGCCACTATTGATTTCCTTCGTCCAATCTTGCGATCAGCAGCAATGCCAGATCGGTTCCGCTTGGAGTCCCGCACACGATACTGGCCTGGCGCTCGATCTGAAACACCAGTTCCATCGCCGGCTCCACCAGATCCGGATGTTGTTGCAGGTCCTGTTCCGTAATCCGCGGCTTGAGCGCTGCCCACTGATCGCTCAAGCTTGGTTGCGCTCCGGCTGGGCCGGGACTCACACTATTCGGCATCGCGCAGGTGGTCAGCCGTTGCCCTGCCGCGCTAAACGCCTGTACCACTGCTGCATTCCGCTCCGCCCTCGTGATCTGTCTCCGGAACGGGTCCATGTGCAGCACCAGTTCTGTAGTCTTCAGCCGATCCGCGCTTTCTTGGTCGTTTGGATTGGCCGCAAGCGCCATCTGCAGATAATGCTGCGCCAGGGGGTAGCGCCCCAATTTGAATGCCGCTTCTCCCGCGCCCGCCATCGCTGCCGGATTGCGCCGGTCCGATTTCAGCGCGATGCGAAATGCGTTCAGCGCATGTTCGTAATCCTCTGCACGCAGAAACAAACTGCCAATCTGCTCTTGCTCCGCCGGGTCGTCTCCCACATTCGCTGCCAGCGCGATTAACTCCGCTTGTGCTTGCGCCTCCGCCTTTGTCCCCAGAAGCAATTCGATCAGCTCCAGCCGCGCATCGCGCCGCTTCCATTCCTCATCGCTGGACCATGCCGCATACACCGCATCGTGATAGTAACGAACCGCCTGTTGTACCTGCCCCTGCGCGCTCGCGATGCGCGCTAACTCCAGGTTTACCAGGCCATCCTCCGGTTCCCGGTCCCGCAGGTTGAGCAGGTACGCTGAAGCCTGTCCAGTGCGCTTCGCACCAATCAGCGCCTCCGCCAAATTCAGTTGGTAGGTGTAGTTGTCTCTGGAGTAAAGCAGAGCTGCGCGAAAATCCGTTACCGCCGCGTCATACTTCTTGCCATTGAGCTCCGCCACTCCGCGGCTGAACCACCGCGTTCCTAGCGCTTCCCTCTGTGCTCCATAAACCCTCGCCAGCTCGCTTGTAATGAGAAAAAGGATGATCGCCAATACCAAAAACAGGCCCAGCATCACAGGCCGTTGCCGCAGCCACAGACCGTAGTTGACCAGCCGCTTCGATTTCACTGGATCTTCTTGCTCTTCCAACACTTCACTTCTCCATTGATACTATGCGGACCGCTAAAAAGGAATTTCAATCGAGAGGATGGAGTAGTGGGCGGCCGGGGCCCGGCCGCCCACATTTCTTAGCGGGCCATAGCAAAGTGGTCAACCCGATTCTGTTGCCAGCATTGATCGTTGTCTTCCGTGCAGAACGGCTTTTCCTTTCCGTAGCTGATCGTCTTCACGCGGTCTGCAGACACACCCTGCGACAGCAGCGAGCGCTTCAGCGACTCCGCCCGGCTCGTGCCCAGCGCCAGGTTGTACTCCTCCGATCCCCGGTCATCGCAGTGTCCTTCCACCACGACTTTGATCGACGGATGCTGCAGCAGAAACGCCGCATCCCCTTGCGCCGTGGTCCCTTGATCCGGACGGATGTCGGCTTTGTTGTAGTCGAACCACACGTCCTTCACGTTCTTCGCAAACAGGTCTTCATCGCTCGGAGAAGGCTGCTGCGCCTGTGCAACCGGGGTATTTACTGTTACCCGCGCTGACGCATCTTGGCTTCCTCCGGGACCTTTCGCTGTCAGCGTATAGGTGGTGGACGTATTGGGAGTGACCGGCCTCGATCCGGATGCTGGCACTGTGCCCAGCCCGTCAATACTGATGTCGTTCGCGTTGTCGGTTTGCCAGGTCAGTGTTGTGGTCTGGCCCTGCTGGATCACTGCAGGGTTTGCGGCCAGAGTTGCTGTCGGAGTCGCCGGCGGTGGCGGCGATGGTGGTGTCGCCTGTGCCGCCTTCTTGCTGCATCCCGAAAGAATTAACGCACCCGTTAATACTACAAAGGTCAATGCCTTCCATGTTTTCTGTGTCATTGGAGTTCTCCTCAAAGAGTTCACTTCTGAAATGGCGGAAAGATGTGTACTCAACTGCTGCAGCCTGGCATATGCGCCCATGCGCCCGCCCGAGCGGAGGCGTCCCAACCAGCTGCACCAGAATTTCAAGACAGGAAAGAAAGGAAGGAATCAGCAGCGCAGAACCGAACTGCATTCTGCGGACAGACTGTTATTTGGAAATTCGAGGAAAGGAATCGCCGTCCATTCCGACTGCGACCGCGCGAAGTGGGCGCCAGCCAGCCGGTCCCGTACTACTCTGACTCCAGCAATGCTCATCCGCAACCCTGCCGCGGCGCGAGCCGCAAGCAGCGCAGTGACGGGACCGTGTACCACCGAATACGGTCCGCTGATCGCCGGAAAAAAGAAAATCGAAAGCACGCAGAAAACTGCGATCAGTGCCAGCGCGCCTTCGATTTGGCTAAACCGCATGGGAATCTCCACAATTATACGGTGACCTCGACCCGTTTTAGCTTGTGGTTACTGGTTCCCGAAGGTCATGCACCACCATCGCTACCCATGGTTCTTTAGGTGCATTCGTTGGATCATTTGATTGGGTTTTCAATCATCAATCATCAATCATCAATCAACAATGCTTCTTCTTCACTGTCCTTTGCCATCAACTGCTTGCCGCCCAACCGTTGTCCGGGAAGTTCCCAGCCATCCCGGCTCGCGGTAATGTTCTTCCTGCAAACGCCGCATCCGCGTGGCCAGAATCTGTGCCCGCCCCAGGTACCCAATCACCGTGCGTTCGTTCGCCCGGTCTACCACCGGCAGGCGTCCCACTTCGTAACGCAACAATTTTGAGGCAGCATCCGATACCAACTCATCCTGGTAGGTGACTACCAGCTTCGTGCTGCCGGCCTGCTCGACCGTCATTGTGCCCGTAGCGTCCTGATCCAGCGCCCGCAACACATCCCCTCG
>Ga0070731_10004801_pt1 | contig 11417 bp, 10 predicted proteins | sample Coa_R1_2_FD_66448 | JGI IMG/M metagenome (GOLD analysis project Ga0070731, IMG submission 66448) | Surface soil microbial communities from Centralia Pennsylvania, which are recovering from an underground coalmine fire - Coalmine... | ecosystem: Environmental > Terrestrial > Soil > Unclassified ... | reverse complement strand
ACCGAATTCGGCGGCCGCCACGAGCTCTATGAGCGCAATTACGCCGGCAATCACGAGGATATTAGAATCCAGGCACTATGGAATGCACGCTCGTCCGGCACGTTCGCGCAGATGACGGCGCTCGCCGAGCAGTGCATGGCCGAATACGACGAGAATGGCTGGACCGATCCGGCATGGCTTAATCCCGACGATGTCGCCTATCCGGGATTGCCGGAAGCGCGCCGCGCGGCGGAATAACGGATGCCTGAGGACAGATGCCAGAGTTCGGAGGTGGCTATTCCGACATCCGACATCGGCATGACAGCTTGTGGGTACGAACGATAGAATGGGGCCATGAGCTGGATCGACCAACGGCCCGACGATGCGATGGACGGCGCGTTTACGGCGGTCGGGCCGGGCCCGATCACGAGCGTCGAACCGATTGTGTTCCGCGAAGCGATGAGCCGGCTCGGCGCTGCCGTGCACCTTGTCACCACTGCGGGCGCCGCCGGCAAAAGCGGCTTCACCGCAACCGCGGTCTGTTCGGTATCGGATACTCCGGCAATGCTTCTCGTCTGTCTCAACCGCCGCAGCAACAGCGCGCCGGTGCTGGCGCAGAACGGCGTGTTTTGCATCAACACGCTCGGCGCCGGCGAAGAAAAACTCGCCGATCTATTTGCCGGCCGAAGCGGCGTGCATCTGCATGAGCGCTTTTCGCAGGGCGAATGGATCACGCTGAAGACCGGCGCGCCGGTGCTTGTCTCCGCCGTTGTCGCGTTCGATTGCCGCACCATCGAAACCAAGGCAGTCGCTTCGCACAATGTCGTGTTCGGAGCGGTCGAAGCAGTCAGGCTTGGACCCGCTGGCCCGGCACTCGTCTATCATGACCGGGCCTATAAGCCGGTGTAGCCGGCTTTGTCGTCGACCCGACATTTTGTAGCAATCGTGACGATTTTATAAGATATTTCACTCAGTTGATCGTTGGGGGCGGCACGGGCCGGGGAACCTTCGCGCGGCTTGGCGGTTATCGCACTGGGCCGGGGTTGCGTACGTCAGTTCAAAACCCCTCGAAATCACGGAGAGCGTCCCAATGGCGAACGAGCAAAATAATCAGCAACGCGACCAGCAAAATCAAAGCAATCCGCAGCAGGGCGGCCAGAACAAACCCGGCCAGCAGCAACAGGGCGGGCAAAACAAGCCCGGCCAGCAGCAGGGCGGCCAGAACAAGCCGGGCCAAGGCGGTCAGCAGGGCAGCGGCCAGCAGGGCGGGTTCAATCGCTAACAATCACGCTTTTAGGAAGGCGGCAGCTCGCGGGCTGCCGCCTTTTTTGTGCACAGGTTGCCTTGCGTTCCCGCGCCGGCTTTTTCTGCGCCGCTATCGGCCTATGCTGGCGTCATGTCGAACCCACTGCCGCTGTTCCATCTCTACGGCGATCCGCCGGACGATTCCGCGTTCGATTTCATTCACGTCGAGACCATCGCCTCGCGATCCTCGATCCACGACTGGACCATCCGCGCCCACCGCCATCGCAATCTGTTTCAGATCCTGCTGATCGAGCGCGGCGGCGGCGAGATGACGTTCGATGCGTCGAAACTTTCGTTTACTGCGCCCGCCGCAATCCTCGTGCCGGCGGCGATCGCGCACGGCTTTCGCTTCGAGCCCAACGTCACCGACGGCTGGGTGGTGAGCTTCACCGAGGACGCGGCGGGGACGTTGACGGACCGAGCGGGAGAGGCGCTGCAACGCCTGCGCATGCTGGCGGCGCAGCCTGTCGTCCCCATCGGCGACGACACCGAGCGCGCGCGGCTCTCGGCGTTATGCGCTGATCTCGCCGAAGAGCACGGTCTGGCGCGCGAAGGCTATCGGCTGGCGATGCGCGGGCTTCTCGTGCTCATCGCCGTCGGCGTGGCGCGACTGGCGGCAAGCCGGGCGCGCACCGGCACCGTCACCTTGCATCCGGCTGATGCCACGGTCGCGCAACTGCGCGCGCTGGTCGATGAGTTCTTCCGCACCGAGCGGCTGCTCGGCTTTTATGCCGAGAAGCTTGGCATGTCGGTCGATCGGCTCAACGACCACGTCAAGCGCTCGACCGGGGTGACCGCCGGCCATCTCATCCGCCAGCGCGTGCTCACCGAGGCCAAGCGCCAGCTCGTCTTCACCGCGCAGCCGATCCACGACATTTCCGCGGAACTTGCTTTCGCCGATCCGTCGCACTTCGCCCGCTTCTTCCGCAAGCAGACCGGAACTACGCCACACGAATTTAGAGACCAGCGGGGCGGGTAGGGCTGTCTCGTCGCGCGGAGTTTGCGTTGGCGTGCGCCGGGGGGCCGCAAAATCGCCTTTGTACTCAATGACTGATCCCCGCCAATTCGGTATCCTGCAATGCGGGCGAGCTTACGGGGGACAAAGTGCAGTCCCGGGGATTGCTTCCAGGAAGAGGATTCGATTGCCTTTAGCGCGCCACTCTACCGCTGCCGTGCCAGCCTTGTTGCTGATCGCGGCCGCATGTTTTGTCGCCAGTTTCTCGGTAACGGCCGCCCGCGCCGAAGCTGTGTCCGGCGGCTGCGAAGACGCAGTGGGGCTCGAAGTTTTGCCCGCGCCGATGGCGCCGTGGACGGGCGCGCCGTTGCGTATTCTCGTCGCCGCAGAGAAGCCGCTCGACGGCACGCTTTCGCTGATCGCGCCGGATGGAACCGTCGCGGCCAAGTCGGGCGACCGGCACGGCGGGCCGCCATATTATTGGTTTGCCGAGGTGGCGTCGCCGGCCACAGGAGCGTGGCGCGTCACGCTTACACTCGACGGCGGCCCGGCCGGCTGCGGCACGATCACGCGCGATATCGCCGTAAGCGCCAGCAAGCCACCGCCGCCGCATCCCGCATCGGGCAGCATGTGGCAGATACGTAATTCATGGAATCGCACGACGGAAAACTTGTATTCGGCATGGATCGCGAAGCTGTTCGACGCGCCGCTCGACGTCGAGCTGTCATGGAAGGGGTGGCAAGATGTGCTGCGCGACCGCTCGCGCAACATGTTGTTCAATTATTTGGGCCTCGGCGAAGACAACATCACCATGGGCCTTCGCCCCGACTGCGCGGACTTTGTCTACTTTTTACGCGCCTATTTCGCATACAAGATGGGTCTGCCGTTCGGCTATTCGAATTGCTCGCGCGGCCTCGCCGGTAAGCCGCCGAAATGCTACCAGTGGTTCGACATTGAGCATCCCGAGGTCACCCGTCCCGCTCCGCCGCCCGAGCAGGACACCGCGTCCGAGCAAAACACCGCATCGGCTGCCCCCGCGCCAACGCCAACGCCCAGCTTCGCACAGCTGTTTTCCCGGCCTGAGTCGCAGCCGGTGGCGCCTCCAGCGAACCCGCCCGCACCGAAGCCGAAACCGCTGGGGACCCCGGCGGCGTTCGCCGCATATTTGCGGGACGTCGGCGACGTCGTTCACACCGGATCGGTGCGCGTATCGGCGAACGACAACGGCACCGATTTCTACACCGTTCCGCTGACGCAAGCGACGCTGCGCCCGGGTACAGTGTACGCCGATCCGTACGGCCACGTATTGATGCTGGTGCAGCGCGTGTCGGAGTCGAATGGCGCGCCGGGCGTTTTCCTTGCCGTCGACGCGGAGCCCGACGGCACCGTCACGCGCAAGCGATTTTGGCGCGGCAATTTCCTGTTCGTGCACGATCCCGCGCTCGGCAGCCCCGGGTTCAAGCGCTTCCGGCCGATCGTGCGCGAGAAGAGCGGTGCCTTGCGGCGGCTCACAAATGCCGAAATCGCCAAAGACCCGCAGTATGGCGACTTCTCGCTGGAGCAGTCGCAGCTCAGCGTCCAGGACTTTTACGATCGCATGGATGACGTTATGTCGCCCCAGCCGCTCGATCCGGTGCGGGCGATGGAGGACGCTATCACCGACCTCGACGAACAGGTGAAGACGCGGGTCACTTCGGTGGAAAACGGCCGAAAATATCAGGAGAAGCAGCCCGGCGAAGTGGATATGCCGTCGGGTCCGTCGATCTTCGAGACCACCGGCGCGTGGGAGGATTATTCGACCCCGGCGCGCGACTTTCGTTTGTTGATCGCGATTGATGTAGTGCGCGGCTTTCCGGATCACGTGGCGCGGCGTTCGGATCGGTACGCGATACCAAACGGCAAGAGCGTGGCGGACGTGAAGGTCGAATTACAGGGCGTTCTGGCGTCGGAGCTTGCAGCACGCAAGTTTTCCTATACGCGCAGCGACGGCTCGCAGTGGACGCTCTCGCTCAAGGACGTGATCGACCGCGCGGCCGATCTCGAAATGGCCTACAATCCGAACGACTGCGTCGAGCTGCGCTGGGGCGCGCCGGAAGCGAGCGGCGAGGCCTCGACGTGCAAGCGGCGCGCGCCGGCAGCGCAGCGTGCCAAGATGACGGAGTACCGCGGTTGGTTCCACGAGCGCCACTGGCCGACGCCGTCGGGCGCGTAGTGAGCGCTTCCGATTCGAGTTTCGCTGCTCGTTAACGTCCAACCTTTAGTTCAGCAAAAATCCGAGCACGGTATCCGCGTAAATCTGCGGCTGCTCCAGATTGGCGATATGGGCGGCGTCGAGCACTGCGATCCTGGCGCCGGGAATGTGCTGGCGGATGAATTCGTTGCCTTCGAGCGGAGTCGCCGGATCGTGACGGCCGGCGATGACGAGCGTCGGCGCGGTAATTTTTGCCAGCAGCGGGCGATGATCCATGTCGCGGATCGCCTCACCGCAACCGCAATAGCCGTCGACCTTGGTGGCCAGAAACATTTCGCGCATTTTTGCTATCGCCTGCGGGGCGCGTTCGCGAAATCCCTTGGTGAACCAGCGTTCCATATTGGCATCGACGATGCCTTCCAATCCGTTCTCGCGCACCAGCTTGAGCCGGCCTTGCCAAACGCTTTTGTCGGGAAAGTAGCAGGCGGTGTTGGAGAGAATGAGCTTGTCGACGCGATTTGCAGCTTTGGCGCCGAGCCACTGCCCGACCATGCCTCCCATCGACAGACCGCACCAATTGACTTTGGCAATTCCGAGCGCGTCGAGTACCGCGACGACGTCGCGGCCGAGCCGTTCCATCGTGTAGGGCCCTTTGGGCACGCTCGATTTGCCATGCCCGCGCCGGTCGTAGCGCACCAGGCGGAAGTGCCGAGTCCACGGCGCGACCTGGTCGTCCCACATGTGCAGATTGGTGCCGAGCGAATTCGACAGCATCAGCGCCGGCGCCCGGTCCGGCCCCTCCACTTCGACATGGATGACGCAGCCGTCGTCGACTTTAATATCCGGCATTGTTGATCCTCCCCGCGTTTGCGCGCCTACTAGCGGTCCGATTCTAACATTCGCATCCCGGTCCGGCAGGCTCTTATGCGAATGTTAGAATCATAAGGACCACTGGCAAATATCAGTTCTAGTGGAGCTTTTGGATTTGACATTCGCTTTCACGAGTTCGCGGCTGGGTGGGTGGCGAATGTCAAATCCGCTCCACCTAGCACCCTTTGCAGCGGCCGCGCGAGGCGCTAAGCGATGGTCGACGAATGCCAGTTATGGGACACGAGGCCAGGGAGTAACGCCAATGGCGATGACAATGAATGGCGAGGTTCAGCTCGCCGCCCCGCCGGAAACGATCTGGGAAAAACTCAACGACCCCGCGACACTGAAGGCCTGCATTCCCGGCTGCGAGCAGCTCGACAAAATATCGGACACTGAAATGCAGGCCGTCGCCACGGTCAAAATCGGGCCGGTGAAAGCCAGATTCAAAGGCAAAGTCACGCTGTCCGACCTCGATCCGCCGCACGGCTATAAGATTTCCGGCCAGGGCGACGGCGGTGTCGCCGGTTTCGCCAAGGGCGGCGCTACGGTCAAGCTCACGCCGAAGGACGGCGGAACCTTGCTGTCCTACGACGTCGATGCACAGATCGGCGGCAAGCTCGCGCAGCTTGGCCAACGGCTGGTCAACGGCGCCGCCAAGAAAGTCGCCGACGATTTTTTCGCGAATTTTGCCAAAGCGGTGAATCCGCAAAGTTCATGATTTTACCGTTCCTTGCCCACTCAGGGGCTTACCCGAGCGCGGCGGTCCTGCGGCGGCGGCGCCGACAGGCAGGACGCTGCGTCGCATCATTTCTTTCGAACCGAAACCCCCGTGCCAATTGCCCGCGGAACTCCCTTGACCGCTCCCCGGGCTGGGGTTCAGAGTAAATTCTCGTTCTAGGGTGCGAAAACCGGCAAAAAGCCACCAATTCAATCCCTAATCCGTCTGCGTTTCCGGAAATGCCGGCAAATCGCGACGTTTTCTCCGGAAGTTTTCAGGGAGGGATCCCATGGCCTCGACCGACATGGCAACCGTCTCAATGACCGTGAACGGCAAACCCGTCAGCGCCAATGTCGATCCGCGCACGCTGCTCGTTCAGTTGCTGCGCGAGACTTTGCGGCTCACCGGCACGCATGTCGGCTGCGACACCTCCCAGTGCGGCGCCTGCGTGGTGCACGTCAACGGCAAGGCGATCAAATCCTGCACCGTGCTGGCGCTGCAGCTCGAAGGCGCGGATGTGCTCACCATCGAGGGCTTGGCGGCGCCGGACGGCCCGCTGCATCCCATGCAGGAAGCATTCCGCGAAAACCACGGCCTGCAGTGCGGCTACTGTACGCCGGGAATGATCATGACCGCGGTCGATATGGTGCGGCGCAAGGGCAACGAGCTCGACGACCGCACCATTCGCGAGGAGCTGGAAGGCAATATCTGCCGCTGCACCGGCTATCATAATATCGTGAAAGCGATAGCCGCCGGCGCGCGCGCCATGCGCGGCAGCGGCGCCGCGAGCAAAGCCGCCGAATGAAGGAAGACACCAGAAGGAGGTTGCCGGTGGGCAATTTTCTTTCCAGGGAGTGAGTTGCCGGAGGGCAAAGCCATGAGCGGAACCGGTATCGGCGCCGCGGTGCGCCGCAAGGAGGACCGTCGTTTCATCACCGGCAAGGGCCAATATACCGATGACGTAAGTCGTCCCGGCCAAGCCGCCATTTATTTCATCCGCTCGCCGCACGCGCACGCCAAGATCAAGAAGATCGATACGTCCTCGGCGGTCAAAATGCCGGGTGTCGCCGGCATTTTCACCGGTGCGCAATTTGCCGAGGACAAGCTCGGTAACCTGATTTGCGGGTGGACCGTGCTGTCGAAGGACGGCTCGCCGATGAAAATGGCGCCGCATGCGGCGCTTGCAGCGGGCAAGGCCAATTACGTTGGCGATGCGGTGGCGGTGGTTGTTGCCGATAGGCTGGCGCAGGCTAAGGATGCCGCCGAGAAGGTCGTGGTCGATTACGAGGTGCTGACCGCGGTGGTCGATCCGGCAAAGGCGGCGGCCAAGGGCGCGCCGCTCATTCACGACGTCGCTCCGAACAACACGATCTACAACTGGCATCTCGGCGATGCGGAAGCGACCAATGCGGCGATCAGGAACGCCAAGCATGTCACCAGGCTCGAATTCATCAACAACCGGCTGGTGCCGAATGCGATGGAACCGCGTGCAGCGGTCGCCGAATATGACGCCGGTAGCGGCAATCTGACGCTGTGGAACGCGTCACAGAATCCGCACGTTGCGCGGCTGGTCATCTCCGCCTTCGTCGGCATCGCGCCCGAAAACAAGCTGCGGGTGATCGCGCCGGACGTCGGCGGCGGCTTTGGCTCGAAGATTTTCATTTATCCGGAGGAAGTCGTTTGCCTGTGGGCGGCGCGCAAGCTCGGCCGGCCGGTGAAGTGGACCTGCGAGCGTTCGGAGAGCTTCATCACCGACGCTCACGGCCGCGATCACATCACCACGGCGGAAATGGCGTTCGACGGCGACGGCAAGATCACCGCGCTGAAGGTGCACACCACCGCCAATCTCGGCGCCTACATGTCGACCTTCTCGTCGGCGGTGCCGACGTTCCTCTATGCGACGCTGCTGTCCGGCCAGTACGCCATTCCGCATATCTATTGCGAGGTCGACGCGGTCTATACCAACACCGTGCCGGTCGACGCCTATCGCGGCGCCGGACGTCCGGAAGCGACCTTTGTCGTCGAGCGGCTCGTCGAAGTCGGCGCCCGCGAACTCGGTGTCGATCCGACCGAGTTGCGGCGAAAGAATTTCGTCAAGACTTTTCCATATCAGACCTCGGTCGCATCCCTGTACGACGGCGGCGACTATAACGCCTCGCTGCAAAAGGCCTTGCAGCTTCACGACTACAAGGACTTCGGCAAGCGCAAGCGCGAATCCGCACGCCACGGCAAGCTGCGCGGCATCGGTTTTGCGGCCTATATCGAGGCCTGTGGCGTGGCGCCGTCCGCGCTGGTCGGCCAGCTCGGCGCCGGGGTCGGCCTTTGGGAATCGGCCGAAGTTCGCGTCAATCCGACCGGCTCTGTCGAACTTTTGACCGGCTGTCATCAGCATGGCCAGGGCCACGAGACGACGTTCGCGCAGTTGGTGGCCGCGCGCCTCGGCATCTCCATCGACCAGGTCAATGTCGTCCATGGCGACACCGACAAGGTGCAGTTCGGCATGGGCACTTACGGCTCGCGTTCCGGCGCGGTCGGCATGTCGGCAATCGTCAAGGCGCTCGACAAAGTAGAGGCCAAAGCCAAGAAAATCGCCTCGCATCTCTTGGAGGCCGCCGAAGCCGACATCGTGTTCAAGGACGGCAAATTCACCGTCGCCGGCACCGACAAGTCGGCGGCCTGGGGTGAGGTCGCGCTTGGCGCCTATGTCGCGCACAAATTTCCGACCAGCGAGATCGAGCCGGGCCTGAAGGAAGGCGCATTCTACGATCCGACCAATTTCACCTTCCCGGCGGGTTGCCACATCTGTGAAGTCGAGATCGATCCCGAAACCGGTCATACCGAGATCATGGCCTGGACCGCGGTCGACGATTTCGGCACCATCATCAATCCGATGATCGTCGAGGGTCAGGTTCACGGCGGGGTTGCCCAGGGCGTTGGTCAGGCGTTGCTCGAACACACCGTTTACGACGCCGACGGCCAGCTCGTGACCGGCTCTTACATGGATTACGCCATGCCGCGCGCCGACGACCTGCCGTCGTTCAAGGTCGACACCACCATGACCAGGTGCCCCTCGAATCCCCTCGGCATCAAGGGCTGCGGCGAAGCCGGCGCCATTGCCGCGCCGGCTGCCGTCATGAACGCCATCACCAACGCGATCGGCACCGAGCAAATCGACATGCCGGCCATCCCGGCGACCGTTTGGGCGGCGCTTCAGAAATCAGGCTTGCCGCGCGCGGCATAACAGGAGACTTGCGATGTACGCCTTCACTTTTCATCGTCCGCAAACGGTGCGGCAGGCCGCCGGCCTGCTCGCCAAGAACGGCGACGCCAAATTGCTCGCGGGCGGCCAGACCTTATTGCCGACGATGAAGCTGCGGCTCGCCGGACCGCCGCAGATCGTCGACATGACTTTGATCGAGGGTTTGTCCGGGATCGAGCTGAGCGGCCGCTCGCTCGCCATTGGCGCGATGACGACGCACAACGATATCAATATTTCGCCGGTGGTGCAGCAGGCAGCGCCGGTCTTGGCCAAGCTCGCCGGCATGATCGGCGACCCCGCGGTCCGGCATCGCGGTACGATCGGCGGTTCGGTCGCCAACAACGATCCCAATGCCGATTATCCGGCGGCCTGCCTCGGTCTCGGCGCCACCATCGTCACCAACAAGCGCCGCATCAAAGCCGACGATTTCTTCACCGGCATGTTCTCGACCGTGCTGGAGCCCGCGGAAATCATCACCAAGGTGATTTTCCCGCTGCCGAAGAAGGCGGCCTATCAGAAATTCCGCAATCAGGCGTCGCGTTTCGCCCTGGTCGGCGTGTTCGCGTCGAAGCGCGGCAGCGAGATCCGCGTCGCGGTTACCGGCGCCGGCGCGAACGGCGTGTTCCGCGTAAAATCGTTCGAAGAGGCGCTGAAGAAGCGGTTTTCGCCGAAATCGTTGGAGGGCATGACCATTCCGGCCGACGGCATGAACTCGGACATCCACGGCAGCGCGGAATACCGCGCCCACCTGGTGAGTGTACTGGCGCGGCGCGCGGTCGCCGAGGCGATCGGCAAGTCGGCGGCCTGATTTTCGCGGCTCGTCTTCCGAGTCTTATCGTCTGCCGCGCGGCCTGACGTGGAAGGTGGTCAGTCCGATCACGTAATCGCCGCCGGGCTGCATAACCTTGCCTTTGGGCCCCTTGGCGCCCTTCCGGCCCTCTCCGTCGCGCTCGGGTGGAGCCTGCCGGCCAACGACGGAACGCATGTAAAGACGATCCACCGGCGGATTTTGTAGCGGTTGGTTCATCACAGGCCTCCGTCGTGTCTCGGATCGACTGTTCGGTCGCGCTGAGCGGGATATTTTCCGCCGCTTTGCTTTGGCTGCCATGGAATCAACTCGTCTCGCTGACGCTCGAACGTTGACGCGATCGTTTGCTCACGCCGCAACCACGTCGCACTTGGTCCCCGCCTCACTTGAGAAACGTCCCCGCCTCACTTGAGAAACGCGGTTCCGGCAGCCATCGCGCCCAGCGGCGCAGCAAGCCGTACGAGTGGAGCGGATTTGACGTTCGCTACCCACCCAGCCGCCAACTCGTGAAGCGAATGTCAAATTCAAAAGCTCCACTAGAACTGATATTTGCTAGTGGTCTTTTGCTTCTAACATTCGCATAAGAGCCCGCCGAACTGGGATGCGAATGTTAGAATCGGACTACTAGAAGCAGCTCTTGCAACTATCCCACAATGGGCCAAGGCACGAGATGCAGCCGGGGCTCAGCGGATTGGGAATGCACGAAGCGGCGCAACTCGCGACCTTTTCGGCGCATTGCAGCCAGTTGCAACTCTGCCGTATCGTCTCAGTCTGATAAGCGCGAGCACTGCCACGCCTTACGGGAGCGGCTTGCATTGGCAAGTTCATTGAATCCTCCTCAGTTATCCGTCTTTCTGTTTCACTGACCCATCTTCGTAATCGATCCCGCCCGGGGAAAAGGTCACCCCGGGCAGGTCTGATGATGCGAGCCGCGCGACCCGTCAGCACTGGCCGAGGTTCGGTACGCAGACGCCCGCGCAATAACCGAAAACGCATGCGCCGACGCAACAGCCGCCCGAGCCACAGCTACAATCGGATTGGGTGACTCCCTTGGTCGTATGTTGCGTCGATTTTGCATTTCGCTCGACGGGCTTGGCCTGGACTGGAGATTTCATGACTGCCACCTCTCGATGATTGGCTCTCGCGGGAGCAGAGCCGCTGAATCCGTGCCTCACGTCGGGCACTCAACCGGCCACGTTCCCGCGGCGTGACCGTGAACCAATGGAGGCCTTGCCGGCATCACGACCGCACCGCCCAGGTACGGACCGTGCCGACAGTCACCGGCAACACTTCGCTGACGTCGACCGTGTAGCGGTAGACCCGGTTGGCGCG
>Ga0070731_10004800_pt1 | contig 11417 bp, 9 predicted proteins | sample Coa_R1_2_FD_66448 | JGI IMG/M metagenome (GOLD analysis project Ga0070731, IMG submission 66448) | Surface soil microbial communities from Centralia Pennsylvania, which are recovering from an underground coalmine fire - Coalmine... | ecosystem: Environmental > Terrestrial > Soil > Unclassified ... | reverse complement strand
TTGGTGCCGCTGTACCTGCGGCCCACGGAAGCCGAGCTCAAGTTCGGCAGGAAATCTTAAGGGGGGAGGGCGCGAGACAGGGGGAAGAAATGTCCCGGGCGGCCGGCCCTCCGGCCGCCCGGGACGGCAACCCTCGTCGACCGCTGCACTCATGAGGGGTTACCGCGTCTGGGCTGAAATCGACCTGGCGGCGCTGCGCCACAACATCGCCACCGTCCGCCGCGTCCTCGAACCCCGCACCCGCATTCTCGCCGTCGCCAAGGCCGACGCCTACGGCCACGGCGCCCTGCCCATCGCCTGGACCGCCCTGGAATCCGGCTGCGCCATGATCGGGGTTGGCGATTCCAGCGAGGCCGTCCAGCTCCGCGAGGGCGGCATCTCCGGCCCGATCCTCATCCTCGGGGCCGCCGTCGAGGAGGAGATCCACAAGGTCGTGCAGTACGACATCTCCGTGACGGTTCACTCGACGGACCTGCTCCCCCTGCTCAATCAGGAGGCGTACCGGCGCAACCGCCGCCTCCGCGTCCATCTCAAGGTCGACACCGGCATGGCCAGGCTGGGCGCCTCCCCCGCGCGGACGCTCGACGTCGCCCGCGGCGTCCTCTCCTGCCCGAACCTGCTCCTGGAAGGGGTCTCCACGCATCTGGCCTCCGCGTCCAATCCCGAGGCCGTCCGCGAGCAGCTCGACCAGTTCCGCTCCGTCATCGACGAGCTCAACGCCGACGGCATCCATCCCCCGATCCTCCATGCCGCCAACTCGGCCGGGCTCTTCACCTGCCCGGAATCGCACTTTGACATGGTCCGCCCCGGCATCGCTCTTTACGGCATCGACCCCGGCGTCTTCGGACGGCTGGGAATCACGCTCAAGCCGGTGCTCTCGCTCAAGACCCAGGTGGCGTACTTGAAGGGCGTGGCCGCCGATGTGGCCATCGGGTACGACGGCCGCTATCGCACCCCCCGGCCCACCCGCATCGCCACCTGCCCGGTCGGGTACAACGACGGCTATCCTTACCAGCTCTCCGGCCGGGGCGAGGCCGTCATCCGGGGAAAGCGCGTCCCGGTCGTCGGCTCCGTGACGATGGACTACATCATGCTGGACCTGGGGGACGTGCCGGACGCCGACGTGGGGGACGAAGTGACCCTGATCGGCGAAGGGATCCGGGTGGAGGATCTGGCCCGGAAAGCGGGAACGATCCCCTATGAGCTGACCTGCCGGATGGGCCGACGGGTGGGTCGCGTCCCGGCCAATGCGGAGCAGCCCCTGCCGTCCGCCTTCCGGGTCGTCGCCTGAAGGCGAGCTATTCGAACGTCAGCGACATCTCCATCTTCGTGCTGTGGATGGAGATTTCCCCCAGCTTCCGGCGCTCTTCCTCGTTGTTGATGGCCGAGCCGGTGCCGGGCTTCCGGACGACGTCGACGATGTCCATGTCGGACTTGAACTCGCCGGAGAACAGGAGCGACGACGGGGCCTTCTTCGCCAGATCGTAGATCAGGCGGCCGGTCTTGATGGTGAGCGTCAGCTGGGCCTGCATCTCATCCTTGCTCCGGCCCGTGATCTGGCCCGTGAACACCACTCCGGCCTTCCCGCCGTCGACGGATTCGCAGGAGCACTCCAGCTTGCCGGACGCATCGCGGATCGACGTCGGGAAGATGAGCGGCAGCAGATCCTTCGACTCGACCGTCCACTTGTCGCCCGCCTTCACGTCTCCGGTCGCCGGCAGCAGGATGGACAGCCCGTTCCAGGCCCCCAGGCTCTGCCCCTCCGCGGGCGGCGCGCCGCCGTCGGCGTCCGATGCGATCCATCCCGCCTCGGTGCGGCTGGCGACGTAGGTCTGTCCGGCCAGGGCGGTCGATTTTTCCTCGATCAGGGTATCGGACCCGCTCTTCTGCAGGGTGGAGCTCAGGCACTCGATCTTGACCGACTTGGGGTCCACCCGGTGCTGCTTGAATTTTTCCTTCCGGTTGAGGGTGAGGTGGCGGGTGGTTTCGCCCTTGCCGTCACGGATGACGGTCTCCAGTTCCATGCTTGAATCGACCGTGATGGTCGCGTCGACGGGGTCCTGCGCCAACAGAGCCACGGTGATGATCCAGAGCATGATTCGTTCTCCCTTTGGTCCGGTTTCGTTCTTATAATACTCCCCTTCCCCCTGAAATGCTAGTTTCTGACTTCGATTACCCGCTTCCGCCGGACTTGATCGCCCAGGCGCCACTGCCCCGGCGGGACCAGTCGCGGCTCCTCGTCCTCCACCCGGACGGCCGGCGCGAGCACCGCCGCTTCTCCGACCTGCCGGAGTATCTCCAGGACCAGACCGTCTACCTCAACGATTCCCGCGTGCTCCGGGCCCGCATTTTCCTCACCCGACAGACCGGCGGCCGGGTCTCCGCCCTCCTCGTCCGGCGCCTGGAGGAACGGCGCTGGCAGGCCCTCCTCGATGCCAGCGGCCGGCTGAAGCCGGGGGAACGGCTGTATCTCGCCGACCCGGCCCGGCCCCAGTATGCCGTCATGGCGGGCGACCACCCTCTGTCAGTCCTCCTCGCCGCCAAGGAAGACGACCACTGGATCCTCGAGTTCGACCAGGAACCCGACCTGAAGACCCTGGGAAGGCCGCCTCTGCCGCCCTACATCAAACGGCCCGCGGACTGGGGGGACGATACCCGCTACCAGACGGTCTACGCCGCCCGGGAGGGCTCGATCGCGGCCCCCACGGCGGGCCTCCACTTCACGCCGGAGCTTCTGGCCAAGCTGCGGACCCGGCGCGTGACGCTTCACGTCGGCCTGGGCACCTTTAAACCGGTCAAGGCGGAGCGGACGGAAGACCACCGGATGCACTCCGAAGCGTACGAGATTCCCGAGCCGCCGGAGGGAAAGGTCGTGGCGGTGGGCACCACCACCTGCCGGGCGCTGGAGACCTGGTCCCGGACGGGGAAGACGTCGGGCTGGACGGATCTGTTCATCACGCCGGGCTTCGAGTTCAAGGTGGTCCAGTCGCTGGTGACCAATTTCCACGTCCCCAAAAGCACGCTCCTGATGCTGGTCTGCGCCCTGGCAGGCCGGGAGCGGATCCTGGACGCGTATGCCGAGGCGGTGAAGGAGAAGTACCGCTTCTTCAGCTATGGGGACGCCATGCTGATTTTGTAGCGTGCCGCCCCTCGTCCGGCCGTTCCCCTCCGGGGCGACGAAGCCGTCGGACGGGTCCGACATTCTTGTCGGACCCCTTCCGGCACGGGCCTGGATGGGTCGGAAACGGCCCCCGGCCATGGCCTGGTTCTTGCTCTCTAGTCGTCTGGAGGCAGAGCCATGAAGAAGGACGTGATGGGGCGGATCCTGGTGGTGGACGACGATGACTGGATCGTGACGGGGGCGCGGACGGTCCTGGAAACCCAGGGCTTCGAGGTGAGCTCCGCGGGCACCGGGGCGGAAGGCCTCGACCGCGCACGCGACCAGTGTCCCGACCTGATCATCACGGACGTCGTCATGCCCGAGATGGACGGTTGGACCTTCGTCCGCCAGCTCCGGGCCGACCCCCGCTTCGCCCTCGTGCCCGTCCTGTTCCTGACCTCCAAGGCCAGCGCCCAGGACCGGATCTCCGGATTCCAGCTGGGGGCGGACGACTACCTCTCCAAGCCGCTGAATCTGCACGAGCTGCCCCGGCGGGTGCTGAAGGCGCTGGCGCAGCGTCGCCTGATTGAAGCCGAGATGGCGCTCGGCGCCAAGCCGGCGCCTGGGGGAGGCGGCCTGAAGGGAACCCTCGATCAGATCGGCATGGCCTCGCTCCTCAGCGTTCTGGCCATGAGCCGGCGCTCGGGGATCCTCCGGCTGTCCCGGCCGATGGGGACCGACGAGATCCTGATCTACCTGGTCCGGGGGGAACTGCACCGGATCGAGATGCAGGGGCGCGGTCGCTTGAACATCGAGGAGGTCTTCCAGCAGCTGTTCCACTGGTTTCAGGGAACGTTCGAATTCCTTCCGATGAAGCTGCGTCTGTCGAACGAGCTCAACCTGTCGATGAATACCCTGCTGCTGCAGGGCGCCCGCCAGGGCGCCTTCATCGCCACTCCCGCCTGAGTCCGGGAAACCCCGGGACGGGTTCGCCTGGGGCGGCTAGGCGAAGATGACGGGGAGCGTCTTGGAGACGCTCGCGTCGGCGAGCTTCTTGATGAGGACGTACGCGAATTTCGGCCAGAAGCCGTCCTGCGAGCCCAGCCGCTGCTCGTAGATCGCGATGTCGCGATCCGTGGCGTCCATGAAGTCGACCATCTTCTTCAGCGCAAAGGTCTCGTCGATCCGGAACTTCTTGTTGATCACCGTCAGCTCCTCCAGGACCCACGGGGCGCTCGCCACCGGGAGCCCCTCCTCGCCGTTCCCCGGATCGACCGAGAAGGGGACCGAGAACCGCGCGGGGACCATCAGGCAGGGACGGTCGCGGAGCACGTGGAGGTGCGGCCACTGGGATTCCGCCTGGCCGTCCATTCCGATCTTCAGCCAGGTCTTCAGCTCCCGGACCAGGCCCATCTTGGCGACGCGGAGATGGCAGACGCAGTCCCCGGCGGTCTTTTCCCAGCCGCCCGGAGCGCCCTTCTGGCCGACGACCGCGGTATTGATCGCGTCGACCACCTTTTCGACCTTCTTCCGCTCGCGGCGCCGGTCGAAGAAGCCGAGGGTGGCTTCGATTTGCGAGTAGGTGTGCCAGACCGGCTCCACGCGGGCGTTGAAGCCCACGCCCTGCTGGGTCCGGTAGAAGGTGGTTTCCGGCTTGGGTCCCGCTCTGCCCGCTTGCGCCATCCGGCGTCCTTATCCTATTTCTTCTTTAGCCGTTTTTTCAGGTCGTCGAGGGTCGCGATGCGACGCGTGTTCGGACCGGGCGGGGGTTGGACCCGGCGGGTGGTGGGCGGCGTGGGCTGCATCCGCCTCGTCCCGGGCCGCTCGATCCTGCCGGTATCCGAGGGGCGGTTCATGAGGCGCATGACGGTGGAATCCTGGCCGTCCTTCTCGTCGGGACGGTACTCGAGGGAACGGAAGCCGTCGATCTGTTCGTTGATGTCGTCCGCCAGCTCGCGCGGCGTGGAGTACCGGAGGTCCTTGTCCTTGGACATCATCCGTTCGATGAAGTAATGCATGTGCTTGGAGATGCGCTTGTTCTTCATCCCGCTGGAGCTGAGCGCCTCCATGACCTGCTTGGCCATGACCTCGACCGAGTCGGTGCCCGAAAACGGCGTCTCCCCCATCACCATGTGATAGAGCGTGGCGCCCAGCGAATAGATGTCCGCGCGCACGTCGAGATCCGCCGAACCCCGGGCCTGCTCGGGACTCATGTACTGGACCGTGCCGCTGGTCGTCTCCTCCTCGCCCGTTGCGGCCGTCCCCATCTCCTGGGCGAAGCCCAGGTCGATGACCTTCACCTTTCCGTCCTTGAGGAGGTAAATATTGCCCGGCTTGATGTCGCGGTGGATGATCTTCTTGGACTGCATGTAGTCGATCGCCTTGGCGGCTTCCTGGATGATCTCGAGCGACCGCGCCTCGGGGAAGGACTTCTCGCGATCGAGGGTGTCCTGAGCGGACTCGCCTTCCAGGCACTCCATCACCAAGTACGGCAGCGGGCCCATCGTCCCCTGGGAATAGCCCTTCACGAGGTTGGCATGGTCGAACGACACCAGCAGGGACGCTTCGCGCTGGAAGCGGCGGACGGCCTTCTCGTCCTTCGCGAGCGACGGATGCATGATCTTGAGCGCCACCTTGCGGGTGTTGCGGAGGTCGTCCGCCAGGAAGACCGTGGCGGTGCCGCCGACCCCCAGCTTGCCGATGATCCGGATGCCCGGGATGGGCTCGTTCGGACTGGGTTTGCCTCCCCCGGCGGCGGGAGGAGGAACGGGAATGCGTTGAGTGCCGGGATTCTTCGCCCCGGGGGGCGGGGTCGGCGCCGGAGCGGCGGCCGCGGGGCCGGCACCGGTCTGGAGTCCCAGGATCTTTTTTGCTCCCGTGGCGATCACCCTCACCTGCTCGACGGTGAGCAGGCCGTGGGCGAGAACGATCTCCTCGATGGTGCGGCGCGGAGCCCCTTCCGCCTGGTCATTAAATTCAGTCAGCACCTCGGCGGCTTCCTCGTGCGTCAGGAAGCCGTTTTTCGAGGCGATGGCCATGAAGGTCATCTCGAAGTTGGGCATGAGCGGTACGAAGATTCTATGCCTCGCGACGAGTCGAAGTCAACGGATGATCACGCACTATCTCGCGCCGCCGACGGGAATTTGGTTGGAGCGAGGCGGCGGGGGCGCTATAATGCGGATGTCGCTCAGGTGAGGCCGCGATCGTGGTTCACATGGAACTCTCTCGCATTATCATCAGCGAGACCAACGACGAGCAGGTCATCGTCCTCAAGGAAGTCGACGGCGAGCGCGCCTTTCCCATCGTGATCGGCATCTGGGAAGCCGTCGCCATCGACCGGAACATCAAGGGAAAGAAAACGCCCCGCCCGATGACCCACGATCTCATCGAGAACGTCATCGCCGGGCTCGACTGCTCGCTCGACCGCATCGTCGTCACCGAACTCAAGGAGCGGACCTTCTACGCGCGCCTGGTGCTGCGCCGGAACGGGAAGATGGTCGAAATCGATTCCCGGCCGAGCGACGCCATCGCGCTGGCGGTTCAGATGAAGGCCCCGATCTACGTCAACGAATCCGTGCTCGAAGAGGTCACGCCCAACGGAGGGATGGGGGGACTCGGCGGGCTCGGAGGCTCCATGGATGCTGGCCCTGAAGACGAGGGGGAACAGAACGACGAGAAGGAGTGAGCGGCCGGGGGAGAGCCGGCCGCGGGACTACTGCTTCTCGGAAAGCACCAGCCCCAGCGAGCCGTTGTAGTACAGCATGATGTCGTTGAGGCCGTCGGAATTCAGGTCCATCAGCTGCAAGCCCTTCGGGTGCTTGTCCAGCTTGATGGTGTAGTGGGCGGTCTTGTCGAAGTCGATCTGAGGGCCCCTCCCCACGTCCTTGATCCGGCCCGGATGGATCTGCAGCTCGTTCGTCTTCGGATCGATCACGATCATGTCCGGTCGGCCGTCCCCGGTGAGGTCCCCCCGGATGAAGACGAGCGGGATGGCCCCCGCCCCGGTCTTCTCCAGGTCGCTTTTCCGGACGAAGATCTGCTTCTCGTAGACCGGATCGGGCATGAAGCCGTTCAGCTTGGGATCGAACTGGAACACCTCGTAGGTGATCGTCACGTCGCCGAGCAGCACGCTGTTCGCCGCCTGCTTCAGGAGATCCGTCCGGAGCCGCGAGGTCACCACGTCGAGCTTCCCGTCCCCGTTCATGTCGATGAACTCGGGATCGATCGAGACGCCGTCGATGACGATCCGCTTGTCCGCGTTGAAATTCCCCTTCCCCGTCCCCAGATGGAGATAGATGCTCGTCTTGATGCTGTCGAAGAGCCCGAGCTGCCCCTCGATCTTCGTCACCACCAGGTCGGCGAGATGGTCGGCGTTGATGTCTACGAAGCGGATCATGGAGAGATTCACGCTGTCCTTCTTGACCGGGTCCCCGAGGGTGCCGATCTCGTAGCTGACGCGGTAGGGCTTGAGGGAGGAGAACACGCCCGGCTCTTTCTGCAGGTAATACGTCATCCGGTTCTTCCGGATCAGCACCAGATCGGACAGGCCGTCCCCGTTGATGTCCACGATCTCCAGCCGCGGGAGCTCGGTCACCGACACGAACTGGGACGGCGAGATCTCGGGCGCGTCGGCGTAGGAGGAGACCGCGATCGCCCGATCGCCGCCGGGGGGCAGGTCCGACTCCAGGGTCGAGGACTTGCCGAACACGCCGGGCGCCGTCTGGAAATAGACGCGGTATCCGTCCGCCAACGGAACGATGAGATCGTCGAGGCCGTCTCCCGACAAGTCCATCTTCCACTGCCACAGGGGGATCTGCCTCATCGAGGGCGCCCGGAAAAACGTACGGACGTGGATCAGCTTGACCGGCGTGGGCGACGGGCGGTGCGCGGCGGCGTCCCAGGGATACGCATACACGCCGTCCTCCGCCAGAAATCCGATTTCGGTCCCGCCGCCGGGGAGAAAATCCCCCATCACCAGAGCGCACGCCTGGTCGCTCAGCGGCCAGATCACATCGGGCGACTCGTTGTAGTCGCCGTTGCGCTGGAAGTGGATGGCGAGCCAGCGCTCGGGAGGATTGACGTCGGTGTTGATCGACACGTTGAGGATGTCGATCTTGCCGTCGCCGTCGAAGTCGTAGTTCAGCGTGGCTTCGCGGCGCCCGTAGACGGCGAGATACTTGACGTGGAATCCCTTCACCTGGGACGGTTCGCCGGCGAACAGGGCTCCGCCGGCCGACAGGAGACCCAGCAGGAACAGGGCCCGTTTGGCCATGCGCGACATCATAGTGGGTAATACGATCCTGGCTCAAGAAAGTCGATCTGATATACTTGCCGCCGCGAATGAGGACCGCCGACAGGCTGCTGCCGTTCGCCGGCACCGAGGAAGAGCTGGAACGCTACCTGCACGAATTCACCCGGCTGGTCGGCGGGATGGCCGGCCGGCATCCCGGGAGGGAGGGGGGCTGGGTGGCGACCGGGGGCGCCCTGCTCTCCTCGAACCCCAACACGGTCCCCTGGCGGATCCGCATCCGCCGGGAGGGGGACGGCCTCACCCTCGCCTCGGAGTTCCGGTGCCTGCCCTGGACCCGCCTGAAGCGACGCCGGCTGGCGGCGTATCGGGAGGGCCAGCTCGCCGACTATCTCACCGCGCGGGTCCGCGGCTCGGGGCCTGAATCGTTTCGCCCGCTGGCGTTCCGCGAGCCGTTCGCCCCCTATGGCACGGGTGTCCCCGCCCTCACCGCCGCCTTCGCCTGGCTCATCCTGACGGGCCTGGCCACGTTCGCCGGCACCCTCCTCGTGATGACGCTGGGGTCGGTGCCCTTCGTCTCCCGGTCCCTTCGCGAGATCGCGGACCATTCCGGCGCGCTGCTCCGGGCCGGGGCCGTCCCGCTGCCGTCGCTGGCGGAGGTCGCCGCGACGGGTCCCTGGACGCCCGCGCTGGTCTTCGCGGTCCCCATCGCCTTCTTCTTCGCCCTGGTGCACGGGGCGGCCCTGGCGGCCTGCGACCTGGGCTCCCGCGCGGCCCGGCTCCCCCAGGCGTCGTTCTTCTTCCAGGCCATCCTTCTGGGAGTCGCGTTCTTCCCCTACGTCGGGGGGCTTTCGGTCGCGATCGCCCTCGCCGTCCCCCTGTCGGCGCACCTGGGATCCACGCTCGTCTGGTCCCGACGGCGGGAACGGGTCCGCGACGGACCCCGCCCCTCGAAGGCCGTCCTGATCATCGCCATCGCGCTGTCGGCCTCGGTGGCGGGTGCCGTCGTTCCGCGGGCCACCGAGTGGAAGGGAGCCCTGGACCGCATCGCCCTGTTCCGGGACGCCTGGCTGCTCGACCACGCCGTCGGCCGGGCCATCGCCGCCACCTACTACCGGACCACGCTCTACACCGCCGAGCCGCTCAAGGAGCTCTACTCCTCCGACCCGTCGCGCCCGTGCCGCGCTCAGCCCCTCGCCGGATGCGCCAAGGCCCAGACCATCCCGCTCCTGCGGATCCTTCATTTCACGGTGACCGCCCCCGGGGAGTACGCCGACGTCTCCGTCGGCGACGACATCCGGTCCCCGTCCGTCCAGGTCCGGCCGACCAGCCTGACGAACCTGGAGGACCTGAAGGGGGCTCTCGACGAGGTCAGCCGCCGGACGTTTCGAGGGGAGCGGCTCCGGGAGCTCTGCGCCCTGGGCTGGCACGCGATCTATTACGCCGGCCCCCTCGCGGCCCTTCTCGTCGCCATGGGCGCCCTGGCTCCCGTCGTCCGGCTTCTCTTCCGCCGGCTGCGACCCGCGACGGCCATCTTCGCCCTCAGCAGCTGCACCATCGTCGCGACCCTCAGTCTGGTGCTCCTGACGTCTCCCGGCGAGGACAGCCCGGACCTGGCCGAGAACCTTGCGGACGCGCGGACGGCCGTGCGCCATGAGGCGGCCTTCCGGGCCTCGCGGCTGGACTCCACCGCCGCGCTGGCGGATCCCCTCCTGAAGGCGTCGGACGATGAGGATCTCCGGGTCCGCCTCTGGGCCGTGGCCGCCCTGGGAAAGAGCGCCGATCCCCGGGCCTATGCCAAGCTGGTGGAGCGGCTGGAGGACCCCGAGCTCTTCGTCCGGTACCGCGCCGCCGAAGGACTGGGGTATCTTCGGGATCCCCGCGCCGTGCCGCACCTGCTCCGCGTCATGCGCGGGCGGTCGTGGTACGAAGGGAACTACGCCCTCGACGCCCTTCGCCGCATCCACCCGGGGTTCTACTGATGGATCCCCTCTCTCCCTGGACCTATGGCCGGCGGAATGTGCGGAAAGTCCTTCCGGCCCTCGTCATCCTCACGTTCGTCGTCCTCTTGGTCTTCGTGATCCTCTCCACGCTGGGCGGACTCCGGGAGTCCATGCTGGTCTACACCGGCGAATTCGACGAGTGGACCCTCGTCTTTCCCAAAAAGGACACGAGGCTGCCCAAGGCCCTGCTCCAGGAGATCGCCGCCCATCCGGCGGTCGAGCGGATGATCGATTCGCGCAACTGCTTCGTCCGGGTCAAGACGCTGATCGGTCCCATGCCGTTCAATCTCCGGGCCGGCCGGAAGGACGAGATGGACTTCCTCCTGCGCCGGGTGAAGGCGCGCCTCCGCGAGGGAAGGATGCCCGAACCGGGAACGAATGAAGCCGCCATCCACGAGAACATCATGAAGGCGAACGGCTGGCCGCTCGGCCGGGAATTCGGCGTCGACGTGGACGAGGAGGACTGGATGCTCGGCCGCTTCAAGGTCGTCGGCATCCTCGAAGGCCCGGTGCCGGTGGGCGTGTGCTCCTTCGAGTTCCTGAACAATCCGCTTCAATACGCCTTCTCGGCCAAACTGTGGGAGCGGGAGATCGTGGTCGCAAAGGCCGGACGCATCGCCGAGCTCAATGCCTTCCTGAGAACCTTGAAGGACGTCAAAGTCTACGACAAGACACGCGCGGTCGACGACGTGACTCAGGGCTTCGACCGCATCATCCTCGTCTTCCGCTTCATTTCGATCCTGCTCATCATCGTGGTCTCCTTCGTCGTCGGCCTGATCAACAACATCTTTTTCGCGCAGAGGATCGACGAGTTCGCGGTGCTGCTGGCGATCGGCCACACGCAGAAGCGGGTCTTCCGGATGGTGGCCGGAGAGACGGCCGGGCTGATGGCGGTGTCGTGGACGCTCGGAATGGCCTCGGGGCTCGCGGTCTTCGCCGCCTTCCGGGCGCTCGTCATGGAACCGCGGGGGATCCCCCTCCCGCTCTGGCAGGCCGGACCCGTCCTGATCTCCCTGATCCTCCCGATCGTCGCCCAGGCGTTCGCCGTCCTGACGGTGTTGGGCAA
>Ga0070731_10004799_pt1 | contig 11418 bp, 10 predicted proteins | sample Coa_R1_2_FD_66448 | JGI IMG/M metagenome (GOLD analysis project Ga0070731, IMG submission 66448) | Surface soil microbial communities from Centralia Pennsylvania, which are recovering from an underground coalmine fire - Coalmine... | ecosystem: Environmental > Terrestrial > Soil > Unclassified ... | reverse complement strand
GGGCGTGGCGAATTCTTGCATCCCGCGCGCTTTCTGGGAGGAAGCGAAAAGGAGGGTCTCATCGACGACAATGTCAGGAGACCCAATGCACGAAGTCCTTCCCGAAGGCGGCGTCATCCGCAAATTGTGGATCGGCGAGACGGCGAAATACCGCGATCACGTGCTGCGTCTCGATCCGGAGAGCCGGCGTAACCGTTTCGCCGGCGGCGTGTCCGATGATTTCGTCCGCAATTACGTCGATCTGGCCGCCGGTCTCGATGCCGTCATCCACGGCTTTTTCATCGGCGGCATGATGCGCGGCGTTGCGGAGTTGCGCCCGCTCGGCGCGCGCTTCCCGCGTCAGGCCGAGGCCGCGATCAGCGTGGAGAAACCGTGGCAGAGTCACGGCGTCGGCTCGGCGCTGTTACGGCGCACGCTATTGACGGCGCGCAACCGCGGCTTCCGCCTTTTGCACATGGCGTGCCTGGCCGAGAACCATCGCATGCAGCAACTCGCGCGCAAGTTCGACGCCGAACTGTCATTCGATTTCGGCAGCGTGGTCGGCGAAGTGGAGTCCTCGCGCCCGACGCCGCTGTCGCTGATGCGTGAACTGATGTCGGACCATCATGGTTTCGCCACGGCTATGCTCGACCTGCAATCGCGGATGCTGCGAGCATGATTCCCGAAAAAGCCTGCCCAGGATTTGGATCCGGGCGCATGCCGCTTAGATCACGCCCCAGAAAGATTCAGGGCGTGAAAATCAGAGCGTGATTCTCGCTTCGCGCCCGTCCGCGTTTTGCCGGGTCAGCGGATAGGCTTCCTCGACGATATACGGCCCGCCGCCGACCGAAGCGCGCGACGAAAACAGCACAAAGCGGGGCACATCGAATGGCGCCGAGCGGTAATGGCCGCGCGCCGCGAGGTAATCGGCAACCTGGTGGCTTGAACTGTCGCGCAATCGCGCGAGCGTGACATGCGGCGTGTATTTGCGGCCTTCCGGCTCGAGCCCCAGCCGTTGCAGCAACCGCTCGTGCTCGGCCTGCAATTCCAGCAACGGCGCCACCGCGCTGACGGCGGCAACCAGGGCGCGGGGCTTGCGCCCGCCGAACGACGACAAGCCGTCGATGCGAAGCTCGAACGGCCGGCGATGGACGCGGCCGAGCACTCCGGCAATCTCGCGCGCCAGCGCATCGTCGATGTCGCCGATGAAGCGCAGCGTCAGGTGATAATTCTCGGGATCGATCCAGCGCGCGCCCGGCAGGCCGCCGCGCATCATCGCCAGCGATTGAGCGACCGCGGGCGGAATTTCGAGACCGGTGAACAAGCGGGGCATGGCAACCTCCGGGCTCGGTTCGCGAATCGCAACATATTCAGAATGGGGTCATCGCCGCGTGCATGCAACCCTTTAGGACGGGTGCTGCTTTTCCGCCAGCGCCACGAGGTCTTCCGCTTTCGGCAAAATCCGCCGAACAATCACGCCGACGCCGGCGGGATTCGGATGCAACCCGTCGTGCTGGGTCAGGCTCGGATCGGCGGCAACGCCGTCGAGAAAGAACGGATAGAGCAGAACGCCATATTTCACGGCCAGTTCGGGATAGATGCGCTCGAAAGCCTCCGCGTACTCGGCGCCGAGATTTGGCGCCGCCCGCATGCCGCATAACAAGACACTGATGTGACGCGCCGCCAGCCGCTGCAGAATCGTATCGAGCGCGGCGCGCGTCACCTCGGGCTTGATGCCGCGGAGCATGTCGTTGGCGCCGAGTTCGACGATGACGGCGTCGGTGCCTTGCGGCACCGACCAGTCGAGCCGGGCGAGCCCGTCGGACGCGGTATCGCCGGAGACGCCGGCATTGGCGATCACGGCGGCAACGCCGTTTTTGGTCAGCGCCGCTTGCAGCTGCGGCACGAAGCCGTCCTTGGCGGCGAGGCCATAACCGGCGGTCAAGGAATCGCCGAGCGCGACAATCTGGATCGGCGGCGCCGCACGCGCATCACGCATCCCTGTTGCGGTCAAACCTGTCGCGGCCACCAGCGCCGCGCTACAAACCGCCGCGATTTGGCTTAAGCGCGGCCGGGCCCCATATGAACGGGCACGTGCCGGCGCCGAGCGCCAAAGCTCGTTCGCAGGACAAGGCGCGTTCGCAGGATCGGGCGCGTTCGCAGGATCGGGGTCGCTTGCAGGCATGAACGACATTGCGGGACATCCTTTCGCCGGCGACGCCATCGTCCTCGGCGGTGTCAACTTGTCGCTCGGCCGCGGCGGCGCCCGCGTTCACATCCTGCGCGACATCGCCCTCAATATAGGCCGGGGCGAGGCGGTCGGTCTCCTCGGCCCGTCGGGCTCCGGCAAATCGACGCTGCTGATGGTGATGACCGGACTGGAACGGCCCGATTCGGGCTCCGTCACGGTTGCCGGCGAAGATTTAGGCCGGCTCGATGAAGACCAGCTTGCCCGTTTTCGCGGCAGAACCATCGGCATTGTGTTCCAGGCCTTTCATCTGATCCCGACCATGACGGCCCTGGAAAATGTCGCAGTGCCGCTCGAACTTGCAGACTCATCTGACGCGCTGTTGCGCGCCGAGCGCGAACTCGCCGCGGTGGGGTTGCAAGAGCGCATTCATCACTATCCGGCGGAGCTTTCCGGCGGCGAGCAGCAGCGCGTCGCGCTTGCCCGCGCGCTGGCGCCCAATCCGTCGATCGTGGTTGCCGACGAACCGACCGGCAATCTCGACGAGACCACCGGGCGCGACATCATCGAGCTGCTGTTTCGCGGCCATAAGGAACGCGGCACTACGCTGGTATTGGTGACCCACGACAATGAACTCGCGGGACGCTGCGATCGCGTGCTGCACATGCACTCGGGACGGATCGAAAACCGCCGCGCCGCGGCACCGGTACCATGACGCAGGCCGCGCGCGTCCCGCTTGCCGTCAAGCTCGCCTATAGCGCGTTCATGGCGGTGCTCCTGCCGGTCTATTGGCATTATTACGGCCCGACGAATTTTCTCTACTTCTGCGACATTGCGCTGATCCTCATTTTGATCGGGATCTGGCCCGAGAATGCGCTGATCTTCTCGATGTGCTGCGTCGGTATTCTGGCGCCGCAGATTTTCTGGGTATTCGATTTTCTCATCAATCTGGCGGGCTATTCGCTCACCGGCATGACCGACTACATGTTCGATTCGACGCATTCGTTGTTTCTGCGCCTGCTGTCGCTGTTTCACGGCTGGCTGCCTTTTCTTCTGATCTATCTGGTCTGGAAGACCGGATATGACCGGCGCGCCCTGCCGATATGGACCGCACTATTCCTTGCCGACATGTTGATCTGCTTCTTTGTGATGCCGCCGCCGACCCCGCATCCAGGGTTGACGCCGGTCAACATCAATTATGTCTGGGGCCTGCGCGACACTGCGCCCCAGACCATGCTGCCGCCGTACGTTTGGTTTCTTGGATTGCTGCTTGGCATTCCGGTTTTCGTGTTCGCGCCGACGCACTTTCTTTTGGCGTTTCTCATGCCGCGGGTACGGTGATGCTGGCGCCAAATCCGCAGCCAAAGATATTTGCTCCATTGCGCTTTACGTTGCGTTTTATTTGGCGCGATTTGCGCGGCGGCTTGCGCGGCTTCGGCGTGTTTATCGCCTGCATTGCGCTCGGCGTCATGGCGATCGCCGGCGTCGGCTCAGTGGCCGGCAGTCTCAACGACGGGATCGGCAGCGCCGGCCGGATCATCCTCGGCGGCGATCTCGCCTTCGCGCTCATTCAGCGGCAGGCGAGCGACAGCGAGCGCGCGTTCCTTAACGCGCAGGGCAAGGTGTCCGTCACCGCCACGTTGCGCGCCATGGCGCGCATTTCCCCTCCCTTTCCTGCCTCGCATGCGGAGGAGGAAAGGGAGGCAGCGGCGCTCATCGAGCTCAAGGCAATCGATGATAATTATCCACTGTTCGGCGCGGTCGTAACCGATCCGGCACTGCCGCTGGCGGCGCTGTTCGCGGAACACGGCGGCGCGTTCGGCGCGGCGGTCGATCCGACGCTGCTGACGCGGCTCGATCTGAAAACCGGCGACCGCATCAGCATCGGCAGCGCGACGATCGAGCTGCGGGCGACGCTGTTAAACGAGCCCGATAAGCTCGCCGGCGGCATCGGGCTCGGCCCGCGCGTCATGATCAGCGAAGCGGCGCTGCGCGCCACCGGGCTCCTACAACCGGGCAGCCTGGTGCGCTGGCAATACCGGCTGCGTTTGCCGGCAACCAATGCAAGCGACGATGCTGTGGCGGCGATCGAAAAACAGGCGCAAACGCAATTCCCGCAGGCCGGCTGGGAGATCCGCACCCGCAGCAAGGCCTCCCCGGAGCTCGAACGCAATGTCGCGCGTTTCAGCCAATTTCTGACGCTGGTCGGCCTGACCACGCTGCTTGTCGGCGGCGTCGGAGTCGCCAACGCCGTCGCGAGCTACCTGGCGCGCAAGCGCGACGCGATCGCAACGATCAAGGCGCTCGGCGCCACCGGCGGCGGCGTCTTCGCGGTCTATTGCGGCGAGATCGCACTGCTGGCGCTGTTCGCCACATTGATCGGCGCTGCGCTGGGTGCGGCTTTGCCATTTGCCGTCGAAGCCGCCTTCGGCGCCGTCATTCCGTTGCCGGTCGCGCCGGCGCTGCATCCACAGGTCTTGGCGCTGGCCACCGCCTATGGACTCCTCACCGCTCTCGCCTTTGCGCTGTGGCCGCTCGGGCGGGCGCACGACATTTCAGTCGCCATGCTGTTCCGCGATCAAGTCGCCGCGGAGCGAAGCTGGCCGCGGCCGCGCTATCTCATAGCCATGGCGGCAATCGTTACGCTGCTCGCCGCGCTCGCGATCATGACCACCTACGACCGCCGTGTCGCGGCGGGCTTCGTCGTTGCTATGGCCGTCATGTTTGTGCTGCTGCGGCTGATCGCTCTCATGACCATGTGGCTGGCACGGCGTTTGCCGCGCCAGCGCTCCACAATTTTGCGGCTGGCCATCGCCAATATCCACCGCCCCGGCGCGCTGACGCCGAGCGTCATGCTCTCGCTCGGCCTCAGTCTCGCACTGCTGATCACGGTGGTTGAAATCGACGGCAATCTGCATCGCGAATTCGCCGCCGCGCTGCCGGATAAGGCGCCGTCGTTCTTCTTCGTCGATATCCCGGCGGCGGACGCCGCCCGCTTCGACGGCTTCGTGCGCCAACAGGCGCCGGGCTCGAAGCTCGATCGCGTGCCGATGCTGCGCGGCCGTATCGTCGCCGCGAACGGGGTAGCGGCCGAGGACCTCAAACCGGCGGCGGGGTCGCGCTGGGTGCTGCGCGGCGATCGCGGCATCACCTACGCCAGTGCCGTGCCGGCGGGGTCCCGGATCGTCGCCGGCCGTTGGTGGAACGCCGATTATGCCGGCCCGCCGTTGGTGTCGCTCGAGAGCAAGACGGCGCGGGATCTGAACCTCAAGATCGGCGATACCGTCACTGTCAACGTCCTCGGCCGTGACATCGCCGCGCGGATCGCCAACCTTCGCGCCGTCGATTGGGAGAGCCTCGGCATCAATTTTGTTTTGGTGTTCTCGCCCGGCGCATTCGCCGGCGCGCCGCATAGCGACATAGCGACCTTGACCTTTGCCGACGGCGGCACCACGGCGGAGGAGACGGCGCTGATCAAGGCGCTTGCCGATGCGTTCCCCACCGTGACGGCTGTTCGCGTCAAGGATGCGCTCGCCGCCGTTGGAGCAATCGTCGGCAAGCTCATCCTGGCGGTGCGCGGCGCCAGTGCGATTACGCTCATTGCCGCCGCGCTGGTGCTTGGCGGCGCGCTCGCCGCGAGCCAGCGCTTCCGGGTTTACGACGCTGTGGTGCTCAAGACGCTCGGCGCAACCCGGGCGCGGCTGACTGCAGCCTACGCGTTGGAATATCTCCTGATCGGCCTGGCGACCGTAATCCTTGGCGTTGCAGCGGGGGCGCTCGCCGCCGCTTTCGTCGTCACCCGGCTGATGGAATTTCCCTTCGTCTTCGCCGGGAGCGAGGCGGCAGGCGCGGCCTTACTTGCGTTTTTTGTCACGGTGGGTTTGGGCCTGCTCGGCACCCTCTCGGCGCTTGGCCGCAAACCCGCGGAAGTGCTGCGAAACCTCTAAGTGCCGCGGTGCCGCAGGGCCATTAAACACCATGACGAGTTGGTAACACTGCGGAAAATATGGCGTCGCACCCATCTGGCGCGAACGGGGCTTTCACACTAGATTCCTGTCACGTTCTATTCGGCGTTCACCGAATGCCAGGACCCGGCAAGGCGCCGGGGCAACCCAGGGGTATTTTCCATGTCCGACTTCGATCGGAATTACGCGGCCGCAAAGCCCGGCTATCGCACCGACCAGGTAGCGATCGATGCCGGTCTGCGCGCGTATATGATCCGCGTCTACAACTACATGACCGCCGGCGTGGCGCTGACCGGCGTGGTCGCTTGGCTCACGTTCTCTGCGGCCGTCACGCAGGTCGGCGGCGGGCTTGAACTGACGCCGTTCGGTCACCTCGTCTTTCAGAGCCCACTGATGTGGGTTTTGGTACTGGCGCCGCTCGGGCTGGTCTTTGCCATCAGCTTCGGCATCAACCGGCTGTCGGCGTCGACCGCGCTGCTATTGTTTTTCGTCTATGCAGGTCTGCTCGGCCTGTCGCTGGCCTCGATCTTCCTGGTCTATACCGGCGAGTCGATCACGCGGGTGTTCTTCATTTCCGCCGCAACGTTCGGCGCGATGAGCCTGTATGGCTACACCACGCAACGCGATCTCACCGGCGTCGGCTCGTTCATGTTCATGGGCCTGATCGGCATCGTCATCGCGATGCTGGTCAACATGTTCCTGCAATCGAGCGGGCTCGCTTGGGCGATCTCGATCATCGGTGTCCTCGTCTTCGTCGGGCTGACCGCCTACGACACGCAGTCGATCAAGGAAATGTACTCGCCGATGGATGACGGCACCGTGGCCGGCCGCAAGGCGGTCATGGGCGCGCTGCGGCTCTATCTCGACTTCATCAACCTGTTCATGATGCTGCTGCGGCTGTTCGGCGACCGCCGCTGAACCGACGCCAATTCGAAAACAAGCGCCCCGGGCCAAGCCCGGGGCGTTTTCTTTTCTGCGCGCGGATTCTCTGCCAGTTTTGCGCCGATGAGCAACATCAGCATACGGCCGGCCGCCCTTGGCGACATCCCCGCCATCACCCGCATTTATGCCCATGCCGTCCTGCACGGCACGGCCACCTTTGAGATCGAACCTCCCGACGAAGCCGAGATGGCGCGACGCATGCAGGCGCTGCTCTCCCGGCACTATCCCTATCTGGTCGCCGAGCGCGGCGGCGCGGTGGTGGGCTACGCCTATGCCGGACCGTACCGCGACCGCCCGGCCTATAACTGGTGCGTCGAGGATTCGATCTATGTCGCGCCGCAATTTCACCGGCAGGGCATCGGCCGGCTCTTGCTCGGGCGCCTCATCGCGGAGGCTGAAACGCTGGGCTTCCGGCAGATGCTGGGGATTATCGGCGATTCGGCAAACACGGCTTCCGTCGCCGTCCATGCCGCGATGGGCTTCCGCCTAATCGGCACGTTCCAATCGGTCGGATTCAAGCACGGCAAATGGCTGGACACCGTGCTGATGCAGCGTCCCCTTGACAAGGGCGACACCTCGCCGCCGTGACCCGGGCCCAAAAGCCCGCGTCAGCCGGCCACGACACGCAGCGAGCGATCGAGCGCGCCGAGCACCCGGTCGAGTTCGTGGCCACGGCGCACGATGTGACCGGTCGCCGAGATCACGCTATAGGCGCCCTGGCGGCGGCCGAGTTTCGGGTTTTTCTCGATGCGGTAGATCGGCACTTCCGAGGCGCGGCGGAAAACCGAAAACACTGCACGGTCTTTGAGAAAATCGATTGCGTAATCGCGCCATTCGCCGTCGGCGACTTTGCGGCCATAGAGCCGAAGAATGCGGTCGAGCTCACGCCGGCTGAAAGTAACTTCGCTTGCGGGAGCGGGCGAACGCTGCTCGCCCCCGCGCCACGCGCTTGGATCGGGATCGCCGACATCCATACGGCGCCTCCTTTTGTCATCGGTCGTTCATGATCGCGCCGGAACGGGCAGCCGGCAAGGGCCTTTCAGCCCGGCTAAAGGGTTAGGAATCGCCGGGCAGGTGCGCGGTGCGACATATTTGACCGCTGGAATCACGCGTTCGTTAAGCGAATCATAATGCGGCCCCATTTCGGCCAAGCACGCGCCAAGCTGAACTGCGAAACAATGGACCGTTGCCTCAAGGCCCGGTTCGGATCGTGTTCCGGATTCCTCAGCCCCCCAGCCCCCCGGGGCGCGAACGGATCGGGCCAGTGGCAGCAGAGTTTACTCTGTATGGTGCATTCCCCAATCCCTCAGGCCGGCGCATAGCCGGCCTTTTTTGCGCGCAGGACTGAGAGCGAAGGACAGACGGAAGAAATAACCGCGATGTCTTCTGCCTTTACCTGGCGTCCGGCAGGGGCGCATAAGCGGCGCCGAGGATGATGCCCGGCTTATCGTGCGTGCCTTCTTGCAGCATGACGGCGGCAGCGTCGACGCCGTCGCCCTTGATCTGGGACATCGGCACGTTCCAGGCCGATTTCGCACCGGTCCAATCGCCGAGCTTCAGCCAGCCACGGACGACGTTGTGATAGGTGATGGTGCGGCCGCGGTTCTCGCCGCGGCCGATGGCGACGGCCACCGCATGAACCAGCGGACAGAGCCAGACTTCGCCGGCACTGTGTGGGCTCTCCGCCGATTCGACACTCACGCTTAGCCCGGCGCCGTCGGCGGTCATCGACACCGGCACCGACATCACGCCGGTTTTTTTGTCGGTCTGCCCAACCGCGCGCTCGACGGCCGCTTTGTCGCTGCCGAGCACATGCGTCGCGCCGTTGACCACGATTTGCGGCGTATAGACCTCGCGGTCGTCGCGCATGCGTGCATAAGCCCGCTGCCGCGCCGAATCCGCCGGATTAGCAAGCGTATCCTTCCACCCAAGATAATCCCAATAATCGATCGGCAGGCTGAGCACGACCAGTGACGGGTCGGCTGTCAGTTCGCCCAGGAGCTTGTCGGCGGGGGGGCAGGACGAGCAGCCCTGACTGGTGAACAGCTCCAGCAGTGCCCGCGGCTCGGCGGCGCGAGCAACGACGAATGTCGCAACGAGAAAGCCGGCAACGAGGCATGCCGACGAAGTGCTTTGCAGCAAGTTTCGGCGGCAATGCAGCATTCCAGACTCCCGCCCCGACAGCGGTCGGTGACGATTTCGTGACGGCGGCAGTATTACGGCCGCCGTCGCTCACCCGCCACTCACTTCACGGTGAGGAGATTTTGCTGGCGCGAGACCTATCGAAAAACCGGCAACCGCTTCGGCCGGGCACGCTTTTCCGGATCGTGCTCAAGCCGCAAGATGCCGCAGCACATATTGCAGGATGCCGCCGTTGCGGTAGTAATCGAGCTCGTCGGCGGTATCGATGCGGCAGATCAACGGCACGCGCTTGAGCCCGCCGTCGGACGCGACGATCTCCGCCATCAAACGCTGATGCGGCTTGAGGTCGCCGTGCAGGCCACGGATGGTGACCTGTTCGTCGCCTTTTAAGCCCAGCGTCTGCCACGACGTGCCCTCCTCAAACACCAGCGGCACGACGCCCATGCCGACGAGATTGGAGCGGTGAATGCGCTCGAACGACTGCGCTATCACGGCGCGCACGCCGAGTAGGATGGTGCCCTTCGCCGCCCAATCGCGCGACGAGCCGGTGCCGTATTCCTTGCCAGCGAATATGACCAACGCCACGTTCTCGGCCTTGTAGCGCATGGCCGCGTCGTACATCGTCATGCGCTCTTTCGACGGATAGTGGATGGTGAAACCGCCCTCGACGCCGGGCACCATCTGATTCTTGATGCGGATATTGGCGAAGGTGCCGCGCATCATCACCTGATGATTGCCGCGCCGCGTACCGTACTGATTGAAGTCCCGCGGCCGAACCTGATGGTCGCGCAGATACTCGCCGGCCGGACTGTCCTCCTTGATCGATCCGGCCGGTGAGATGTGGTCGGTCGTGATCGAATCGAGAAACAAGCCAAGAACGCGCGCGTCGACGATGTCCTCGATCGGCTGGTTGCGCTTCGGCATGCCTTCGAAATAGGGCGGGTTCTGCACGTAGGTGGAGCGGTCGTCCCACTTGAACGTCAGGCCGCCCTGCACGCTGATCTTGCGCCAGTTGGCGTCGCCCTTGAATACGTCGCCGTATTTGCGGGTGAACATCTGCTTATTGATGCTCTTGCGGACGACATCGGCGATTTCGCGGTTCGACGGCCAGATGTCGCGCAAATAGACCTTGCGGCCCTTCTGGTCGGTGCCGAGCGGCTGCTTGGCGACGTCGACCTGCATCGAGCCGGCCAGCGCATAGGCCACCACCAGCGGCGGCGAAGCGAGATAGTTGGCGCGCACGTCGGCGTTGACGCGGCCCTCGAAATTGCGATTGCCGGAGAGCACTGCGGCGGCCACCAGGTCGTTCTTGTTGATCGCCTCGGAAATCTCCTCCGGCAGCGGACCCGAATTGCCGATGCAGGTGGTGCAGCCGAAGCCGACCAGATTGAAGCCGAGCGCGTCCAGATCCTTCTGCAAACCGGATTTGGCAAAATATTCGGCCACCACCTGCGAGCCCGGCGCCAGCGAAGTCTTCACCCACGGTTTCACCGTGAGCCCCTTCGCCACCGCCTTGCGGGCCAGCAAGCCCGCCGCGACCATCACATTCGGGTTCGACGTGTTGGTGCAGGACGTAATCGCCGCGATCACCACGTCGCCGTGGCCGAGGGTGTGATTGCGGCCCTCGACCGGCACGCGCTTGTCCATCTCGGCGAATTTGTTGAATTCCTTGTCCATCGCCTGCGCGAAGCCGCTCTTGACCTCCTTGAGCGCGACGCGGTCCTGCGGACGCTTCGGCCCGGCAAGCGACGGCTCGATCGAGGACAATTCAAGCTTGAGCACGTCGGTGAAAAACGGGTCCAGCGTGTTCTTGGTGCGGTACATGCCCTGCGCCTTGGCATAGGCGATAACCAGCGCGATGCGCTCGGCCGAGCGGCCGGTGTCGCGCAGATAGCGGATAGTGTCGTCGTCGATCGGAAAGAAGCCGCAGGTCGCGCCATATTCCGGGGACATGTTGCCGAGCGTGGCGCGGTCCGCGATGCTCAGATTGGTCAGCCCAGGGCCGAAATATTCAACGAATTTGCCGACCACACCGCGCTTGCGCAGTATCTGCGTGATGGTCAGCACCAGATCGGTCGCGGTCATGCCCTCCTTGAGCTTGCCGTTCAAGCGCACCCCGATCACTTCCGGCAGCAGCATCGAATAGGGCTGGCCGAGCATAGCCGCTTCGGCCTCGATGCCGCCGACGCCCCAGCCGAGCAC
>Ga0070731_10004797_pt1 | contig 11423 bp, 8 predicted proteins | sample Coa_R1_2_FD_66448 | JGI IMG/M metagenome (GOLD analysis project Ga0070731, IMG submission 66448) | Surface soil microbial communities from Centralia Pennsylvania, which are recovering from an underground coalmine fire - Coalmine... | ecosystem: Environmental > Terrestrial > Soil > Unclassified ... | reverse complement strand
TGCCGAAATTCTCCGCGTGGGAGGGCAGAGCAAAAACTTCGGCGGCGCGCATCGCTTCCCATTTGCCATCGCCGTAGAGCGGGCCGGTCCAGGTGACGCGCGAGGCGATGGCACACCCTTGGGCCACGGCCTGCAACCGCGCTTGCCAGCCGCCCTGGTCCGGGCCGGCCATGACCAGATGCAACCGCCGGTCCAAATTCGCCACCCGGGAGAATGCCTGCACCAGCAGATCACAGCCCTTTTTGGGATGCAGGCGTCCCAGGAATAACACTACGCGTTTGCCTAGCAGCTCTGGAAAGCGCGCAAATAGCGTGCTGCGGGTGGCGCCCGGCGGAGGCGGCGGGGAGATCCCCAGGCCCACGACTTTCTCGCGGCACGCGTAGGGACGAAAAGTGCCCCGCGCCAGAACCCGCTCGCGTTCGCACGCAAAGAATACCGCGCGCGCGTCTCGCAGGACGAACCGCTCCGCGGCCAGCCAGCACGCCAGCTTTTGCAGATGCTTGCCCGGACACGCACGGCGGAAGTAAGGATCGAGCATGCCATGGGGAAACACAAAATAGGGAACACCGGATTGACGCAAGCCGCGCCACACACCGACGCTGGTGTATCGCCACAAACCGTGGATGAGCACCGCGTCGTAACCAGCTGCGTGTTCACGCACCCAGGCCGGCAGACGGGAACTGTAGAGATAACGCGTGTCGGCGGGACCGGCGCAATGCGACGTCCCGCTCCAGTTCGCCGTCCATTCGGGTCGAGCAGGACGCAGGGTGACGAGTTCAGGAGCGTGTCCCAGCCTAGCCAGCGCGACCGAGAGTTGGCGAGCCGCCTCCACGCTGCCGCCCATCGCCGGATCGATATCCCCCACGCATTGCAGAATCCGGAGGGGCCGCATCATGCGATCTTCACCAGCCAACGCGTGCCCGGCATCGGGCGTAAGGTGGCATTCCGGCGGGAGCTATCCTGCGCCTCCCTCTCCACAAGACACATGACGACCGCGGCGGCAGCCACTTCGAGGCGCGCCGCGCCCGCAAACGGACTGAACAGCAGGTGCCACTCGCAACACAGGAGAACCACGACGAAGAGAGGGACGAGTGGACCGCCGGCGCAGCTCACAACGCAAGATCGCAGAGCCCCGCCCATCCGCCAAGCTAAAAACATGAAGAACGCAGCCCCCGCAATCCCGGCTTCGAACCAGGCTTGTAGGATGTGGGAGTGCGGGGTGAAGGTGGAGGTGTCGGTAGGCAGACCCACATAGCGCATGCCGCTTGAGGCAGCGAAGCGCCCGTCGTATTCGGATTGAAAGCGGAAGTCGTTGGCCTGTGAGCCGTTGCCGATCCAGGGTGAATCCGCAACTCCGCTCCAAGCCGTAGCAAGCGACGCCGCGCGCCAGGCGATCGACTGCAGCCGCCGCGGGCCGAAGTTCTGATCGCTCCAGACATAAGCATAGATACCGACGCCGAGCACGGCGAGCGCCGCCACCCACAGGACCAAGCCTCGCAGCGGCCGCGGCTCGGTTTGCGCACGGTGCCGGGCCAATAGCATCAGACCGGCCGCCAGGCAGCAGCCGCCGAGCGACCGCGAGTCCAGCAGAATGTGCAGAATGCCGAGGGCGCCCAAGCCGGCTGCCGGCGCCAGCCACCGTTGGGGAGAAGCCAGCGAACCTAAGCACGCCATTAACAGGGTGACCGGAACTGAGGCGCCAAACTTCCAGTCGGTAAACAAGCGTCCCGCGAGCAGGAGTGCAAGCACGGAAGCCGCCGCGGATCCGACGCAGTACAACAGGAAATTGCGCGGCCGCCGCCGGCAGAGAAAATAGAGACCCACGAAATTGCTTGCCAGAAACACGATGCGCGCCCATCCGCGCAGCCAACGCCCGCTATCGGTCTGCCATGCCAGGTCGGCGGCGATATAACCCGCCAGACTGAGGGCCAGCAGTAGGCAGAGTGTGGAGAAGGGCGGCTGCCAGAATCTCTTGCGGGAAAAACTCCTCAGCAGCGCCCACAGAGCGATTCCAGCCAGCAGGATCTCCGGCAGATAGACCACGCCCACGATCTGGATCGCGACCGGACTGGCCAGGCCCACCGCCAGTGCCGTCCAGGCGCAGGGGCCGGCGGGAACGGTATCGAGCCACGCTGAACGCGGCGTGGCAACCCGCAGACGGCTCATCCGCGGACCGCCTGGGGCGCCGTCGGCATCCCGCCGCACAGCAGATAAGAGAGATGCCGGCTGAGGTTGCATTTGTAGAGGATCTTCATGGCTCGGGCCTCAAAGCGCGATGCCGGCCGGGCCCCCGCCCGCAGAATCTTTTCCCGCATGTGACGCCGGTCCGCGATCCGCTCCTGAGGCAGACGCCCCGAGCCCAGGGTCATCGAGTCATAAACCCGGAAGTCGCCCAGGCATTGGTTGAGATAACCGAAACGGCAGCCGGCGAGCGCCATATCGACCACCAACTCGCCATCCCAAGCCGTGCGGTTGTTCACGTTGAAGCCTCCCGCCTTCCGAAAGGCGCGACCACGGAAGAACGTGGCCTGCTGCCAGAAAAAGCACACCTCAAAGGCGTAACGGCGCAGATCGATTCGATCCGGAGTTCGCCATCGGGCGCTGGCCAGGCCGCGTCCATCGATGATCCTGATCGCGCCCAAAAGAACATCGATTTGCGGGTGGCTCTCGAAATAGGCCAGCACCGCGTCCAGAGCGCCGGGCGTGAAGCGATCGTCGGAGTTGAGATAACCCAGAATGTCGTCGTCGGAAAACCCGCCGAAGCCTTTGTTCAGGCCGTCGGCTGGGCCGCAGTCCGGCTCCAGAATGATCCGGCTGAACCGGTCGCGATGGTCCTCGATGATTTGCCGCGAGGCATCGGTGCTGCCTGGATCGACAATGACGTAACGAAGCCTTCCCGGCGCGGCCATTCGCACTGACTCGATCGCCTGCGCCAGGTACCTTCCCTGGTTGAACGACAAGGTGACGATGACGAGATTCATGCCCACTCCATCTGGTCGTCGGCCGCGCCTGCGACGGGCCGCTGCCGTACGCGGAGCAGCCCGCGCCGCCAGATGTGGATCTCCACGACCACCTGGAACAGCAGGGTGGCGGCAATGCTCGATCCGGCGAACGCCCACGCGAATCCCAGCAGACTGAGGCCGCGGACCCAGAGAAAGCAGAGCAACGCCACGTTCAATGCCGCCGCAAGCGCCGTAAAAGCCGTGTTCAGCCAAGGTTTGCCCAGCCCATTCAGCAGATGAAACGGCGCTGGCGAAAATGCGATGAAAAAATAGGCGGCGGCAAACGCGGGCAAGAGTGGCAATGCCTGAGCAGCCATCTCCGGACCGAGCCAAAGGCCGAGAATGCGTGGCGCAAGCCAGACCAGAGGGAGCAACGCCGAGGCGGCGGCCATGCCACTGCCTGCCAGCATCCAGAGGTAGATGGAGCGCAGCGTGCGCGGATCCGCCGCGGCGCTGGCCGCCGGGAACAGCACTTCGGTTGCCGCCGCTACCGCCTGGTGCACTTTGGCTGGCCCGGCACCGGCCGTCTGGTAGACCGCGACCGCAGCCGGTCCCAGCGTCGCAGCGACCAGATAGCGCTGGATTTGATACAGGAAGATGGCGGCGAAAGCATTCGCCGTCATCAACCAGCCAAATTCGAACATGCGGCGGAAAACCGCGCGCGTGGGCCGGGCGCGATGCAAAAAAATGCCCCGGACATGGCACAGACGCCAGGCCCCCGCTGCGGCAGCCGCTAGAACCAACACATGGGCCGCCAGACTGATGGCCATTACTTCCCGCAATCCCGCCCGCGTTAAGCCGGCGGCGACGGCTGCTCCTCCGTAAGCCAGTGTCGAGAGCGAGGCAAGCGTCAGCGCCGCAGCCGCGAAGTGTTGCAAACCCTTGAACAGCGATACAAAGACCGCCAGGAGGAGGAAGGCCGGAAACTGCCATCCGGCCAGGCGAAACGCCTCGATTGCTTCGGGCGCGACATGGGTCTCGACGCCCAGCATCTTCACCAGCCACGGCGCCAGAAATTGCAGCGTAGCCGCGCCGCCTGCACCCAGCATGCCGTAGAAGGCAAGCGAGCTGACGACGACTTCCCCGGCCGCCCGTAGATTGCCGCGGGCCTGGTCCTCGGCGACAAATCTTAACGTCGCGGCGGCGAAACCAAAGTCCAGAAACGCGAGCAAGCCGCTCATCGATCCCGCCAGCACGAAGATACCGAAGCGCGCTGCGCCCAGGTGGCGGATCAGCACCGCGTAACTGGCCAGCACCACAGCCGCCGGCGCGGCCCAACCAGCTAGCCCGTAAAGAATGTTGCGCCGCAAGCCGACGCCGGCAGCCCGACCGCTCATGCCGACGATTGTCCAGCGCGCAACTGGCTGCATTCGACCGAATAAACGCCGTGATAGCCGTATTGGTAGTGGTAACTCATTTCCTGATTCACTTCGTTGAGAACCAGACCGAGCACGTTGGCGCGCAACCGGCTGAGTGTGGCCAGTACGCTGGCTACTGCTTTACGATCGGTCTCGCCTGCGCGCGCCACTACCACCACTGCGTCTACTGCGGTCGCCATCTGCAACGGCTCGGCAAACCCTAACAGGGGTGGCGCGTCCAGGACTACCAGGTCGTATTCGGCGGCCGCTTCTTCCAGCAATTCCACCAAGCCCCGGCCGATAAGGTCGGAGGCGAAGCGCGAAGGCGGCCCGGCCGGCAGAATATCCAATTCCGGAATGGGGGCCTTGAGCAGCGCATCTCGCCACGCCAACTCCGAGGCCAGCACGTTGGACAGGCCCATCGAGCCGGGCAGGTGAAAGCGCTTGTGCACCGTCGGCCGCCGCAAATCGCCATCGATGAGGAGCGTCCTGCGCCGCTGGCCGGCATGGGTGGTAGCCAAGTAGGCAGCGATGGTCGACTTGCCTTCCCCGGGTGCGGCGCTGGTCACGAGCAGGGAACGTACGCGCCGGTCGAAGCCGGTCAGCAGGATCGAGTTCCGTAGCGTGCGGATGGCTTCGCCGTAGCCTGAGGCCTGTGCGTCGTCCGCCTCCTGCCGGCGCGCAGGCGTTGGGTCCTCATCCGGAGACACGCCACGGTGGCGCAGGGAGCCCGCGCCCAGACTAGCAGCGCCGGCCAATGCCAGACTTGCTCTGCCTCTGTCCGGCGTACCGGCTCCCTGCTTGCGGCGCCAACGCTTCACCGACGGCAGGCTGCCAATCACTTCCGTCTTCAGCACCCGCGCCGCCTGCTCGGGATCGCGCACCGTCTTGTCCAGCCCATCGGCGATGATCACCGCTGCTGCGGCGATCAGGCTCGATAGCAGGATGGCAAACGCGAGATTCAATTGCACGCGCGGAAACACCGGCTTAGCTGCCGGACGCGCCGGATCCGCCACTCGGATGGCGCTGCTCTGGAAACTGGCGTTGATGCCGGCTTCCCGAATTTTCCGTACCAGCTCTTCATAGAGCTTCTTATCGGCTTCGGCGTCGCGCTTGACCGCCTGGTACTCAAAGGAGCGGGCGTTGAGCCGGTCAAACTCGTTCTTGGCTTTTGCGACCGCCTGTTCCAACATGCCCTCGCGACTGGCCGCTTCGCGATACTCGATCTCCACGCGCTGGCCCACGTTCTGGCGGGTGCGGTCGAGCAGGATCTGCACTTCAGCCAACTGCGCTCCGGCTTTCTTGTACTCGGGATGATTGGCGCCGAAATGTTCCTTCACCTGGGCAAATTTTTCCTGCGCTTCGTTCTCCCGTTCCGACAGGTGCTTCAACGCCTCCCCTTGGGTCGAGGCCTGGGCGGCGGCGAGTGACCCGTCGCGGATCGAGCGATACGCGGCCTCCCTCCGCACGCGGTCCGCCTGGGCTGCGGTGTATTCGGTATTCAGCTGCAGTAAGCGTGCCGAGAGGATATTGGTTTTTTCCTCCGGATTGATTACGTTCAGTTCGCGTTCCCATTGGACCAGCCGTTCCGTCGACGACTCCATCTTGGCTTTTAAGCCGTCCATCTCCTTCTCCATATAGGTAGCCAGATCGGTGGAGGAGCGCAGCCGGAGATTGTAGGCATGCTCCAGATAGGAGCTCGTCACGGCATTGGCCACCTCAGAAGCCAGACGCGCATCCGGCGACCGGTAGCTTACCTGCAGCAGGTACGTATTGGGAGGCCGGACGATCCTCAGCCGCTTGAGCAGAATAGGCGCCTCGCTCGCCCATTCGGGAGCCCATTCGGCGCGCTGCAAAAAACTCAGTCCGCGCAGGCTCTGAAACTGTTTCTCCAGCTCCACCAGCCGATACTGGCGCGCCACCGGGCGGAGCACGGAATCGGACTGAATGAGACTAATCTGCGTCGCCAGAAACTGGTCCGCGTCGTTGTGGCTCTCGCGCACCGCCTCGGGCCCGATCACTCCCGCCGGCGCCTGCCGGTCGACATCCAGGGTGGCGGTCGATTCGTAGATTGGTGTGAGGCGCAGCGAGACTAGCAGCGTCGCGGCCGTCACCACCAGAACGAATGCCAGAATCTTCCAGCGGTGCCATTTGAGCAGCCACAAATAATGCGACGGCGGAATTGAGGGCTCCTCAGGCTCGGTTTCTAAAACGGCATACGATCCCCACGGCACCGTGCGGCTGGGTTCGACCGGCGCGGGCAAGCGCTCGGCTACGTCATGGACGAATCGGGGTGTCATCTTCTCCAGATCAATACTCCTGAGGCCGTGGCAGCGCCGAACCCGGCGATACGTTCCAGCGCCGAGACCGTCAGCCGGCGGTTCTTGTTGTCGGGAATGTAGAGGATATCGTCAGCCGTCAGCGCCACGTCGGGCGCCTTGCGCTCAATAATGCGGCTCAGCGCAATGGGAATTTCGTGTTTTGCTCCGCCATCGGTTTCGCGGCGGTAAATGTAGGCTTCATTCGACGCAAATGGCGCCAGCCCCTCGGCCTGGGCCAGAATCTTGAGCACCGTTGTGTCCGTCGTATCCTTGACCACGTACATTCCAGGCTTGTGCACATTGCCCAGCACGTAGACCCGACCGCCTTCGGGAACCCGTATCTCCTCGCCGCCCACCAGCTTCAGATTCAGGGCGGGATTGGCGCCGCCGATCAGCGACCGCACTGCAATTCGTTCCGTAAGCCCGGAGGGCGCCCCGTTCTCCCCAGGGCGCGTACGCGTCACGAGAATCTCCGCACCCGCTTCCGGACTCAGCCCCTCAGCCCGGGTCAGGGCATCGAGCAGGGTCACGCTGGAATACGCCTGAAATGTCAGCGGCCTTTTCACTGCGCCGGCAACGCGTATGGGACGGCTGTGATATTCGGCAATGGTGACGGTGATAATCGGATTGACCAGCAGTTTTTCCGCGCGTAACGCCTCGGCGACCGCTTGCTCCAGTTCGACCGGCAACAGTCCATCTACATGGATCCGCCGCGCGAGCATAGGCAGACGGATATCGCCGTCTGCGCCTACGCGCACGCTTCGCGTCAACTCCGGCGAATCATAGACCGCGATCGCCAGCAGATCGTCAGGACCAATGGCCTGGGCCGGCAAGTTCGGACTGCCGGAACCGGAAAATTCAGCCGGTGCCTGGGCCCAGATCCACCCACAGCACAGGCAACACAACCACATTAAGCGCGTAGGATTGCCGTAATCGGAAGAAGGGCGATGCCAGGCCGCGTGCCGCCGGATGCCACGAGCTTTCAGCCTGGCGGAATCCGTCGTTCCCGAACTCTCAGGGCAGTAATCGGCGGGCCAGCGGTCAGGCTATAGGGCCGGGGTTTGCGCCACTTTGCGCTAAGGTGTCTGCCTCATCGGCCCGCGCCGCAGCCAGAGCTCCCAGCAGAGAAAACAGCACCGCAGCGAGCGCCGGCTCGCGCAGCGGATAGTCGACCGCGCCGTGCAGAAACACCGCCGCCGCGCCCAATGCCCATGGGTGACGCAGGGCGCCGGCCGCCGACCGCCAGGCAATCGCAGCCAGTAACAATACGAAGACCACGCCACCTTCCACCATCCATTCGGCCCAGTCGTTGTGGGCCTGATTGGCGACCAGCCCGTTGTCAAACGTTGCATAGGCCGGGTACACGACGCGCCAGGTTCCCAGCCCGAAGCCCTGCCAGGGCCGCTCGCGAATCATGGCCGCCGACGACGCCAGCAGCTTGCGCCGCACCTGGTACGATTCAGTCTCTGCGAACCGCGATCCGATGTTTTCCCAACCCGCCGCCGCAGTGAAGAGCAGCGCGAGAATTAGCAAGACGCCCGCCGACCGTGCCAGTTTCTTCCGCGGCATCCAACCACCGGCCCATGCCAGCCCTAGCATCGCCGCCAGTTCCAGAATTAACAGCGCGACGCCGGCGCGAGATGCCGCCGAAGCCACGCCAGCAAAGAATCCCGCAGCAACGCACAGGTACCACCACGACCCGCGCCCGTCGCGCAGCGCCCGGTACAACGCTAGTGGGAACAACAATTCGACGAAGGCCGCATATTGATTGCGATAGATGAAGGGGCCGAAGGTCTCCGGGTAATCCGTGGCAAACAGCCAGAACACGCGGCCTCCCGACGTTGCCGCCTGCGCGATGGCGAGCACGTTCACCGCGCATCCGAACCACAGGAGGGCATTGCGGAACCAGGCGCGCGCGCGGACGTCGCGCAGCATAGCCGCAGCCGCCACAAATATCGCCAGATTCGCCAACCAGTACAGCACCGCTTTGCGGGTTTCGAAGCGATCCACCGTGCTGCCCGCGAGAAGTTGCAGGCACCCGAAGGCAACCGCACCCAGGAGCAGCAGCGGGACCAATCCCAGGAACTGGTCGCGCCGCCCGCCGCGCGCGATGCAAAGCGCGCACAAGACGAATGCGCCTGTCTCCACTAGCGACTGCGCCCAAAATTCGGGCGACCATGCCACCAGGATTCCAGCAAATAGCAACGCCGCCAACGTGCGCGTCATGGATCGAAATCCAGCGTCACCCGCTCGATGTGCAGCGTGCCGGCTATGCGCACCGTTCCCGGGACTCGCTCGTATACCAGCGCCAGCCGCGCCAGGCGAGTGCCGGGCGGAGTGATAAACCGAACCGTGGCGTCAGCGTCCAGCGGGTTCGATAGAGGCACTGCGTCGGTTGGAATTTCCTGCCGCGTGATCGCGTCGAAGATGCGCCAGCGCGGTCCGGCGCCCGGCGGGATCTCATCAGTGCGATAGCGGACTTGCAAGCCGTAGCGCGTGTCTGCGACCACCGGAACCACTTGTTCCAGCATCTGGCAGCGCTCGGCTTGGTGGCCGTCGAAAATGAAGCGCATGCCGCCGGGACGGCCTGCGCGGATGCAAAATACGCGCTCGACCGGGAGCACGCGCCAGTCAAATCCATGCGCGAGCGGCTCCCAGGCGAATTTGCCGTTGGTGAGCGACACCCCAGCGGCAGGCTCGAGCAGCGGACGGCCGAGCGCGGTTCTGCCGACGTACGTGTTCCAGAGAGAGACTGCCTGGTGCGCCTCCCCATCTGCGATCAAGCGGTCGCAATAGGCCAGCATCGGCAGCCAATCGCGTAGTTGCGGGTGGGCCAGCAGGCGTTGCGCGACCGGGCGTGCTGCTCCCGGCCGATTCGTCGCCAAAAGAAAATTCAGGTAGAGCGCTTCAATCCGCTCTTGCGGCGGAATCGTTTGCAGGATTGCAGCTGGATAGAGTGGGATGCTCCATGCCAGGCGAAACAGCGGCACGGGATCGTAGTGGGCGGGATCGCCGATCTGCAGAGCGCTATTCGCCGCTGCCAGGAAACGCGCGCCGTCGCCGCGGCGGGCGTAAAAATTCGCAAGCGTCCAGACGGGCGTGTAGGTCGCGTCCATGGTGACGGCTCGTTCGAGAAAGCTCTCGGCTTGATCGCCCTGCCCGCGGCGTTCAGCGGCAAGACCCAACTCGATCCACGCCTCGGCCAGGCGAGGTTGCAAGGCGGCGGCACGCTCCGGCTGCCCGAAGCGCAGGGCGTAGACGGCGTTGTCAGGTTCAAGACCCAGCGCGCGCCCGGCGCCAGCGGCAGTTCCGCTACGGAAAAGGTGGTCGGCCAACGCCATGCGCAGCGAAAAATAGGTGGCGCAGGCGAGGGCCGAGATGGCCGCCAGCCGAATGGCGCGAGAGATGACGAGACGCATAGACGCGGGCTGAGTTGACGGCAGAGGCCCGCACAGATAGAGTAGAGATGTCTTTCCGTTATTCTCCGGCCTGTCCCCATCGTCTAGCCCGGCCTAGGACATCGCCCTTTCACGGCGGTAACGGGGGTTCGAATCCCCCTGGGGACGCCATTCCCAATTAAACACTTACAGCTTTTGGCTCTGACCATGAACGGCGCCTCATCGACTGGCCGAAATGCTGGATTGCCGGTAAGAACCGAGCAGTGGTATCCGGGAACAAAATAGCCAGCCAAGACAGTGTTTCCGGCGGTTCGCTGGACAAACACATCGTGCCCTGGGGTCACAGAGCGACACGTGCAGGGATTGGGTGGATAGCCCGCTTTCACGCTGGTTTTGGTTTTCATGGTGCTTAATTTCCTTTCTGATTCGCGTCCCATGGCGGTCGTGAGGGATATACTGACGGGAGTGCCAGCCCACCGCAGATCAGAAACCGCCGCGCCTTCGCCAGACACTATCGGTTTTGTTCAGCGGCTATCTGTTCAGATAGGTTCCCTGCTGGGTACGGCAGTGGTCGCCAGTCGTATTAAGGGCTGCCCCACTGCATCTTGATCTCCCTGCAGGGCAACGGCTTCCCGATGTTCAGCAGGCGCTGTCTGTCCGTAAAATTTGTGATTGGCATGCGAACTGCCTCAAGCTCAGTAGGAGCTTTTATGAAGCAGGTTTCTATCGCGGTGGTCTCAATCCTTCTGCTGTGCTGCTGCTTGTTCAGCCAGGTGCAGCGGAGTGTGGCGCCAGACAACAATGCTGGGCCGCGGCTGATGAAGTTTGAAGGAACGCTAGCCGACGTTAGTGGCAAACCGCTCCGCGGTTTGGTCGGCGTCACCATGTTGCTTCACAAGGACGAACGAGGCGGTGCTCCGGTGTGGTTAGAAACGCAGGACGTTGTAGCCGACGCAAGCGGGCATTACACGATGCTGCTCGGCTCCGCCACCGCCGATGGCATGCCGCCGAGTCTGTTCCGTTCGGCGGACGTCTACTGGATCAGCACGCAGATTTCTGGCCAGGAAGAATCCGTACGCGTGCCCTACGCCCTAAACGGGGCTTTCAACGGGCCGACCTCCGCCGATTGGGCCGGCTACGTGGTGAAGGGCTCTAAGTTCAGCCTCGCTACAGGTTCGTGGCAGGTCCCTAAACTCGACTGCACCAAAACTCCGAACGATTACTCGGTGTTTTGGGTGGGCATAGATGGATACGCGAACAGTACGGTAGAGCAAGTGGGAACCACCGCGAATTGTGGCGGACAGACCGGTACGACGCCTCAATATTACGCCTGGTATGAGTTTT
>Ga0070731_10004796_pt1 | contig 11424 bp, 13 predicted proteins | sample Coa_R1_2_FD_66448 | JGI IMG/M metagenome (GOLD analysis project Ga0070731, IMG submission 66448) | Surface soil microbial communities from Centralia Pennsylvania, which are recovering from an underground coalmine fire - Coalmine... | ecosystem: Environmental > Terrestrial > Soil > Unclassified ... | reverse complement strand
ACACCGCCTGGTGCCGGCGCTGATCGGCACGACCGTGGCGCCGCCGCTCAGCGTTTTCGTGGTGGTCCACAGCCTGCCGCTGTTCGCGGTACAGTTCTTCGTGACCTGGGTGGGGCTCGCCGGTTCGAGCATCGTCATCATGACGGCGATGACCTCGATGTTGCCCAATGATTTGCGCGACACGGCGGCGGGAACCTATGCGCTCGTCAACACGTTGGTCGGCTTCGGACTGGGCCAGACGCTCGTGCCGTTCGTCGCCGGCTGGCTAGGCGGCGGTTCCTCGCTGGGACCCGCGATCCTCGCGATGATCGTGCCAGGTCTACTGCTCGCCGTCGTCGCCTTGGCGATCGGCTGCCGTACGACGGGGCTCGACGCAGTGCCGCTCGGGGGTGGCCGATGAAGCTGGAGGGTCTCGCCGCGATCGTGACCGGCGGCACCGGCATGGGCGGGGCCACGGCCTCGGCGCTGGCGGCGAAAGGCGCGCGGGTGACCGTGCTCGGGCGTCGGGCGGCGGTGGTGCGGCGCAAGGCCAGGGAGATCGGCGGGCTGGGGTTGGCCTGCGATGTGAGCGACCCCGAACGCGTCTCGCAAGTCCTGGCCGAAGCAGAGGCCGCGCACGGGGTCGCGCGCATCCTGGTCAACGCCGCCGGAGACGGGCGCCTCGCGCCGCTGCTCATGACCGACGGGACGGCCTTTCCGCGACATGTCTTCGGCGAGGTGATCGCCACCAACCTGCTGGGCGTGATCTATGCCACCCAGGCCTTCGCCGAGCGGCTGGTGGCGGCCGATCCGCTGCCGGCCGACGAGGACGGGGAGGATCGGCGCGGGATCGTGATCAACGTCTCCTCGCTGGCCGGTTCGGACGGCCCGATCGGTGCGGCCTATGCGGCATCGAAGGGCGGCGTCAATGCGCTCACCTTGTCGCTGGCGCGCGAGTTCGCCGGCTGGGGCATCCGGGTGATGACCATCGCGCCAGGCTCGGTCGATACTGAGATGCTCCGCGACGGCCTGACCCCGGACGCTGAGGCTATGATCGCCGGCGGCTACGTGTTTCCGCGCCGCATGGGTCGGCCGGAAGAGTTCGCGTCGCTGGCCGTCCATCTCTGCGAAAACGATTATATGAACGGCTCGATCGTCCGCTTCGATGGCGGGGTACGGCGCAATGCGCTGCGTCCGATCGTCGACCCGAAGATGCTGGCCGAGCGGTCGATCCTCAAATAGGATAGCGTGTCACAAAAACGGACGCGTGCCTGCGCCGCCAACTTTCCGTGAGAGCACCTGATGTCACAGCCCGAGAGCCGGAATGCCCTGACGACGCGGAAGATCATGGCGGCCTCGTCGGCCTACGACTTCGAGGAACTCTTCACCTATATCCATCCCGACATCGTCGTGCATGTGCCCTATCACACGCCGCCGATCCCGGAGTTCCAGCACGGCAAGGAGCAGTTCGTCGCCGGGATGGGGTTCGTTCCGACGATGTTCAAGGAATTCAAGCTGACGATCACCGAGCTCTACGATCTGCCGGAGCGGGACACCGTCATCTTCGAGATGAAAAGCCACGGCAAGTTCGCCGCGGTCGACGGTATCTACGAGAACAGCTACGTCATGATCTTCAAGTTCAGGGACGGTCTCTGCATCTACTGGGCCGAACGGTACGATTCGGACATCTTCCGGCAGAAGATGCTGCCGGTCATCGCCAAGATGGCTGCCGACGCCGCGGCCGGCTGAGCGTCTAGCGCCAGCCCGCGGCGATCGCGACGAGATGCTCGGCGAGTTGCCGCGGCGTCGACAGGAAGGGGGAGTGGTCGGTGTCGATCGACACCACGGGATCGCAGGGCAAGGCCGCCTGCATGCGGCGCTGTGTCTCGATGGTCAGCGCGCGGTCGTCGAGGCATTCGATATAAGCGCGCTTCACCCGGCCCCAGCGCGCCGCCGTCACGGTCAGCGGCACGGTGTTGGGGGCGAGCGGCTCGGAACATAGCCGAGCCAGCGCGCGATCGGCGTCGGCCGGGTCGCAATGGCCGTAGAAGGCGTCGCGCGCGGTCGCCGGATCGAGCGTCATGGCGATACCCTCCTGGTCGATGGTCGCGGTCTCGGTCAGCGACGAGGTGCCGCCTTCGAGCGCCTCCATGATCGGCCGGCCGGGCGGCAGCAGTGCCGCCGTCAGATAGACCAGCCCCAGCACGTGCTCAGGGACGCGCTCGGCCGCCTCGCTGATCACCGTGCCGCCGCGGCTGTGGCCGACCAGCACGGCCAGTTCCCGACCGTTCCGGGCGATGTCCGCGACGAAATCCGCCCAGAGCGCCAGCGTCACCTGGCGCTGCGGCGTCGGGTCGTCCCCCATGCCGGGCAAGTCGGGAGCGGCCGCCTGATGTCCCATGCCGATGAGCAGCGGGACGACCTTCTCCCAGCACCAGCCGCCATGGCAGGCGCCGTGGACCAGAACGAACCGAGCCATTGCCGTTCCTTCGCTCAGTTCAGCGGGCGAAAGTACGCGCGGAGATCCTCGACCAGGATCTCGGGCTCTTCCATCGCCCCGAAATGTCCGCCGTCCGGTGCCTCGATGGCGGGGCGGCGATCATGGGTCGGTTTCCAGGGGTTGTCGACAGCCTCACCATCATGGCGCATCGACGTGCCGATGCGTTCGGGGATCCCGGAGAGCGTCGCTGGATAGCCAATGACCGCCTTCTCGTGCCGCTCGGTTTTCGGCTGCCGCCCGACGTGATCGGGCTCGAGCCATCGCGGGCCGGCTACCGCGATCCGGAAGGGCTTCATGCTCCGTCACAACCTAAGTTACGGGGGATCAGCGCGTCGTAATCCGGCGTGTAGTAGATGTATTCAAGACAGTGACCGACCCGCTCCCGGCTATCGACGTAGAAATATCCGGAGCTCCCGAACTCGCCGTGGATCGGCATGCGGTCGCCCCGAGCGGCTGCGCCGGCGCGGATCCGCTCGAGAGTCGCCCTGTCCGGGGCGAAGAAGGCCAGATGGTGGAATCTCGTCGCGAAGCTGCCGTCGTCAGGCAGGCCCATGCGGTGCAGATCAACGGCGCCGGAGATCGGAGCGATCAGCTCGAACTGGATCCCGTCGAGATCGGCGATCGCCACCTTGAGCTTCGCCATCTGGCCGCCGCCGAGATCGGCGTCGACCAGCCCGGTCTCGAAGAACCGTTCGAAGCCGTAATCGTCGCGCAGGATGGTCAGCGCGCGATCGTAGTCGGTCGTGACCCAGGCGATCTGGAGCGTATCGGCAAGCCGGCCGCCCGCGACGATCGCCGGCGGGTTCACCGGCACTGCGCCATCGAACTCCGACCCGAAATGAATGTACTCCAGATAGAGGCCGAGCCGATCGCGGGCATCGGCGAAGAAGTAGCGCGATCCGGTGCCGAACGGGCCTGAGAAGGGAACGGCGTGGCTGCCGGCGAGAACGTCGCGCGCAGCGTCGAGCGCCTCGGCGGACGGCACGCCAAATCCCAAATGATGGAGGCGGACGGCAAAGCCCTGCTGAGGCAGCACGTCGCGATACCAGTCGACGTCGCCCCCGATGGGCTCCTGCAGCTCGATCAGCACGCGCCCCATGAAGGCGACCGCGATCTTCAGTTGCGCCGTTCGTCCGGCGCCGAGATCGATGGTCGCGATCCCGGTCTCCATCCAGCGCTCGATACCGAATTCCGCGCGGAATGCGGCCATGGCGGCGCCTAGATCGCTGGTCACATAGCCGAGTTCCAGAAACCGGCCGAGCGGCTTGGGCCTGCTCACGGCGTCAGCGTCGCGACCAGCCCGGCCGGATCGAAATGGAACACCTCCATCTTGATAATCTTGCCGCCCGCAACATGGTTGAGTTCGACCACCGGTTGGGTCATCGACTTGCCGGTCGCCTTGGAGGTCCATGTCATGAGGTAGCGGCTGACCACGACGCCGCTGCCCTCCTCATCGTAGAATTGGGCGTCGAGCAGGTCGATGTCCCACAGGCCGCGATAGATGTTGCTGATCCGGATCGGCGCATCCCAACCCGCGAAGACGCCGCCCTGCGGCAGTTCGGGCGGCTCGATGCACACGAAATCGTCGGACAGAAAGGCCTTGCACGCGGGTTCCCACCCCTCCTGCCAAGCCGCAAGGAAGCGCCGCATCGTGTCGAGATTGCTGCCCATATCGGCGTCCTTTCGGGGCGTTCAGGCCGTGGCGTCGCGGAAGGCGTCGGCGATCATCTGCGCCGTCAGCCCGTAGCGCTCGAGCGAATAGTCGGCCTTGCCGTGCTTGTGCTGCGGGTTCTGGGCCGTCCAGGCCTTGATCGCGCTCTCGGATTTGGCGGTGTAGGCCAAGCCAGCCTGGGCATAGACCCGCTTGATCGTCGGGATCGGATCGCGGACGAGATCCAAATAGGGCAGGTCGATGATGTTGATCGTGTCGCCGAGCTCGGCACGGTCGCGCACATAGCAGGCGATCTCGTGGCCCCAATAGTCGAGCGCCTCACGCCCGTGAAAATGCAGGTCTCTCGGCTCCAGCAGCGCCTGGTAGATCGCCTCCATGAGCCGGCAATAGGACGGCATCACCTCGGTCATGTCGCGGTGGGAGTGAACGAACGTCGCCTTGGGGAAGGTCTGGTGCAGCGCCTTCAGATGGCCGACCGCACCCGGGTTCTTGAGCACCCAGCGCCGCCCGCGCCGGCCGCCGTCCTGCCATTGCAGGTATTGCAGCAGCTTGCGCTCGAGCAGATGCGGCGGCTGGCGTGGCCGCGAACGCAGCCATTCGAGCAGCGATGGCGACGGGAAGATGTTGTGCAGCATCATGTAGTCGAAGCTGAGCAGCAGCAGGTAGCTGTCCTCGTCCGCCTCGTCTGCCGCCGTCTCGTGCGAGATGGTGAAGTCGGGATTGGCGCGGGTCGCGTCCTCGACGAGCCTGGCGAAGGCGAACCGGCCGGCGGGGTCGCCCGGCACCTCGCCGTCGAACGGAGCCGGGTTGAGCAGGCGCCACAGCGACAGCTTCTGCATTTGCGGATCGGCGGACATCTTCCGCTGCAAGACCGTGGTGCCGGTGCGCGGCATGCCGAGGATGATGATCGGATCCGACACGTCCTCTTCCAGAATCTCCGGGTAAGCGGCCAGATCGCGCTGCAGGCGCAGCCGGTTGAGCAGGAAGCGGTGAATCGTCGCCTTGAAATTGAACAGCCCCGCCGGCGTGAAGGAAAGGTCGGAGAGGACGCGGGTGATCAGCTCGTGCAGCGGAACGACGAGGCCGGCATCGTCGAAATCATGAAGCCCCGCCTCTTCGCGAGCCCAGCCCATCGCGATTTCGGCGGTATAGGCGCCGTTCGCGTCGCCCAGTTGCGTGTTGCCGTGGAACATCCGCCGGGCCCCGCTACTGGTCGCCGCAGAGCCGGTGGAACGCCGAGGCATGCCGGGCGCGGATGAGGGCCTGCCGCTGTTCCGGCGAGACATGAGGCGTATCGGCCGGCAGATGCCGGCGCAACTCGCCGAACGCCAGCTTGGTCAGGGTCGGGATGGGCACGGTCTTGGCCTTGTAGTAGCGGCCGGACAACAGCCCCAGCGAGCGGCCGCTGGTGTCGAACCAGTTCGGCACGCCTGGATCCCGCTGGCTGATGACGATGCGCAGTCTGCCGTCGGTGTCGATCCTGGCCTGGCGGAAATTCGCCGAGGTCTGCCGCATGTGGTATTCCATGGCCTCCCACTGCAAATTGGCCAGCTGGAACCCCCAATAGACGGCTTCCGGCGGCGTCACCTCGAGCACGATCGCCTCGTCGGGACCGCACCGGTAATGGCCGTTGAGATAGGCGTTGTCCTGGAACGCCTCCGGAATCTGCAACTGCGGCAGCACCGCCGGGTCGGTCGCCAGATGGAACTTGATCGACTTGTCGTAATAGGCCGATTGCGTCGCAAGCCAGTCGGAGACCATGCCCAGGCGCTCGGCAATCTCGGCGCGGGTCGGCGGGGGCGGCGGATAGACCGCGCCCTCGCGCACGATGACCAGGCGGGCCGGCTCCTCGGTGTCCCAGTCGGCGTAGTACTGGCGGATGAAGATCTCGCAAGGACCCTCGGGCAGGCGGAGCCAGCTTCCCGGCCGCTCCTCGGCGCTCAGCACGAGGTCGAGGTCCCGGCCGGCCGCGAAGTCGGCGCTGGTGTCGCTGTCCTTCTTGTCGATCAGCCGGTAGTCGCGGAGATTGCTGCACGTGCCGTTCCAGACCGAGATCTGGAAGATATGCGCCGAACCGCGCGGCCCGCTGATCCGGTAGCTGTTGCGGCCGTGCAGCCGCGCATAGTGATAGACCGCGTCGGCCGAGGGCAGCTGCATCTGCCGGCTGAGCGTCTGCTGCTTGATCAGCTCGGGATAGTCGGGGTTGGACTCCATGAAGCTGACGATGCCGGCGGTCGCCAGCCGGATCGCCTGACGGACGCTTTCCGCGCGATTGAGTTCGCCGTCATCGGTGGGCCAGCCATGGCCATGGACCCGCGTGGCATGCCGGAGGGCTGCCGCGTAGCCGTCGATCAGGGCCAGATCCCAGCCCTCGTCCTCGATCGTGGCGGCCATTCCGCTCCTCCCTGCCGTATCGTGTCTGCCGTCAAATTTTTGTCGATTTCGCCACATTAAGTAATATGACTTAAATTGTCCTGTCAAGCGGCGGCCGACGAGACCGGGTGGCGCATCGGGTTGGCCTCGATCGACGATCCGGCTAGAATGACGGCGTGAGCCTCCGCCGCGGAAGGGCCTTTGATATTTTGGTGTCTATAGCTATAAAAATATGATGGACATCAAGCTCCGCGCCGAGCTGAACAGCGGCACGACCGGCGTTCGTCCCGGCTTCGAACTGGAGCTTCCTGCCCTGGAGGTCTGGCTGCGGAATCATGTGGACGGGTTCGCCGGGCCGGTCCGCGTCGAGCAGTTCAAGGGGGGCCAGTCCAATCCGACCTACAAGCTCACCGCCGCGAGCGGGACCTATGTCCTGCGTTCCAAGCCGCTCGGGACGTTGCTCAAATCGGCCCATGCCGTGGACCGCGAATACCGTGTGATGACGGCGCTGGCGCCTGCCGGCGTCCCGGTGCCGCGGACCTTCGCGCTCTGTACCGACGATTCCGTGATCGGGCGCTGGTTCTACGTGATGGCATTCACCGACGGTCCGATCGTCTGGGACCTGCCGAGCGACCGCTGGTCTTCCGGCCAGCGGGCGACGATCTGGATGGCCGGCGTAGAAGCCGCGGCGCGGCTTCATCGCGTCGATTTCGCAGCCGTCGGGCTCGCCGATTTCGGCAAGCCGGGAGGATACGTCGCGCGCCAGATGCGGCGCTGGAGCGAGCAGTATCAGTACACGCGCGACGGCATCTACAATCCGGCGATGGACCAGCTCATCCCGTTTCTGGCCGAGCGTTTGCCGGCGAGGGAGCCCACCGCCGTGGTCCACGGCGACCTTCAGCTCTCAAACATGATCCAGGACGGCGCCGGGGCCCGTGTCGCTGCGATCATCGACTGGGAACTCGCGACACTCGGCAACCCCGCTTCCGACTTCGCCTATTATTGCCGCGATTATCACGTCCCGGCGGAAGCCGGTGGGTTCTCCGGGAGCGTCGATGCGTTGGGCCTGCCGCCCGAACGCGAGGTGATCCGGCAGTGGAGCGAGGCGACCGGCCACGACGTCGGTGACGACTGGATGATCTACATCATCTTCAACATGTTCCGGTTGGCGGCCATCCGGCAGGGCGTCGCCAAACGGATCAAGGATGGCACCGCGACCAGCGCGAATGCCGGCCTGGCGGCGGAGGGCGCCGTGCTGATGGCGAACACGGCATGGCGGCTCGCCCGCGAGTTCGGCTGACCGGAAAGGCCTCCCGGCACCGGCCCGTCAACCCCGACGGGGGTGTCCTACCGGGTCGCCCCGCTCAGTCCAGGCGGACGAGCGTCTTGCCGAGGTTCTTGCCCGTCAGCAGGCCGATCAGCGCTTCCGGCGCCGCTTCGAGCCCGTCATGGATCGTTTCTTCGGCGCGGATGGCGCCGCTCGCCAGCCAGCCCCGCATCGCCGCCAGAAACTGCGGCCAGAGCGCCAGATGATCCTGCCAGATGAAGGCGCGCATGGTGATGCGGTTGTACATCATGGTCGCGAGCGTGGTGACGCCCTCCGAGAGCGCCCCCTTATTGTTGTAGGCCGAGATCATGCCGCAGACCGCGACCCGCCCATGCATCCGCATGCGCGGCAGCGCGGCGTCCAGGTGCTCGCCGCCGACATTGTCGAAATAGACATCGATGCCGTCGGGTGCCGCGGCCTTGAGCGACTTGCGCAGCGAACCGGCCCGGTAGTTGATGACGGCGTCGAGCCCCGCCACGTCGCTGAGCCACGCGCATTTCTCGGGCGACCCGGCGCTGCCGATCACCCTGCAGCCGACGCGCTTTGCGATCTGAGCGGCGATGCTGCCGACCGCTCCGGCCGCGGCCGAGACGAAGACGATTTCGCCGGGCTTGATCCGTGCCACGTCGAACAGCCCGGCATAGGCGGTAAAGCCGGTGAATCCCAGCGGGCCCAGGTGCCAGTGCAACGGCTCATCCGGCCGCGGCTCGAGCCTGTCGACCTGCTCGCCGTCGCTCAGGGCGAAGTCGCGCAGGCCCAGCCGGTGGACGACCATCGCGCCGATGGGGAAGTGCCGGTTCTCCGAGACGACCACCTCGCCGATGGCGAGGCTGGCGATCGGTGCCTGCAGCGGCGTCATCCCGTTGGACAGCGGCGGGCGCAGGGCCGGGTCGATCGACAGGAAGCGGTTGCGGATGACGAATTCGCCGTGACGGGGAGCAGGAAGCGCCCGTGCCACGACCGCGAATTGCTCGGGCCGCGGCAAGCCGTCGGGACGCTCGACGAGATGGACCTCGCGAGCCTGGACAATCGGCGCCAATTTCGTTCCTATCAACGGTGAGGACGATATATGTCCACGTCGTCACAGAAATGTCGAGAGCCAAGGAAAATGGGAACGCGGCTGCAAGGCAAGGTGGCGATCGTGACCGGAGCGACCAGCGGAATCGGGCGGCGCACCGCGGAGCGTTTCGTCGAGGAGGGCGCTTTCGTCGTCCTCGCCGGCCGCCGGGCGGTCCTGGGCCGCGAAATCGTCGCCGATCTGGGCGCGACGGCGCGTTTCGCCGAGGCCGATGTCGAATCCGAGGATGCCGTCCGCGGGCTCGTCGAACTGGCGGTGACCGAATTCGGCCGCCTGGACATCCTGTTCAACAATGCCGGCGGGCCGGCACCGTCCGGGTCGATCGCCCAGATCGCCGCCGACGATTTCGACAGCGCCGTCCGGGTCGTGCTGCGCAGCGTGTTCTTCGGGATGAAGCACGCGGCCCCGGTCATGAGCACGGCCGGGTCCGGGTCGATCATCAGCAATGCCAGCGTTGCCGCCCACGTTGCGGGCTACACGACATCGCATATCTATGCCGGGTTGAAGGCCGCCATCGTCCAGCTGTCGAGGAGCGTGGCGCTGGAGCTGGCCGAGCAGGGTGTGCGCGTGAACACCGTGTCTCCGGGGGCCATCGCGACGGGAATTTTCGGGCGAGGCGCAGGTCTCACGGGCGACGACGCGGATGCCAGCGCGACGAAGATGAGGCGGATGCTGAAGCGCGCCCAGCCGATCCCGCGCACCGGCCTGCCGGATGATGTCGCCGAGGCGGTCGTGTTCCTGGCATCGGATGAGTCCACCTTCATCACCGGGCGGGATCTGGTGATCGACGGCGGCTTGATCGCCGGGCGGCGCTGGAGCGACAACATGGCCGGCCGTGCCGCCGTGCACGACGCGCTCTCCGATCCCTGACCGGCTACTGGATGCTGAGCCCGCCATCGACCGCAATGGCCTGGCCCGCGATGAACGAGGCGCCGTCCGAACAGAGGAACAGCGCCACGTTGGCAATCTCCTCCGGTTGCCCCCAGCGGCCGATCGGCTGACTCTGGTTGAGCACGGCGAGGGTGGCGGAATCGGTCCTCGCCAGCGCCAGGACCTCCTGCATCATGCCGGTCTCGATGGCGCCGGGGCAGATCGCGTTGACGCGTACGCCCTTGGCCGCGTTTTCGATCGCCGCGGTCTTGGTCAGGCCGAGCACGCCATGTTTCGCCGCGGTATAGAGGGCGCGGCCCGCGCCGCCGAGCAATCCCAGCACCGACGAGGTGTTGACGATGGCGCCCCCGCCCTGGGCTCGCATCACCGGGATCTGATGGCGCAGCGCGTACCAGACGCCGGCCAGGTTGACGCGCAGGATGCGCTCCGCCAGATCCGGTGGGTGATCTTCGAGCGGCGTGGCCGGCGGCGAAACGGCGGCGTTGTTGAAGGCGAAATCCAGCCGGCCGAAGCGATCGAGCGCCGATGTCACCAGTGCCGCGGCATAGGCGTCGTCGCCGACATCGCCCACGAGCATGACGGCCTCGCCGCCATCGGCAATGATCCTGTCCCTGACGGCTTCCAGGCCCTCCGCTGCAATGTCCGCCAGCACCAGCCGGACGGCGGACCGGGCAAAGCCCAGCGCGGTCGCTCGCCCCATGCCCGAGGCGGCCCCGCTGACGATGGCGACCTTGCCCGCGAACTCGGCATAGAGCTGGCTCATCGGCCTTCCCTCCTGATCGGGAGCGAAGCCTATTTTATTTTGTGACGATGTCCACTATAAACGGCGAGCTCAGCCCTGCGGCTTGGCCGGCTTGAGCGCCATCATGATGAAGTCCAGCAACTCGTCGACCAGGGCGTCGGGCCGGATACGGCCGCCGAGCCGATACCAAGTCGGCAGATGTGCGAGGATGCCGATGATCACCGAGGCGATGATGTCCGGATCGACGGCGCGGAACTTGCCCTCTTTCTGGCCCTGGATGATGATCTGGCGGATCGCCACGAAGTAGCGCTTGGGGTCGGCCCGTGCCCAGTCGCCGACCGGGCCGGGAATGCGAACGAGGGCACGGGTCAAAAGCAGGATCTCGAGCGGATACTCTACGGTGGTTTCGAGCCTGGTCCGCAATAGATGGGTCAGGCGGTCGTCCGCCGGAGCCTTGCCCTTGACCTCTTCCTCGAAATTGATCCGGCCGCGGACGTTGCTGACCAGCCGCTCGTAGATCTCCTCCTTCGAGCTGAAATAATGGTAGAGGCTGCCTTTGACGATGCCCGCCTCGCGCGCGATGTCGTCGAGGCGGGCCTCGTCGAAGCCTTTCTTGTAGAGCACGTTGGCGGCGATCCGCAGGATCTCCTCGTCGCGCGGCAACTCCCGTGCGACCGCGTCGCCCAGTCGCGGCCGACCGCGCTGACGCCGCGCCGGCTTGGCCTCGCCCTCGGGAGCGGCCGCATCGGCGGCGGAGGGCGGGGAGGCGGCGTCGGCTTTGGCGACCTTCTCGCCCGCCTTCAGCTTCACGACGTTCCCGCGTGGTGACCTGGTCGTCATTGTTTGCACCTCATCCCGAATC
>Ga0070731_10004795_pt1 | contig 11425 bp, 9 predicted proteins | sample Coa_R1_2_FD_66448 | JGI IMG/M metagenome (GOLD analysis project Ga0070731, IMG submission 66448) | Surface soil microbial communities from Centralia Pennsylvania, which are recovering from an underground coalmine fire - Coalmine... | ecosystem: Environmental > Terrestrial > Soil > Unclassified ... | reverse complement strand
CCATGCAGCCGGGCGCTCTTGAGACGACTGTCGAGTTCAAAGGCGAGAAGGCAAATTTCTTCCTCCGATATATTTCTCGCGGAGGCAAGAACGTTGGCATCGGGCCGATGGATATTGTTACGCCGACCGTTCTTCATCTTCAACCCGTTTCGGCCGATCAATTTGTCGGCTACGATCTTGCCTCCGGACACACGGTTCTATTAAAGTTTGACCGTGACGAGCGAACCTTTGAAGTTACGGGTCTTCGTTTTCAACGAAATGGCAAGCCAATCATTGCGGTGAGGAAGCAAAAGTAAAAACTCCCTCGCATCGACTTGTTGATATTGTGACGGTTTCCACACGAAACAGATAAAAATGGCATAGTTTTTGAATAAACGCAACCTTCTTCTGAATTCACTATGCGAGACAACGTACTTATGACCTCGTGCATTCCCGTAATCCCCAGCGCCGATATTGAAAAAAGTCTGCGCTTTTGGGTTGAGGGCCTCGGCCTTACGGTGGACCGGGAAATGCGGCGGGAAGGCAAGCTGATCGGCTGCATGGTACACAACAAACACGTCTCTTTCTGGCTCAATCAAAGAGCCGGAACACCGATGAAACCGAAAGACTACAACGGCATCTCTCTTTACTGGTCACCATCTGACCTGCATGAGACAAGGGAGCGATTGAAGCAGCTTGGATATGAGGTCTCTGACATCGTTGACAGAGACTATGGGCAGATTGAGTTCTTCGTCACCGATGATGACGGGTTCTCCCATACGTTCGGGGTTGCGACAATGTAGAGTGCGGGTCATAAGACCCGACGGCACCAGAAGGTAGTTTTGCGTCTCAAAACACACGCAACCTGAAGGTTGCGACTACCACGAATGCAGGGGCAGAGTTTTTTAAATTCGAACTTCGGACTTATCGTACAACCATCATCTTCTTCACATCCGTAAACGCTCCCGCCGTCAAGCGGTAATAATACAATCCGCTCGGGAGATTGTTTGCGTTCACCGTAACCGATTGATAGCCCGCCTCCTGCTCACCGTTGACGAGCGTCGCCACTTCTTGCCCGAGGAGGTTATAGATCGATAGCGAAACATGCGCACTCACGGGCAATGCGTATTCGATTGTCGTCGTTGGATTGAACGGATTGGGATAATTCTGCTTCAAGGCATAGATCTTCGGCAGCGGCACGGCATCCAGCGTCAGGTCGGCGTTGTTGATGCGAACGGTTTTCCCGTCCGTTAGATTTACCCGGGCCCCGGTTCCATCGCGAAGGATAAATTGACACGTGTTCTGTTCTTTCCGTGTCCACGTCACCGTCAGGGGGAGTTGAGCCGAAGAGAGATAGATCTTAATCGACTGAACCTGCCCGGTTCCTGAAATGAACGGCTCAGCCATTGATTGCGATGCAAAACGGGCATCGAAGACGCCCGCGGGCGGCACGGGAGGCAACAGGTAGGCCGATTGATCGAACGGTGTGCCGCTGAGATATAATTGTTGAACGTTCCCGTTGGCGTCGCGCAATGTCAGCATATTGAAATGCGAAAGCGCCGACATGAGCGCCGCGCCGGATACGGTGGAATTTTTCGGAGCCGACTTCGGCAGGAGGCCGTCATCCAAAACAACATGGCCTGAACCCGCAACATGAATCCAGTATCCTTGTCCCGGCAGTATGCTGTCGGCTATCGTGTAGCCGTTGCTGTATCCCCACGCGCGGCCCGAGAAGGTGACGCCCAGCGGGACAATCCCCGCGACCGGCACCGACGACGACACCGAGCCGATCATATTCCAGCCATCGGTCACCGCAATCGTATCGCGGTTTAACGGGAGTGCGGCAAGGAGCGTGGCATCAAAATTTGGGAATTTTAGCCAGTAGCCCGTCCCCTGAGCGAGCGTATCGGAACCGTGGTAGCCGCCGGAATATGAAAATGCCTGCGTGCTGCTCGAAGGAAATATCGTCTGCCGCACGCCGACCGTATCGGAAAATGGAAACGAGACGAGATTCCAGCGGGGCTGATAGGTGAAGAGCCGCGTCGCGCCCGGGACGACAAATGTGACGCGGATTGTATGGGGCGTCGTGACGCTCGCAAATGTGTACGATGGAATCGGCGTAAACGAAACTCCGTCGATCACAATGGAATCGACACGGCAGCCGGGATCGGGCGTAAAGGAAAACGACTGGCTGCTATCGTTAACGACCGGCACCGTACCCGAAGGCGCAATGCTGCCGCTGAGTCCGGCGCTTGCCGTAATCTTCCAGAGGTTAGAAAAGACGGCGCGGATGCTGTGTGCGCCCGTAATATTATTGAATGTATAGCTCGTCGTCGAATCGACCGCATTGCCATCAACGATCAGGGTATCGACGTGGTAGTTGGCGGAAGGCGACATCGTATACGCCTGCGCCGTCGCCCAGCCCGCATAGGTCGTATCGGGGGGGTTGACCGTTCCTCCCGTTCCCGCTGCAGCAGCCAACACATACTCGCCGGCATAGACAAACGCAGCACCGTCCGCAGCACTATCATAATTAGCGTAACCCGGAGCGCCGGCAATGAGCGTATGCCGGTCGCCCGCAAGGGCGACGGAGGTTCCTTCCATGGCTGCTATGGCATCGTTGCCCGTCGTGAAATAACTATTCCCCTGCTGGCTCCAGACGCCGTTCGACCGGGTGAATACCCACACAGCTCCCGAATTGTTGTGATCGATGTTAGCGAAAGGACCGCCCTCCGCGATCGTATTGCCGTCGGACGAGATTGACACAGCCGTCCCTTGTTGTGCGTCGGCGTACCCTCCCGTCGCCGAAAGCGCGCCGCCTTGCTGCTGCCAGCCGCTATCGGTCAGCACAAAAACCCAGAAAGCGCCCGCGGAATTGATGGGCATATGTGGATTGGCGGTGGGACTGCCTTCGACGAACGTCTTTCCATCGGCAGATATTGCAAGAGAAGTCCCTTCGGCTACCCCCGTCCATCCGGGATCTGTCCCGACAAGTTTATTGCCTTGCTGCGTCCAAACGTTATCAGCGCGGGTAAACACCCACACGGCGCCTCTTCCACTACTATCTTTAGATCCACCTTCGATCAAAGTACTCCCATCGGCAGAGAGGGTCACGGAAGTTCCTTGTAGGGAGGAAGTGTTTCCCCCTCGGGGGCCTCCACCGGCGCCCGTCCCAACAAGCTTAATACCTTGTTGCATCCAGCCGCTATCGGTTAAGGTGAACACCCATACGGCGCCCGCGTTGCTGTTATCGGTGTAACCGCCCTCGGCGATCGTCTTCCCATCGCCGGAAATCGCAACAGACCATCCCTGCTGTGGAGAGCCGGCCCCGCCCGTCCCGATCAGCTCATTGCCTTGCTGCGCCCAGCCGGTATCGGTTAAGGCGAACACCCACACGCCGCCCACGCTATCGGTGTAGCCGCCCTCAACGATGGTCTTGCCGTCGGCGGACATCGCAACCGACCATCCCTGGCTGGCATTGCTGACCGCGCCTGTCCCGGCGAGTTCGTTGCCCTGTTGCGTCCACACGCCGTTAGACCGTGTAAACACCAGAATGCCACCTGCGCCATAATTATCAAGGGGGCTTCCGGACACGGCTGTATTACCGTCGGCGGAAATGGCGACCGATTGTCCTTGGCCGTTGCGGCCGCCGGTCAGCGGGCCGCCTTGCAATGCAAATTGCGCACGCGCAGCGCTGCCGCAAAGGCACAGCGCCGCAGCGAAGACGGCACAGCGGAACATTGATTGAACTGTGGAAAGCCGGGTAGAATGAATCATCGCAAAAATCCTTACAGATTGTTAAACACGCACATAGAACTACACCTTCATCCCGCCCGTGCGTCATCTCATACCGGGAGATCTCCCTCTTCGCAGGGTGAGGCGCATTGTACCCCTGCTGAGTTTCAGAGATTGATTGCCGATACGATTGCCCGTTCGATGATCCGTTAGGAGGAGGAAAACGGAGGAAAAAACTTTTTTATTATACGGGAAAAGAATGAGAAAATCAATAGGGAGGGAAGTGAACCCTCCATTAATCCGCCTTCGGCAGAGGGCAGGCAAGGGGTGGACCGGCACTACGCCTCGGAGGCTTAAAGTGCGGTCGGGTCGTTTTTAGAGTGCGGTCGGGTCTTACGACCCGACCGAATCTGAGCCCGACGACGCTAATTCGGAACCCGAACTCATCCCCTCCCGTCCCCTTCTCTTGTCCGCCGCGGCGGACCAAGAGAAGGGGAAGCCCCCGTCGTTCTACGAACGACGGGGCAGGGGTTGAGTTCTGCAGAGGAATACGCATAATTCCTCACTGCCACGCTGACTGTGGAGGCGATAAAAGTCGTATATTGACATTGTATATACTTTGTCATATATTACAGCGTGAAAATACTCTGGGACGAACGAAAGAATAAGAAGCTCATCGCCGAACGCGGTATTTCGTTCGAAACCGTATCGGAGTTGATTCTGCAGAAAAGATACGTTGCCGTCCTAGAAAACTCCGCGCGAAAAGGACAATATATTTTTCTCGTGCCGATTGATGGATACATCCATGTAGTACCATTCATCATTGATTCGGACGACAATATCATCTTGAAGACGATCTACCCGAGCCGCAAATTTCAATCTATGTATGGAGACAAATTGCCATGAAAACAAAACTAAACAAAGAGGAAAGAGAAATCGAACGAACAGCGGGCTCATTTCGACCCGTATCGAAAGGAACACTGAGAAAAATCGAGCACACCCTCGGCAAGATTCGCAAGACGCGGAACATTAACATCCGGATTTCCGAGTCGGCGTTGGCGGAACTGAGGAAACGCTCGCAGGAGGAAGGCATCCCCTACCAAACTTTGATCTCGAGCGTTTTACACAAGTACGTGACCAACCAACTCGTGGATGAGAAAACCATCCGCCGTTCCCTCAATATCCTTGCTCCTCGACGGAAGAAAACATCAGTCTGAACAGGTGTTGGACCGAGAGAGTTATATGAATATTAGAGTGCGGTCGGGTCTTACGACCCGACCGAATCTGAGCCCAACACCTACGTCGCCGGGTCGTAAGACCCGACGACACTAAAACCCGCAATAATATCGGGTTCTTTCTTGCCCTCAAAAGCAACCTTTGTAATTCACCCAATTTTATCGTACTTTTCTATCAGATAATGCATTAATACTTATAAAAATGGACGAACAAAATACGGAAAACAGCCAGCAGTCAGGCATTCCGCCCCAATCTTCACCCGCTCCGCAACCGCCACCGCAATCGTCTCCCGAGCCCGCACAACAGCCGGCTCCGCAGGCATCAGGTTCAGCACCCGCTCAACCGTCACAGCCCGCAGAAGGCGAACGGCGTGAGCGGCAGGACAACCGCGGCAGATTTCCGCAGCGCGGCCGGCAGCGGTACGATAACCGCCGCGACAACCGCGGCGAACGGCAGCAAGACGATCGGGGAAGAGACCGCGGCGAACGTTCCGGCAGCCAGTCTCACGGCCCTTCGGAAATTTCGATCATCGTACCTCTCTACAATGAAGAGCAATCGCTCAAAGAACTGTACGAACAGATCCGCAGCGCGCTCCACCGCTCAGGCAATTACGAAATTATTTTTGTCGATGACGGCAGCACCGATGGCTCTGCCCGCGTGCTCCACGATCTGCGCCACCGCGACAAGCGCGTGAAGATCATCCGCTTCCGCAGGAACTTCGGCAAGTCGGCAGCGCTCTCGGTCGGCTTCCAGAACGCACGCGGAGAATACGTCATCACCATGGACGCCGATCTCCAGGACGATCCTGCAGAGATCCCCTCGCTCATCAACGAGCTTAAGAAAGGGTATGACCTCGTCTCCGGCTGGAAGCGCAAGCGCCACGACCCGATCACGAAAACGATCCCCTCCAAGTTTTTCAACGCCGTCACCTCGATCATGACGGGCATCAAGATCCACGATTTCAATTGCGGTCTAAAGGCGTACCGCCGCGAGGTCGTGAAAGATCTGAAAATTTACGGCGAGCTTCATCGGTACATCCCTGTGCTCGCGCATTGGCAGGGCTTTAAGATCGGCGAAATGCAGGTTCAGCACCGCGCCCGAAAATTCGGCAAAACCAAGTTCGGCATCGGCAGGTTCTGGAAGGGCTTCCTCGATCTCCTCACGGCGCTCTTTACCACGCGCTACCTCCAGCGCCCGATGCACCTGTTCGGTTTCTGGGGATTCGTATTTTTCCTCATCGGCTTCGGCATCGATCTTTATCTCGGCATCATGAAATTCATGTACGGGATGGCCCTCAGCAACCGGCCGCTCTTTACCGGCGGCATCCTGATGATCATTGTCGGCATACAATTTATTTCGGTCGGATTGCTCGGCGAAATGATCACCAAGACACGGCTGACTTCGACCGACGAATACTCGATCCGCGAACAGTTTAAGTAAATCCGGCAAAGCCGATGACAATCGATCAACTCAAGAGGGACTGCCGGTTCTTCCGCGGCGATATTCCCTGCCAACCCCATAAGCAGTTCGGCGTCCATTGCGTGGACGATAATGGCAACGACTGCCCCCATTACGAACGCACCTCCCTGCGCATCCTCATCGTCAAGCTGGGCGCGCTCGGCGACGTCATCCGCACGACGCCCCTGCTCCATAAGCTGAAAGCGGAAACGCCCCATGCCGAAATCTGGTGGCTGACGCTTTCGCCTGAGATTCTCCCGAAAACGATCGACCGCATTCTGCCGTTCAATCCGCAGAGTATTTCAATCATTATGGCGACGCCGTTCGATATCGTGTATAATCTCGATAAAGACCGCGAGGCATGCGCCATCGCATCGCTGGCCAATGCAAAGATAAAGAAGGGCTTCCTGTTAAAAGACGGCAAGTGCATTCCCGCCGATGCGGCCGCCGAGCACAAATATCTTACCGGCCTGTTCGATGATTACAGCAAAGCGAACACAAAGTGCTACCAACAGGAAATTTTTGAAATGTGCGGCTTCCCCTTCACGGGCGAAGAATATATCATGCCGGAACCCCCGGCGAAAGAGTGGAATCTCCCGCACGATAAAAAAATTGTCGGCTTGAACACCGGCTGCGGCGGAAGATGGACCTCGCGCCTCTGGCCAATGCCGAACTGGGTCGAGCTTGCCCGCAAGTTAACCGCTGCCGGATATCTCCCGTTGCTCCTGGGCGGCGAGCAGGAACACGAAAAGAACCTGAAGATCGCGCACGAAAGCGGCGCGGCCTACCTTGGGCATTTCCCGTTCACCACCTTCATCAGCGAAATCGATCAATGCGATCTCGTCGTGACTGCGGTGACAATGGGTATGCACCTCACGATCGGCATGAAGAAGAAGATCGTGCTGTTCAATAATATCTTTAACAAGCACGAATTCGAATTGTACGGGCGCGGCGAGATTCTCGAACCCGATTTCGAATGCTCGTGTTATTACTCCCCGGTCTGCCCCAACAACTGCATGCAGTACCTGAAGGTCGATACCGTCCTCGGATCGGTTAAGCGGCTTTTGGGATCGAAGTGATGGCGGACGAACCGATCGACCATGAAGATCGTCATCGTCGGCACCGCATTCCCGCTGAGAGGCGGGATCGCGCATTATAACGGCATCCTCGCCACCCGCTTAGCGAAGCGGCACACCGTCGAGACCATCACCTTTTTGCGCCAGTACCCGGCGTTCCTGTTCCCCGGCAAGACACAGGAAGAAAGCGGCAACGCCTCCGAAGAAATGCGCCTCTCCCCCGCGCCGCAGCTTATCGATTCGATCAATCCCTTCAACTGGCTCAGCGTCGCAAAGCGCATCGCGGCGATGAAACCCGATCTTCTTATTTTCAAGTACTGGCTGCCGTTTTTCGGACCGTGCTTCGGCACGATTGCGAAGTTCGTGAAGAAACGCACTCCGGCAAAGGCGCTTTTCATCTGCGATAACGTTATTCCCCACGAGCGCCGCCCCGGCGATATTGCGTTCACGAAGTATGCGTTCCGTCAGGCGGACTGCTTCATCGTGCAATCCGATTCGGTCGAGCGCGACCTTCTTAAACTTGTCCCCGGCGCAAAATACAAGAAGATTGCGCACCCTGTTTATGAAAATTTCGGTCAGGCCATACCTCAAGCCGAGGCGAGGGAAACGCTTGGGATTCGGTCAAAAAACGTTATCTTATTCTTCGGTTATATCCGGAAATACAAAGGACTTGCAGTATTGCTTGAAGCATTCCGGAATTTGCTTCAGGACGAAGCGCAACGCGATACGCTCCTGCTCGTTGTCGGCGAATTTTACGATGACGAACAAAAATACCGTTCGCTGGCAAAAGAATTGAAGATCAATTCGTCCGTCCATTTCGTTTCGAACTATGTTCCGAACGATCAGGTGGGGGCGTATTTCAGCGCGTCAGATTTGGTCGTGCTGCCCTATCTATCGGCGACACAGAGCGGCATCGCGCAGATAGCATATAATTTCAACAAACCCGTCATTGCAACAAACGTTGGCGGCCTCGCGGAAGTCATCCTCGATAACAAAACGGGCTTCATCGTTTCGCCGGATAATCCGCAAGCATTGGCAGACGCGATCGCACGATATTACCGCGAGAGCCGTCAGGCGGAGTTCTCCGCCAATGACGCAATCGAAAAGAAGAAGTATTCATGGGATACGATGATCGAAGCAATCGAAGAGCTGGCAAAATAAATGCAAGTTACCGAACACGATAAATTTTATTGGCAGTACGAGTACGACGTCGTCGCCAAGTATCTGCTGCCCATTTTGCGCAACTGGGGCGTGCCCATCGAGGGCGCGTCGCTGCTGGATATCGGCTGCGGCGATGGCGGCGGCATCGCGGTGTTTTACGATGCCGGGATGACATGCAAAGGGTTCGATATCGAACCGCGCCGCATCGAGCTCGCCAAAGCGATGCAGGATAGCAGGAATCTGGACGTTGCGTTGGGCAACATCTACGCCGATCCTCCTCCCGCTGCCGGGGAGAAATTCGATCTCGTTCTGTTGCACGATGTCTTCGAGCACCTCGACCACAAGGCCGAGGTTCTGCGCCGCCTCACGGCTTACCTGAAGCCGAACGGCTCGATCTTCATCACCTTCCCACCCTACTATTCCGCATTCGGCGCGCACCAGCAGTTCCTGCGCTCGAAGTTCGGCAAGATGCCGTTTTTTCATCTCATGCCGTTCGGGCTTTCTACCATTATGCCGAAACTCCCGAACGAGGAACCGGCGTTCATCGAAGAGATCCAAAAGCTCGGCCGCTTGAAAATGGGCATCGGCAAGTTCGAAAAAGTTGTGCGCGAATCCGGATTGAACATATCCAACAAGAAGTTTTACATCATCGGCCCCAACCATATCCGGTTCGGACTTACGCCGATGGATGCGAGCGTTGTGGGCGCAATTCCGGGATTGCGTGAGTTGATGGTTTCCGGCGTGCTCTATTTGCTGAAGAAACCCGCATGAAAGTCGCTGTCGTGTTCGGAACGCGCCCCGAGGCAATCAAGATGGCGCCGGTCGTCAAAGAGCTTGAGCGTCGCAAGGTGGGGCACATCACCATCGTCACCGCCCAGCACCGCCAGATGCTCGATCAGGAGCTTGAGGTGTTCAACATCAAGCCCGATTACGATCTCAACATCATGAAGCACGATCAGGACCTGTTTCATGTGACGACCGCAGTGCTCGAAGAGATCAAACCCGTGCTCGCAAAAGAGCGTCCCGACGTCCTCCTCGTGCAAGGCGACACGACGACAACGTTTGCCGCTTCGCTTGCCTCCTATTATTTCAAAATTCCGGTTGGTCACGTCGAAGCGGGCCTGCGGACGTGGAATAAATTCAACCCCTATCCCGAAGAGATCAACCGGCAGTTGACCACACGGCTCACAGATTTCCACTTTCCCCCGACGGAATGGGGCAAACAGAATCTGCTCAAAGAAGGAATCGCCGCGGATAAGATTTTTGTCACCGGCAACACTGTAATCGATGCATTGCTGATGATCGTCGATCCGGCATACAAATTCACCGACCCGCGCCTGAACGCGATCGATTTTACCAACCGCCGCGTCATTTTATTGACCTCGCACCGGCGGGAGAATTTCGGCGAGCCGATGAAGAATATCTTCTCCGCCTGCCGCGATCTCGTCACCGGCAACCCCGACGTCGAACTGATCTATCCCGTTCACCCGAACCCGAACGTGCAGAAGACCGCCAAAGAGATTCTCGAAGGCGTCCCGCGCGTACATTTGATAGAGCCGCTCGATTACCGCCCATTCGTGCAGTTGATGAATAAATGCTATTTAATCATGACCGACTCGGGCGGCGTGCAGGAAGAAGCTCCCACCCTCGGCAAGCCGGTTCTTGTCCTTCGAAGTACAACCGAGCGGCCGGAAGCAATCGACGCGGGAACGGCCAAACTTGTCGGCACAGAGTACAAGACAATTTTTGATACGGCCCAGCGCCTCCTCTCCGATACAAACGCATACCGCGAGATGGCAACCAAAGCCAATCCCTACGGCGACGGCAAAGCCGCAGGCCGCATTGTCGATACCTTGATAAAATCACTCTAGCAGAATGTTGAAAAACTCAAACAAAATTGTCATTCTGAGTCCTCGACAAAAACATTCGAGGATAAACTCCGAGAAGAATCTCCGACCTATCGAATTCGACTGCGTTGGGAGATTCTTCGTTCGCTTCGCTCCTCAGAATGACACCCATTGGATTTTTTAGCATCCCGCTAAAGTAAATCCGGCGTCTTGTTCTTCAGCATTTTCGATTGATATTCATCATTCAGAAATCATCATTCATCATTGATTTTCGTGACAGCTCGTTGTAACATCTGCGGCAACGACGGCACCTTCGTCCGGAAAGAACATCCGCGCGAAGGCGAGATTTGCACCAATTGCAGTTCGTCCAGCCGCCTCCGGGCCATCGTCTATGTCATCGGCGCGCAATTCAGTTTGAACGATCAGCCTCTCGTTGCGTGGAAGCCGATGAAGAACGTCCGCATCCTCGAATCCAGCGGCCGCGGCCCCTACCCGCCGATGCTGAAGGAGCGCTTCGACTATTATAACACGGAGTACAATCCAAACTCGGAACTGATGCGCAAGCCGTTCACCGAGTATGCGGATTTCATGAACCTCGCCTACGACGCCGATACGTTCGATATCGTCATCGCCTCCGATGTGTTCGAGCATGTCCGCGAGGACGAAAAGGGGTTCCGCGAAATCTTCCGCGTCCTGAAACCCGGGGGGATCTTCATCCTCACCGTTCCGTATCATCACGAATGGCCGCAAACGGAAATCCGCGTGAAGATCGAAGGCGATAAAGAAATTCATTTGTTACCCCCGGAGTATCACGGAGGCGGAGGGCAAACGCTCGCCTACCGCACGTACGGACGAGACCTCATGACGCGGCTGCGGTCATTCGGCTACTCGGTCGGCTATCTCGATCTTGAAGCGCCCGCGTTTCAAATCGGC
>Ga0070731_10004794_pt1 | contig 11427 bp, 12 predicted proteins | sample Coa_R1_2_FD_66448 | JGI IMG/M metagenome (GOLD analysis project Ga0070731, IMG submission 66448) | Surface soil microbial communities from Centralia Pennsylvania, which are recovering from an underground coalmine fire - Coalmine... | ecosystem: Environmental > Terrestrial > Soil > Unclassified ... | reverse complement strand
ATCAGCCATGACATCATCGTCAAGCAGCATGGCGGGTCCATAGAGGTCGATACCAAGCCCGGCGAGTTCACCGAATTTCGGATTGTTCTGCCGCGTAAAGGGGCGTCCCTCGGCAAATCGGGAGATCATGCGTGAATCTGCTCATTCTCGTGGTCGATGACGAGCCGGATGTGGAGGTTCTGTTCCGCCAGCAGTTCCGACGCGACCTTCGGGCTGGGCGGTTTGTGATGGAGTTTGCGCAATCTGCTCCAGCGGCATTGCAGCGCATTAGCGACGCGCAAGGCGTCTCACTGATCCTGATCCTGTCGGACATCAACATGCCGGGGATGACGGGCCTTGAACTTCTGCCCAAGGCCAAGGCTATGCGGCCGGACGTGCCAGTCATCATGATCACCGCCTATGGCGACGCGGAGACTAAACGAAGGGCGCTACAGGATGGAGCGGAAGCGCTCCTGACCAAGCCAATCGACTTCGTTGCGCTTCGCACCGAGATCGACACGCGGATCGAACGAGCGGCCTGACGGACCGCCGGTCCGGTCCCTATTGGGGAGGATTGTGTTGCAAAAGTCGAAAGTTGCAGTGCCACGAATTTTCGCGAAAAATCCGAAGCGAGCAGCAATCGCCGATTCGTACAACCTCGATCGCGCTACCGAGGTCGCCTATGAGTTTAACGTGGGGCGATGTGGCCCCTCACATTTTTACACGAAATCCGCACCCTAGCCCTAAGAATTTTTAAGCACCAGCGCAAAACGACTTTTGCAACACAATCGAAAGTGGAACGGACCTTGCGAATACGCTGCGCCATGTCCCCTAATGATGACCCGAAGCGGACATGCGATGCGGCAGCTCCGTCAAAAAATGGTGCACGTATGCCCTAGTCAGCAGCCTCGGAACAGGCGTCTCCGCGCTACAATCGATTTACGCCGCAGTAGTCTCTAACAGCCGTGGCGATCGTCGCACTGGAATGATCCTACCCGCTCGCAGCAGTTCGGTTGCACGCTCGACGTTGACCGGCCTCGAAAAGTAAAACCCCTGGCCACGCTCGCAGCCCGCAGACAGTAGAACCTTTGCCTGGCCCTCCGTCTCCACGCCTTCGGCAATGATTTCAATGCCGAGTTCGTGCGCCAGGCGGATCGCGGTGCGCACGACCGTCGCGCTGCGTGAATCGGTATCGATGCGGAACACCAGTTCCTGCGCGATCTTCATGCGGCTGATCGGATAATTAGCCAGATAGCTGAGCGACGAATATCCGGTGCCAAAGTCATCGATCGCGATTCTGACGCCGAGCTGGCGCAAACGTTCGAATCGTTCGTTGTGTTGCTGCGTAACGTCCATCAGCACGGATTCGGTCAGCTCGATCTCGATCATGCCGGGCGCAATGCCCCACTTGCCGAGACATTCCGCAACATCACGGTCGAGATCGTCCGAGCCTTTGAAGTGAAGCGCCGAGAAGTTCACGCCGACAAGCGCGGGCGCGATGCCTTGGTCCTGCCAGGATCGCAATTGCTCGCAGGCGGCATCGAGCACCCATTGGCCGAGTATCTGGATCTGCCCGGTGCGCTCCGCAATAGGAATAAATATCGCCGGTGGGATCCAACCCCGCTTGGGATGGTTCCAGCGCAGCAACGCTTCCAGCCCAACAATACGGCCGGAACGGAGTTCGACTTGTGGCTGGTAGTGAAGCTCGAGTTCGTTGCGGTCGAGCGCGCCGCGAAGCTCTTCGCCGATGACAACGCGGTTCTGCACCTCGCGGTCGAGATCGGCGCTGTGAAAGCGGAAGCAATTGCGGCCATCCTTCTTGGCGCGATAGAGCGCAAGGTCGGCCTGGATGATCATGGCATCGGGGGCGGCGACGTCCGGCGCATAACGCGCTATTCCAACGCTGGCCGAGATGTGAACCTCGTTGTCATCGATGAAGTACGGCTCGCCAAGAATTTGGACGATCTTGGCCGCCAGCGTGCTCGCCGCGGCAAGGTCGTCGGCATCGCTTTGTAGTATCGCAAATTCATCACCGCCCAAACGCGCGACGACATCGTTCTCGCGAGTTATTTCCCTGATGCGACTTGCAACCCGCCGCAGCAGCGCATCGCCGACAGCGTGGCCGAGGGTGTCGTTAACGTCTTTGAAGTGATCGAGATCGAAATAGAGGATGGCAAACGGCTTCGCGCCACGGCGGCACCCGGCAAACGCGGCGCCAAGCCGTTCTATAAAGGCACATCGGTTGGCGAGCGAAGTGAGCGCGTCCATTTGCGCAAGATCGGAAACTTTTTGATTAACCCGCATCAAGCGAAAGGCGTGACGCCGTGAAGATCGGATATAGGTCACGACGGCGCCGGTGAGGACAAACCCGAAGGCCAGCACGACCCATGAGCGGCCATGCTGAGCGGTCAGCGGACCACCGGGCATCGGCACCATCTCCATTGTCATCCAGGGCTGCCCGTCTGCCGTGAGATCTCGCGACCAATGCGAGCCTGCGGCAAGCGAAGCTTCACTCATCGGTTCAGCCGGCGTCGTGCGCAGTCGCGAGCTGTGGACGTAGATCGGCAAATCGGCTCTGCTGCCGTTAGGCAAGAAGAAGAACGAGTCGAGCCCTTTCGGCGTTTTGTTCGCGTTGATGATCGTATCGACCATCTTGCCGGTAATGAGCGACCCGTGAACGAATCCAATGAGATCGCGGCGCCGTTCCTCTATCGTGTCGTGAAGCGATCCATGTTTGTAAACCGGTATCGAGAAGAGATAGCCGCTTTGGGTGCCGCCTGTACTCACCAGCGTAACAACCGGGGAAAAGCCCAATCGATCGGAGTCCCGCGCATGGTCCATCTCCGCCAGCGTCGTCGGCTCGGAGCGCAGATCAAGGCCATAAAGCGGAGAGGTCTTCGGCACGGTGGCGTAGTAAATCGGATAGTACTCGCTATGCTCGGGAGACAGCGCAATCTTTCCATCGGCATGCATGGCGTTGATGCGATAGCCCGCAAGTCCCTGCAAAACTGCCGAGCGCTCATGCTCCGCACGTTCGGAATTGAACAGTCGCGGTACCCACGACAGGGTTGCGATGGCGGAATTGTCGGCGAGAATCGGCCGGGTGAATGCGTCGAATTCACTGCGCGTGACTGGATCATCGGAGCTGTCGAACAGCGCACGCACTGCACGGAGCCGGTTCAAATATTCATTGAGGCCGTTTTGCAGAACCATGAAATGATTCTCGGCGAGCACGTGGAATTGTCTTTCGGCATCATTATTGTCTCGCTGAGCGGTCACGCCAGCAGATGTTATGCTTGCGGCGATGCCGATCGTGGCCGCCAGAATGCACGGCCATAATTGCCGCAGCTTGCTACCGGTGGTTTTGAGAAACTGCATTTTCTCTGTTCGTTCTCGATCGCGCCGATCATTCTTTGCACGAACAATACGCGAACGGTGACTTTAGACTATGAGCGATGTCAAAATACGCTGCGGCGGCGCCGATACCCCTCGCGATGGTTAAGCTCGCGTTTCAGGTATTTGTGGAATTGTCTGCGTCTTGCTGGCGTAATCGCCACCGACGCTAGCGAAGTTGGTATCTGTGGGTAATCGGGGCGTTTACGCGAGGCCGCTTTCGGCACGCGCAAGCTCACCGCCGTCGACAAAGGCTTCGACAAACTGCCGCGAACTTGCGGCGAGCGGACGGCCGCCTTCCTTCACGCGTCTTAACACCTCGCGGGCGACGTCCTCGGAGATATCCCGCGACCAGCCTTCCGAGGTGTTGAAGGCAACCACGCGCACCGGATTGTTGAATTGGCCGGTCAATAGATCGTTGAATGCACGGCGATGTCGAAGGCGGGGACCAATGATGAGGTTGAGAAGGGCATGACGCACACACGCTTTACAGACAAGCCAAAAGGCTAGTGCGCGGTCGAGAACAGGTCTAGGCGCATTGTCGAGGCTGAGGCTATCGCGCAGCACCCGATTTTTGGCGAGACACAATAGGATCGTTGCGCAATACGCCAGCAACCCGCGAAAACGCTTATTGCGTCGCTAATTTTACTTCCGCTTTTGGGTGCACAGCCGACATGGCAGGAACTGCCGTTTGTCTCGACGTCGAAAATGACCCGAAAGAGACATCGCCCGCTATCACATGAGGGCTTCCGGTTCATGGGTTTGACCGCTACGATCGTTTTTGGGAGGCGACTATGATGCGGCGCGAGTTTATTACCCTCGTGGGTATGATGGCGGCTTCATGGTCGTTTGCCGCACGGGCGCAGCAGCCAAAGACAGTCGCCAAGATCGGCTTTCTCTATCCGGGCCCGGAACCGGTGGCCAAATTGCGTAGCGTCCCGTTCCTGGCCGGGCTCGCCAGCGAAGGTCTGAGCGAGTGGGAAGATTTTGCGCTGATCATCCGAGCATTTGGTGGCGATATGGCGAAAGTCCCGTCGCTTTTGGACGAGCTCCTCGCCAGTAAAGTCGACCTCCTCGTCGTTAGTGGGCCGCCGCTCACGCGTGCCGTTCACGACGCGAATAAGACCATTCCGATTGTGACCTTCGACCTTGAAAGCGACCCCATAGAGAGTGGCTGGTTGCAAAGCTATGCTCGCCCAGGCGGCAATTTGACTGGAGTGTTTTCGGACTTTCCGGATTTCAGCACCAAGTGGCTTCAACTTCTAAAAGAGATCGTTCCAGGGATCACCAAACTTGTGGTCCTCTGGGACCCATCTACGCCGCCAGTGCAGCAGAAGGCGTTTGTTACGGCCTCGCAATCGGTCAACGTCAAAACCGAAGTTCTTGAACTTAGGTCAACATCCGAATTCGAGGCCGTCTTTGACGCCGCTTCTGCTCGGCAACCCGACGGTCTCGTGCTGCTGTCGTCTCCTTTGGTGTCGATTAACTCAAAGCAGCTTGCCGAACTGACGTTGCAGCATCGGCTGCCGGCAATCTCGTTGTTCGCCAATTTTGCGCGCGCTGGCGGTCTGGTTTCTTACGGTCCCAATCTCGACGAGTTTTATCATGAGACCGGCGTTATGGCGGCCAAGGTCCTCAAAGGCACCAAACCCGCCGACCTGCCTGCCGAACGTCCAACACGCTTCGATCTTGTTGTGAACGCGAAGACCGCCAAGTCACTCGGCCTATCGATGCCGCCGACGCTTTTGGCGACTGCTGACGAAGTAATCGAATAGACCGCGGAATGTCTCCTTTGGCCCATAGCGGACATGACGGCGCGGAACCTTCGCGGCAGTTATTGGGGGCATAGCGGACACGGACCGAATGCCGCTGAAAGATTCGCTCATATAGAAACTCGATCAATCAGCGTCGGATCATCGTCCGGTGCCCGCGAGCTATTCACGCGCTTCGACACTGGCCACCGCTTACGCCGTAACGATGACGGGTGTGACTGCGTAACAGGGCGTTACGCCGTAACGGTCGCCGTGTTGTCGACGAAGTCGCCCGGACCATAGGGGCCTTTGGGTCGTCCTCATCGTGGAAGCGATCTTTGCGAGCCACCCGGATGCGCCGGTCCATCGACCGCAGCTCGAGCCTGGTTCGGGTGGATTATGTGCGCTTCCGCCCAGTGATGTTACTCGGATTTTGCCGTCCGCCAACTGCTGGGCGACTTTGCCGCGGCGACCCTGCGCTGGTCTTCTATCGCTAATATGCGGCTACCTAATCGCCCAGCACCCGTTGCGTGTCCGCGCGCTTTTCATCGGCGATGCTAGTGGCGAGGGTCTTTTCGCTCTCGGAGATGGAACCCGACGTTAGCCAGGGGGTTGATTCAGCCGTTGAACGGGAAAGCATAAAGGCATCGGATCAATGTCGCGCCTTTCACTTGACGAGTACGATAGCGCAGTCACGGCGCATCGTTTCGCCGACAACACGGCAATTCGCTTCTATAAGCTTTGGCGGGAGTGGCAAGACAAGCGCGACAAGTTAGCAGCAGAAGCCGACGCAGCTTGGAGAAAATTGCAGGCGGAAATGGCACAAGCGATGATGACCAATCGCGGCATTCCAAAAAAATAACCAATGAACCGGCACTGATCTTTCGGGACAATACGAAGACGACGTGATCCGCACAGAGTTCTTTGACGACCAGGGCGGCTGCGAGGTCCTCAATTCAGCGGCCCGCGGGCTCGGGAACGCGCATTGGCAGCGCAAGAGCAGAACAGTAGCAGTTGGAGCGCTTGAACGAAGGGCTACCTTCGGTTTCGGCACGGGACGTTCCGCGCGATCTTGATTCGCTTTCGCTGGTCGTGGCCGCCCACGAGCGGCCGCGCGATAGCGACCTTCCAGCCCTTTGGGACGCGCTGTATGAATCGGCAACCGCTGATCCCGTCGAATAATCATAGTCCTCAGGGAGACCGGTTACCGGATAGGAAGCATATCCGTACGGTGGCCGACGCTAGCGGTATTGCTGCTGCCCTCTGGTATCCAAAGATTCAGACGATTGGAACTTTGCTCTCGAAATCTGGAAGACGGCGTTTCAGGTCGCGAGTAAACCGAAGGCTTGTTAGCTAACTTCGCGTCTGCAGGTAAAGATCGCCAACTGAGGCGGCCTTAATCTCTTCTAGCCGCTTTTATATATGGATTTTCTGGATGTTCGCCGAACTCGGTGACACCGCACGCTTGACAGGAAAAAGCAGGAAGCCTTTTGGGTTCATCGACGGCAATTTTACATTCCGTCATCGCTGAACCGCAGGCCGGGCAATGCTGTGGCTTCTGTTCGACCGACAACGCGCGACCCTCCTTGAGAGAAAGGCGGGAGCACAAGCGGTCTCTCAGGCATCGACGCCCACGTGCCGCAGTCGATGATGGGCGCAGCGTACGCTATCGGACAGGGTTGTCGAGTTTTGAATTTGGCGTGGAACCGCCAACTGAGGCGGCCTTAGAGCGGCAGCGCGATCCCGCGAAGCGCATGTCGCCAAAGGACGTGAATATCGCGCTCGCCTTTGCGGGCCGCCGACATGATGCGATCCGCGATCAGTTGATGAACTGAATCCGCCTGTCCAGAGTCGTGCATGTTGGCGATGGCCAGATCGTAGGCGCGGCCTAAAGTGGCCAGCGTCTCCGGGTCAAACGATCCAACGTAACGAGCAAATGGGTCGGACTGCCCCATGACCGGGCTCTTTAGAATGGCTGAATTTGACCCTCCAAATCTCCAGAGTCCATCCGTGAAATACGCAAAATACTCAAAAGGCGCCAACCGCTCATTTCAAAAGGGACCACCTAGGATGGAAAGGGGCCAGTACCAACCGGCACTGATCTTTCGGGACAATACGAAGTCGACGTTATCCGCACAGAGTTCTTTGACGACAAGGGCGGCTGCGAGGTCCTCAATTCAGCGGCCCGCGGGCTCGGGAACGCGCATTGGCAGCGCAAAAACAGAACAGTAGCAGTTGGAGCGCTTGAACGAAGGGTAGCGCCGGGCAAGCGCGGACCGATCGCGCTATCATAGCGGCATGGCCCTTCCCCGCCGCTTCTCGCCAGCGCAGCTTGGCGCCGCCATCATCATCGGGATACTTGTCGCCCTCGTCATCCTGATTTTGTATCGCGGCATTTGGCTCTAAACTCGCAATGGCCTCCCTCCGCCGCTTCCCGCCGCCCTGGTCCGTTGAGGAACACAACCAAGCATGTTTCATCGTGAAGGACGACAACGGCCAAACGCTCGCATATTTTTATTTCGAGGATGAGCCAGGCCGTCGATCGGCAGCGAGGTTGCTCACCAAAAACGAGGCGTTCCTGCTGGCGGTAAATTTTGCCAAGCTGCCACGGGTGCCTCGGACCATCCTGAAGGAGATTCCCCGACCCAAGAGTTCGGTGGCCGATGAGTAAGCGCGCCGATTGGTCGCGACCCCTGCCTCGGCCGATCGTCATTCCCGGCATTATGGCCATCAAGACGCTAGCCGACGTGCGCAAGCTGCTCGGTCACATTCCGAAGGAAGCCCGGCAGGCATCGACTTGGCAATATGTCGAGGCAACGCTGCAAGCCTGCGCCAGCGGTGATGACACCGCGAACGTCAGTGTTGCATTGCGGCTTGTGCTACAGGCCGAGCGCGTGCCGTATTCCGTCGGGCTAGATTGATATCCTGTGGGGCCAGATTGATTCGGGCTGTGCTCGTTGCAGGAGCGATCCAACGTCTCGTTAGAACGTAACGGATCGCCTGACCAATCATGGCAATTATACTCGCTGGGAAAAGCGCAATGAACCACGTCGTCCAACCATCATCAAATAGATCGTATGCAATATTCAAAACGGCAATTGCCCAGCCGAGGGCGCAAATTATGGAAAGCCCATAAACGACGTTTCCAATTGGCCTAAGAATCGCACTCATCTAGCTTTCCCTCCCAACGTGAACGACGCGCCTAGCGGCGCACTAATTTATTGAGCGGATGACGTGGGCTTCGGCGGAGCGGCCGGGGCAACGTACGGCGGGTACGACCCTGGAGGGGCCGGCGGCCGATAGCCCGGTGCGCACCGTTGTTCGGCAAGCGTTGTCAGATATTGCTGGCGTGCTTGAAGCGCCGCGGCATCAGTCGCTGCCGCCCCTTTCGCGTCCATCGCAAACCATACCGGCCAAATAACAATGCCGACGACGCCAGCGGCGACGTTTTGAGCCGTCTTTAGACCCTGCTCATCGGCAAGCTGTTTGGCCTTGGCGTTATTGGCCTCGATCTCCGCGCGGATCATCGTGCAGTCGGAGTAGACATCTTGCGGCTGTACACTTGCGACCGGCGCGGGGTCTCGCCCAGCCCACGCCGATAACGCGAGGCCAATGGCCGTCGCTACACACACTCGAATACGCACAGGGACCCCCATCCCCATAAAGCCGCACAGCCATCATCCGACAACCATAGCGGGAGGGCAAGGGGATACCGCCATGATTGGCGCAGGCGCCGGGGCAAGCGCAGGCAGGTCGGCGCCCACCGAGGCGGCCTAGTGTGCTAGGCTGAATCGACATTAGCGGGAAGCCATTGCAGGGCGCCGACGAGGTGAAGGGCAGCGAGAAAGTGGAGATCGCGACGGTCATATCGTGTCGCGATGCGGCGAAAATGCTTGAGCCTGTTGAAGCATCGCTCGATGCGATTGCGCAGCCGATAGGCTTTGACATCGTGGCGAATGCGCACGAGCCGCGAGCATTTGGACGGAATAACGGCTTTGGCGCCAATCTCGGCGATGAGCTGTCGAACCGCATTGCTGTCGTAACCTCTGTCGGCGATGACGCGGCGAGCCGTTTGGCCGTGCAGAAGTGCCGGCGCTTGCGTCAAATCGTTGGCTTGGCCGGCCGTGAGAATGAAGCGCAGCGGCCTGCCGAGTGTGTCCGCGAGCAGATGGATCTTGGTGGTCAGTCCGCCTCGGGAACGCCCCAGAGCCTGGCCCCCCTTTTCCGGTGGCGGCCTGCTGGTGGGCGCGCACCAGGCTGGTATCGAGCATGAGATATTCGTTGCGGCGATCCTTGGTAAGCACTGTAAAGACGCGCTCCCACACACCGGTTTTAGCCCAGCGCGTGAAGCGCTTATGGACGCTCTTCCACTTGCCATATCGCTCCGGAAGATCGCTCCAGCGCGCCCCCGAACGGATCACCCACAGCACCCCGTCAACGAACACGCGATTATCTTTGGCCGTGCGCCCGCGATCCCCCTTCTTGCCCGGTAGAAGCGCCCCGATCCGCTCCCATTGCGCGTCCGTTAGTTCATACCGCTTGGCCATCCTTGCACCCCGAATCAAATTGATCCGGGCAACAAGGAATCATCACATCAGCCCAGCGGGAATCCTAAATGTCGATTGGACCTAATAGGCCATAGGCCAAAAAAACTGAAAACCCGAGGCCCGCTAAAATGACGGCAATTGCAATGTAATTCGGTACTGACCAGGGCCACATAGCTCACCGTTCGCAAACTGAAACGGACCGATCTTACCCAGCGGACTTTTGGATTGCTTGATATAGATCATACTGTGGCGGCCTAGCGTCACCATCTAGTAGTGCGCCGGGCAAGCGCGGGCCGATAGTTTTGACTAATCCTCGCTGACTACAAAAACTGTGCGCAGCTTGAGCGCCTTGATGATGCTTCGGGTGGGCGGTATCGAATTGTTTAGGACTTTAGTGGCGGTCGTGCGATGAACGCCGGTCTTGTTGCACCATGCGGTTATACTGCCCGCCCGTCGTACTTCGGCGCGGAGTAACTGAACGACGTCTTTTAGTTCCACTATGCGCATGATGCGGCGGCCTATTCGTCGTCGGCCCCGAGCACCTTGCCGGTTTTTGGATTGACCAAGTGCGCACGTTTGCAAATAAGGCAGCTGATAGACTCGTAACTGTCGGTTACGTCATCGGGATCTTCAGCGACCCAACCTTGAACGTTCATGCCCGTATCCGGGCAGCGGAAAATAAATGCGGCCACCCCTTTAATACCAACGCCCACGGCCGTGGATCGCCACGCCGCCGATTACCAGAATCGCCAGTGTCATGATTGCTATGGGCCACTGTTCCATCGCTGCCTCCTCAGACGCCGAACGGCCAGGACCGGAGCCGAATAGGTGCCTAGGAGCTTTTCGGTTCGGTCTCTAGCCGCGCGGGGCTTGTTGGGTATCCTCCCCACTAAGCGATGTGATCCTACGCAGCTATTTGCAAACTTGCTTTGATGTGAATCAATAAGGCCCGTTAGGCGCCGTTCGTGGGCCGGTGGGCATCAAAAAAGCCCCGCCGAGGAAGGCGGGGCCAGTGGGAGGAAAGGCGATGGCGCCACTATCTGCCCCGCCCGCAAGCCGCGTATCGCGATTCTCCCCCATTGAGCAAACGCCGGGCAAGCGGCGCCGGCTTTTTCTTAAATTACCGGCCTTCGCCGAAACGGTAGCATCAGGGTTTGGGAGCAGGGTTCTACATAAGGGCGAACTTGTAGGGGCTTTACCCCATGCGGGAGTTCGTTTTCGCGTTGAGCCCGTTGGCTGCCGTCATCTATTTTCTGGTCAATCAGGACCAGTTTAGCGAACTGCTGGCTTGGGTCGAAACCTTCGTTCACTAGCGCCGGCACCCGAGGAACTGGGCGGCCTAAACTGAAACAGACAGACAGGGGCCTGCTGCCGTCGCGAGCTTCGTCGCGCTTCGTTCGAGCGCTCGCAAGCAACACATCCGGGAACAGGCCGAGGCTCAGCATGTTCTGCTTGTCACCAAAGCGATAGCGGAGTCGCCAAAGCTTTCTGCCCTGCGGCGTTACCAGAAGGTGCAAGCCCCGGCCGTCCGTGAGCAGATAAGGCTCGCCGCGTGGCTTTGCGTTCTCAACTGCAAGCGCTGAAAGCATGAGTATACGCCCGTTCGTTTCGTCACGTCGTATACTCAAAAATATACTCACGTATTCTCATTGTCACAGGGCGCGGTGGTGAACAGTGGTGCAACCAAAGGCGAGAAACCCGCATTTTACCGGCACAAGTGAGCACCAGGAACAATAGTGGTACACGATGGTGGTGCC
>Ga0070731_10004791_pt1 | contig 11432 bp, 10 predicted proteins | sample Coa_R1_2_FD_66448 | JGI IMG/M metagenome (GOLD analysis project Ga0070731, IMG submission 66448) | Surface soil microbial communities from Centralia Pennsylvania, which are recovering from an underground coalmine fire - Coalmine... | ecosystem: Environmental > Terrestrial > Soil > Unclassified ... | reverse complement strand
GTCGACCATCGACACGACCTATCCGAGCGCTCGCATCGGGTTGGGCAATTTCGTCGGGTCCGGCACCTCGTTCTCCTCGGCGGTGACGAGCGGCGCCGTGGCGCTCTACCTCGCCACCTACCCCGGCACCCCGCCGAACAGTGTGAAGGCCGCCTTGTTGGCCAGTTGCCGCCGCGGTCCCGCGGGCAATCCCTTCGTCGACGGGCACGGCGCGCTGGCCATCGATGCCGCGGTGTCGTCCCCCCCGGTCGGGTTGACCCAGACAGCACAGCCGGGGAACTCGGCCACCGCCAACGCGGTGGCGGTGGGCACGACGGTGTCGCTCTCGTCGAACTGGGCATCGTCGTCGTGGAACCCCGTGCTGTGGACAGGCACCGCTTGGGACGGCACCGCCTGGGACGGGACGGCCTGGGACGGCACCGCCTGGGACGGGACGGCCTGGGACGGGACGGCCTGGGACGGGACCGCCTGGGATGGCACCGCGTGGGACGGGACCGCCTGGGACGGCGCGGCGTGGAACGGCACCGCCTGGGACGGCACCGCCTGGGACGGCACCGCTTGGGACGGCACCGCTTGGGACGGCACCGCCTGGGACGGCACGGCTTGGGACGGGTCGAGTTGGTCGTGACGGCCGTGCGCCTTCGGGCTGTGACCGGCGCCGGACGGACGCAGCTCCCGAGCCGGGCCCGGGTGGTGGTGGCGGGGGCGGTCGGCGCGGGGATCGTCACGCTGTCCCTGGCGGCGCGGTCCCTGGCCATGAGCACGTCGCCGACGGCCGACCAGTGGGTGCTGTCGGCCGTCTTCGGCTTGCTCGTAGTGGGCAGCTGGGCTCGGCCGGTGCTCATCCACGTCAAAGACCAGTCCGAGACGGCCCATCTCGACGAGGCCTTCTTCGTCGTGCTCACCCTGCTGGTGGCGCCGGCGCTGACCGTGCTCACCTTCGCGGCCGCCACCGCGCTGGCGCAGGTCGTGCGCCGCCGAACTCTGATCAAGTCCGTCTTCAACTCGGGTCAGGTGGTCACCTCGGTCGGGGTGGGCACGCTCGTCTTCACCGCATTGGCCGGTTCGTCGTCGGTCTTGTCCGATCGGCGACTGGCGGCGGCGGTGGTGGCCGGCGCTGTGTACTTCACCGTGAACAGCGCGGCCATGGCCCTGGTGTTGCAGGCCGTCGGCATGCCGTGGCGGCAGGGCCTTGGCGAAGGCCTGGGTGTGCGCGTCCTGCTGTCGGGCGGGGGCGTGGCCGTGGCCCTGCCCACAGCGGTCCTCGTCGGCGAACGCCCCTGGTTGCTCCCTTGGGCCGTGACCCCGCTGGTGCTCCTGCGGGTGGTGCTGGCCGGGCACTTCGAGGCCCGGCACGACCGGGCCCAGGTGCGTGGCCTCTTCGAGGCGACGCTGGCCGCCAACCGGTCGATGGGGCACGACGACGTGGTCGACGCCATCCTGGCCTCGGCACGGGAGCTGCTCCGCTGCCCGGTGTCCGCGCTGACCGAGCAGGAAGGCGGGCCCGACGTCCTGCGCGCCCTCGTCCGCCTGCCCATCGGCGACCGATGGCTCACGGTGTCGGGTCGCAACCGGACCCAGCGCTTCGATCAAGCCGACCAAGCCCTGCTCGACGCCCTGGCGGCCATCGGCGCCGGCGCGTTGGCCAACGCCGGGATGTACGAGGAGATCTCGGGCCAACGCGAGCAGTTGTCGGCCATCACCTCGAGCCTGGGCGAAGGGGTGTGCGCAGTGACCTATGGCGGCGCCATCACCTTCGTCAACCCGGCCGCCGCCGCCATGCTGGGGTGGCCGGCCCAAGATCACGACGGCGCCGTGACGCCAGGCCGATCGGGCCCGGCCGGTTTCGCTGCCCCGGACTTCGTGGTGGCGGCGGCACGGCGGGCCATGGCCACCGAGTCGACCGTGGCGAGTGACGACACCCGGTTTCAGCGAGCCGACGGCTCCTTCTTCGACGTGGCCTTCACCGCCTCGCCCGTCGTCCAGGAAGGCCGCCCGACCGGCGCGGTGATCGTGTTCCGCGACATCACCGAGCGCAAGCGCATCGAGGAGCAACTGGCCCGCCACGCCCTCGAGGACCCGCTGACCGGGCTGCCCAACCGGCGTCTCTTCCTCGACCATCTCGACCACGCCATGTTGCGGTCGGCCCGCAGCGACGAGCGCCATGCCGTGCTCTTCGCCGACATCGACCGCTTCAAGCACATCAACGACAGCCTGGGCCATCACGCGGGCGACGACCTCCTCATCGCCATCGCCCAGCGCATGCGCGAGTCGCTGCGCCCAGGCGACATGCTGGCGCGTATCGGGGGCGACGAATTCACCGTCCTCCTCGAGGGCGTGAGCGGCGTGCAGGACGCGGTGGCGGTGGCCCGGCGGATCCTCGACCGGATGCGCTGGCCCATCGCCCTGTCGGACGGGCACGAAGTGGTGAGCAGCTTGAGCATCGGCATCGCGCTCACCGAGCCGGGCAAGAGCCGTGACGACGTGCTGCACGACGCGGATGTGGCCATGTACCAGACCAAGGGCAAGGGTCGCGGCGGTCAGTACCAGGTGTTCGACGTCCAGGCCATGGGGGAGCGCTCGGCCGAGCGGATCGAGCTCGAGGCCGGCTTGCGCCGCGCCCTGCACCGCGACGAGCTCGAGGTCCACTACCAACCGCTGTACTCGATCGAGGATCGACAGATGGTCGGTGTGGAGGCACTGGCGCGGTGGAACCATCCCGAGCGCGGCCTTCTCCTGCCCGGGAGCTTCGTGCCCCTGGCCGAGGAGTCAGGGCTCATCCTGCCCATTGGCCACCACGTGCTCGAGGCGGCCTGTCGACAAGCGCGGCATTGGCGTGACGAGTTGGGGGCCGAGCTGATCGTGGGCGTCAACCTGTCGGCCCGCCAATTCCAGCAGACGGCCCTCGTCGAGGAGATCCTCGGCGTGCTGCGTGACACCGGCCTCCCGCCAGGACAGCTGAGCTTGGAGATCACCGAGACCCTGGCCATGGACAACATGGACCTCACCCGCGACGTCCTGGTGCGGCTCAAGGAGCTCGGGGTGCGCGTGGCTATCGACGACTTCGGCACCGGGTACTCAGCACTGGGCTACCTGACCCAGTTCCCCATCGACGTCGTGAAGATCGACCGCACCTTCGTCGACGAGGTGGAGACCGACCCGGTGAAGTCGGCCATCGTGTCCGCCGTCATCCGGTTGTCGGACGCCATCGGATCGACCTGTGTGGTGGAGGGCGTCGAGACCCGGGCCCAGCTCGACCACCTGCGCGCGCTGGGGTGCCCGGAGGCGCAGGGCTTCTTCCTGGCCCGTCCCGTCCCCGCCCGGGGCATCGAGGACCTGCTGCGGGCCGAGTCCGGCCGTGCCGTTCGCGGCGCGCCCGTCGCCCTGGCCCCGGCGAAGCGTTCCCCGTCAAAAGCGGTGACCGGGACCCGCGCCGGCTAACCCCCCAAAGCCGGCCGGGCCTCGGTCACTGCCGCTCGCCTCCAGCCCGGGCATCGCGGCGACCGGCGGTGCGAAGATTGGGCCGTGCGCCGCCGCCGCCCCGAGTCGTCGCCGCCCCGGGACCTCACGGTGGTGGCCGTCCCTTTCTATTTCGCCACCATGGGGGCCGAGTATCTGTGGTTGCGCCGCCAGGCCCGGACGCGTCCGCCTCGCCCGGGTGATTACGAACGCCGGGACACGGTGGCCAGCCTGGCCATGGGGGTGGGCAGCCTGGTCGCCCCTCTGGTAGCGCCCAAGCTGCTTCGGCCGTTCACCCCCGGGCGGGGCCGCTACGGCAAGGCGCTCGTGACCGGCGCGCTCGGCGCGGTGGCGGTGACCACGGCGGCCGACGCCATCGCCCGCTGGGCTGAACGCCCGGCTCCACCCGGCGAAGACACCGCTGCGCCGTCGACAGCGTCGTCGACAGCGCCGTCGACGGCGCCAGAACGGGAGCGCCGGGCCGCCTCGGGGCGGGCGCAGCGGCGGGCCGTCGCCCATGCGGCGCGCCGGGTGGCCTCCACCGGTGGCGTGGTGGCGGTGGTGGCCGGCGGTGTGGCCGTGACCTCCGCGTGGGCGGCGCGCACGACACCGGAACGTCTATGGATGCGGCGCTTGATGCCCGACCTGGGGACGGGACCCATGGCGTTGGTGGCGGCCGTGCTGGCGTGGGACTTCCTCTATTACTGGGACCACCGCTTCATGCACACCAGCCGCTACATGTGGGCAATCCATGTCGTGCACCACTCGAGCGAGCACTACAACTTGTCCACCGCGCTGCGGCAACCGGTGGCGGAGGCGTTCGGTACCTTCGTGCCCTTCGGGGCCCTGTGCCTCTTCGGTATCCGTCCCGGCCTGGTCGAGACGGCGCGGGGCGTCAACCTCCTCTACCAGTACTGGATCCACACCGAGACGATCGGCCGGCTCGGCCCGCCCGAGGCGGTGCTCAACTCCCCTTCGCACCATCGGGTGCACCACGGGTCCAACCGCCAGTACCTCGACCGGAACCACGGCAGCATGCTGATCGTCTGGGACCGCCTGTTCGGGACGTTCGAGCCTGAGGACGAGCGGGTGGTCTACGGGCTGACCAAGAACATCAACACGTTCAACCCGGGGCGGATCGCCACCCACGAATACGCATCGATCCTGCGCGACGTGGCCAGCTCCACCACGTGGCGGGAGCGGTTGTCCTACGTGGTGCGGGGCCCGGGATGGGCGACCGAGCACCGCAACTCGGTGGCATCGGGGAACGGCAAGCTGTCAGCCGCGCCGGAGGTGGTGCCGTTGGTGCCCATGGCGCCAGTGGCGGCCGGGCAGGCGCCGGGCGGTTGATCGCCGACGCCGTCGGTGTGGCCCAGCTCAGCTGGCCGGTAGCCACCCGGGGAGGACGACCGGGAACACCGCCTTGGTCAGCTTCATGCCCTTCGGGTCGCGGGCCTCACCGCTGGCCAGCAGGCGCTGGAAGTGCTCGGCGTCGTCGAACAGCGTGAGTTTGCGGCCCTGGTCGTCCACGCACTTGAGGACGGCGATGTCTGCGCTGGTAGCGAAGCTCTCCTCGACCTGACGGCCCACCGATCGCATCCTGGCCGTCCGTTGTCGCGGCCAGATCTCGTACTCGATGGCGCGACACGTCCCCGGCTCCATGGCTCCTCCGCCTCAGTTCCCTGTCGGTGGCAGCCTGAGGATAGGAAACGGCGCGGGTGCGAGCCAGCGGGGCCACTGTGCGCGGCGAGGCTCGCTGCATGGCGTCATCGGACCAGGTCGGCAGGGCAGACCCGGTCAGGGCCCGGCGCGCTGGGCCAGCGTCACGACAGCTTGCGAACCTTGATGGCCGTGCCGTAGGCGCAGATCTCGGTCCAGTTCCCGCCCATGTCGGAGGTGTCGAACCGCATGGCCAGCACGGCGTCGGCCCCTTTGGCCGCGGCCTCCTCCACCATGCGCTCGATCACCTCGTGCCGGCTGGCCACCAGGTTCTTCGTCATGCCTTTGAGCTCTCCGCCGGCCAGGGATTTCAGCGCAGCGCCGAACTGTGAACCCACGTTGCGGGCCCGGACCGTCAGCCCGAAAACCTCGCCCAGGACTTCGGTGACCTCGTAACCAGGGATGTCGTTCATGGTGGAGATGAGCATGGGGTCATTGTGACGCTTGATGCCGCCGGGAGCGAGGGATTGTCCGGCCCGTGGTGAACCCGACCGCCCTAGTGGCCGTATGCCGGGACGAAGCCAGACCGAGCCACGCCCCAGGAGGATCAGCCATGTCCATGTTCCGTCGCGCCTTGTCCGCTGCCGTGGTGGTGGCCGGGACGGTCGCCCTGTCCGCCGGCCTGGCCGGGGCCCTGGAGAACCCGACGACCGGCCATCCCGGCGCCCCCAACCTGACCTGTGGGTCGGCCGGCGCCACGGTGACGCCGGGCCACGCCGTCAACGCCCAGGGCTCGCCCTTCAATTCGGGGGGCGTCGCCGGCATGCACTACGCCGGCAACACGGGCACGTCGTCCTTGGCCAACTCCAACAGCACAGCCGCGGTGTCGCAGTACGACGTCGCCTGCCGAAACAACACGGCGCACTGATCTCGGGGGACGGGCGGGCGCAGGTCCGAGCCGGGTCCCGGCCTGGCCGGGCCCGCGCCGCCCGGCTACCTTGCCCGCGGTGACCTCGAGCCGCGAGCCCCATCCCCGTGAGGAGATCAAGGCGGTCATCGACCGCTACCACCAGCTGCGCGCCCGGATCGACGAGGGGCTCGAGCCCAACGGCTTCGGCGCGCTGGCCGATTTCTACACCGACGACGCCGTGTACATCGACGCGGCCTGGGGCCGGATCGAGGGCAAGCAGGCCATCGCTCACTGGCTCGAGCACTCCATGGTCGGCCTGGGTGACTGGAAGTTCCCCATCGAGTTCACCGCCATCGAGGGTGACGACGTCGTGGTCAAGTGGACCCAGATCATCCCGGGTACCCGGCCTGACGGCTCCCCGTGCACCCAGTCGGGGTATTCGCGGTTGCACTACGCCGGCGGCGGCAAGTTCTCCTACGAGGAGGACGTCTACAACATGGTGCAGGTGCTCGAGGACGTAGCCGCCAGCGGGTGGACACCGAACGAACCCATGAACGTCCCCCCCGAGCACCCCCAGCGCGACTGGTCGCTGCCCGAGCGGGGCGACTGACCGGGATCTGGGTCGAGCCCCGGGTACGCAACGAAGGGCGCACGATCGTGATCGTCACCCACGCCCCGGAGGTGGCATCGCTCGCCGACGCCGAGATGCGCATGCGCGACGGCATCGTGGTGGCGCAGGAGCTGGCCCAGGCCTGAGTCCTCGCCGGCATGAGCCGGTGATCCCGTCCTTCGATCTGCTCGGCCGGGGGTACGCTCCTGATGCCGCCGGGCGCAACGGACTCCACGTGGACGAACTCAGGGACAGCGCGGTCGGGCCGGTGGCGGACGTGGGTCGTCGGATCTCCTCTCTTCGCATCGCCCCGGAGTTCGCCATCGCTGCGGCCGTGGCCGCGCTGGCCGTGTACCGGTTGTGGGACGCGCTCTTGCAGTCACCCATCGTGTGGAGCGACAGCCAGTCGTACGAAGCGGTGGGGTCGCACTCGGTGACGAGCACGGCCCTGTGGGCCGGCCAGCGCCCTCCGCTCGTCCCGATCGTCTGGCACGTGGCCCGGACCCCGACCACCTTCGTGGTGTTCCAGACCGTCTTCTCGTTGTTGTGCTGGTCGTTGCTCGCCGCCACTGTGGCGACGACCTTCCGCTCGCCCTGGCGGCGCGTCGTGGCCGCATTCGTCGTCCTCGGCTTCGCCACCGTGTCGCCCGTGGTGCTGTGGGACGCCTCGGTGCTGAGCGAGTCGATCTCGATGAGCCTCCTGGCCCTGCTGCTCGCCACCTTCATCGGCTTCGCCCGCTCTCCGGTGTGGTCCCGAGCCGCCGCCGTGGTGGGCAGTGCCCTCGCCTTTGCCCTGACCCGCGACGCCCAGGTCTTCACGGTGGCGTTGTTGGGTCTGGCCACGGCTGTCTTCTTCCTCGTGCGCCACCTCCGGCGGCGGCCGGTGGCGCTGCCCGTGGGGATCCTGGCTTTGGCGCTGTTGGTGGGCGCGGTCTTGTCGGCATGGGGCTCGGTGGCGTCGGGCCGGACCGAGCAGAACGTGGGCGACGCCCTGTACGTTCGGGTGTTCCCCTATCCCGATCGGGTGGCGTGGTTCGCCCGCCACGGGATGCCCCAGGCCCGTGCCATCGACGAGCTGGCGCGCGCCCAGCCCCAGCCCGCGCCGGGAACCGTGGCGGTGGTCGGCATCGATCGAAACGATCCCCGTTTCGCCGCGTGGGAGTCGTGGTTGCACCGCCGTGGGGAGCCGACCTACGAGCTCTGGCTCCTGACGCATCCGGGGTACGTGGTGTTGGAGCCACTGCGGCGTCCCGAGCGGGCCTTCAACTTCGCCGCGGGGAACCTGGACGCGTACGCCGCGCTCGACCGGGTGGACTCTCCGCTCACCGGGTTCCTGTGGCCGTCGTGGCGGTGGCTGGTCGTGCTGGCCGCCTTCGGGTGCACGGCTCCGCTGGTGGCGCAACGGATCGGGCGGCGTGAAGTCCGGGTGCTCGCGCTGTTCGCCGTGGTCGGCCTGGCCTCGATGCTGCTGGCGTGGCACGGCGATGGCCAGGAGACCACCCGCCACACCGTCGAGGGATTGGCCGAGGTGCACCTCACCGTGTTGCTGACCGTCGTCCTCCTCGTCCTGGGGGAGGGCCCCGCGTTCGTTGCCCGGGCCATGCGGGCGCGTCACGGCGCCGACGAGACAGGCGCGGACCCTGGCGAGGAGATGGAGCCTCGCCGGGCCGGCTCTCCGGTGTAGAACTCGGGCCGGCATCGGTGCCTCAGAGTCACCGACTGCACGAGCGACCAAGGGGGCGCCACGTGTCCGGCCACGCGCGCTTCGACCGGCGGAGACTCCTGCGTTTCGGCGCCTTCGGCGCGCTGTCGGCGGTGGGGGCCGGCGCCGCGCTGTTCGAGCTGGTCGACCATTCGGTGCTGCCCGGGCACCAGGAGCTCATCACGCTGCTGGGCGACTGCGACGTGCCCGCCCCAGCCGAGACGTTCGCCCCGCCGGGACCATCGGAGTCGGGCACCTTCGCGTCCGAGGCGCGCCGCACGACGGTCGGGTACACCATCGCCTACCCGCCGGGGCACGGCCCCGGTGACGCGTTGCCCCTCGTCGTGGCCATGCACGGCTTCGGGGCCAATCACACTGACGCACTGCCGAGCTCCCCGGCTGAAGCCCTGGCCCTGCGCACGTCCGACGGCGCGCTGCCGCCGATGGCCATGGTGGCGGCCGACGGCGGCGGAGGGTACTGGCACGCGCACCCGCACGACGACCCGCTCGGCATGGTGCTCCACGAGCTGGTCCCCCTGTGCCAGGCACGGGGCCTGGGTGTGCCGCCGGCCAAGGTGGGCGCCATCGGCGTGTCGATGGGCGGGTACGGCGTGCTCAACCTGGCCGAGCACGCGCCCGATCTCATCGCCGCGGTGGCGGCCATCAGCCCGGCGGTGTGGACCACCTTCGCCGAAGTTCAGGGGGCCAACCCCGGCGCCTTCTCCTCGGCTTCGGAGTTCGCCGCCAACGACGTCGTCACCCGCGTGCACGTGCTGGACACCGTGCCCGTGCGGGTGGCGTCAGGGCTCGACGACCCATTCCACCCCGGCGTCGAAGCACTGGTGCGAGTGCTGCCTGCCGGCGCCGAAGTCGACATCCGCAAGGGCTGCCACGACGGGGAGTTCTTTGCCTCGGCGCAACCGGCGGCGCTGTCCTTCCTGGGCCGCCACCTGACCTGACGGCCCGGCCCTACCCTGGGCCGGATGCCGGGGTGGGCCTTCGACAGGGCGGTGGAGTACTACGACGCCACCCGGTCCCTGCCCCCCGACGTCGGCGCCCAGGTCACCGAGCTGCTCGCCGCGGAGCTGGCCGGGCGCGAGCGGGTGCTCGAGATCGGCGTCGGCACGGGGCGCATCGCCCTGCCCCTGCATGCCAGAGGCGTGCCGCTCATCGGAGCCGACATCGCCCGGCCCATGCTCGAACGTCTCGTGGCCAACGCCGGCGGCCATCAGCCGTTCCCGATCGTGCTGGCCGACGCCACTGCACTCCCGTTCGCCGACGAGACCCACGACGTGGTGCTGGCCAGCCACGTGCTGCACCTCATCCCGCCCTGGACGGCGGCGGTGGACGAGGCCATGCGGGTGCTCGCACCCGGCGGTGCGCTGTTGGTCGACTTCGGTGGCGGCCCGCCGTCGCCGTGGACCGAGGGGGTGGAACGCGTCATGGGGGAGCTCGGCGTGCACCACGTCCGCCCGGGGGTGTCGGTGGCGGATGAGGTTGCGCGCCATGTCGGCGCCCGGGCCGGCGCACGTGAGCTGGCCTCGGTGCCGATGACCGTCCGCCGCTCGCTGGCCGAGAACCTCGATCAGTGGGAACGGCAGCAGCAGTCCTGGACGTGGCAGTACCCGACTGAGCAGATCGCGGCGGCCTGTGACGCCGTTCGCCGCTGGGCCGGCGACGAGGGGATCGCCCTCGACGACAAGGTGGAGCTCGACAACGTCATCACGTGGTGGAGCTTCGACAAGCCGGTGCGACCGGCGCGCTAGCCGGCGAAGGAGACGGGCAGGAGCACGCTGGCCGACGTCGAGGTGGAGCCTCCCTGGTTGACCACGATCACGCAGCGGTGGCCGGCGTCACAGGTGCCCGTACCCACGGGGCCGGTGTGGACCACGAACGACGTGAACCCCGAGCCCACCGGATCGGGCTGGCCCACGGTGGCGGTGGAGAGGTTGCAGTTCTGGGGACCGGTGACGGGGGCGGAGCACTCGAGGATGTTGATCGAGGTCCCCGGCTGGTACCCCTTCCACGACACCGTGACGCGCTGGCCGTCGGCGAGGCCACTGTCCGGACTGGCCGTGGCCGACAGTTTCCCGGTCACGGTCTTGGGTACGGGGACGCGCACGCGGTCGCCGGCGTGCAATGCCAGGGCCACGGTCGTCGCGCCACTCTTGGAGTCGCCCGACAGCCGCCCGGCGGCGGCGCCCTGATGCCGGAGGTAGGCGTCGAAGAAGTCGACCGTGCTGCGCACGACATCGTCGAAGGCCGGTCCTCCCGGATCGACCGGCGAGCTGTGCCCGCCGCCGGTGATGGTGAGGAGGACCTTGGGTGGGTAGGCGGCGTCGAAGGCGGTGACGCTGGCGGCGTAGGGCACGGTCTTGTCACCCGATCCGTGCACGAAGAGCAGAGGGATCCTCGGGTACCGCACCGTGCCGGTGGGGAAGGTGACGGGATCGCCGGCCATGACGACCGCCGCGTCGATCCTCGGATCCGAGCAGCAGGTGTTGGCCACGAGCCCCAGCGTGGTGACACCGCCCAGCGAGTGGCCGGCTGCCGCGACGGCCGACGGGTCGGCCAGACCGGACATCCAGCTTCCCGCCGCTGCCGACTGCGTCAGCACCTGGCTCACGACGAAGCTCATGTCGGCGGGCTGGTTGACGTAGTCGGCCAGGTCGGGCCCACCGGCGGTGGCCGAATTGGTCAAGGGGAACCGTGGCGCTGCGACCACGAAGCCGGCGGCGGCCCAGTGCGCCAGCAACGGCTCGTACTCGTGGGGGGCCGAGCCGAAGCCGTGGGCGAAGACGATGAGCGGGTACGGGGCGCCCCGTCGGTCGGCCGGCGTGCCCGGTTCAGGGCGCAACCCCGGCCGGCCGGCCGCCGGGTACAGGATCGTCACCACCAAGGTGCGCCCCGGATGCCCGGCCACCGGGCCGTTGGCCGCGGTGGGGCGGGAGGTGTCGGTCACCGTGATCACGCGCGTCCCCACGCCATAACGCGGCGCCACCGCTGACGCGGCCCCCGACGCGCCGGAGGCGCATGCCGATGCGGTGAGCCCGAGGACGACGGTCAGCGCGGCGACGGCGGTGCCGCTCCGT
>Ga0070731_10004790_pt1 | contig 11435 bp, 13 predicted proteins | sample Coa_R1_2_FD_66448 | JGI IMG/M metagenome (GOLD analysis project Ga0070731, IMG submission 66448) | Surface soil microbial communities from Centralia Pennsylvania, which are recovering from an underground coalmine fire - Coalmine... | ecosystem: Environmental > Terrestrial > Soil > Unclassified ... | reverse complement strand
TGCGTGCGGCACGATCGTGCGCAAGAACTTCAGAATGCGAAGCGGCGTCGAGGGTCCTTCGGCGAGGAGAAAGCGCAGGCGCGTGGGGCTCGCGAGCACGTGCCGCACCGCCCAGCGTATCTCGTCGTGCATCGGCGTTTGGGGTACAGCGCTCGGCTGCCGCGGCCCTTCGATTTGCTAGATTCCGCCGATGAAACGGCCCGGGTTGAGGGTTCCGTTTGGATCGAAGCGCTTCTTAAGGTCGCGCATGCGATCGATCGTGGACGGCGGCTCGCCCCACACGCGTAGCTCGGCGCGATGCGGGTGGTTGCTGGCGATTACTTGCGCGTGCGGTTCCGCGTCGTGCAGCGCGTCGTCGAGCATTTCGATTTTGGCGCCGAGCGCGCGCGTATCGAGATCGCTGTATCGAGCGACGACGTCGCCGTTCATCACGTCGACGATCGTCTCGCAACGCAAGCTGAACTTTCCGCCAAGCTCGTGCAAGGCGCTCGCGCGAGCTTCGGAAGCGTCGGGGAACGACTGCACGCGGTACGTCACCGATCGCTCGCCGAGCGGCGCAACGTATGCGTCGATTACTCTCTGGCACGATTCGCGTGCTCCGGCGTCGGCGACACGGGTCTCGGGAACGCCCGCACGACCCAGTGCCGACCGTAGCTCGCGCGTCGCGCGCTCTACGACGGCGGCGCTCCCTTCTAAAAGAACCAGCATGCGACCCTCGGGTCCGTCTTCGCCGTCGATCGAGTTGTGAAATCCGTCGATCCAAAAGGCCGCGGAAGGCCGAATCTCGAGCGCTGCGACGTGCTCGCACGCGCGAGCGCGCGTACCGTCGGGAAGTTTGGCGAGAAACAATCGCGTGCGCGCCGGCAGTGCGAGCGTCTTGAGATTTGCTTGCACGATCACGCCGAGCGTTCCGAACGAGCCGACGTACAGCCGGCTCATGTCGTAACCGGCGACATTCTTGACCACCATGCCGCCGGCGCGCGCAATCGTTCCGTCGGCAAGAACCACTGTCGTGCCGAGCACGTAGTCGCGTGGTCTTCCGTAGAGATGGCGCCGAGGGCCTAGCCAGCCCGCGGCCAGCGTTCCGCCGAGCGTCGCGTGCGCGGGCAGTGGTGTGTCGAACGGTACGAACTGTCCGCGCTGCCCGAGTGCAACGGAAATCGCCTGAATCGGCGTGCCGCCTTGCGCGGCAATCGTGAGGTCGGCCGGCACGTACTCGACGATGTTCGACAACGCCCTGGTTGCTACGGTAACGTCGATGCCTTGTGGCGGCAGACCCATTCCGGCAAGCGTGTTGCCGCCGGCGATCGCGACTTTGCGTCCGTCTCGGTCGCACGCAGCCAGCAGCTCCGAAAGTTCCTGGGCGGTTGCGGGTTCTACTCGCTCCACGACGTTCACGCCGGTTGCGTCACTTCGGCGCAGCGCGCGCCGCTGGGAAAGATCTTATCGGGGTTGAGCGCGCGTCGTGGATCGAACACGTCTCGAACCCGCGCCATCGTGGCGAGGTCGGCGGTGGAATAAACTTTTGTCATCGCGTCGCGCTTTTCGAACCCGATGCCGTGTTCGCCGCTGATCGTTCCACCGAGGTCGATGGCCGACTGCAGGATGGTGTTGCCGGTTTCGATGACGGCTGCGACCTGCTTGAGGTCGCGCTTGTCGTACATGAGCAGCGGGTGCAGATTTCCGTCGCCTGCGTGAAAGACGTTGCCGACGGTGAGACGATGCTCGCCGGCAGCGGCTTCGACGGCGCGCAGTGCGTCGGGAAGTTTGCTGCGCGGAACGCAAACATCTTGCGTGTAGTAATTCGGTGCAATGCGGCCCGTGGCGCCGGCCGCACCCTTGCGTCCCGCCCAAAGCGCGTCGCGTTCGGCGGCGCTGCGCGCGCTGCGCCACGAAAGCGCGCCGTGTTGCTTGACGATGGCGGCGATGGCCGCTTCGCATGCATCCATGTCGTCTTCGAATCCGGCGTTTTCGATCAAGAGCACGGCCGCCGCATCGGTCGGATAGCCGGCACCGAAGGCCGCTTCGACGGCCTTGACGATCACCGAATCCATCATCTCGAGCGCGGTCGGCACGATACCGGCGCCGACGATGGCCGAAACGGCCTCGGATGCCGCCTCGATCTCACCGAAAGCGGCCACCCACACGCGCACGGATTCTGGAACGCGCAGCAGGCGAACCCAAGCCGCCGTGACGATACCGAGGGTCCCTTCGCTGCCGACGAGCGTTGCGGTGAGATCGTATCCGGGATCGTCGACGCTGGTGGTAAAGACTTCGCCGCGCTCGTCGACGACCTCGAGCGCCAGCACGTGATTGACGGTCGTTCCGTACGATAAACAGTGCGGTCCGCCCGCGTTGGTGGCGATGTTTCCACCAATCGTCGCGATTTTCTGCGACGACGGATCGGGAGCGTAAAACAAACCGCTCGACGCGACGTGCTTGGACAGATCGAGATTGATGACGCCGGATTGCACGCGTGCTCGGCGGTTACGCGTGTCGAGCTCGAGTATTCGATTCATGCGGGCGAACGAAATCACGACGCCGCCTTCGATTGGTACCGCACCACCGCAGAGTCCCGTGCCCGCGCCGCGCGGTACGATCGGTTCGCCTAACTCGCGCGCGATCTTCACCGTTGCGCTGACGTCACGTACGGACGCGGGCAAAACGACTGCCTTCGGTAAGCACCCGTCGGAATAGGCGTCGAAACTGTAGACCGCGAGGTCCTCGGGCGAGGTTTTTACGGCGTCCGGGCCGAGCGCGGCGACGAGGCGTTCGTTAAGCATCGGGCTACCGTCGACGTTTCGGCAGGAAGGCGGGGCTCCCCGCACCAACGCCGCTTGCCTAATGTTTTCGTTCCTCGGCTTCGGAAAGAAGAAAAAGGCGGCGCCCAAGATCGTGCCGCGGCCGCAAGCCGCCGGCGCGGGGCAAAAACGCACGGCGTTTCGGATGCCCGTCGAGTTCGACGTGGTTTATACGCTGGAGGGCCGCGCGGGGCGCCGTAAAGCGCGCGCCAACGATCTTTCTGCCGGGGGATTGCGCCTATCGACCGACGAGGATTTGGCGCGCGGTGCCGTGCTCGATCTCGAGTTTACGCTCCCGGCCGACTTCTTGTCGGAGATGACGATCGAAAAAGAAGTTTACGAACAGACGCCGTTTGGGCTGCGCCCGCAAACGGTCAAGGTTCAGCCGCCGCCGTTCATCCCCATCAAGATGCGCGCGACCGTACTGATCCCGTTCTTCGATCGCATGGAGAAGGTGTTCGCCTACGGAACCAAATTCGGCGCGACCGTTGCCGAGATGCGAGAGGAGCTGCAGCGCTTCATCCATCTCTGGCAGATCCACTACCTGCGCACGCGCCGGCCCGACTAATACAGTAAGTACTTCTCGCGTAGCGTTTCGAACGAATCGACCGCTTCACCCCAGCGCGCGACGATCGCCGGCGCACTAGCGCCCGAAAGAAGTCCCTGACGTAGCAGATCCGTTCCCCAATCGCGGTCGAGCGCCGCGGTCTTTATGGAAATCGCATTGGGAAACAGCCGGCGGACGGCGACGAGAATCTCGACGGCGGTGCGGACCGGAGCGAACTGACGCGGATCCACGATCGTAAGCTCAACGCCCGACAACTCGCGGTCTTTCCAAAAACCCGTGGCCGGCGTCCAAGAAGCCGGTGCGAACGCGACGCCGGGCAGCGCGCGCTTGCTCAGGGTATCGGCGAGCGGCTCGGCCGCGACGTCGATGCCTCCGGCAAAGAAGAACGGCGTGGGCGTGCCGACGCCGTTGTTTACCCCCGCGTTGTCGACCAATCCGGTGCATAGCAGCGCAAATGCCGTTTGCCAAGTGGGAACGTTGGGCGAGGTTCGGATCCACGGCAAGCCCGTGTCGGCCCAAATCATCGAGCGTTGCCAACCGCGCATCTTGATAACGCGTAGGCTCGCACCGATGTTGAAGTGTTCGTTAAAGAGGTGCGCTAGCTCGCCGATCGTCATTCCGTGTCGCATCGCAATCGGATATAAGCCGATGAACGATTCGTAAGCCGGTTCGAGCACCGGCCCTTCGACGGCGAAACCTCCGACCGGGTTGGGCCGGTCGAGGACCCAAAACTCTTTGCCGCGATCGCGCGCGCCTTGCATCGCGTACGCCATCGTCGAGATATAGGTGTACGCGCGCGACCCGACGTCCTGGATGTCGAAGAGCAGCACGTCGATTCCCTCAAGCATTGCTGCGCTTGGGTGGCGCGTCGCTCCGTACAAGCTATAGACGGGTAAACCCGTCTGCTCGTCAACGTAAGAGCCCACCGATTCCCCGGCCGGCCGATCGCCGCGAAATCCGTGCTCGGGAGCGAAGATGGCTTTGACGCGCACGTGCGTGCGCTCGCGCAACGCGTCCACGATGGACTCGCGGCTGGAAGTTACGCCGCTTTGATTGGTGATGATGCCGACGCCGCGCTTGCCGAGCTCGATCCACGCTTCGTTCAGTAGAACGTCATCGCCGAGTTCGATTGCGGGTCGCGCAGCCGATTGCGCGTGTGCCGGCAGCGCGCCCGCGGCGGCAAACGCCGCCGACGTCGCAAGAAAGCCGCTTCGTCGCATTAACGGGCTTCGGCCAGCCGCTTGCGAATTTGCTCGAAGTATTCGGGGCCGGAAAGCTGCGTGCCGTCGGAAAAAATATCGTAACCTTTGCGCGGGTGTTTGGCCGCGATCGCGATGTACGTTTGATCGCCGATCGCTTTCGAATCGTTTTTCGCCGTCATCAACGCGACGAGGCCGTGCTCCCTGGAATAGCAGAGGTAGTGAACGCCCTCGACGACGTAGGCTTTGCGAATACCGAACGTCCACGATTGCAGGTCCACATCGACCAAGTGCTCGGGTTCGGTATCGTACATTTCGCTGGCCGTGAAGATCTGGGCGGTATCCACACCGTCTTGGCGGTACATCACTTTCTGCTCGTGATCCCTACGCACTTCGGGCTCAATGCCGGACCAGCGCGGCTCGGCGAGATGAATCGGATAGGGCGAAAGTAAGGCGTGTTTCACGTTTGGAAAAGGCTTCGATTTTAGACGAAGGCGACCTCTGCGTCCCGATCGCTCACGCCCGCCTCGCGCGCGCGAGCGAAGAAAGCGTGGGCGGCCTCGATGCCGAGCTCGCCGAGGTCGTCGGTAAACTCGTTGACGTATAGGGAAATATGCTGGCGCATTACCTCGTCGCTCATCTCGAAGGCGTGCTCGCGTACGTAGGGCATGACGAGATCCTCGTGGGAACGGGCGAAGGCTAGGCTGCGCCGGATCGTCTCCCGAGCGTTCCGAACCGTCGCGTCATCGAGAGACTTTGGAACCAGGATCGCTCCCAGCGGGATGGGGAGCAGCGTCATGTTCTCCCACCACTCGCCCAGGTCGGTAATGGCGATGAGGCCCGCTTGGCGGTACGTGAATCGCGATTCGTGAATGATCAAGCCCCCGTCGACGTCGCCGTTACGAACCGCATCCACGATACGATCGAAACGCATCTGTACGACGCCGCGCGGCCGCCCGCCCAACGCGAGCTGCAACAACGCAAACGCCGTGGTGCGCTCGCCGGGAATCGCGATTCGCTTGGACTTAAATTCGGCGAAATGCTCCGGCGAGTTCTCGGGACGCGCGACCAGGAGCGGGCCGCACGCGCGACCCAACGCGCCGCCGGAGCGCAAGACGTTGTACTTGTCGCTCAAGTACGGGATCGCACCGTAGCTGGTCTTGATGAGGTCGAACTCACCGCGAGCGGCGGCGTGGTTGAGCTCGTCGATGTCGCCCAGGTGAACGGTTACGTTTGGGGCGCCTTTGAGCAACCCGTTCGTCCAGGCGGCAAAGACGTAGGTGTCGTTGGGACACGGTGAGTACGCGAGATTCATAGCAGAGAAAAAAGCGTGTCCAGCGCTTTTTGCACGCCGCGGGCGCCGGCTTCGAAGTCCCAAGCGCTCAAATCCCGGCTACCCACCCGATTTGAAATTCCGCGCAGCTCGATCGCGCGAACGCCGGCGCGTTCGGCGGCCCGTAACGCGGCAAATCCCTCCATCGATTCGACTTGCGCGCCGCGTCCCGCGAGGCGGGCCGCGGTTTCCTCAGTTGCCGTAACGCGCGAAACGGTAATGCCTCGCAACGATCGCAAGCCGGCCTTTTGCAGCCGTTCGACCAGCGCGGCATCGGAGTGCGCGTGCTCGACCGTACGCTCGCCACCCGGTAATACGATCGCGTTTCCCGTTTCGAGGTCGAGCTCGATCGTGTCTTGCGCAACGATCACCGCGTCACCGATCTTCGCGACGCCGTCGAACGCTCCGCCGATTCCGGCGTTGACGACCAGGTCGTACGGTTGCGTGGCAAGAGCAGTCGCCACCGCCGACGCGGCTTCAACCGGTCCGATGCCGATCGCAACGATCTGCACGCCGTCGCGCGGGGTCCAAAATCGCAGCTCCGTTTCGAGCGCGCAGGCCAAGAGAATCATCCCCGTTTCACGGAACGCCGATGAACTTGTGAGTCTGCAGGGAGAGCCGAAAACGCTTTGGATGGGCTTTCACGTATTCGAGTGCGAGCGCGACGTTGTGCGGCTTGTTGCCTTCGGGCTGCAACAGAATCGACGGTTTGTCGGCAAAGAGCGGCAGATGCTCTTCGGGGATGCGGCGGTCGACGATGAGCTTGGCTTCGTTCGCGCGCGACGCCATGCGCGGATCGACCCGCTCTTTGGGCGAGACGCAGAGCCAGACGTCGTCGGGTAACGGCGTAAAGATGGTGCCGTTCGATTCGATATGCACGCGCCGGCCGTCGCGGCGCAACGCCTCGATGAGCGCGAGTGCGTGCGCTTGCGCCAGCGGCTCGCCACCGGTGAGGATAACGGTCGGGCAGTCCCCGCCGGTTTCGCGAACCAGACGCACGACGTCGTCGACGCTCGCGATCGATTTGGTGGCGTAGTCGGTATCGCAGAAATCGCAGGCGAGATTGCACCCGGCCAGCCGCACGAAAACCGCCGGCGTTCCGGTCCACGTTCCTTCACCCTGGACGCTGTAGAAAATTTCAGAAAGGTGCAGCACGCGTCGTTACCTTGGGAGATCCTCGCGTCGCAAGACGGCGCACGAGTTTGACGTTTCCCACAGCACGAGTTCGTCGAGACCCGGAAGCGCAGGTTCGAGCTTTCGCCAGATCCACAATACGATGTGCTCGGCTGTTGGATTCTCGATGAAATCGTTGAGCGTTTGGTGATCGAGCGGATCGACGGCTTCGGCCCGGACGACCCGGCGGATCTCGTCGAAATCCTCGATCATTCCGCGCGTCGGGCCTTCGCTACGAATGGGGCCGCGAATCGCCACTTCGAGCCGGTACGAATGCCCGTGCATGCGCGAGCACTTCCCGGGGTGAAACGGCAGCACGTGCGCCGCTTCGAAACGAAAGTGTTTCCGGATCGTCAATGCGAGATGGCCGCGCCCGACGTGCAGTTGCTGTGTTTGCCTTCCAGCACGTAGTTCATGTGATGCTCTGCGACGTGGTTGTGTACGGCCTTGAGCCAGTTTCTCGAAAACTCGGTGTCGGGAATCCGATCGGGGTCGATAAGCGCGATGCCGTATCCGAATCCCGAACCGGGATCGACGTCGACGTGCAGCATCACGTGATCGCCGGTCCAACCGTGGCTGCGCAAAGAGCGCTCCATGTGATCCATGCCGATGATCTTAAAGGCCGCCTCTTTCAAGAACTGACTGCACCAGCTGGTCCAGAGGCCATAGGCGTTCAGCGTCTTGGCAACGCGCTCGTAACTCCTCTCGTCCACGTTAGAGCGACCCTTCTGGCCCCATTTTTTCGAGGCGTTTCTTGAGGTCGGCGAGGAAGCCGCTCGCGACGTAGCCGTCGACGACGCGATGATCCAGCGACAGGCACGAGTTCATCATCGACCGGATCGCGATGGAATCGTCGTCGCGGACGACCGGTTTTTTTACGACGGTCTCCATGGTGACGATGCCGGCCTGCCCGCCGTTGATGATCGGAGCAGATGCCCACGAGCCGTTCGCGCCGTTGTTGTTGACGGTGAACGTCCCGCCGGCGAGATCGTCGACGCCGAGCTTTCCACGGCGCGCTTTGTCGATGAGCTCGCCGCCGGCGATTGCCAAGCCTTTAATAGACATCTGATCGGCGCGCTTGATCACCGGCACGACGAGGTTTGTCGCGAGTCCGATGGCAATGCCGACGTTCACGTCCTTGTTTACGTAGAGACCCTCGGGCGTAAACTTCGCATTCATCAGCGGGAACGCGGCCAGCGATTCGACGACCGCTCGAATGAAGAACGGCAGCAGCGTAAGCTTGTAACCGGTTTCGCGCTCGAAGCGATCCTTTTCGCGCGTGCGCCACTTCCACACGTTGGTGACGTCGATCTCAACCATCGACCACGCGTGCGGTGCGGTGTGCTTGCTCTCCACCATGCGCTCGGCAATGATGCGACGCGCCTGATTGAGCGGGACGATCGTTCCCGGAATCGGATTGCCGTAGGTTGAGGTTCCGCCAGGTGGCGCGCTCGCGGCCGCAGGAGCCGGGCTCGATGCGATCGCTTGACCGACCGCCGCCGACGGTCCCATGCGCGAGGCGGCGAGCACGTCGTCGGCCGTGACGCGTCCGTTGGAACCCGTGCCTTTGATCGTGCGAATATCGATGTGGTGTTCGCGTGCCAGGCGCCGCACCGCCGGTGACGCACCGCGCAATACCGCTTCGGCGCCGTTTGCGGTTGCACCCGAGCCGGCACCGTTCGTGAAGGCGGGAGCCGCTTGTGCTGGTGCGGGCGCAACTGCGGCGGCTGGAGCTGCGGGCGCGTGCGAAGCTTGCGGCGGTGCCGACGGCGCAGAGGTTGCCGCGCCGACTTCGTCGATGACCGCAATCGGCGTTCCGGTCGCAACCGTTTCGCCTTCTTTTACGAGGACTTCGCGAATCGTGCCGGTGACCGGCGAGGGAACTTCGGCATTGACCTTGTCGGTCGAGACTTCCACGAATGCTTCGTACTTGTCGACGCTGTCGCCGACTTTCTTGAGCCATTGCGCGACGGTACCTTCGGTAACCGTTTCGCCCAGCTGCGGCATCGTAATTGTGGTAGCCATTAGAACTTCACCAACTCTCGCATCGCTTCGGCCATCTCACCCGGCGACGACATGTACTCTTCCTCCAGCGGCAGCGCGTAGCCCATGGCGGGAACGTCAGGTGCCGCTAAACGTCGAATCGGCGCGTCGAGATGGAACAGCGCCTCTTCGGCGACCATCGCGCTGATCTCCGCGCCGATGCCGCCGAACTTATTATCTTCGTGAACGATGAGCAACTTGCGCGTCTTCTCGACGCTGCGCAAAATCGTGCCCTTGTCCATCGGCCGGATCGAACGCAGGTCGATCACCTCGACCGACAGACCTTCCTCTTGCAGCTTTTGCGCCGCTTCGAGCGCCCAATGAACGTAGAGACCGTACGAGACCACGCTAAGTTGCGTGCCTTCTTTGAGTATGTTGGCTTTGCCCAGCGGAATCGTGTAGTGACCGTCGGGTACTTCACCCTTGATCAAGCGATACGTCTTCTTGTGTTCGAGGAAGAGCACCGGATCGGGATCGTCGATCGACGCGTTGAGCAAGCCCTTGACGTCGGCCGGAAACGCCGGCGCGACGATTTTTAGTCCCGGGACGTGATAGAACAGCGCTTCAATCGAGACCGAGTGCGAAAGCGCGCCGCGGACGCCGCCGCCGTAAGGCGTGCGAATCACGAGCGGACAGGTGTACTCGCCGTTGCTGCGATAGCGCGTCTTGGCTGCCTCGCCGACGATTTGGTTGAACGCCGGATAGATGAAATCGGCGAACTGAATCTCGGCGACCGGGCGCAAACCTTCCATCGCCATGCCGACCGCGATGCCGACGATCGAGGCTTCCGCGATCGGGGTGTCGATCACGCGCTCGGGGCCAAACTCGTTGATGAAATCCTTGGTGATGAGAAAGACGTTGCCGCGGGCGCCCACGTCTTCGCCGAGGATCACCGTGCGGTCGTCGGTCTTCATCGCTTCGTAAAGCGTTGCGCGAACCGCCTCGACGTTGTTCATCACCGTCGAGGTTGCGCTGCTGCTGCTCACTGCCACGGCTCCCAGGCTCCTTCGTAAACGTGGGTGTAGAGATCTTTCGGCTCCGGATAGGGCATGGATTCGGCCTTATCGGTTGCCTCATTTGTCTCGCGTAAGACATCTTTGCGCATCGCCTCGACGTCTTGCGCGGTCATCACGCCGTACTCGACCAAGATCGATTCGAAGCGTGGCACCGGATCGTGTTTGCGATGTTCCAGCACCTCTTCTTTGGTGCGGTACGTCATGTCGTTGTCGTCGGTCGAATGCGCGAGATAGCGGTAGCACGTGCCCTCGATCAGCGACGGTCCGCCGCCCGACCGCGCGCGATCCATCGCTTCTTTGACGGCTGCGTACGTCTCGATCGGATCGAACCCGTTGAAGCGGCGTCCGGGAATGCCGTAACCCGCCGCGCGCTTCCAAATTTCCGGTTGCGCCATCTGTTTGTCGAGCGGCGTCGAGATCGCCCACTCGTTGTTCTCGACGAGCATCACGAACGGGAGCTTGTGAATCGCCGCAAAGTTCATCGATTCGTGCCACTCGCCTTCGCTAGTCGTTCCGTCGCCGCAGGTAGCGAGCACCGCGCGTCCTTTTTCGCCACGATACTGCAGCGCGTATGCCGCGCCCACCGCGTGCGGAATGTGCGCCGCGAGAATCGACGAGAACGACATCAATCCCGCCGCCTTGGACGAGTAGTGATTGGGGAACTGACGCCCGCCGTTGTGATCGGCGGCACGCGCGAAGATCGAAAGCAAGATTTCGTACGGCGACAGACCGATGCCCAGGCATAGCCCGAGATCGCGATAGTATGGCGCCAGCAAATCTTTACCGCGGCTGAAGGCCATGGCGGCGCCGGCTTGCAGCGCTTCGTGTCCCTCGCTACCGAGCGCAAACGGCACTTTGCCTTGCCGGTTGAGCTGGAATCCGCGATTGTCGAGCTGCCGCTGCAACAGCATGTTACGCAGCAGCGCCCGCAGTTGATCGTCGCTCAGTCCACGACGCTCGAGCGTTCCCGTTTTTACGTCAGTTTTAGCCATTATCGTGTCACCCTGAGCCTGTCGAAGGGCGCCGCCATCATTGCCACGGCTCCCAGCTATCTGAATAAACTTTGGTATATAAATCGCGGGGTTCCGGGTAAGGCATCGTCTCGGCCCGGTCCGTAGCTTCGTTCGCTTCCTCGAGAACGGAACGCTTCAACGCCTCGACGCTCTCCGGCGTCATGACTTTTTGCTCGATCAGCGTGCGCTCGAAACCCGGCACGGGATCGTCTTTGCGGCGCTCGGCGACCTCTTCGCGCGAGCGATAGGTTCGATCGTCGTCGTCGGTCGTGTGGGCCAAAAATCGGTA
>Ga0070731_10004789_pt1 | contig 11439 bp, 14 predicted proteins | sample Coa_R1_2_FD_66448 | JGI IMG/M metagenome (GOLD analysis project Ga0070731, IMG submission 66448) | Surface soil microbial communities from Centralia Pennsylvania, which are recovering from an underground coalmine fire - Coalmine... | ecosystem: Environmental > Terrestrial > Soil > Unclassified ... | reverse complement strand
CTGGAATCGGCCGCAGCGGTTCTGCTTCATGGCTCGGAACTACGCGCTACTGCACCTCGCTAGCCACTAGAACAGTTACGGCCTATGACATAGATTCTGAACAAGTTTGGATCAGGAAAGGCGGCGCTATCGTAGCTCCGGAATGAGCTGGGTCGGTAGCGCTTTGCTTGTTCAAATGCGGTTGACTATTCCCACTGCGCCCATCGCGAATTGATCTCCATCAATACACTTGTCAGCTCAGGGTTAACAATTGTGATTTGATCTGTTTGAACTCAAGGATGTGTCCTAACGTGCTCTTTTGAAGTAACCTTCGCCATCGCCACAGAATCTAAGCTGTGGTAAAGTACATGCCCAGTCTGATGTTCATGCCGCACCCAAACCTGAGCGATGAAATAAACCGTAACATCGTTCAGTCGGAGATCGAAGGCGGGGTTCTGCTCAGTGCTCTGCCGCCATCGACGGTGCTTCATATCGAAACCCAAAATCACCACTACACCGCAGTGCTGCTTGGCGGAAGCGAGGCTTTACTCTCCGGTCATCCCGAGTTCTGTCCCGAACCCGTGCAGGTGGCGATTTCTGGGTCAACTTGGGGCGGGGCGATGTTGAAGCAGCGGTATATTGGTCGCGGCATGCACCTGGAATTCTGCCATCCTGACTATCGCACGCCTATTATCACTTCTCGGATTCAGGAAATTCGGGAACAACCGTTGCAGGAAAGAGCAGATTCTTTAGTGGAAAACCCGCAATACCGCGTAGATAATCCCTGCCCACATGACTGAAGAGATCGGCACCCACACCAGCGTGGCGTTCAACAGGGCCTCGGGTGCAGCTTCCAGCTCGTTGTAGCAAATCTGCGGTAGCTCGAATAATGCTACGCCGCCGGATTCTTTCATATCGACCTGCTTTCCTCGATCGACTCAATCATTTTCAACCCGAACCATGCTCCCATGTTGCTGGAAATTCCAGCCACTAGGTGATTTACTAGATGCTGGCTCCGTTTCCAATGTCCGTACAGCCCCCGCTGTAGTAGTGAGATAGGTTTACTGGATGGTTAATGCAAAGGATTTCACTTATGTCCACTGAGGCCTTAACAGCGAGCCCGGAGCAGTTACTTACAAGAGAGGAGTTACGTGCCCGCCTTCAGGAAGTAGGACGAGAGCGTTATCACCATCGCCATCCCTTTCATTTGATGATGCACGAGGGCAAACTCAGCCGCGGGCAACTCCAGGCGTGGGCCCTCAACCGTTACTACTATCAGAGCCGCATTCCGATAAAAGACTCCGTGATTCTTTCCCGAAGCGAGGACCGCGACTTCCGTATCGCCTGGCGCAAGCGCATTGTGGACCATGACGGCGATGCAAATACCAATGGCGGCATTGAGCGCTGGCTCAAGCTCGGGCAAGCGACGGGCTTGCCCCGCGAAGCCATTCAGAACGGCGAAGGTGTGCTGCCTGCTACGCGCTACGCAGTAGACGCATATTTGGATCTCGTGAGAAATCGCAGTTTTTTGGAAGCCGTCGCGTCGTCCTTGACTGAGCTATTCTCGCGCGATCTGATTGCGCTGCGCATGGACGCGCTGCGGAAACACTATCCCTGGCTATCGGGAGCCTTGGATTATTTCACCGCGCGCCTGACGCAGGCTCCGGAAGATGCCACCTTCGCGTTTAATTGGGTGGCGGAGCATGCGTACACTCGCCAGGAACAAGAAGCCGCAATTTCGGCCTTGCAGCGAAAATGCGACATCCTCTGGGCCCAACTCGATGCCCTCTATTTTGCGTACGTGCAACCGGCTTGGCCGCCCCCCGGAGCCTTTGTTCCCACCGAGGAAGGCTGACGTGCCGCCGCTTGAAAACTCAACTCAACCTCGCTTAGCCATGGGATGCCGCTGGGCTGAGCCTACCGGTGCGGAACGAATGCTGCTGTTTCCGGAAGGTGCCATCCGTTTACAAGGTACCGGGCGCACCATCCTGGAGTATTGTGATGGCCAGCGCACCATTCAACAGATCGTAGAGGAGCTACAAAAGAACTACAGTGAGGCCGACCCGTCCCGCATTGAGCAGGAAGTTGGTACCTTTCTGCAGCAGTTGCATAAAAAGAGAATCATTGATTTCTAAGCGTCCGGTCTCTCAGTTCGCCATTATCTTGGATTTCGGGAATTCTGAATGTCCACTGGTCCTTTAGCTCTGATCGCAGAGCTCACCCATCGCTGCCCGCTGCATTGCGTCTACTGCTCCAATCCGCTCCAGATGCAGAACGCTGCTTCCGAACTCTCAACCGAACAGTGGGTTCGAGTCTTCGATGAAGCCGGGCGGCTAGGAATTTTGCATGTTCACTTCAGCGGTGGCGAACCGCTGGCGCGTTCCGATCTGAGAGAACTTACGAAACACGCCCGCGCCGCCGGGCTTTACGTCAATTTGATCACCTCCGGCCTCGGACTCTCCGAAAGCCGCCTTGCGGCGCTGGTTGAAGCTGGCCTCGAGCACATCCAGCTCAGCTTTCAAGGCTCGCGAGAAACCTTGGCCGATGAGATCGCCGGCGTGCCCAGCCACGCTCGCAAACTACAACTCGCTCGCCAGATCCGCGCTTTCAAGCTGGCATTCACCGTCAATGTCGTAGTGCACCGCCAGAATCTCGATCACCTTGCAGAGATTCTTTCTATGGTGGAGGACCTCGGCCCAGATCGCGTCGAAGTCGCCAATGTTCAGTATTACGGTTGGGCATTGCAAAATCAGGAGCGATTGCTGCCCACCAGAGAGCAGGTAGAGAACGCACAAGAAATTGTGAACGCCGCGCAAAGCCGCAGCCATGGCCGCATGCGCATTGATTACGTGGCTCCGGATTACTACGCCCGCTTTCCTAAGGCTTGCATGGGCGGATGGGGGCGTCGCTTAATGTTGGTCGATCCTGCCGGCCAAGCTCTTCCCTGCCATGCCGCCGCAGTGATCCCGGGCCTAACCTTCGACAATGCCCGCGATCATTCCCTCGAATGGATCTGGAACGAATCCGCCGCTTTTCGAAGATTTCGCGGAGAAGCGTGGATGCCCGAGCCCTGTCGTAGCTGTGATCATCGTGGCGAAGATTTTGGTGGTTGTCGCTGTCAGGCATTGTTGCTGACAGGCGACGCTACAGCCACCGACCCTGTGTGCTCCCTTGCCCCGTTGCGGCAAGTTGTCGATAAGATCCTCGACCGTGTGAACGGCCGCGCAACCCCCGTGAGCATCCCGGCCACGAACATAAACGACTGGGTCTACCGCCCGAATCCGCGCTGATGAAACCAAAGTTCTTCGCAACTCCCTCGCAATTTCGCGCATGGCTGGGGAAAAACCACGCCGAGGTTCAGGAACTTTGGGTGGGCTTCCACAAAAGGAACTCCGGAAAACCAAGTATCACTTGGCCACAAGCAGTTGACCACGCGTTATGCTTCGGATGGATCGATGGTGTCCGCCGAAGCCTCGACGCCTGTAGCTACGTCATTCGATTCACGCCTCGAAAACCGCGCAGCACTTGGAGTGCGGTAAACATTGCACGCGCCAAGCAGCTTGCAACTCAGGGGCTGATGAGCCCGGCTGGTCTGAGGGCCTTCGAGCAGCGATCCGACAAGAAATCCGCAATCTATTCCTACGAGCAACGCAAAGTTTCAAAACTTGCGGATGAACAAGAACGTATTTTTCGCGCAAACCTCAAGGCCTGGAATTTTTTCGAGAGCCAACCTCCCTGGTATCGGAGGACCGCGACATATTGGGTCACCAGCGCCAAGAAAGAAGAAACAAGGGCAAAGCGGCTGGCTATACTAATGGAATATTCGGAGCGGCACAAACCGATTCCGCCCCTCGCCCGTCCCAGCGGACAGAAATAAGTCGGGTTCTTGCAAGCCCTCATCCCGCAACCCCCGCCAAAGCGAGTACTGTCAGCAGAATTCTTTTCAAACCGGTCTCGCGTCCGGTTGCGTCAAACCATTCCTGCAAGGTGTGAGCACCACCCCCCACCCCACCGCCGCCAATCGCAATCGCTTCCCGACCTAGTGACATCGGGATATTTGCGTCCGTCGACGCGCGCTGAATTTGCGCTGCATTCCCCAGGTAGGTGTCCACAGCCCGAAGCACATTGAGAATTCTCGAGTTTGTGTCCAACTCCCCAGCCGGACGGCTGCCAATCGAAACCAACTCATGGCTCAAGCCGGATGACCGTCGGTGCGATGCCCCATAACGCTCACTGGCCTCAGTTTCATCCTCGATCGCCAGATTCAACGCGTGGCGCAACGAATTCTCCAGTCGTTCCATCTCCGCCATGGAGGTCGATCGAATGTCCACTCGCATGCTGGCCGATTCCGGGATCGAGTTCACCGAGGTGCCTCCGCGAATAACGCCTACATTGAAAGTCGTTTTTGGAGAAGAGGGAATCGGTGTATGAGTAAACAGATTCAAAGCACGGGCCAGTACAAGAATCGGATTGGGAGCGCCGAAATCACTCCAGGAGTGTCCGCCAGGGCCCCGCACGATCACTTCGAAGCGGCGGCTCCCCAACGCTTCAGCCACGATAGTGTCACAGCCGGCGCCATCCAGCACCACGCTATAGCGAATCGAATCCCGCCATCGGGACGTCGAAAAGATGTGCCGCATACCGCGTAGGTCGCCTTCACCCTCCTCGCCTACGTTGCCGATAAAGAGAATCGGCGAATTCACTGAAACCCTGGCTGACTTCACCGCTCCCGCAATTGCCAGAAGAGCCGTCACTCCCGCGCCATTATCGGAAACTCCCGGCCCGTACAATCGATTGCCCTGCTGCCGCACATTCAACGGCGTGCCCGCCGGAAAAACTGTGTCTATGTGAGCACTCACTGAAACGAATCCGGCACCCTTGCCGGGCAGCGTACCCAGGATGTTCCCAACCTCATCCCTGTGCACGTCAGCTAGGCCTAATTCCTCAAAACGGCTTTTAAGCCACTCCCCGCGCGCGGCCTCCCCAAACGGCGGAGCCGGAATCTGCCCCATCTCCAGTTGCCAATTACTGAATTGTGCTTGTTGTAAGTGAAACCACGCAGAAGCCTGGCGAACCTGCGGCAAGGCCGCCAGACGCGCGATTTCCTGCTGAACCGTCACTTGCCGGGATCCATCAGTTCGCGCGCCGGATGACATGGGACGAACTGCAATCTTACAACGTCAGGCGGCTCAAGCCCGAATACTCCCTGCCGCATAGCGTCCGCAATGCACACCCACCACGAGCATGAAGGCTCGGAATTCCTTCGTGGTCCTTCGTGTCCTTAGTGGTAAGAAAAGTACACCATCCTGCCCCGGCAGCCAGCCGAGGGTAGAACTTCCGGCAACCCCGAGCCACCCCGCACTCTAACTCCTTAGGGTGCAGTGTCTCATTGTCATATCCCGAGCAAGCCTCCTTTGCGCCGCGAGGGATCTGGGCGAGCCACGCGCTTCCTTTTTTCAACCTGCATCGCTACCAACTGCCGATTCCGCTACACTAACCTTATGAAGCATCTCAGGATTCCATTCCTTCTGATCACAGCCTTCGCTCTCGGTGCCTTCCTGACCCCACAGACCTTCGCCGATGAAGGTCCGCTCGACAAGTCGCAGCCCAACGGCATCACCCCGGAGCAGGTCATTCAGCGCTTTTCGGCCAAAGAAAAAGAGTTCAAAGAGGCCTATGACCTTTACGGTTATCGCGAATCGGCGAAAATGGAAACCTTGGATGGCGAAACCGTTGATGGCGAGTTCCAGGAAGTATTCGATGTCAGTTTCGATGACCAGGGACGACGCGTGAAGAACGTCGTCTTTGCACCACTGCCCACGCTCACCCGCATCGGCATGACCCGTGAGGACTACGACGATCTCGAAAATGGCTTCCCGATGGTGCTCACCAGCGACGACATTAACCAGTACAACGTGCTCTACGTCGGCCAGCAGCAGGAAGACGAACTGCATTGCTACGTCTTCGACATCGCTCCCAAGCAGATCGACAAGAACAAACGCTACTTTCAAGGGCGAATCTGGGTCGATGATCACGATTTCCAGATCGTGAAAACTTACGGCCAAATGGTTCCGGAAAAGCGAGCCAAGAAGGGTCGCGGAGACGAAAACCTGTTTCCGAAATTTACCACCTGGCGTGAACAGATCGACGGCAAGTATTGGTTCCCTACCTACACCCGCGCCGACGATACCCTCCGCTTCTCCACCCAGGATGTCAAAATCCGCGAGATCGTGAAGTACTCCAACTACAAGCGCTTCGGCTCCAACGTCAAGATCACCTACCAGGGCAAGGAAATACCCAAGGGTGGCGATCAACCCGACAAGCCGCAATCGCCTCAGTAGCGCTTATCGACTAATTGACTGCCTTACCCTGCTGTTTAGGGTTTTGGGCGCTATTCTCCTGATCTCAGAAATTGACCCGTAGATTTGTTACCTCGGCCCTTCTGCTTCGGCACTTGAGGGTGACCCACGGTCATGTTTACGCCGCAGCAGCCGCCGTTTGCGGTTGCGTACAATGCGCGCATCGAGAGGCATCGATTGGGATCTCGCTCAGACATTCTTTACACTTCTTGGTCGTCGGATCGGCCGGCACGGGATTTCTTCGCATCCGTGCAATCATGGCGTTCACTGGTACCACCACGAAGAAGTAAATGGCCGCTGCCACCAACAGGAATGATATGCACGCATTGAGAAAATCACCCACAGGAAATAAAGTGCCGTTCACGGTCCAGCCAATAGCTGAGAAATCAGGCTTATGCACGACGGCCGCAATCAAGGGCGTCAACACGTCTTTAGTCAACGCTGTCACCACTCCAGCGAATGCAGCGCCAATAACCACGCCCACCGCCATGTCCACCACATTCCCGCGAAGAATGAACTTCTTGAACCCATCCAACATATGGCCTCCTGTCCAAAGTCAAAAAACCTCGGCAAATGTAAGGGAGACGGAGAACGAAGGTCAAGATGAGGGTTTAGCCGCTCATGACTGTTGATAGTCTCTATACACTCAAAACCCAATTCGGTTTCGGAACCTGCTATTCTTCCGCGTCAGCTATATCCCTCTCGAGGAATTATGGGGTGTCTTTTTTCAATTGTTGCAATCGTCTTTTGCCTACTTGGACCTTCGCCGTATGCCGAGCAGCCGAAACCCCCAAACGGGCATTACCTGTTTGCGTGGGCAGGGGATCGTGTCCACGAAGGCAAAGATTTTCTCGCCGTCATCGATGCCGATCCCGGTTCATCATCCTACGGACATCTGATCACCACTCTTGTCACTGATCAGACAAGCCTCAGGGTTCATCACACGGAATACACCATGCCAGAAAGTGGCATGTTGTTCGCCAACGATCACGAGGCTGGCCGCACCTTCATCTTCGATCTCCGCAGCCCGCTTCATCCGAGGGTCACCGCCTCGTTCGGCGACATGGCGGGCTACATGCACCCGCACTCTTATTTACGGCTGCCCAACGGACATGTGCTCGCCACTTTCCAGCGTTCACACGTAGGCATGCAGTCCGGTTCTGTCGGCCAAAGCGGTGGTCTAGTTGAGATTGATGACAACGGCAAACTCATTCGCTCCGTCAGCAACGCAGATCCCGCGTTTCCCGACGCTTGGCTCACGCCATATAGCCTTCTGCCCCTGCCTGAAATCGACCGCCTTGTCTCCACCAACTCCTCAATGGAAGACGAGGGTATTTTTCGTGGGGTAACCTATCAAGTCTGGCGGCTTTCCGATTTGAAACTGCTCAGTACGAACTATCTCGATGTCGGCGAGAATCGCTACGCCCAGATCAGCCCCGAGGAGCCACGCCGCGGTCCCGATGGCTCGGTCTTTGTGCAAACTCTCGCCTGCGGACTCGAACGTATCACCGGCATCGCCTCCGACCACCCTGCTTCGCAACTGGTCTACACCTTTCCCGGCGACTCGTGTGGCGTGCCCACTATTGTCAGCCACTTCCTGATTGAGACCGCTTACTATGCACATGTCGCCATCGTTCTCGATATCGCCAACCCGGTCAAACCGATCGAGGTCTGCCGTGTGAAATTCGACGACAACTACTTTCCGCACTGGAGCGCATGGGATGCAGTCACTAATCGCGTCGTGATCACGCCCGGACGTGATGGCAACTCACGCCTTTACCTCCTGGAATTCAACCCTCAAAGCGGCGCCTTCAAAATAGACGAGCGTTTTCGCGACGCTGACGGCGACCCCGGTTTCAGTTTCGACAATCGTCAGTGGCCGCATGGATGGACAGGGTCAGCTTCGCCCCATGGCGCAGTTTTCTCGCGCTAACGCAACTTGGCTATCGCCGCGTGCGCTACCCTTCACCTAACCGAGACTGAAATCGCCGCAGTTGGTGATCATCTCCATATCATTCAAAATGCCTCGAATCCCACGCTCAGGAACAAATAGATGGGGCAAGGTTATCGCTGACGTCAGAGCGGGCATCTACCTGATCCGACTAGTGGTGCGCGGCCGGAGGACTGCTCTCGGAATCTAGGCCAAAGGCTAACTGGCGCAGAATCGCCATAGCACTAATCATTGGTTCAATGAGTGCAATAGCCCGTTACTTAACGGGCGTGCCGCTGGCCAGACATGTGGCCGGGATGCCATCATCCGAAGATCGAATCAGTCCCGACTGATCTGCACAGAATGCCTTCTGCCCCAAAACATTTCCATTCGGTGCAGCTGTAAGGTGAAAACCGGTGGCAGGCGTGCCACCGCAATCGGAAATCTTGAACGCAAATCCATAGCGTTTCCCGCTTGCCAGCCCGCTGCTGATCAGCATGGCCTGGTGCTCATTCGGTTCGCCCCCGCCAAAGCCATCCAAGTTTGAAAGCGTGCAACTGTAGCCTACCATCGGATACCTGTTGGCATAGGTGGCCTCGGCCGTAAGGATCGTGCGCATGGCGGTGACTACCATCGCATCGCTGTCAGCAGTCGGCGTGGGACTTTCCCCACCGAAGGCGACCGCACTACGCGTGCCAGGTTGCACTGCCATCTTCTCGCTGATGGCCTTCAGCAGATCTGGATCTGCCAAGGGAAGGTGGAGCACGACAGAAATTTCATTCAGTTTCCAAACCTGTGCTTCCTGCTTCAGCGAGAACGTAATCTGCGGCATGAACGGAGTTCGCTGCTCCTGCCCACTTTTGTAGACATGGAACATCAACTCGATGTCGTCGTGATCGCCACGTAGCGAATCATTTTCCACGGTAATTTCGAATTTTTGCCCGCTCTTGGGATCTTCCCCGGTCAGCATCACCGAGCCGGACTCAAACGTCTGGAAGTTCTGGCCCTGCGTTTGAAGTTGGTTCGCCATCAACGAATATAGCTGCAATTTCGCCAGCGCCCCCGATTTCTCCAACGCCGTTCGCGTGGCCATCGGCAGGTGCTTCACAAAGGTCCCGGGCGTCTTACTGAAGAACATTTCCATCAGTGCCTGCCGTGCAGTTTGCTCCGCTACTTCAGGTTGTTCAGCCCACGAGCAAGCAACGCACACCATCGTAACAACCAAAGAAATGACGCCCTTTCGCATGGTCGTCTCCTTCGCTTGATCGTGCCATTCTTCACACCGGCACTCCAGTTACCGAGGTAAGCCGAGCATTCGCAAAGACCCCATCGCTGCAAAGAGCTTTCCTGGGCCATCTTCGTTGTTGTGGTGCCCTCGAAATAGGGTCGCCTTGTAGTTGCCGGAAATCGCAATTTCACTCGGTGGAAGTTTTGAGTGATAACGCGTCTTGGGAACACCTTGGGGGGGCAGGCCAGCACACCCAGAGATACAATCCTTAAAGCGGGAGGCTCTCCGATGAACAACGGCGTTTGTGGTGTACTCTGTCTCGCACTTGTATCAACAACGCTGTTAGCGCAAAGCGGACCTGTACTGCTATCGGCGACTATACCAGCCTACCCTCCACTGGCACGCCAAGCTCGAATCGAAGGAATCGTGAAGCTAATCTTCACATTAGGGTTGAACGCTGAACCAGCGGACGTTCAGGTAGTATCGGGCCATCCGGCGTTGAAGAGTGCTGCGATTGGGAATGTTCAGACGTGGCGCTTCCAAAGTCCTCACCCCGAGGGCAAGTACGAAACGGAGTTCGATTACCGACTGCGGTGCTCTGGCCCTGAAAGGGTATCTTTTGAGTCGTTTCGGAGGGTAGAAGTTATTAGTTGCGCTCCGATGCACAGCGATTGAAGTAAGTCGGCGATCAGCGTAACTGTTGAAACATCCCCAAATCACTCATTGCCCCCAAAACGATTCCTTATTGAACGCCCGCTGCAACCCCACTCACAACTCAAACCATCGAAATTCAACGCGAGGTGCAAAATGATCCAATATCTTTGCGATACCTGTTCCGCCGTCAAGAAACCGCAAGAGCCGTGGATGGTTGGCCTTGCAGCGGAAGCCGTCGGCGCCACCTCAGCCCGGCGCGAGGTAAGTATTCAATCGGTGTGGGACCGTCAAACCGCAGTGCACCCACTCGCCGTTCACTTTTGCTCAGTCCAGTGCAAGGACGAATACATGGCAAAACTCTTCGCTCCTGAAGTCTCCGGCGAAGCAGATGCTGAGATTGCAATGGAGCGTAACGTCCCTTCCGAAGTCGTTATTGAACGCACAATTCCGGCAAGAAGAGTGACAAAAAGCAAGGTTTCCAGAAGAACCCATCATCGAAAAAAGCGGGCCGCTTAGTCGTAGGCCGGTTCGGCCAATTGGGTATTGAGTTTATGGGAGTTCCGCGACTCGCTCCTCACTGAATGCTGAGCGCTGAAAACTGACTGCTAATAGAACAGATACTTCCGCCACTTGTCGTCCGAGCGGCCCATCAGCCGCATGATGTGCCGGCTGGTGTGGAGATTAAACGTCCGTGGCTCGCGCATGAGTTTCATTCCCGCTTCCATGGGAAGCTGATTCCCTTTCCGCCGATTGCACGAATGGCAGCAAGCCACCAGGTTTTCCCATGCAGAAGCTCCGCCGCGCGAGCGTGGGACTACATGGTCCAGCGTCAGTTCGCTTGACGGCAAAACTTCACCACAATACTGGCAGGTGTTTCGATCGCGCAGCAGGATATTCTTGCGGGAAAGCGCGCGCGTCTGATGAGGAATCCGCCGGTATTCCAGCAGGCGAATCACTGACGGTAATCGCATGGCCAGGCGGGCCGCGTGGAGAAAATGACCATTCTCCTCCTCGGTCATCGCGACACCTTTCAGAACCAGCACAATCGCCCGGCGCGCGGCGCAGACATTGATCGGCTCATAGGAAGCGTTCAGCACTAGCACCGGCGCATGCAGCACATGTCCATCAACCTCCAGGCGCACTTCTCCCATCGCCGCCGGCACGCTCTGTGCCCGGTTCAGATTCGGCGAATTGTGCCACTTCCCTGACATACGTCTCGCGTTCCTGCTTTTCTAAACCCTACCGCGCCGGACGTTCGGCCTCCTGTTAACCTGCGGCCGCTGCAGCCA
>Ga0070731_10004788_pt1 | contig 11441 bp, 8 predicted proteins | sample Coa_R1_2_FD_66448 | JGI IMG/M metagenome (GOLD analysis project Ga0070731, IMG submission 66448) | Surface soil microbial communities from Centralia Pennsylvania, which are recovering from an underground coalmine fire - Coalmine... | ecosystem: Environmental > Terrestrial > Soil > Unclassified ... | reverse complement strand
TCGCAGGGTCCGAAGATACGGCTGGGTCAGTTTGCTCGTGCGATTCACCGTGAAGATGGAAAGATTGTTGACAACGACGATGTGGTCTCAGGGATTGTGTTGCTGCGCAAAGGCGCAACAGCCGAGACGGCGCTTGCCGGCATCCATAAAGAAGTAGATGAACTCAACGACCACATCCTGCCGCCAGGAGTGAAAGTTGTTCCGTTTCTCGATCGAAGCAACTTGGTGCACTTTACTTCGCACACGGTTCTTCACAATCTAACCGAAGGCATGATCCTGGTTTTGATCGTGTTGCTTCTATTTCTGGGCAACGTTCGCGGAGCCATCATCGTCGCGGTCACCATTCCCTTTGCTCTTCTGTTCGCGGCAATTTGCCTGAACCTAAGCCACATTCCCGCCAACTTATTGTCCTTGGGCGCGCTGGATTTTGGCGTAGTGGTGGAAGGCGCAATCGTGTTGATTGAAAACATAGTGCGCCATCTGAGCCAGCCCAATTCCAATCAGACTCCCGCTGAGCGAATTAGTTTTGCGTGCCATGAAGTACAGCGTCCCGTCTTCTACGCCATTGTCATTACCATCACCGCCTTTCTCCCGATCTTTACGCTGCAGCGTGTCGAAGGAAGGCTGTTTCACCCGATGGCCTGGACGGTGGCGTTTGCGCTATTGGGAGCATTATTGTTTTCAATCGTTGTCGCCCCGGTACTTGGGAGTTTCGCTTTCGCAAAGGGGGCCAGCGAATGGCATAACCCAGTGATGTCCCTTGTGAGCAGACATTACCGTAATGCTCTCCGCTGGGCGATTCGACACCGCTGGACAACGGTTGGGGTGTCGCTCGCGGTGGTAGGAGCGGGTGCTTATCTGGCTTTTGGCGGCGTCATCGGCTCCGAATTCTTGCCGCATCTCGACGAAGGCGCGCTTTGGGTCCGCGGCACGCTTGCGCCCAGCACCGGACCGGCCGAAGGCATACGGGTTGCGAATCAGGCGCGGATCGTGCTTTGCTCATTTCCCGAGGTTCCCCAATGCACGAGCCAGGTTGGGCGACCGGATGATGGTACGGATAACACCGGCTTTTTCAATACCGAATACTTTGTGGATCTCAAGCCGAAAGAGAATTGGCGGCCGGTCTTTCACCAGAACAAAGATGAGTTGATCGGCGCGATGCAACGCGAACTCGATAAGATTCCGGGCGTGGTCTGGGGATTTTCTCAGCCGATTGAAGACAACATGGAAGAGGCGGTCAGCGGCGTGAAGGGCGCACTGGCCACAAAGATTTACGGCGATGACTTGAAAGTGCTGGAAGCCAAGAGCGACGAGATTGTCGCTATTATGCGGGGCATTCGCGGGGTTGAAGATCTGGGGGTGTTTCGGGTTCTCGGGCAGCCGAATCTGAATGTGTCGGTGGACCGGGCTGCAGCGGCGCGTTATCAGATCAACGTTTCGGATGTGCAGGATGCGATCCAGACTGCGGTGGGAGGGACGGCGCTCACACAGGTGCTCAAGGGCGAGGCGCGATACGACTTGACGTTGCGCTATCTGCCGCAGTATCGGGATACCAAAGATAAGATCGAAAACATTCGGCTGCTTTCGCCGACAGGAGCGCGCGTTTCGCTGGCGCAGTTGTGCCGGGTCAGCGAGGTTGATGGCGCTTCCGAAGTGTACCGCGAAGGCAACCGCCGTTATGTGGCGATCAAATATAGCGTGCGCGGACGCGACCTGGGCAGCACGGTGGAAGAAGCGATTAAGAAAGTAAATGAACAGGTGAAGCTGCCCACGGGGTACACCATCGATTGGGAGGGAGAATATGCCAGCCAGAAACGGGCAAATGAGCGACTGATGATTGTCCTGCCAATTACGATTCTGATCATTTATGTCATTCTTTATACGATGTTCAAGTCGTTCAAGTGGGCAAGTCTGATCCTAGTGAACATTGCAATCGCGCCAATTGGGGGACTGCTAGCACTTCTGATGACCGGCACGAATTTCAGCGTGTCATCGGGCGTCGGTTTTCTGGCGTTGTTTGGAGTGTCGGTGCAGACTGGCGTGATCATGCTGGAATACATTAATCAGCTTCGAGCGCGGCGATTTACGGTGGAAGATGCCGCGGTCGAAGGCGCAGTGCTCAGGCTGCGTCCGATTATGATGACCATGCTGGTTGCGACTTTGGGGCTGCTGCCCGCTGCTTTGTCGCACGCGATTGGGTCGGATTCTCAGCGGCCGTTTGCGATCGTGATTGTGGGCGGCTTGATTGCGGCTTTGATTATGAGTGTCTTCTTGTTGCCGACGCTTTATGTTTGGATCGCCGGCGAACGCGATGTTCTGCCGATGGCGGAAGAGGGATTTGAAGTTGGAGAGCATGTGGATTAGCTGCCAGCGTCAAGCGATGAGCTATGAGCTTTTCGATCACGCGGAGCGGGATTCAGGCTAACAGGTTCTGATCCCACTTTTCGATGTTCGACGAAATGTCGCCTTTCAAAAGTGCGGCAAGGGCTTCCAGCGTTTTGCGCGCATCGCCGATCGGGTAATAGAAGGCTTCCCAATTGTCGCTATCCTCGCCGTCGTGATTGGCGATCACGTGATCGAAGTGCCAGGCCTGCTGCAATTCGCGGTAGGCGCTGGAAGCGCGCTTCTCGATATCTTCTAAATCTTTCAATGACAATATTTGTTTCTGGCGGGTCGTTCGGCGCAGAAGCTTGCGCCGCTGCACATCGGTAAGAAGATCCTGCAGCGAGATGTTTTTGTCTTGAGCCCGGAGTTCGGCGATTTCTTCTTTCGATAGCGGCGAGATGAAGATGCTTAGCCGCTTGACGTTTGCGAGACGCGGATGCGTTTGCAGGGCGCGGCCCACGAAGGGATTGCCTTCGAAGAGAACGTCCCCTTGCTCGAGCAAAGATTCGAGTTCGTGAATGTCGAGCGCCTGCACGTCGGCGCGGACTTCGAGCACGGCGTAGCGATCGTCTGATTTTAAAGACTCAACTTGTTCGCGCGTGCGGAAGTGATAGTCTTTGCCGTCGACCTCTCCGGGGCGCGGCGAGCGGCTGTTGTAGAGCACGAGTTTGTGCAGGCGCTCGCTTAGCTCAGGATAAAAACGTCCGAGTGCTTTGTGCAGCGGACTTTTGCCGACGCAGGAGGGGCCGCTGAGGATGACGAGACGACCGGAGAGCGAACCTGGATCTTTCTGGTCGCGACGCGGTGGTGATGACTGCACGGATCGTGGCATGGCTTTATTTGGCAGGAGATAGTTTACGGGAAAAAAGAGCCCCTTAGGTCGGGCGGATGCTGGCTGGGCAGAGAAAATAATAAGAGTTCCGAGGTGGTGTTGGGTCCGTTCGTCTCGGCCAGTAGCTCGCGTTAGACCCTTGCTTGACCTGCTACGGAGCTTCCCTTGCGGGGTGCTGCGCGCGATCTTCGCTCGGGCTCCGGGCTTACCGCCAACCGGAAAAACCTACCCAACGCCTCGGAACTCTATCCTGCCTTCAACGGGACTTCTTGTTCTCCTCGACCAGCGCTTTGCTATAGACCCTTGCTCGCCTTCCTTCGTCATTTTGCAATGCGAAAGTGACTTTGCTTGAGCCCCGGACGCCGCACCAACCGGAAAAACTTCAGAAGCTGTCAAAGAACGATCTTGTTGTACTCCTTTTAAATTTTGAGTCAACGAAAAGATGAGTGTTTTATGTGATTTATTTTCAACCGAGTGCAGCGGGTTCACAGGGGTGTGCCAGGATTTGGTGCAGTCGGAAAGTGATCTTTTCGCGGCGAATTTTTTACCTTTGATTTCGCGATTGCTTCTGGCGAGGTGATCGATGTTGCAGGTTTCTGCAGAGTTCCACTCGAATTGTGAATATCGATCAAAATCCTTGCTGGACAAGGGTTTTGGAGGATCGAGCCTCCATATCAAGTAGCCAAGTGCATCACAGTTTCAACCTAGATTGCCCGTATATAAAGAGTTAGGGCGGAATTGCTTGACAACATGTTTTTCTCTGCTAAAGTTCGAGAAACGCTACTGATCCCCCGACAAATCGCTTACAGGTGCCCACGTTATGAAGAATGTGTATGAAGTTTTGCGGCAGAAAGAGATGGAGCTGACCCGGTTGGAAAAAGAAGTAGAGGCTCTGCGATTAGTGGCTCCGCTGCTGTCGGAAGAAAAAGAGATGAATTCCGAGATGACGAAGTCGGCGCTGCCGACGGCCGTGAATGGACCGCAGCCACCTCTGCGGATTCCTTCTCCTCCGGTTGTGCCTGCGGCACAGCCCGTGCGCGCGGCCGGGTGGGATGATACGGCGAAGCGCTGGCCGTAGAGTCCCTTATCCAGGCTCGGACGAATGATTCTGTTGTGAACTGGTCTTTCGCCCCTCGGGCCCGTTCCTTTCCCCCAACTCAGCTTAAGCCGTGGGCTGCATTCTGATGCCGCCTCGCGGCTGAGATCCGCTCGGAATCCGCTTGGAAAAAGTGAGAGCTTAGTTCCGCCAACCCCGAAATTCGCGGTGCATCCGGGACATCGCAATTCTATGCGGCAACGATTTGCCGCAGCGCCGATAGCAGGCGGTCGACTTCTTCCGCCGTGTTGTAGTGGACCAAGCCGATGCGCAGGAATCCTCCCGAGCTTTCCACGTTCAGTTTTTCTGTCAGGTTGAGCGCGTAGTAGTTTCCACCCCAGGTGAAGACCCCGCGTTCGCCGAGCTTCGTGGCTAGCGCTAGTGGCGTAGTATTTTCGTTTTGATGGATAGCTCGCACGGCCAGCGTTGGACAGCGCCAGTGGAAGGCCGATGGGTCGGTGATGCCGTAGATCTTCAGTTGCGGAATTTGCGAGAGGCCGGTGATGAGGCGCTTCATCAGTTCGTGTTCGTGGCGATGGATGGATTCGAAAGCCGAGAGAATGCTGGCGCGGCGGTGGTTTGGGTTTGTGGCGGAGGGCCTCGCTTCGCTCGGCGGGCAGCCTAGGCGAGTGTCCCCACGTGTTTCGCTCCCCGGATGGCTGTTCCCCTGGATTCCAGATGTTCCGCTGGCGTGGCGGCCGAGGTCGGCTAGGTAGTCGACGCAGGCGGTGATTCCGGCTATGCACTCGTGGTTGAGCGTGCCCCACTCCCAGCGAAATGGAACAGCGTCGGTTAGTGGGCGCACTTTGTAGGGGCGCAAGCGCGTGAGATGCTCGCGTTTGCCGAAGAGGACTCCCATGTGCGGCCCGAAGAATTTGTACGTGGAGCAAACCAGGAAATCGCAATCGAGCGCGGCTACATCGATGAGACCGTGCGGCGCGTAGTGGACCGCGTCGACATAAGCTAGGGCTCCGACGGAGTGAGCGAGACGAACGATTTCTCTGACGGGATTGATGGTGCCGACGGCGTTGGACGCGTAACCGATCGCGACCAGTTTTGTTTTTGAGTTGAGCTTGGCGGCCAGGTCTTCGACATCGAGCGTGCAATCTTCTTTGTGGATTTCGGCCCAGCGGATGACGACTCCCTTTTCTTCGAGCGCTAGCCAGGGGGAGACATTGGCATCGTGGTCGAGGCGCGTGACCAGGATTTCGTCTCCGACGCCGATCTCCCGTCCAAAGCTGCGGGACATCATATAGGTCAGAGCCGTCATGTTGGGGCCGAAGATCACTTCGTCGGCGGCACAGTTGAGAAAGTCGGCCATGGCGGCGCGGGCGCCGGCGATCATGGCGTCAGTGTTGCGGCTGGTGGCATAAGCGCCGCCGGTGTTGGCGTCGTTGCGGCGCAGGTAGCCGGAGATGGCCTCGATTACGCGCTGGGGGACCTGCGTTCCGCCCGGGCCATCGAGGAAGACGGCTGGGTGTCCGTTGATGGTTTGGGAAAGCGAGGGGAATTGCGCGCGGATGTGGGCTAGGTCGAGTGTAGTAGTAAGAGTTTCCGTTGCGGGCATAGTAATCATCTAGTTTTATCACGCCACGGAATGAACGGCATCACTTCGCACGGTTGGCGAGGAACGCGATCGGTAAGATTGGCCATTGTTTTGAATGTCCGGGAGGGACGGTTCACCTTAGCGTTTTATCCCGGCTGATTGCCGGCGGCTAAGTGCTGAATGTTTTTTTGCCTCGCGCTGGTCTAGAATCATTGGTTTGCCCATCCTCATCTGTTCCTAGTAAGGAGCACCACTTTGCCTGAAACCATCTACGATGTCGCCATCCTCGGCAGCGGACCTGCCGGATACACTGCCGCGATTCGCGCCGGCCAATGGGGCCTGAAAACCGCGCTGATTGAGAAAGACAATGTTCTGGGCGGGACCTGCCTGCACGTGGGTTGCATCCCCACCAAAGCTTTGCTCTTCAACGCCGAGCTTTGGGACCATCTCAAAGAGGCCAAGGAATTCGGCATCGAGGGTGTTGATTCGCGAAAGCTGAACTGGGCTGCGATTCAGGAACGCAAATCGAAGATTGTGACCAAGCATGCCAAGGGTCTCGAATTCCTGATGAAGAAGAACAAAGTCGAGACGATTAAAGGCTACGGCAAACTTACCGGCGGCGCGCAGAATGGCATCTTCACCATCGAGGTTGTGAAAGACGGTAAAGCCGAGCATCTAAAAGCTAAGAATGTGATTTTAGCCACCGGCTCGGAAGCCCGCATGTTGCCCGGGATGGAAGCGAATGAACGAATTCTCACCAACATCGAAATTCTTAGCCTTAAGGAAATTCCAAAATCATTGGTGATCGTCGGCGCCGGCGCCGTTGGCGTCGAGTTCGCATCTATATATCGTTCATTCGATTGCGAAGTCACGATTGTTGAAATGCTTCCCCGGCTGGTTCCGGTGGAAGATGAAGAAGTTTCGAAAGAGCTCGCGCGCGTCTATCGCAAGCGCGGCATCAATTTCCATACGGGCGCGAAAGTCGACAAAGTTGAGAAAACGAAAACAGGAATTGCGGTGACGATTACCGCTGACGGCAAACAGCAGAAGATCGACGCCGACAAAATTCTGATTGCTGTTGGCCGCAAACCGCGAACCGCGAACATTGGGCTTGAGCGCACGAAGATCAAACCCGACCGGGAATTCATCAAGACCGATTCGTGGATGCAGACCGCCGAGCCAGGAATCTACGCCGTCGGCGACATTGTGCTTGGCACGCCGCAACTGGCGCACGTTGGAGCCATGGAAGCGATTGTCGCGGTTACAAAAATCGCCGGCAAGCCCGGGAAGCCAATCAATCCTGAGCACATTCCGGGCGCGACCTATTGCCATCCGGAAATCGGCAGTGTCGGCCTCACTGAGACCAAAGCTCGCGAAGCCGGATACAACGTGAAAATCGGCAAGTTCCCCTTTACCGCCAACTCACGTGCCTCGATTGTCGGACAGCACGAAGGCTTCATCAAGATTGTTTCTGATGCCGACTACGGCGAGATTCTCGGCGTGCACATCATCGGGCCGCAAGCCACCGAGCTGATCGCCGAAGCCGTGGCAGCGATGGAACTCGAAGCTACTGTCGAAGACTTGATGTGGACGATCCATGCGCATCCGACGTTGGCCGAGGCCATGCTGGATGCGGCCAACAGCGTATATGGGATCGCGATCAATGCTTGAAGAACTGAGCGATTGAGCCACTGTGATGAGCCATTGCATTTCGGAGATGCACGGGTATTGATCTCTTAAATCGCCCGAGCCGCAAGATCACCCGATGGCACGATTGATTTGATGATTTCCATCGTCCAACTCGGCACGCTTGATTACGCCACGGGCCTACGCCTGCAGCAACGACTCGTCTCCCTGCGCAAAGAGGAAAAGATCGGCGACGTCCTGCTCCTGCTTGAACACTTACCGGTTATTACTCTTGGCCGCAACGCGAACGCGGTTAATGTAATTGCTTCGCCCGAACTCCTTGCCCAGCGGGGAGTCGAGCTTTTCGAATGCGACCGCGGCGGTGACGTCACTTTTCACGGGCCGGGGCAGATCGTCGGCTACCCCATCTTCGACCTGCGTGGCTTCGCCACACCCGACGGCAAACGCAAAACTCTGGGCGCAGTCGAATTCGTGCGCCGCCTGGAAGAAGTCTTAATCCGCACCTGTGCCGACTTCGCTATCGAAACCAAACGCATCTGCGGACTCACCGGCGTTTGGACCGAAGCCGAAAGCGGCAATACTCATAGGGGGGTGGCCGCTCCGACTGTCCCGCGAAGCGAAGCGGGGCCGCCCGACCACGGGCCCGAGGCCAAACTAGCCGCCATCGGCGTCCACATCTCCCGCTTCGTCACCTCGCACGGCTTCGCGCTCAACGTGAACACCAACCTCAGCTACTTCAACCTGATCGTTCCCTGCGGCATCACGTCGAAGCCGGTGACTTCGATGCAGCGCGAACTTGGGCGTGAACTCGATCTGAACGCCGTCGCCGAGTCCATCTCTCGTAACTTCGGAGTCGTGTTCCAAACCCAGATGCTGTGGGTCGAAACCCTCGACGCCCTGCTAGGCCCAGGGGTCGGTGTGCCAATGCAACCGCCTGCGGAACTGCGCAAGCTTCACAAAGAAGACGAAAGCACCTGGGCGTAGGAGGATAATCATCCCCGGAGGGCCTATGACTCTCGCACGGACCGGTCCTGCTTCCGCAAATGAGCGATATGAACAGTGGCTCAGCACCAGTGCAGCCTTGGCTGTCGGAGGCGGATTCTTCGCTCTCTGGTTCTGGCTTCTTCCGGGATGGCTTGGTTTCCGCGTTGAAATTGCCGGCGCGGCGCGCTGGCGATGGATGGCCGCGATTCCCTCCGTGCTGGGTTTCGCTGTTGCCCTACGCTGCGTCTGGGATTTCGGCTGGACGGGCCGTGGCACTCCCATGCCTGCCATTCCTCCTAAGCGCTTAGTAGTGGTGGGCTTTTATCGCTACGTGCGCAACCCCATGTACGTGGGCTTCGCCGCTGGCTGGATCGGGCTGTGGATCGTCTTCGGCTATGCCAGTGCGGCTGCAATCGCGGCGGTCACGGCCGTTGCTCTCGGGGCACATCTGTTCGTCGTTTTCTATGAGGAGCCGACGCTCCGTAGAAAATTCGGCGCTGACTATGAGGCCTATTGCCGTAATGTAAGACGCTGGTGGCCGCGCCTTCACGGCTGGAACCAGACGTAAACTCACTTCCTGCCATGCTTTGCCCGGCTCTGGCCCTTGGCGCATTTCTCGGATAGCATTAGAGGTTGCGCCGATTTACGGCCGTCATCATGGCAATCAAGAAGAGTAAATCCATATCTAAATCAAGCTCGAATGGCAATCGCCGAGGAAACGGAGCATCTCGTGCGTCCGCCAAGCCGGAAGCTGGGGCCCACCTCCGCACCTACTCCATCCCGGACTTCCGCCTCGAACATCCCAATTTCACCGTCCACCAGTCAATAGAGAAAGATAAAGACGGCGCTGAGCGCGCTCGCTATGAAGTCAAGGGCGATCTCGGTGCGCCGGTGCCGGCGATTCGCGACTCGAAATATCTGAGCAAGCAACAGTGCGTCGAGATCTATCGCTACATGCTGCTCAATCGCAAAATGGAGGTCGCGCTCGAAAATCTCTACAAGCAAGGCAAAGTGGTCGGCGGAGTTTATTTCGGGCTCGGCCAGGAAGCCTGCTCCTGCGCCTCGGCCTATGCGCTGGATAAAGACGATTGGTTCGCGCCCATGATTCGTAATCAGGGCTCGCTGCTGGTGCGTGGCTTTCGCGCCAGCGACACCATGATGCAATACATGGCCAAGGCCGATTCGCCCACCAAGGGCCGCGACGGCACATCGCACTTCGGCGACATCGAAAAGCGCAACATGGTTTCGCCGATTTCCATGCTCGGCGACCTCATTCCCGTGATGAGCGGCGTGGCGTTGGGCGCACGCCTGCAAGGCCGCGACATCGCTGTGCTCACCTGGATCGGCGATGGAGGCCAATCCACCGGCGTCACCTACGAAGGCATCAACTTCGCTGCCGTGCAGAATCTCGGCCTCGTGCTCTTCGTCGAGAGCAACGAGTGGGCCTATTCCACGCCGTCAGAAATGCAATACCGCTGCAAAGACCTGGCCGAGCGCGCCATCGGATACGGCATCCCCGGCATAATCGTCGACGGCACCGACGCGTGTCAGGTCTACGACGCTGCGCACGACGCAGTCGAGCGCGCCCACCGAGGCGAGGGCCCCACGCTGATCGAAGCGAAGATGATGCGCATGAAAGGCCACGCCATTCACGATGCCGCCGCGTATGTGCCCAAGCCAATGTTCGACTTCTGGAAGAAGCGCGACCCGATCGCCCGCTTCGAGAATTATCTGGTGAAAGAAAAGAAGTGGCTGACGGCGAAAGAGAATGCGGAATTGATTTCAGAAGTCGAGCGAGTCATCGAAGCCGAACGCGAGATTGCGGTGAATTCGCCGATGCCCACGCCAGAATCAGCCGAGGGCGGTGTGTTTTGCGAAGCCGGCTGCCACGCGATCAAGCCGAAATATGGGATGCCGAAGGTAAAGAAGGGCAAGGGCGGGTTCAAGGAAACGGAAGCTGCAGTGCATTTACGATAAGGCTTGACGAGGGATAGTGCGGAAGGCTTAGTCACTGTCAATTCTTTGTGAGATCTTGTGCTCGTTCCATGTTGACCTGAGCTATCTTCTGAGCGAGCACTTTGTCCAACGACAGATTGGCTGCGAGAGATTCGTGTTCCAGCTGGGTTAAGGTTTTCCCGATCTTCCCGACGTCCCACCCCATCGTCGACATTACGTGCGCGTACTGCTCGCGCAATGCCTGAACATCCCCGTGGTATTTTGCGCAAAGCAGATCTGCAACCTTCATGCGGCGCAGACGTTCACGATCCGCGACCTTACTTGAAATGGCTTCCAACACTTTACTACGGAAGTTCTCAAGCGGTTTCTGGAGGTCTAGCAGTTTGTGATCAGCAATTTTCAGCGAGAGGCTCTGAATGAAGGTTAATGCTCCAACCACCGCGAGGAACACAGTGAAGACAGGCGCAAACTTGCTTCCAACAGCAGCATCGATGCGTGCCCCAGCCCCGGCCCTCAGTATCGCGAATGCGATCAGTGTCAAAATGCACTGGACGATCCAAAGTAGCCAGAATCCTCCACTCTTAACCATCGCGCCAGCAGACTTCGGCACGAGGGGATACAGGTCGAGGATCAAGTAGAGAAACACCGCTGCCGGGAGGCAGAGGTATACAGCCAATGGGATGCCGAAATAAGCCATCTCTTTGCAGACCGTTGTTCTTCTTGGGCCCGGGTATCAGCCACCAAAGTGAGATCGGGGAAGGGAACTCCTCTTAGGCAGCCCGCATCAACTGTATTCTGAATCCGAGATCGGTCAGATAGTAGTAGCCCTCCAGTCCTTCACCGCTGGACTTGAGAAGGTTGGCCGTCTTGAGCCTCTGCAGAACGGTACCTGCGGCATCAGAGGCAATGCCAAGTGCACGCGCCAAATCCCAGCCGGACAGCGTACCGCTGGCCTGCTTCACTTGTTCGAACGCGCGGCGCGCAAGCTCATCCTC
>Ga0070731_10004786_pt1 | contig 11445 bp, 3 predicted proteins | sample Coa_R1_2_FD_66448 | JGI IMG/M metagenome (GOLD analysis project Ga0070731, IMG submission 66448) | Surface soil microbial communities from Centralia Pennsylvania, which are recovering from an underground coalmine fire - Coalmine... | ecosystem: Environmental > Terrestrial > Soil > Unclassified ... | reverse complement strand
AGCCTGCCGATTTGCCCTTGCGATGGCCGGAAGGCGGGCCGCGGACACTGTGGCGTCGCGAATTGGGCGACGGGTATTCCAGCATCCTGGTGGAGGCCGGCGCTCTGTATACCATGTACCGGCGCGGCGAGCGGGAAGTCATCACCAGCCTGAGCGCCGACGATGGCCATACGCTTTGGGAATACACTTACGATGCCCCACTGCCGGCGGACTTCGATCGGATCAACGCCGGCATCGGTCCGCGCGCTACTCCCCTGATCGCCAGCGATATGGTGTTTGCCGTGGGAGCGGGCGGCAAGATGCATGCTTTGAACCGCAAGACTGGCGAGGTGGTTTGGAAGCGCGATTTCACCGGCGATTTCAACGGAAAGATCCGCATTAACGGATATGCTCCCAGCCCCATCGCCTGGAGGGATAGCGTGATCGTGTTTCCCAGCGCGCCCAATGCCGCCATCGCCGCATTGCGCCAATCAACCGGCGAGGTGGTCTGGAAGAAACACTCGTTACTGGTTTCATATGCCACGCCGCTAACGATCAAAGTCAATGGGCGTGAACAACTGGTCGTCCATTTCTCCGATGAAGTGACGGGCATCAATCCGGAGTCGGGCGAGCTATTGTGGTCGCATCCGCATGCGAACGATCAGCAGGTCAACGCCGCGAACGCAGTGTGGCGAGAGGATGGTCTGCTGTTTCTCAGCAGCGCATACAGCGGTGGAAGCCTGATGTTGCGTCTGGTGCCGGACGGGAGCACTACCCGGGTCGAGGAGATCTGGGCGCAGCGTCTGGTGCGCGTGCATCACTCCAATCCGGTGCGAATCGGCGATATCATCTATGCCGCGACGGGCGATCTTGGACCATGCCCCCTGGCGGCGACGGACATGCTGACAGGCCGCGTTTTGTGGCGCGACCGCAGCTTGCAACGGGCATCGCTCATCGCGATTGGCAATCAGATTTTGATCCTGGATGAAGACGGCACGCTGGCGCTGGCCACGCCCGGTGAAAAGGGCCTCAATGTTGAAGGGAAGGCGCCTGTGTTGCATTCCAACGCGTGGACCCCACCCACGCTGGTGGGAAAGCGGGTGTATCTGCGGGACCGCCGTGTGATCGCGGCACTAGCATTTGAATAAGTACAGGGAGACAAATGTTCGATAGCAGGGCAGGTTCGGCCGGCATACGGTCGACCCGCCCCGCGTCTCCTCAACCTCCACTCAAGTGCGATGTCTCGATTGAGCTGAGATGTGAAGAGTACATTAAAGCACTTGAACTTTTTACGAAAATAGTCTACGATTTAACTGCGTGACACATATATTCCAATTCGCGGCCGAACTCAAAGGTACGCAGTGGTGCGTCAGTAATGATGCGCGCGAGGTGACCTGACCGTTTTGGAATAAACATTCCGATTTCAGAAAGCGGGCGGCCACCAAAAAGGGCCGCCCGTTTTTTTTGGTTTTGTCGGTTAGTTTGAGCCATTTCGTCTAACTCGTTTCCACTCGGAAACGATCCAGTAGAAGTGTGCCTCAATGCTGGTCTTTGACAATTGAAGAACATCACGGAAGTGTGGACGAGCGGGCGTGGTATATAGGGTGTGCCCTGGGCCTCCAACCCAGAGAAGAGATTTCGATTATCTCCGTCCGCTCCAAGGTTTCTGCGGGTGTGGCCTATTGGTTGGGCATCGGATCGCCAGTCCGGTCAACGGAGTTCGATTCTCCGCACTCGCTCCACGCCGGAGTAGCTCAAGTGGAAGAGCACCGCACTCGTAACGCGGAGGTCCGGGTTTCGAATACCCCCTCTGGCTCCAGCCGATGTAGCTCAGTGGGAGAGCAGTTGCACGGTAAGCAACCGATGAGCGTTCGATTCGCTCCATTGGCTCCAGGATCATGGGCGGCCCTGTAAGCATAGATGGAGATGCGCCGGATCTGTACTCCGGAAAAGTCAGTTCGAATCTGACACGGGGCTCCATCCGGGAAAAGCTCAGCGTGGTTTGAGCACTCGATCGATAATCGAGAGGCCGCTGGTTCGACCCCAGCTTCCCGGACCAAGTTTTGTGCGGGCAAGTGAACCGGTGTCATGCTGGCCTCATAAGCCATGCGAGTGGCGTTCAACTCGCCAGCCCGCAACCAGGTTGGGGGGAGTCGTTCAACGGGAGGACCGCTGGCCTGCAACCAGCAAATGAGGGTTCAATTCCCTCCTCTTCCACCAATTCGCCAGGGAGGCCGTTGCGGTCAAGGCGCCGGTCTGAAAAGCCGGACAAGCGCGTTCGACTCGTGCCCCTGGCACCAAGTGGTGACCGTGGCCGAGTGGCTTAGGCGGCAGACTGTGGATCTGTCTACGCGGGTTCAATTCCCTCCGGTCACCCCAAATTGGCGGGCCTCCTTCATGAGATAAGAGCGCGGGTTTCCGAAGCCCGAGGCCGCTGGTTCGCTTCCAGCCGCTCACTCCAGATCTTTGATATTCGGGGACTAGGGAAACGGAATCAACCCGCTTGGCCTGGGACCAAGAGAATCTCGGTTCAAATCCGAGGTCCCCGACTAGTTTTTGTGGGGTAGCCAAGCGGTAAGGCGACTGGCCGTTAACCAGTTCATGCGCAGGTTCGAATCCTGCCCCCACAGCCAAAATGCCGAGGTCGCTTTCTGGTTGAGAGCCCCTCTCCTACAAAGAGGTGCAGTAGAGTTCGATCCTCTACCTCGGCACCAGAATCTCGAAGTGACTGTGCGCCTGTGGCCGAGTGGACTCAGGCATCGCTCTTCTAAAGCGGTACACCATGGTTCGAGTCCAGCCAGGCGTTCCATGCCGAGGTCGTTCAGTGGCAGGACGAAGGTCTTTGAAGCCTTCTACGTTGGTTCGATTCCAGCCCTCGGTGCCAAGATCGCGCTGGCGAGGTGTACGGTGCACCGGCGGGCTTATAAACCGCTTCGCTCCAGATTAGAGCATGGACTGGGTTCGACTCCCAGCGCCAGCACCATGCGTTCGAAGCTCATGAGGATGAGCAGGCGATTCTTAATCGTCAGGTAGTTGGTTCGATTCCAACCGGACGCACCAAGTTTGGAACTGTGGCCGAATGGTGAGGCGCTCGACCTTTAATCGAGATGGCGAGAGTTCAATTCTCTCCAGTTCCACCAGCGAAACGATTTCGCCGGCGTCGTCTAGTGGCTAGGATCGCTGACCTTCAATTAGCGGACGGGAGTTCAATTCTCCTCGCCGGCGCCATGTGTCCCGTTCGTCCAATGGATCAGGGCAGAACGCTACGAACGTTCAGATTCGGGTTCGAGTCCCGAGCGGGATACCAGAGTTTGCGGAGTGGTGGCCGGGCGGCAAAGGCGCCTCACTGTCTATAGGACCAGGTGGGTTCGACTCCCATCCACTTCGCTAAGAGTTTGACGATGTAGGCAAGTTGGCTCAAGCCGCCTGATTCTCAGTCAGGAGATCGCGGGTTCAAATCCCGCCATCGTCGCCAACATGGAGGGGAGTAGCTAAGTCTGGCTTAAAGCGCTCGGCTCTGACCCGAGAGACCGAAAGTTCAAATCTTTCCTCCCCTGCCAATTATAATTTGGTGCTATATTTCAGTTGTGAATCGCGCACCGTCATTATCCTTCCCATTGCGCCACTGCTGGTCGTTCCGACTCAGTAGTGATTGTTCCCTCTAACACAGTTTTCTTTTGGCACTGAATGCCGAAGCGGTCGAGGCGACGGCTTGCAAAACCCGTTCTTAGCCTGGCCTACCAACAATTTGCACGCGGAGGGTATGGGCAATTGGGAGCCCAGCAGTCCCGAAAACTGCCGCACCGCAAGGGCACAGGAGGTCGAATCTCCTACCCTCCGCCAAACTACATCGGGATGCTCCTGGGAGAGCAGCTTGATTCCAAACCAAGCCCATGGGGTTCGAATCCTCATCCCGGTGCCAACGGAGAGCGAGGCAGATGGTAAGCCAGCACATTGCTAACGTGCCGAGCGCTCGCGCGCGACTGGGTTCGATTCCCAGGCTCTCCGCCACAGGTTTTCACGAAGTTCGGGTGTCAGGCGGATAAGGTTGGCCGCGCCTGCCTGTAGAGCAGAGCGCTCCTTCGGAGCGTCCCGGTTCGAATCCCAGCGGGGCCACCAACGAAGGCGACGGTCGGGACAGCACGCCGTGATGGCCGTTGACTGTTTGACACTTGCCGCCTTTGTGGCCGATCACCCCTGGCGCTATGCGGCGCGTTACCAATCGCAACCACGCCGTCTCAAATCACAGCTTGCAGGAGGGCTACGCGCGGCCCATCGGCGGCCGCGTGAGGCCGCCCGGTCCGGCGACTAACGTCCAGCGCTTGCGATGGCGGTTATGGGGTGCCGGCACGCTACGCGTTCCCGGGCACGACAGTGAACATGGGACAGCGACGCATCGCGAACCTGCTGGGGACGCACACCGAGACTGTGAACCTGGCGCTGCACGAACTGGAGGAGCGCAAGCACATCTGTATCCGGGGAGCCGGCAAAGCGCGCCGCATCTACCATCTGTGCTCTTCCGTTTTCGGCCAAAGCAGCGTGCTGGCGTTGACGAAGTGATCGGCAGTCCTCGCCGCACGCCGCGGCTGGGCAGCGTTAGGAGGGATTAATGCGTCTGCTGGACAGACGACTTCATCGGCTTGAAATAGCGCTGCTGCCTCCGGTGGAAACGGAAGAGCCGCGGCGGCTGCACCAAATAGCTCTCGACATCCGGTGTAGCCGAGCAGCAAGGCTCGACTTACCGATGGAGGAGGCCGACAGCCCTGAACACCATCCGGTTCTGCGAAGAGCATCTACGAGAAGCTCCATGTCCATTCCAAATCCGAAGCCGTAGCTAAAGGGCTTCGCCAGCGCATCGTCCGGTAAGCCAAATCCAAAAACCTACATACTTGGGTGGCGACAGCCAGGCCAGGCGCGCTGTAGAGTTGACTGCAAGGGGTATCACAAAGTGAGATCGCCGCGCGAAACAGCTCGCGCGAGCGAGACTTATAACAATGGCCTCTTCCGCTCGGCTAGTCAATACGCTCCCCGAGCAGCCCGGGGAAAAACCGCCGAGGGAAGTAATATGACGATGACCAACTGTTTATGGGAGAAGAAGCGCCTGCTTTGGCAAAGCCGAAGCGTTGCCGCAGCGGGTATGGTGCTCCTGATGGCGGCAGCCACGGCCTCCGGCCAATTTAAGAGGGTACCGGGCACGGCACAAAGTAACATGGTCCCCTGTCCCGTGGCCGGATACACCTGCTACCCGCAGTCCATTGCGGTGGGTCCGAATGCAAATGGGTCTACACTTGGCACCGCTTGGGTCCTGGGAACCGGCAAGACGAGCGCAGGCGATTATTACGTCTACCGGCGGCAAGGCTCGAGCTGGGTGCGGACAGATGGCGCGGGACTGCAGATCGCTGTGGGGATGGATGGATATCCGTGGGTAATCACCCATACTGGGTCGATCTACTACTGGAATGGGAGCACTTTTGTGCTGGCTCCCGGCAATGGCTGTGCGACTTCAATTGGCGTGGGTCCATATGGCGGGAACGGTTTCCAGTACGGCAACCCTTGGATCATTGGTTGCAATGGTTCCAGCACCACTAATGGCACCGTCTTCCAATTTTGGGATTCGCAATGGTTGCCGTTGGGAGGAGGCGCCGCGAATCGGATCGCGGTGTCGGCCGCTGGCGCCGTATGGGTAATCGCGGTAAACGGAACCATATGGTATTTGGATTCGATCTACGGCTGGACACAGATTTCGGGCTGCGCCACCAGTATTGGCGCAGGGCCACCGCGGACTCAGTGGACGGATGTGTGGATCACCGGCTGCGGTGACGTGAACAACCAGGGGGCGAAGATTTTCCAATTGCAAGACCCTTCAGGTTCGTGGGTGCGGATACCCGGGGTAGCCTCCCAGGTCGCGGTGTCGCCCGACCAGGGCGTTGCTTGGGTGGTCACTCTGACCGGCGAAATCTTCGCATACGAATAGCGCTCGGTTGAAGGTGCCGGTGGCAATTTTCGCGAGATGGATGTCAATCTCGGCCGCTTTCATGCGGGCCGGGAGCTTCATCTGCAGCTCCATCGTCTTGACGAGGTTGGTTGAGACGCCGGCCACGCCGATGAGCCGGGTGCGCCGCCCACGATGCTCACCGGTGCGCCCACCGTGCCGCGGACGCGGGCAGCGCAGCGAACAACCGGAGGCTCGAGCATCAGGCGAGAACCTGCAGGTCCATTCCAAATCCGAAGCCGCCGCTAAGGGGCTTCGCCAACGCATCATCCGTTAAGCGGCACCCACAAACCTACATACCCGGGTGGTGACAGCCCCACCCGGACCGTTGTTGAATTGACCAAGAGGGAAAGCAAGACTCTGTATTGGTGGCGTGTTCCGCTCCGCAGTCACTAGGGACACGGTCCAGCTCAACTCGCGGAAGAAGCCGCAGATGGGGAATAACTTGATAGATTTCCGGCAGATTCTGCGCCTAATTGGAGTAGAGGAACCCTCCCCGGATCGACAGGAGACTTATGTCAATTAACAAACCCTCGGAAGCAGTCGCCTTCGGAAACGCTTCCACAGGGGGATGTTTTGCTCGAAGGGAGACAAAATGAAATGCCGAAATCTCAAGACCGGCCTTAAGTTGGTGGCAATCGTGTCCGGATTGACCGCGTCGGGCTTCGCCCAACAGGCCAGCTCGAACAGCGCAATACCGCAACTGGTGAATTACGGCGGAGTACTCACCGACATCCATGGCAAGCCGTTGAGCGGCGTGGCCGGTGTGACCTTCAGCCTGTATTCGGAAGAATCGGGCGGTGCGCCGCTGTGGAGTGAAATCCAAAACGTGCAGATGGGCAAGGGCGGCTATTACGCCGTCATGCTGGGTTCGGCCAGCAGCACAGGATTGCCGCGGGATGTGTTCGTAAGCGGCGAAGCGCGCTGGCTGGGAGTGCGAGCCGAAGGGCAAGCGGAGCAGCCGCGCGTACTTCTGGTGGCTGTGCCTTATGCCCTGAAGGCGGGCGATGCGCAGACCATTGGCGGGCTGCCGGCGTCGGCGTTCGTGCTGGCGAATGGGTCGCAAGCAACGGCAGTGCCACCGGCGAATCCGGCAGCCGGCTCAAATGCCGTGCCATCCAATCCGCGGCCGGATTCAGTGGCCGCCGCTCAGCCCGCCGCGGCCGGCATCGGCACCCAGGATTACCTTCCGATCTGGACCGACAGCGTGGGCGACCTGGGCAATTCGGTACTCTATCAGTCGGGCACCGGAAGCAGCGCCAAGATTGGCGTGAACACGGCCACGCCGGCGGCCACGCTCGACGTGAAGGGGGCCGGCATCGTACGCGGCACGCTGACTCTGCCGGCTACGGGTGTGGCCACGGCCACCGCGGGCAAAGACTCACAGCCCCTGAGCTTGGCGGCTTCGGCGTTCAACAGTGGCCTAAGCACATCGGTGTCACAGACGTTTCAACTGAAGGCGGAACCTGTGGGCAATGACACCGCGGCGGCCAGCGGGGTCTTGAGCCTGCTATACGGATCGGGCGCCAACGCGCCCGTCGAGACCGGTCTGCAGATCGCCGGCAACGGCCTGGTCACCTTCGCCAGTGGTCAGACCTTTCCGGGCGCGGGTACAGTCACCAGCGTCGGTGCCGGTGCCGGGCTGACGGGCGGCCCGATCACCACGAGCGGAACGCTGAGCATCGCTGCCGGCGGGGTGAGCAACGCCATGCTCGCCCATCCGTCGCTGACGGTGGCGGCGGGCGGCGGCATGACCGGCGGCGGATCAGTCTCTCTTGGAGGCAGCACAACTCTCGGACTGAAGACCTGCTCCGCGAATCAAGTGCTGGAGTACATCAGCAGCGTATGGACCTGCACCACGATCAGCGGCGGAGGCACCATCACGGGGGTTACGGCTGGCACCGACCTCACCGGCGGCGGCGCCAGCGGCACGGTTACGCTCAACCTCGACACCACCAAGGTGCCGCAACTCGGCACCGCCAACACTTTTGCCGGTACCCAGACGATCGGCAGCGGCGACGTGTCCGTCGGCAGCGGCAACCTTGACCTGCCCGACACCACGGCCGCGTCGGCGGGGGTCATTAATCTGGGCGGAAGCGCTTTCCTCCACCAGTGCTGCAATACCAGCTCCGGCTACACCAATACGTTCCTAGGTCGCGATGCGGGGAATTTTAGCACTACGGGGGGATACAACACGGCCAGCGGCTACGGGGCGCTCTTCTTGAACGGCACGGGGACCGACAACACGGCCAGCGGCTATGTGGCGCTCGATTCGAACGGCACGGGAAACTACAACACGGCCAACGGCGACCATGCGTTGTATTCGAACACGACGGGGAGCAACAACACGGCCAGCGGAGCCGGCGCGCTCTACGTGAACATTGGCGGAAGCGGGAACACCGCGGTGGGCTTCAACGCCGGCAGTGATGTGCATCGATCTGTCCCCGCTTCCGGCGCGAACAGCACCTTCGTCGGCGCCAATGCCAACGCCACGGTGGACAATCTGACCAATGCCACCGCGATTGGATATAACGCCCAGGTGGGCGAGAGCAATGCCCTGGTGCTGGGCAGCGGGGCTATGGTGGGAATCGGCACGCCGACACCGCAATACGCCCTGGATGTGCATGGTAGCGGGAACTTCACGGGTGCCGTGACGGTGGCGGGTCTGACTGCCGGCAACTGCGTTCAGGCGGGGACCGGCGGCTTGCTGACGACCACGGCTTCGCCATGCGGCGGTGGTGGTGGCGGTGGCGGCACCGTGACCAGCGTCGGAACCGGCTTGGGTCTGACCGGGGGCCCGATTACGGCCAGCGGCACCTTGAGTATCGATACCACCAAAGTGCCGCAACTGGCGGCGGCGAACACCTTCAACGCCAGTCAGACGATCAACGGAAATCTGACCGCGACGGGGGCAGTGTCGGCCAGCACCTTCCAGACTGGAGGATACATCCTTGCCTTGGGATCCCACCCGGCCCAGAACGTATTCTTTGGCTTCGCAGGCAACACCACGATGACCGGCCTCGATAACACCGCCAGCGGTGCCTCTGCGCTCCAAGACAACACCTCGGGCTCCTACAACACCGCCAGCGGCGACATGGCGCTCCTCTACAACACCACGGGCTCCTACAACACCGCCGTCGGCCTTTCGGCGCTCCAATCCAACTCCTCGGGCGCATTCAACACCGCGATAGGCAACGGAGCTGGCATAACGGCGGATTACAGTTACATCACCGGCGACGGTAACACCCTTGTGGGCACCCAGACCATGCTCGGTACCGGGACCCTCACGAATGCCACGGCGATCGGCGCTTTCGCCGAGGTAACGGAGAGCAATGCTCTGGTTCTGGGCCAAATCTCGACCCCGGCTCACCCCAGCAACACCAGCGTCGGCATCGGCACCACGGCTCCGCTGGCGGCGTTGGATGTTGCCGGGTACCAACTCGAAACTTTCATTGGAAATCCGGAGTGCGGGGCTCACGCCTTCGCGGGGATTGCCTTCGGAAGTTTCGGATTCCAAAGTTGCGGGAACTACTCCATGGTGGGGGACGGCGTGAACACCTACATCGGAGCTCCAACCGGCGATATCTATTTCCGCACCCAGAATAACACCGTCACCGCCATGACGATCGATCAATACGGCGACGTCAATATCGCCGGCAACCTCAGCAAGGGCGGAGGCTCCTTCAAGATCGACCACCCGCGCGATCCCGCGAACAAGTACCTCTACCACTCCTTCGTCGAATCACCCGACATGATGAACATTTACAACGGAGTGATTATCGTGGACGCGAACGGCGAAGCGTCAGTGGCTCTGCCCGATTGGTTCGAGGCGCTGAATCGCGACTTTCGCTATCAGCTTACACCGATCGGCGCGCCCGGGCCGAATCTCTATATTGCAGAGGAAGTAGCCAACAACCAGTTCAAGATTGCCGGCGGAAAGCCTGGAAGTAAAGTTTCCTGGCAAGTGACGGGCATCCGTCATGACGCCTATGCCAACGCACACCGCATTCCGACCGAAGTGGAAAAGCCGCCGCAGGAGCAGGGGCGCTACCTGCACCCGGAACTGTTCGGAGCAGGGCCCGAGCTGGCGGTCGAATCCAACGAGCGGTTGAGCTCGACGCGGACGTTGGCTGCCGTGCACTAAGTTTGATGACGACTGGGGGGAGCACATGCTTGCCGGTAAAACAGGAATCTCTGGAGCGGTACTACGATTGAGGGTGCCCCTGGCCTTGCCATCCGCGCCGTTTTGGAGAAGATCGCCACATACTTGGGTGGTAGAATCCCGGCTGCTTCGGCGTATGAGGAAATACCGCGGTTGAAGGCGAAACCGGCTTGTCCCGCCATGCCTGGCGTTGTTGCGCTCAAAGTCGCGATCGTGGAAGACCAGCCCACTGGCAGTGAGGCCGTACGGCTCTCCCTGCTTCCGGGCTGGAAACTGACACCCAGCGGCGGCCCCGCGGGACGAATTGGAGAACGAACTCTTTGCCTGGCACTGTGCGCCCGAGATAGACTACCCGGTGCTTGACTCACGGCGTCCGAAGGAAGCCGTGATTGACATTGCTCGCGTCGGTGTAATACCCCGCGATAGCTCCTGCGTTGTTGATGCTAAAGGGCCATGTTCCCTGATAAGCGCCGCCACCGGCGCCAGGAGCATGGAAGGTGGCTATCGTACCACTGGGGCTTCGCAGGAAGCCGTGATTCACATTGCTCACGTCAGTGTAATACCCCGCGATAACCCCCGCCTTGTTAATGCTATAGCCGATGGTGCCCTGGTAGGCGCCTGTGCCGGCACGGGTAGCGTCGAATGTGGTTATGGCGCCACCGGCAGCGCGCACAAAGCCATGATTTGCATTGCTCGCGTCAGTGTAATACCCCGCGATGACACCTCCCGCGTTGACACTCTGGGCGCTGGTCCCCTGGTAGGCGCCTGAGCCAGCACCCGAGACATCGAAGGAGGCTATGGTGCCACCGGCAGCGCGCACGAAGCCGTGATTGACGTTGTTCGCATCAATGTAAAACCCTGCTATAACCCCTGCGCCGTTGATGCTCCATGGAAAGGTTCCCTGGTTGGCGCCTGTCCCTGCGCCCGGCGCATCGAACGTGGTCATCGCGCCACTGGCGGCGCGCACGAAGCCATGATTCACGCTGCTCGCGTCAGTGTAATACCCCGCGATAACCCCCGTGCCGTTGATGGAAAGGGGTTGGGTGCCCCCGCCAGCGCCGGTGCCCGCGCCCGGAGCATCGAACCCTGTTATCGTTCCATCCACAGCGCGGACGAAACCGTGCCCCACAACGCCGCCCACAACATCGTCACCGTATGACCCCGCGATAACTCCCGCCGGGTTGATAGAAGCGGGGACGGTGCTATGTGCACCCGGAACATCGATCGTCGTCATTGTGCCGCTGGCAGCGCGCACGAAGCCATGAAGCAGACCACTGCTATCTCGGTAGTATCCCGCGATAACCCCCGTCGT